>Ga0326728_10000972_pt1 | contig 104998 bp, 90 predicted proteins | sample MB3enrmetagenome_FD_207602 | JGI IMG/M metagenome (GOLD analysis project Ga0326728, IMG submission 207602) | Lab enriched peat soil microbial communities from McLean, Ithaca, NY, United States - MB31MN | ecosystem: Environmental > Terrestrial > Soil > Wetlands > Peat | place: USA: New York... | reverse complement strand
TCAAAGACGCAGCGGCTCAGCCAGTTCAGGCCGCACCATCCCCCGGAGCGAACCCCGCTCCCAGCGAGAAGCCCGCTCGGAAGCCCGCAACTGTTCGGCGAACCAAACGAGCCGGGCACACACAGCCCTGGGCCACGCCCGGCCCACCGGCAGCGCTTCAGGTGCGTGTCCCGGTTGGGGGCGGTCCGCTGCGGCAAGGTCATGACGCCGCTCCGTTAGGGCCCGGCGGAGCGGCCACTAATAGGTGGCAAGCGAGACGCGCAGCACCACGGGTTCCTCGCCAAAGCGGAGGCCATAGTCCGTGGCATCTCCATTCTGGCTGCCGAGCAGCTTGAAGACGCCGTTGTCGTAAACACCCTGTTCGACGCGCAGGAACTGCCGGTGCTGCCATTTGCCTTCGATCAGGGCGGAGGGAATCTGTCCGGTTCCCTCTACGATATGCTGGGACGCGCGTTGCTGCGCGGTGCCGGCCGGAAAGAAATCGACGGTGCAAAAGTATCCGGCCACCAGAAACCGGTTGTCACCAAGTTGGGCAACCAGAGCGCGCCCCTGCGGCGTCGGATTCGACCCGGCCGTGGCGGGACCAAAGCGCGCCGTTCCGTACGTCACCACCGCGTTCCAGGATCCGAATGGCAGCCTCTGCCTGGGGTCGCCCTGGTCCGAGCCCTTGAAGTGCAGCGGCTCAGCCACGGCCTTGAGCTTCCCTTCGAAGTTGAGGCGGGCGATCTCGCGCTGCATCGGGCCGACCAACGCGAAATTCCTCGCCAGATAAGGCACAGGCTCGGTCGAGGATTCCGAGTCTCCGATAGCCTGAAGACCGAGCATCGTGAAGAAATAGCGGGTAAAGTCGCCAGTCGCCGGGTCACACTGGAAACAACCGCTCTCAGGCAGGAACAGGGGATTGTCGTCGCGGCGATAGAGTTCCAGAACCTTCAGGTACGCGGCGGGGTCGCCCTGGTAATCGTCGGGAGCCAGAATATCGATGGCCGGCGCCGCGGCTTTCCAGATGGGGATCACATTGTCGGTGGGGCCGCCGCTCTCGTATGCGCCGGGAGTTCCCGGCTCGCCGGGAGGGCCTGGATTGAACGGGTTGCGCAAAGCCGCGTTGGCGTCCATGGGCAGGGGATAAACGGCCTTACCCGCGGCCGCGACCTGTCCCACATATCTCGCTACCGACCAGGCGTTGAAGTACTCGTCGGCATCGGGACCGAAGGCTTCCTGCCAGTTCAGCGATGAAGAAGCGGTTTTAATGTGCATGGCCTTGAGGATCTCGGGCGGCACCGGAGCCTCGAAGAACTTCTGCGCGGCCGGAGAGAAATCGCGGACGCTCTTCCAGTTGCCGGTTTCATTCTCCACCTGAACCATGATTACGGTGCGCTGCGGGTCGGCTTCCTTAAGGTGTCCCATGACGGCGGCGAATGCTTTCTTGTCCGCTTCGAGCGACGCGGTGGCGAATGGCGAAGGCGAGTCCACTGCCTCCTTGTTCCTGTCGAGCGCATGGAAATAGCGGACGGGGTCCAGCAACATCCATTCGGGCATATAGTGCTGGCTGCCGTTCTTCCAGGTGGCGAACCAGAGCAGTATGAGACGAACGTTATGCTGGCGAGCCTCGGCCAAAAGCCTGTCGATCGACGAGAAGTCGAACTGCCCGGGCTGCTCTTCGATCCGATCCCAGTAGACCGGTATTTCGATCGTGTTGGCATGCAGGTATTCCATGGCAGCCCAGTCTTTCGGATGCGAAGGCCAGGTACTCTCCAGACCCAGGTCCTGATCCTCGACGCCCAATATCAAAAATGGAGCGTCGTCCACAAACAGGGCGAAGCGTCCGTCCTTTTGCACCAGGCGGGGAATCGGACGCTCCGCGACCTGGGCGTCGAGCGTGCCGATGACGAGTGTGGCCGCAAGGGCGGCCAGAACGGCGGAAGTCATCTTCATCTTTCGTACTCCTGTGTTGTCCTGGGCGAATACGCCGTCCGATGGCGATTCACCACTACTATGAGATCTGCCCGCGGCGCGAAGAGCGACGCTCCGCCGGGGTTCGAGTAAACCGAGATTGGCCCGCCCTGGAATCCGGGCTTTCCTCCTGGGCTTCCCGACGAAGAAGCATTGTACACCCAACCGGTTCCAGCAGAGCCGTTTGTCTCATGTTACCCATGCCGGGCGGCGGCCGGGCTGTGGTGCGTCCGGGTGGTCCGGCTCGGTCATTCTCCGACGATCTTAATCAACGCGCGTTTCCTGCGCCCGCCGTCGAACTCGCCGTAGAAGATCCGCTCCCAGGGTCCGAAGTCGAGCTTGCCGCCGGTGACGGCGACCACCACTTCGCGTCCCATCACCTGCCGCTTCATGTGCGCGTCGGCATTGTCTTCGCCGGTGCGGTTGTGCCGGTACTGGGAGACCGGCTCGTGGGGCGCGAGCCTTTCGAGCCACTTGTCGTAATCCGCGTGCAGGCCCGGTTCATCGTCGTTGATGAAGACGGAAGCCGTGATGTGCATGGCATTGACCAGCACGAGACCTTCCTTGACACCGCTTTCCCGGAGGCAGTCTTCCACCTGCGGCGTGATATTGAGGAACGCCCGCCGGCCGGGGACCTCGAACCACAATTCTCTGCGAAAGGATTTCACCCTCCCATTGTCGCTCTTGTGCAGGCGCGCGACGCAGAAGCGGGCGTGGAGGCGATTCAACTGCGAAACGGCTCGAATCCGGGCGTAGGTGAGCGCAAACCGCGGCGCGCCTTTGTGGGGCAGGTTGTCAACCTGCGGCCGATTGGCAATCGGCCCGAGGCCGCCGTTGCCAGCGAAAAAGGCGGGTTAACAACCCGCCGCAGGTTGCCAACCTGCCCCACATGGCGGAGGCGCCGTCCGGCTTACTGCTTCAATAGCGCGGCGGCGCCGGCAATCCCGGCGTCGTTGCCGTAGCGGGCCAGGACCAGGGGAATCTCGGCGGCGCGCTTGTTGATGGCCCAGGAGGTCAGGCCGGCGCTGATCCTGGCGAAGAAGGAACTCATCAACTGCGCCACGCCGCCGCCAATCACCATCACGTCGGGCTCGAGGAGGTCCACGATGGTGCCGAGCCAGATGGTCAGGAAGTGCGCCGTCTCGGTGAGCACTTCCTCGGCCAGGGAGTCGCCCGCGGCAAAGGCCTCGCCGACGTGTTCGGTGCGCACGGCGTCCACGCTTCCGGCCAGCGTGAGGATGCGCGATTTCGCCCCGGCCAGCAACTTGGCGCGCGCCCGTTTGGCGATGTTGGGGCCGGAGGCGAAGGCCTCGATGCAGCCGTGCTTGCCGCAGCCGCACACCGGGCCCTTGAAGTCGATGGTGATGTGTCCGCCCTCGGCGGCGCAGCCGGTGCGGCCGTAGTACAGCTTCTTGTCGAAGACGATGCCGGTGCCGATGCCCGTGCCCAGAATGGCGAAGAACACGTTGGTGTAGCCGACGCCCGCGCCCCAGATGGCTTCCGCCAGGCCGGCCGCGTTGGCGTCGTTATCCACGCGCGCGGGCACGCCGAAGGCCCGCGCGGTTTCCGCCGCCAGGGGGAAGTTGCGCCAACAGGGCAGGTTGGGCGGATTGAGGATGACTCCCTGGAACGGATCGAGCGGTCCGGGCGCGCAGATGCCGATGCCGGTGACCGCCTCGCGCGCGCCGGGGACGGCCGCGAAGATCTCGCCGATGGCAGCCTTCACGCACGCAAACGCCGCCTCGGCGGTGCCGTTCGCCACCATCGGCACGCGCGACTTGTGAGTAATCTCTCCGGTCGAGTCCACCAATCCGGCGGCCACCTTGGTGCCGCCGATATCCACGCCAATCGTCATGGGTTCAGGCATTCTCTCTCCATCCGGCGCCGGCGCGCCGCGAACTTACGATTTGAACTGCGACAACACCAGGATGGCCACCACCAGCGTCGCCAGGCCCGCGGACATGATGCGCAACGGACGCCGGCCGCTGCCTTTCCATTCTCCGGTGGCCACGCCCACGATCATCGCCGAAATGACGATCAGCGACATGAAGGCGGGCCACGCCACCACGATCCCCAGCTTGTCGGCCGAGATGCCGTACATCACCGTGCTGCCGAACCAGCCCACCCCCATCAGGGCGGCCAGGAGCCAGTAACTTCCGGTACCCGGCAGGGCCAGGCGCGCGCCGGTCGAGTTCCTCCTCATGAGGTAGAGGCAATAGATGGCGTTGGGAATTCCGCCCGCCACCATGAGCGGCATGAAGGCGGCCATGTTTTTGAACATGGGACCGGCGCCGAGCGCGAGGGCGGCCTGCGCGGCCGGCTGGCCATATTGGAGGCCCAGACCCACCAGCGCCGACCCCAGACCGCTGAAGAGACAGAACAGCAGGCCGCGGCCCACCGACGCCTTGCCCTGCCGCGGTCCCGTGCCGAGGGCCGCCTCGCGCTCGCGGCCCGCCTTGGCGCAGATCAGCACGCCCACCACCACCAGCGCCACGCCGCCCAGTATCGCCAGGCCCTGGGAACTGAAGGGAGTGTACCTGGCGTCGGTGAAGAAGGGGATCAGGGAGCCGACCACGGTGGAAATTCCCAGGATGACCGAGAAAGCCAGCGCGACACCCACCGAGTCCACCGCCAGCCCGAAGAAGACCTGCGAGATGCCCCAACCGGCGCCGCAGGCGGCGGCGACCAGCACCGGCGCCAGGCCCGACTTGGCGTAGACCTGGGTGAGCGGCGGATTGGTCAGCAGGGTGAGCCCGATGGGGAACACGCCCAGGGCGAAGACGGTCCACGCCAGCCAGGTGTTTTCCCAGGCCCACTTCCTGGTGAATTTCATGGGCAGGGTGAAGCATCCATTCATGGCTCCGGCCAGAATCAGCAGCAGGAGCCCGGCGGCGGTTGCGCGCATGCGGGTGTCCGCTCTCCTTGCGGAAGCCGAATGATAACACCGCGACCGGTTCGGGCGCGCCCCCGCGGCCCGCCCCGCGGCCGCGGTTGACCCTGGGCGGCGCCGGATGCTACACCAGTTCTCCGCACAGGCGGCGATAGGGGGGCAGGTTGATACGGGGCGCGATCTTCCTGGTGGCATCGGCCGGCATCATCCGGCTGTCATGGCGGCCGTTGAGGTGTGTACGGTCTCACGGCTTCTATCGCTTCTTCGCGTTCGAACTCCTCGCGGCCCTGATCCTGCTGAACGCCCCGCTGTGTTTTCGCGACCCGCTTTCGGCCCGCCAACTGGTGTCGTATTCGCTGGGCGCCGCCTCGATCGGGCTGGCGATCGAAGGGTTCCGGTTGCTCCGCCTGATCGGCAGGCCGGCGGCAGCCGCCGCCCGCGGCGCCAACATCGCTTTCGAGAACACCACCACGCTGGTCACCGTAGGCGCCTACCGCTTCATCCGCCACCCTCTGTACGCGTCGCTGCTGGCGCTGGCGTGGTGCGCTTATTTGAAGGACCCGTTCGCGCTCGCCGGCATCGTGCTGACGCTTGGCGCAAGCGGCTTTCTGATCGCCACCGCGGTAGCCGAGGAAAGGGAGAATCTGGAAGCCTTCGGCGCGCCCTACGCGGCGTACATGCAGCGCACGCGGCGATTCGTCCCGTTCGTGTTCTAATGCCCGCGCCGGGCGTTGCCACTCGACCCCTGCTAACCTGTGTATGAGTTCCGCGCCATGACACCTTTCAGGGACATTCGACGAAGCGCCCGGGCGCTTGCCGAAGACCAGGCTCGCGAAATTCTGGCGCGCGCGGAGCACGGCGTGCTGGCCACCGTGGGCGCCGGCGGATGGCCTTATGCCGTTGCCGTGAACCACGTGCTGAGCGGGGACACGCTGTACTTCCACTGCGCCCTCGAGGGGCACAAGCTGGAGAACATCGCCCATGAAGAGCGGGTTTCCTTCTGCGCCGTTCCGAGCGCCACGGTATTGCCGCACGCGCTGTCCACGCTTTATGAAAGCGCGGTTGTTTTCGGCCGCGCGGCGGTGGTGACGGATCCCGCGGAGAAACGGCGGGCGCTGGAGCTTCTGGCCGTCCGCTTCTGCGGGGCCGTGACGCCCGAAGCCGAGAACACCATCGCCACCGACGGCCCCCGCACCGCCGTGGTGCGCGTCCGAATCGAACGAATCACCGGGAAAGCGCATCGTCCCGCCGTACCATCGGAGTGAGGACCACATGCGCGCCGCGCCCAAACCGTGGCCCGCGGCGAGGGCCGCCCAGTGGTACCACCGGGAAAATGGGGTCAGACGCCATTTATGACGCGCGCCTCAGCAACACCTGGCCCGCGCGAATTTCCGCCGCAGCCGCTGGTCCGAGAAGCGCCGCCATTCCTCGCCCGAGGGCTCGCGGCCGTGGGCCTTCAAATGCCGGGCGTAGGCGTTCTCGTCGGCCAGTTCCCGCAGCAGGCCCACTACCAGTTTCCCGAATCGGCGCCAGCGCTTCATATTTCCCCGGCCCCCAACCGCGATGCCGTGAACGGCGTTTCCGAAAGCGTAATCGGGCGGGTGCGGCGCAGAATTCCGGTCCACGCGCGTAGCGAGTCCAACAGAATGACCGCCACCAGCGCCAGCAGCACTCCGCACAGCACGGCGTCCAGCCGGGCATTGAAGATCAGCGTGCGCGTGACGGCGGCGTCCGCCACCGGAAGCGAGCGCAAGCCCGCCGAGAGCTTGTCGGCCTGGGCCCAAAAACCGATCGCCGGCACGCGGCTGAAGAGTTTCTGCCCGCCCGCCGTAAACGTCACCGTCACCAGCCACACCAGCGGCAGGCTCGTGATCCACACGTATTTCGGACCGTGCGTCTTCAGCAGAATGGTGGTGGCCAGACACAGGGCGATGGCCGCCAGCAACTGGTTGGCGATGCCGAACAGCGGCCACAGCGAGTTGATGCCGCCCAGCGGATCGCGCACGCCCTGCACCAGGAAATATCCCCAGGCCGACACGATCAGACCGCTGGTGAGGATCACGCCGGGCATCCAGCTCGTTCGTCCCAGCGGCTTCCAGACCGCGCCGAGCATGTCCTGCAACAGGAACCGGCCCACGCGCGTGCCGGCATCGATGATCGTGAGTATGAACAACGCCTCGAACATGATGGCGAAGTGATACCAGAAGCCCAGCAGCGCCCGTCCGCCGCCCGTGCGCGCGAAGATGTGCGCCATGCCCAGCGCCAGCGACGGGGCTCCGCCGGTTCGCGAGAACAGGCTACGCTCGCCCACGTCGCGCGCCAGCGCGGTCATATCCGCCACGCTCACCGGAAAGCCCCAGCCGCTGATCGTCGCCACGGCCGCCTCGGGCGCCGTCCCCACCACGCCCGCCGGAGAGTTCACCGCGAAGTACACGCCCGGTTGCAGCGCGCTGGCCGCTATCATGGCCATAAGGGCGACGAAACTCTCCATCAGCATCGAGCCGTAGCCCACCGGCCTGGCGTGCGACTCTTTGGCAATCATCTTGGGCGTGGTGCCGGACGCAATCAGAGAGTGGAATCCGGAAACCGCGCCGCAGGCGATGGTTATGAAGCAGAAGGGGAAGATCTTGCCGGCGAAAATCGGGCCCGTGCCATCCGTGAACCGGCTCAGCGCCGGAAGCTGCAACTCCGGCCGCACCAACACCACCCCCACCCCCAGCATCGTCACCACTCCCAGTTTCACGAAGGTGCTGAGATAGTCGCGCGGCGCCAGCAGCAGCCATACCGGCAGGGCGCTGGCGAAGAACCCATACACCACGATCCCGAGCGCCAGCGCCATTCCCCCCAGCGTGAACCACGGCGCGAGCGTCGCCGACCCCGCCACCGCACGCCCCGCGAGAATGGCCGCAACCACCAGCAGAAACCCGATCGCCGAACACTCCAGCACCTTGCCCGGCCGCCAGTAGCGCAGGTACAGACCCATGAAGATGGCGATCGGCATGGTGGCGGCAATGGTGAACGTGCCCCACGGACTGCCGCGCAGCGCATTTACCACCACCAGCGCCATCACCGCCAGCATGATCACCATGATCAGCAGCACCGTCACCAGCGCGGCGGCGCCGCTCAGCCTGCCGATTTCCTCGCGCGCCATGCGGCCCAGCGACTTCCCGTCGCGCCGCATGGAGGCGAAGAGAACGATGAAATCCTGCACCGCTCCCCCCAGCACCGCGCCGATCACGATCCACAGCGTGCCCGGCAGGTAGCCGAACTGGGCCGCCAGAACCGGTCCCACCAGCGGCCCCGGACCGGCGATGGCGGCGAAGTGGTGTCCGAACAGAATCCACTGGTTGGTCGGCTCGTAGTCGTGGCCGTTCCGCAGGCGCTCCGCCGGGGTGGCCCGCCGGTCGTCCAGCACGGCCACGCGGGTTGCCAGCCATTTCCCGTAGAACCGGTACGCCGTGGCATACGTGCAAGCCGCGGCCACCACCAGCCAGATGCTATTGATGTGTTCCCCGCGATAGAGGGCCACGCCGCCCAGGCACACCGCCGCGCCAACCGCGACCGCCAGCCAGAAAATGTGACGCAGGACTTTCACGTTTTAACCAACGATTATACTTGCATCCGCCGGTTTGCCATGCGGGGCGGGTCCGCAAGGGTTCGCCCCCGCCACGCCGGTTCCGGGACCGCCCCGGCGGCTTGCAGGGACGGGTGCGCCCGTGCGCCGGTCTCACTGCACGGCGATGTTGACAGTCTTGGAGCTCTTGCCGCCCACCGTCACGGTGATGGGTTGATTGCCCGGCGCCAGATCCCCTGGCACCAGAACGTTGATCTGGTACAAGCCCGGGAACCCGGGCGCGAGCCCCGCGAAGTACACCTGCGCCGGCTCGCCGCCGATCGTCACCGTCACCGGCGTCGACGCGGGAATCTCCGACAACGGGCTCGCCAGCGCCGGCTCGCCGCTGGCCGGCTGGTTCGTCACCGGGCCCAAACCGTTGGCGTAAAGCTGAGCCACTTTGTTGCGGCCCACCGGGTGAGCGGATGTAATAAGCTGATAGTTCCCGTCGAGCGCCGCCACCATCCCCGATCCGATTTCGAAAAACGCCGGCGAGTAGTTTGCCACTGGAACCGTCACCACCTTGCCGTAACTGAGCCCGTAAGTCACCTTCACCTGCGCCGATGTCTGCCCCGCGAGTTCCCACGGGACCTGTAGATTGATCTGGTTCGGCGCCGCATAAGTGAGCCGTCCCGGCACGCTGATCCCGGCCGAGGGGGCGTCGAAACTCACGAACGTGCCGCCCATCGCCAGGGGCAGCCGGAGCGTCGTCGCCGGACCCGCGATGGTGCCGAAGTCAGTCCCGAAGATCGAGATATAGGAGCCCGGCGCAATCGGCTGAGTGGGGTCGAAGCTGGCTGCGTTGAGAATCCCGTTGGGGGACGCGATGGTGGGTTGCGCCAGCACCGGCAGATTCATGTACATCGTCTGGGACCCTGCCACCGCCCAGTTCCCATGGTCGCCCACGCTCTGATCGATCGCCACCGCCATGGACGCCACGCCGTTCTTGTCCGTGTTCGAGTAGTCGCTCGCCAGCGTCCCCTTGGCCGAGTCGTTGAGCCAATGTACCGGCGTGTTGACCAGCGGGGCTCCGTGGCTATCCAGGATCTTGGCCTTCAGTACCTCGTGTGCCCCGGGGGGGTAACTGGAAACGCCCCCCGGCATCGCGTTTATCATGGCCGCCGGTGTCCCATCGCCGACCAGATACAGATAGGGAACCCGCAGCAATGTTCCCGAACCGCCGATTGTAACCATCCCGGAGTACTCGCCCGAGGCCGGCAGGGTTCCCGACAGCGTCACCGTGGCCGTGCCGGATTGGCCCGAACCCACGGTCAGCGCCGCTGGCGCAACCGCGGGAAGCAGGCCGCCATGCGACGCGGCAACTCCCGGCGTCAGGCTGACCGCCGCGGCTCCGTTGTTGGTTATCGTCAGTGTCCGGGCCAGCGGAAGCGAAGCCGCGGCGGCAACGCCAAACGAGATGGAAGACACGTACCGCGTATCCTGCGCGCCGGCGGTCACCGCAACCGTTACCGTGCTGGCCACGGCAGAGGCCACGTCCAGCCTTCCCGCGCCGAACCACTGCGCATCGGCCGCGTTCGGCGTCCCCGCGGGCTGCGCGGTATCGTCGGTGAGAATCGTCTGCGCGGCCGTGTTCACCAGCGCGGATTTGATCTGCGCGGGCGAGTAGGCCGGATGCGCCTGCTTCACCAGCGCCGCCGCCCCGGCCACCACCGGTGCGGCGAAACTGGTGCCCTGGGAGGCGATGAAACCGTCCGGATTGTAGTCGATGCTCCAAAGATCGTAACTCTCCGACGCCATGTACATGCCGGGAAGCCAGTTCGAACCCCAGGTCCCTCCCCCGGGCGCCGCCAGGTCCGGTTTGATGGCCGAGTCTCCCGTGGCCGGTCCAATGGATGAGAAGTGGAGCATCTGGTCGGGCGTGTTAGCCTGCTCGACCTCCGATATCGTGGCCACCGCGCCCGGATGCGCGGCAAGATAGCCTTTAAGAGCCATCCCATCGGCATTGAGTATCTGCACGGCGGGTATCTGGAAGACCGAAGGCGAGTAAGAGATACTCGAGCCCGGCGCGTACAGAATCATCCCAATGGCGCCCGCCGCCACCGCGTTCTCGGTCTGGATGGTGTGGTTGCACCCGCTGTCCTCGACCAGGGCGATGCCTCCATACACGCTCCCCGCCGGCAGCGCCGTGCATGCCTGACCGTCATTGCCCAGCGATGCCACATCCACCAGCGGCGCCGCAAGAGCCTTGAGCGGAAGTCCCGTGGTGCCCGGCACCGCCGCGATACTGGGCAGCCCTGCCACGCCGAGGGCCGCCATGATCGCGTGGGAGTTACTGCTGGCGCCCACCGTCACGGCCGATGGCGCGCCGGCCGGCGTCCCGATCGAGTTATAGGTCGGGTACGAAGTGCCGCTCCCGTTATCGTTGCCCGCCGACACCACCACGACAACTCCCTGGTGCGCGGCCGATTCCACCGCCGCCGCCACCAGGTCGCAGGCTACCCCGGCGGCCTGTCCGCAGTCCGCTCCCGAATCCAGCGGTCCCACCGATGCCACGTCCCCCAGGGACATGTTGACAATGTCCATGCCGTCCTTGACCGCCTGCTCGAGTGCGGCGATCACCGCGGCGTCGGGCGCGCCAGCGTCCACTCCGGGCGAGCCGAACACTTTGTAGTTCCCCAGCCAGGCCCCCGGCGCAATCCCGTTGAACGCCACCAGGCCGGTGACGGATTCGCCCGCCGCGCAGGAAGCCACCGCCGTGCCATGCCCCTGCCGGTCTCGAGCGGACAAATCGTCGGGGCGCGAGTCGGCGGCGGGGTTCTTCGGGTCGCTGCCGGCCGCCCCGATACCAACGTAACTGTAGGCCGCGATCACCTTGTTGTTGGTGAAGTTGAGACAGTCGCTGGGCGTCCCGCACTTCGGAAAACCCGCCGGCATCGGCAGCGTGCTGTGGCCGAATGCCGGGTGGTCCCGATCGATTCCGGTGTCCACGATCCCGATCTTGACGCCCTTGCCGGCGCCGGGCGCCCCTCCCGGGATGCTACTCCATGCCGCCGGCGCACCCACCAGCGCCGCCGCCTTGTTGAGAGCCGGACGCAGTGTCCGCGAGGCCACTACTCCCTTCACCCCCGGCAACTCCGCCAATTCGCCCCGGCGCGCCGGCGGCGCGGCCACGAACACGGCGTTCAGCAGCGTGTCCACGCTCCCCAGAACCCGCACACCCTTCGATTCGAGGCGCTGCCGCACCATCCGCTGCGCGTCCAGAATCCGCGCGCGGTAATCTTCCGCGCCCCTCCCGGCGGCGGAGAACCGCGCAGCCACCGGCGGATCCTCGAGGATCAACGTGTAACCCACCGCTTGCGCCGCGGCCTGGAAGTTCAGCCCGAACAGCCACAGAAAGACAATCGCGCTCGAGCGCGACTGGAGTCGCCCTTTCATGATTCCTCCATCGGTTCCGATCCGCCGGGGTCCCGGGTTCAGACCTACCAGTGTACAGCCCGCAGCCCGCCTACCGACGATGGCTCGGTGCCGTTCAGCACGGCTCCAGGATGCCGTCCGGCCCGGCCACCGCGCTCTCGCCCGCCTGCGTATGCTGGCCGCTTCTCTGATTGCCGCCGCCCACGCCGTGGAAGTGTCCATCCGGTTCGCCGCCCTCGAGCGCCTGCTCGGTGAAACCGTCTTCACCCAGGACGGCCGCAAATACGTCCGCGGCACCCAGGCCGATAAGTGCAACTTCGCCTACCTCGAGGGACCGCGCATCCAAGGCGCCGGCGGCCGGCTCCGCATCCGCGCGCGTTTCACCGGGCGGAGCGCCCTGGATATGTTCGGCAAGTGCGTCGGCCTCGGGGATGCCTTCGGCCTTGTCATCCTCGCCACCCCGCAGTACCGCGATGGCTTCGTCACCCTCACCGGTGTCACCGTCACGAGCGACGGCAAGACGGGCTACTACATCCGCCGCGTATGCGCCGCCCTCGCCACCAGCCTCGGCCAGGATTTCCGCTATCCGCTGGCGTCCGAATCCCAGCAGGCTCTCGAGAATCCGGGCATTCTACCGGCGTATCCGCGTGTCTTGAAGGACTTCCGAGTGTCCGAAGTGCGTGTGGCGGAGGCTGTTCCGGTGCTCGTCGTTGACTTCCAAATAACTGTAAAATAAGCATTTGCGATAAACCAGTGTTTGTTGCCAAAAATATGCTAAATTTTGCTTGACAATATAGCGCTCATATTTTATGATGATTATCAGATAAGGAGCATATCAAGATGTCACTCACCCACTTCGATCCGTTAGCCAATATCCGCGTCTTCGAGGACGCCTTCTCCCGCATGCTTTCCGAGCCCGCCAACCGGCCGTGGTCTCCCGCTGTCGATATCTACGAGACGGAAAACGAACTGGTGCTGAAAGCCGATCTGCCGGACGTCGATCAGAAGGATATCGATGTTCGTGTCGAGAACCAGACCCTGACCATCGCCGGCGAGCGCAAGTTCGAAAAACAGGATTCCGGCAAAGGCTACCACCGCATGGAGCGCAGCTATGGCACCTTCGTCCGCAGCTTCGCCGTGCCCAACACCTTCGATACCGAAAACATCGCCGCGGAGTACCACAACGGCCTTCTCACCGTCAAGCTGCCCAAGAGAGAGGCCGCCAAGCCGCGGCAGATCAAGGTGGCGGTGAAGTCCTGACGCGCCGGGCCACACCGCCCGCGCCGGCGCCCCTGGCGGCCCGGCTGCGCGCCCGGTAACGCCGGCCGCGCCGTTTCCATCTACTCTGGTAAAAGGGGCCGGGTCATCCCCGGCCCCGGTTGTTTTTGGGAGACCCAATGTTCCGCATCGAACGGCTTACCCAGAAGGCCCAGGAGGCCCTCCAGCAGGCGCAGGCGGTTGCCGCCGAGAACGGCGCCCAGGTCCTCTTCCCCATGCACGTCCTGGTGGCCCTCGCGGAGGATCGCGAAGGCATCGTCCGCCCGGTCCTCGAAAAGTGCAACGTCCAGCCGGCCGCCATCGTCTCGGAAGCCCGCCGCCTGCTCGGCTCGCTGCCTGCCACCGGCGCCGGCATGAGCCCCGGCCTGTACCTCTCGCAGCCCCTCAACCAGGTCCTCGAAGGCGCCTTCGACGAAGCCGCCCACTTCAAGGACGAGTTCGTCTCCACCGAACACCTCCTGCTGGCCATCTCGAACCAGCGCCACGACCCCGCCGGGCAGCTTCTCGACCGCGCCGGCGCCACCCACGACGCCATTCTCCGCGCCCTGGTCTCCGTCCGCGGCACGCAGCGCGTCACCGACCAGAACCCCGAAACCAAGTACCAGGCCCTGGAACGCTACGCCCACGACCTCACCGATTCCGCCCGCATGGATAAGCTCGACCCCGTCATCGGCCGCGAGGACGAAATCCGCCGCGTCATGCAAGTTCTCTCCCGCCGCACCAAAAACAACCCCGTGCTGATCGGCGAACCGGGCGTCGGCAAAACCGCCATCGTGGAAGGCCTCGCCCAGAGAATCGTCAAAGGCGACGTCCCCGACCAGTTGAAGGGCAAGCGCCTGGTGGCCATCGATCTCGGTTCCATGGTCGCCGGCACCAAGTTCCGCGGCGAGTTCGAGGACCGCCTCAAGGCCGTGGTCAAGGAGATCATCGATTCCCAGGGCGAAATCGTCTGCTTCATCGACGAGCTCCACACCCTGGTGGGCGCCGGAGGAGCCGAGGGCGCCATCGACGCCGCCAATCTCCTCAAGCCCGCGCTGGCCCGCGGCGAACTGCGCTGCATCGGCGCCACCACCCTCAACGAGTACAAGAAGTACGTCGAGAAGGATGCCGCCCTGGCCCGCCGCTTCCGCACCGTCATGGTCGGCGAGCCCTCCGTGGACGACACCATCGCCATCCTCCGCGGCCTCAAGGAGAAATTCGAAATCCACCACGGCGTCCGCATCAAGGACTCGGCCATCCTGGCCGCCGCCACCCTCTCCCACCGCTACATCGCCGACCGCTTCCTCCCCGACAAGGCCATCGACCTCATCGACGAGGCCGGCTCCGCGCTGCGCCTCCAGATCGGCAGCATGCCCATCGAAATCGACGACCTGGACCGCCAGATCTCCCACCTCGAGATCGAACGCCTGGCCTTGAGCAAGGAGCGCGACGCGGGCTCCCACGAACGCCTGCGCACCATCGAGGACTCGCTCGAACGCCTGCGCGCCGAAGTCTCCACCCTCAAGGAACGCTGGAGCCGCGAGAAGGGCGCCATCGCCCGCGTCCGCGAACTCAAGGAAGAGCAGGACCGCCTCCGCCAGGACGAAGAGAAGGCCAGCCGCGCCGGCGATTGGGAGAAGGCTTCGCAACTGCGCTACGGCCGCCTGGCCCAGATCGAAAAGGACATCGCCGCCGCCGAACACGAGCAGGAAGCCGTCAAGGAACACGCCCTTCTCCAGGAGGAGATCGGCGAGGACGATATCGCCCGCATCGTCGCCAAGTGGACCGGCATCCCCGTGCACCGCATGCTCGAGGGCGAGATCCGCAAGCTCGTTCAGATGCCCGACCGCCTCAAGGACCGCGTGGTCGGCCAGGACGAAGCCGTGCGCCTGGTCTCCAGCGCCATCCTCCGCAACCGCGCCGGCTTGAGCGATCCCAACCGGCCCATCGGCAGCTTCATTTTCCTGGGGCCCACCGGCGTGGGAAAGACGGAGCTTGTCCGCGCCCTCGCCCAATACATGTTCGACGACGACAAGGCCATGATCCGCGTGGACATGTCCGAGTACATGGAGAAGCACGCCGTCGCCCGCATGACCGGCGCGCCTCCCGGCTACGTCGGCTACGAGGAAGGCGGCCAGTTGAGCGAGCAGGTCCGCCGCCGCCCGTACTCCGTGGTCCTGTTCGACGAAATCGAAAAGGCCCACCCCGACGTGTTCCACATCCTGCTCCAGATCCTCGACGATGGCCGCCTCACCGACGGCCAGGGCCGCACCGTCAGCTTCAAAAACACCGTCATCGTCATGACCTCGAACGTCGGCACCGGCATGTTCGACAAGAACGCCTTCGGATTCTAGGTGCACGCCAAGGACGGCCGCACCGACGATACCCGCAAGCGGCTGCTCGAATCGCTGCGCGCGCAGTTCCGCCCCGAGTTCCTCAACCGCGTTGACGATATCATCGTGTTTAACGCCCTTTCGAAGGACCACCTGAGGCGGATCGTGGACCTCCAACTGGACAACGTCGCCAGACTGTTGAAGGAGCGCAAAGTGAATCTCGAAGTGACCCCCGCCGCCAGGGACGCCATCATCGCCGAGGGTTACGATCCGCAGTACGGCGCCCGTCCCATGCGTCGCGCCATCCAGCGCCTGATCCAGGACCCCCTGGCCCTGAAACTCCTCAACGGCGAGTTTCTCGAGGGCGACACCGTCCTCGTCGACGCCGGTGTGGGGCAGGTTGTCAACCTGCGGCCGATTGTCAATCGGCCCGGCGAGCGAAGCTCGCCCTCCTCCGAACCATGAGCCCTTATGTCCACCAACACTCCCAACTCCGCGCGCCGCGCCGGTCTTACGCGGGGCGCCGTTGAAAACGCCGGGCCGCTCGCTCACGCGCGCGGCTCCGTTCGGAGCCACGGCCATGAGGGAGTGGTTGTGCGCATCCGAGCCCGCTTTTCATTGCCTTCCGTGGACCGCAGGCCCATGGCGACAGGTTGGCAACCCGCGGCCGATTGTCAATCGGCCCGGCGAGCGAAGCTCGCCCCCTTCCGACTCGTGAGCCCATATGAACACTCTTAAGACCGCGACCCTTCTCGCCCTCCTCAGCGCCCTCCTGGTAATTGGCGGTGGCGCCCTCATGGGCCGGAGCGGCCTGTACCTGGGTCTCTGCTTCGCCGCCGTCATGAACTTCGGCAGCTACTTCTTCTCCGAGAAGATCGCCCTGCTGTCCTACTCGGCGCGTCCGGTGACGCCCACCGGGAACTCCGCCATCTACCACCGCGTGGCGCCCATCGCCGGCCGCCTCTCGCAGCGCATGAAGCTCCCCATGCCCAAGCTCTGGGTGATCCCGCAGCAATCGCCCAACGCCTTCGCCACTGGCCGCAATCCGTCGCACGCCTCGGTGGCGCTCACCGCCGGCATCCTCGAAGTCATGGACGACCGCGAACTGGAGGGCGTCATCGCCCACGAGCTGGGCCACGTCCTGCATCGCGACATCCTCATCAGCTCGGTCGCCGCCATGCTGGCCGGAACCATCACCATGCTCGCCAGCATGGCGCGGTGGGGCATGATCTTCGGCGGCCTCTCGCGCGACGACGACGATCGCGGCGGCGGCGGCATCTTCGGCGAACTGCTCATGATGCTGCTCGCGCCCATCGCCGCGGCGCTGATCCAGGCCGCCATCTCGCGCTCGCGCGAGTACGAAGCCGACGCCGCCTCCGCCAGGTACACCGGCACGCCCTACGAGCTGATTTCCGGACTGCGGAAACTCGAGGCGTACTCGAGGCGCATTCCCCTGGACGCCTCGCCCGCCACCGCCCATATGTTCATCGTCAAGCCGTTCACTGGCCGCACCGTCATGAACCTGTTCTCGACCCATCCGCCCACCGCGGAACGCATCGCGCGCCTGCAGGCCATCCGATGAACGAAGTCCACGTCAATCGCAAGGCCGCCGGGCGCATCGCCGCCGGCCATCCCTGGATCTTCGGCGCGGATGTCGCCGATCGCGGCGGCGCCCAACCCGGCGAAGCCGTCAAGGTGGCCGACTCGCGGGGACAACCGCTGGGCGTCGCCCACTACAGTTCCGCCTCCCAGATCGCCCTCCGCATGCTGTCGCACCAGGTGGAACCGGTCGGCCGCGAGTTCTTCATGCGCCGTCTCCGCGCGGCCGAGGAGTTCCGGCGCCGCGTGGTGCGCAACTCGGAGGCGTACCGCGTGGTCCACGGCGAAGCCGACCTCCTCCCCGCGCTGATCGTGGACCGCTACCGCGAGTACCTCGTCATGCAGACCCTCGACCAGGGTATGGACGCCGCCAAGGACGAGATCGCTTCCTGTCTCCAGGAGATCTTCCATCCGCGCGGCATCGCCCTCCGCAACGACGCCTCGGTGCGGCTGAAGGAGCAGTTGCCGCTGGAGACCTCGACGCTGGCGGGCGAAGTGCCCGGCTCGGTCACGGTCGGCATGGACGGCCTCACCCTCCACGCCGATCTGCTGCGCGGCCAGAAGACCGGGATCTTCCTCGACCAGCGCGAGAACTACCGCGCCGCCGCGCACTACGGCCGCGGCGGCAAGGCGCTCGACTGCTTCACCTCGACCGGCGGTTTCGCCCTCCACCTGGCGGCCAGGTGCGAGGCGGTCGAAGCCGTGGACAGTTCCGAGGCGGCGCTGGCCACCGCGCGCCTCAATGCCGCCGCCAACTCGATCGCCAACGTCGAGTTCCGCCAGGCGGACGCGTTCGAACTGCTGGCCGGCTACGCTTCGGCCCACCGCCGGTTTTCGATGGTGGTGCTGGATCCCCCCGCCTTCGCGAAATCGCGGCGCAACCTGGAGGCCGCCGCCACCGGCTACAAGGAGATCAACCTGCGCGCCCTGCGCCTGCTCTCCCCCGGCGGCGTGCTGGTCACCTGCTCCTGCTCCCACCACCTGACGGAAGCCATGTTTCTCGAGGTGGTGGCCCAGGCCTCGCTCGACGCCGGCCGCACCCTGCGCGTGCTGGAGCGGCGGACGCAGAGCCAGGACCATCCCATCCTTCTCACCGTCCCCGAAACGCACTATCTGAAGTGCCTGATACTGGAGGTGATGTAGACGCCCGTGTCCGATCGGCACGGCCGCTACCATCTCACGGACCTCGCGCCCGGCGGCTACAAAGCGTTGGCCTTGGACGACGTGAAGCCCTATTCCTGGTTCGACCCCGATTTTCTGCGTCCCCTGGAATCGGCCGCCGATGCCGTGACCATCCAGCCCAAGGCCCACGACACGCTGAACCTGCACATCCGGACCGCGAAGCGATGTGGGGCAGGATTGCATCCTGCGGCCGATTCTGAATCGGCCTGGGCGGCCTTGTGCAGCGACGGCCAAGGCGGGTTACAAACCCGCCGCAGGTTGAAAACCCGCCCCACATACTTCCCGCCCCCAGCCCGCGCCGCCGGTTATAATGCCGTTGATGACTCAGAACCCTTTCAGTCTGCAAGGAAAGAACGCGCTGGTGACCGGGTCGCAGGTGGGTCTGGGCGCCGGCATCGCCATCGCTTTCGCGCAGGCGGGCGCCAACGTGGTGATCAACGGAATCGACAATCGCGGCATCGACGACGTTTGCGCCGCCGTGCGCGCCGCGGGCGCCAAGCCGGTGGTCGCCATCGGAGACGTCTCCGATGCCAAGGTCTGCGAGGACCTGGTCGCCACCACCGTGCGCGAGCTCGGCTCCATCGACATCCTGGTGAACAACGCCGGCATCATCCGCCGCCAGCCGGCGGTGGAGTTTTCGGCCAAGAACTGGTCCGACGTGATCGAGATCAATCTGAACGCCGTGTTCCGCTTCTGCCAGTTGGCGGGCCGCCACATGCTGGCGCAGGGCAGCGGGAAGATCGTCAACATCGCCTCCCTGCTCGCCTTCCAGGGCGGAATCCTGGTGCCGTCCTACGCCGCGGCCAAGGGCGCGGTGGCCCAGTTGACCAAGGCGCTGGCCAACGAATGGGCGCCCAAGAACGTCAACGTCAACGCCATCGCCCCGGGCTACATGGCCACCGACAACACCGCGGCGTTGCGCGCCGACCCGGTGCGCAGCAAGGCGATTCTGGATCGCATTCCGGCCGGCCGCTGGGGCACTCCGCAGGACGTGGGCGGGACCGCGGTGTTCCTCGCCTCGGCCGCCAGCGACTACGTCAACGGCCACGTGCTGGTGGTGGACGGCGGATGGATGGCGCGGTAGACGCGCCCTTGCGGGCCGCGCCGCTCTGGCCCTTGCCGCGCGGACCTATAATTGAGTTTTGCGTGGCAATCTGACGGAGAAGATCGTCCTCATCACCGGCGCGGGCCGGGGTATCGGCAAGCGGCTGGCCATGGGCTTTGCCGAAGCCGGGGCGCGCGTGGGACTGCTGGCCCGCAGCAAGGCCGAGCTCGACCTCGCCAAACTCGAAATCGAACAGGCCGGCGGCCAGGCGTTGCGGCTTCCGGCGGATGTCCGGGAACCCGGCCAACTGGGGGTGGCCGTCACTCTGATGCGCCAGAAATTCGGCGCGCCCAGCGTCCTGGTGGCCGCCGCCGCGGTGCAGGGACCCATCGGGCCGTTCGTCTCCGCCAAGCCGAAAGCCTGGGAAGATGCCATCGAAACCAACCTCATCGGGGTGGCCAACGCCTGCCGCGCGGTGCTTCCGGGAATGATCGAAGCCCGCAACGGCAAGATCATCGTCATCGCCGACGCCGCCGCTGCCCAGTCGCGGCCCAATTTCAGCGCCTACGCCGCGTCCAAGGCGGCCGTCGTCCGCTTCGTCGAGTGCCTCGCCGACGAGGTCCGCGACCACAACGTTCAGGTCAACTGCATGATTCCCGGCGACGCCTACACCCACATGACCGACGAAATCCTGAGCGCCGGCGAGGAACGCGCCGGCTCCAGGGAGTACGACGAGGCCCGGCAGGTGCGCATCACCGGAGGCCTCGCGCCGGACAGGCAGATTCAGCTCGCTCTGTTTCTGGCCTCCGAGCGGAGCAACCACGTCAGCGGCAAACTCCTGCACGTGGCCGACGATTGGAAACGCCTCGAGAAGGAAAACACCAGGCCGGAACTCTACACCCTGCGGCGGTTGCAGAAAATCTGACGGGGCCGGGCGGCGGGCAGCCCCGCCCGCGTGCCTCACCGGGAGACGATCTTGTCGACCGCCTTGGCCAGCCGATGGAACTCCTCGTGAGCCGGCGATCCGGGGGCGAATTCGCCGATGGTGAGGCCCACTTCGACGGCTTGCGCCAAGGCGATGCGCTGGCCGATGGCCGGCAGCACCTTCTTGCCCATCTTCTCGAGCGCCGGGACCAGCCCGCGTCCCAGCGTGGTGCCCATGAGCACCCTCGAGGGGACGAACCGGATGCGCGGCTTCTTGGAACCGCGCACGGCCCGCGCGTGCAGCGCCAGCGACAGCGCTTCCTTCAAAGCGAACAAGTCCAGGGGGGACGGCCCGCACGGCAACAACGCCAAGTCGGCCAGCAGCAGGGCTTGGGCGGTGATCTCGGGCATGCCGGGAGGGGTGTCGATCAGAACCAGGCCGGCGGCCTTCTCGGCGGCGCGCGTCCGCGCCTTCAGCTCGTCGGGATCGCCGCGCTTCACGGCTTCCACACAAGCCGCCAGCACGCCGGTTCCCTGGGCCGCCCAGGCCACCAGGCTGTGCTGCGGGTCGGCATCCAGCAGGGCCACGGCATAGCCCATGGAGACAAACTCCCCCGCCAGGTTGCCGGCGATGGTCGACTTGCCGACGCCGCCTTTTCTCCCGGCCACCGCGATAATAGCCATAGCAGCTTATAGGATACCCGGAATGGCCGCGCCGCGCGGGCCGCGGCCATGCGTGAGGCGGCGCTCAACGAGGCGCTATTTGTCCTTCTTGGGCGCGGGCTTGGCAGCTTTCTTCGGCGTTTTGCAGGCCATACTGATTCTCCCTATGGGAACTGTAGCACGGCGTTCCCGTGCCGGAGCGAACTATTTCTACCGGTCGGGCTGCGCGCCGATCGCCTTCCAGAGGTCCGCTTCCTCCTCGTGCGTGACCACGGCCGCGGCGGCGAGATCGTTGGCCAACAGGGAAACGGAGGATGCCTGTCCGGGGGCCAGGGACAGGAACGTCGCGGTTCCCGGCCACGCGATGCTGTTGCGCAGCGTGACGCCCTTCACGCGGTCCAGCCGCACCACCGGCGTTCCGGGTTTGGGATTGCGCGTTTGCACGCCATTCAGATCCACCTGTTGGGAATCGCGGATGAGGAACGGCGCGCCGCTTTCGGCGTCGATCCGCACGTTGTGCAACTCCAGCCCCACCGTGTTGTAGGCGCGCAGGCCTTCCTTGGCGCCGGCCACGATGTCGGTGAGCCGCAGCCCTTCGACGGGCATCTCCGGCAGGCCCGCGACGGTTACCGCCAGCGGGCAGCGGTCGATGGTGACGTGGCTGATGGCGATGTTGCGGAAGACCGGCGTCCGCGCCGACACCGGTTCCTCGGGAGCGCTGGTGTAGTAGTTGGTCACTTGAATGGCCGCGTACCGCGAGTCCTCGATCACCCAGTTGTCGAAGCGGATGTTCTCCAACACGCCGCCGCGGCCGCGCGTGCTCTTGATGCGGATGCCGCGGTCCGTGCCTACGGAAACGATGTTGCTGGCAACCACGTTGCGGATGCCGCCGGAGGTCTCGCTGCCCAGCACCACCGCGCCGTGCCCGCGGTGAATGGTGCAATTCGTGATCGCCACGTCCTCGGTGGGACGGTTGACCCTCAGCCCGTCGGCGTCCTTGCCGGATTTCAGGCAGATGGCGTCGTCGCCCGTGTCGAAATAGGAATCCGAGATGCGCACGTGGCGCGAGGAGTCCACGTCCACGCCATCCGTGTTGGCGCCCGGGAAGCTCTCGACCATCACGTCGCGGATGGTCACGTTTTCGCAGTAGAGCGGGTGAATCACCCACATGGGCGAGCCCACGATGTGAATCCCCTCGATGCGCACGTTGCGGCTCTCCACGGGGCGGATGAAATCCGTGCGCAGGAACCGCTCGGCGGCGGCGCGCACGGCGGCGGGAATCGGCTCGGGCTTCTGCAGCAGGTCGAGAAGGTCGTTCCAGGCGGCGCGGCCGGCCGCATCCGCGCGCACCAGGGCGAGCCAATCGGCATTGCTGGCGGTGAGGGTGCCGTGGCCCTCGATGGCGACATTCTCGAGCTTGTAGCCGCCGATGTTGGCCTCTGGCGCCCTGGTTTCCACGCCTTCATAGCGGCTGTGCTCCACCATGGGGTATTCCTCGCGGTTGGCCACGAAGCGGAGGGTGGCGCCCGAGTCGACGTGCAGGGTCAGGTTGCTGACCATTTCGATGGCGCCGGTAAGGTAGGTCCCGGCGGGGATCCACACCGTGCCGCCGCCGGCTTTGGCGCAGGCCTGGATGGCGCCGCGGATGGCGGCCGTGCTGGACGCCGAGCCGTCGCGTTTCGCGCCGTAGTCCAGGATGTTGAAGACCGGGGAAGTGGGGGCGGCGTTCTGGGCGACTGCAGAAAGGCCGAGGCACAGAAGCGAGCCGGCGAACGCGGACTTGATCATGCGTCTATCGTATCGAGATTCGGAAGAAGTAGCGCGCGTCCAGGCGTGCGGGACAGAGGTGGGCGGCGAAATACTGCCACCGGCCGCAACGCCCCGCCACCCGTGCGGGACGCCGCGGCCGATGCATTTCTTAGAGCCCGCGAAGCCGCCTCAGTGGCAGGCCACGGTCGTGGTTCCGTAGGTGCAACTCCACGGACTGCCGAATAGGACCGTGTCGGCGGGGTAGGGAAACGCCAAGCCGTACCAATACCACAGTCCAACATCCGAATAATATGCCTGCTGGCAATAGGCCCCAGGACATGTCGACGTGCCGACGTATGGCGGGATGCCCCCCGGGTAAATCACACTGCAAGCTCCCGCGCCGAGCGCACTTGCGGCCAAGTTATGAGCCGATGGACAGGCATTGGTATTCGGGCAATAGATGAAGCCGGTCATCGAGATGTTGTAGTAGAACCCCGTATAGTTCTGTCCCGACCGGCAGTACCCGCTGGGCGACTCGGCGAAACTGGCCAGGCTGTACGCGGAACAGGTTTGGGCCTCGAGTTTGCACATCCCGAGACTCATCAGAACCAGGGCTGCGACTTGGGCGGAACGCGGCAGAATCTTCATTTCTCTTCCTCCTCTCTCACCACTCCCGTCTCCACCGGCCGCAGAGACGAGTGCTCGTTCAGGATTTCGTAGCGCGCCTGCCATGCCTTCGCGGCCGGCGCCAGAGCTTCGGGATGTTCCGCCACCGGCGCGGCATAGGTCCGCAACGCGGCCAGGCGCCGCTCGGCGAGCGGGCGGCCGGCGTTCCCAGGGGCTGCCGCAGCTACATTCCGCTGAGCCGCCGATACCAGCTCGCGCATCGCGGCATGGACGTCCCCGGCTCCCTGGAGGCCCCCCAAGACGGCAGCCATTTCTTTCGCCTCGTCCGCGCCATTCACCCGGGAATACATGAGGCCGGCCATGGCCTTGGCGGAACCCAATGCGGTCCTGTCCGCGAACGCCACCATGGTTACTTCAGCCGTGGTATTCAATACCGGCGCGCTGTCTCCCGGGAGGGCAGCCTCGGCCGTAATCGGCACGTCGACCGTCGATTGCGCGATCTGCCCGGGGCCAAAGCCGGAACCGCTCGGGACCGGCTGCCCCAACCTTGCAAGGGCCAGAACCCAAACCATGTCTCTGGTGATCTCGCCCTGGACCGGCCGCCCGCCCTCGGGGGTTACGGTTGCCCGAAGCGTATAAGCCGTGATCGGTTGCGCCGAAACGTTCATCAATTCGACTTTGACGCGCAAGAACGCGCCCACGCTCTCGCTCGCGATGGACCGTACCTGCACGGCATCGCCGATGCCGTTGTCCGCCATGACAGGCGATACGCCAATTGCCGCCAAAAGCACGATACCGATGAGCGGCAACCACCTCTTCCTCACATAGTCGTTCATTATCACTCCCGGTTGGTTTTCGCGCGGCCGGGAACCCCCGGGTAGCGAACCCCCAACCTCTTCACTTCCAAAATCGTCCCTGGGATATTGGCGGTCCCGCGGCTCACTGTCCGGACCTCCGAAGTCCGCGTGAAAGAACCCGTGGATCGCCTGGGTTATGTCGTGCCGTTACTCTATCGTGGGAGTATAACACCAAACCGACCTCCGCGCGTTCTTGCCGCGCGGCGCGTAATGGACCACTACTTGCCCAGCCCGCCGCGCGGCGCGACGAGTTTTGTGGGGCAGGTTGAAAGCTCGGGCCGCTCGCTCACGCTCGCGGTTCCGGGCCGGACGCCGTCGAAGGCTCCGGCCAACTGGCCGGAAACACGAGGCCGCATCAGATGTGACTTTCATGAAGTTCCGTGGGCCGCAGGCCCATGGCGACAGGTTGTCAACCCCCCGCAGGCTGAAAGTTTGCCCCACATCAGACCGCCGGCCGCACGTCGCGCAGCACGGCCGCCCAACCGGGGTATCCGCGCGCGGCCGAGTAGGCGTCTTCCTCTATGGTGAAGGCGATGTCCACGCGGGCGCCGGGCGGGATTCCGGCGGCCTGTTCGGCGAAGTTCCAGGCTTTCAGCGGCAGCACGCGGCCGTCGCCGCGCACCGTCACTCGCAGGTGCTTCCCGTCTTTCCCCAGCGGCGAGATGCCCGACACCTCGACGCCCAGCGCCGCGAAAAGCGGCAGCGGATTGCCGCGGCCGAACGGGGCCAGCGCGAAAACCTCGGCGACGTTCGGCTCGGTCAGCTCGGCCACTCCGGCCAGGGCATCGATCTCGAGGCGCGGCACGAAATCCTCCGGCCGCAGGCACTCTGCCGCGCGGGCATTCAGGCGGCGGCGGAATTCGTCCACGCGCGCCGCTTCGAGGGTCACGCCGGCGGCGTGTTCATGGCCGCCGAAGCGCACGAAGATGTCGGCCATGGATTCCAGCGCCTCGAGCAGGTGGAACGCGGGGATGCCGCGGCCGGAGCCCTGCGCCAGGCCGTCCTCGGGATTCCGCCCGAGCACGAACACCGGCCGGTGGAAGCGCTCCACCAGCCGGGCGGCCACGATCCCGATCACGCCGCGGTGCCACCTCTCGTCGTAGTAAACCAGCGCGGCTTCGGCATCGCCAACCGTCGCGCGTTCGCAGATTTCGCGGACCTCGTCCTCCGCCTGCCGCCGGCCGGCGTTGCGCTCGTGCAGGCCGCGAGCCAGCTCGGCGGCGCGCGCGGCGTCTTCGGTCAGGAACAGTTCCACCGCGTCGCGGGCCGTGTCCATGCGCCCGGCGGCGTTGAGGCGCGGCGCGATCCGAAAGGCCACCTGGTGCGCGCTGGGCGCCTTGCCCTGGGCGAAGCCGGCCACGTCCAGCAGCGCCCGCAGACCGGGATTCCGCACGTCCCGGAGGCCGGCCAGCCCGTGTTTGACGATCACCCGGTTCTCGCCCGTAAGCGGCACCACGTCGGCGACGGTGGCGACGGCCACCAGTTTCAGCAGCGATTCCGCCACCCGCCGCCGCTTCTCCTCCGGCCACGGCAGGGTAGCCACGAGCGCCTGCGCGAGTTTGAACGCCACCCCCGCGCCGCACAGGTTCTTGTCGGGGTACGGGCAGTCCGGCCGGTTGGGATTGAGCACCGCCAGCGCGGGCGGCAGTTCCGCCTCGGGCAGGTGGTGATCCGTGACGATCACGTCGATGGAAAGCTCGGCCGCCCGCCGCACCTCTTGGCCGGCGCGGATGCCGGTATCCACGCTGACAATCAGGCGGACGCCGTCCGCAGCCGCCTCTTCCACCGCTTCCGAGCGCATTCCGTAGCCATCGTTGAGACGGTGCGGGATGTGGTACGCGGCCATGCCGCCGGCCATCCCGATGGCCTTGAGCAACAGCACCACGCTGGCGACGCCGTCCACGTCGTAGTCGCCGTAGATCAGGATCTTCTCGCGCGAGCGGATGGCGCGCGCCAGGCGTTCGACGGCGCCGTCCATGCCGCGCATCAGCCGGGGATCGTGGAGTTGGCCGAGCGAGGCATCCAGGAAACTCCGCGCCGCCGCTGGGTCCCGGAAACCGCGGCGGAGAAGCACGCGGGCGGCCAGCGGGCCGATGCCGAGCGCGGCGCCCAGAGCCCCGGCATCGCGCTCCCCAGCGCCCGGATCTCCGGCGGGTAGGGACCAGACCGGCGTCACTCAGTTCCTGGAGTAGTAACCGCCCAGCGGGTGGTCGTCATCGTCCTCGTCGTCGTCGTCCCCCATGCGGGACATCAGCTCTTCCTCGAGACCGACGAAATCCTCGTACCAATCGGGCTGCAACTCGTAGACGTACAGGCGGGAGTTGTAGTCGAAGGCCAGCTCCAGCGAGCAGGTCACGCCCTCGTAACCGCGGAACTCGCGCAGGCGCTTTTCGAAGTCGCGCTGCTCCTCGTGGGAGAGCTCCAGCGACTCGAGCTGTTCCGCCAGGTCGTCGATGTCGGCGGCTTCGAATTCCCTGGTGGCGAACAGGATCACGGCCGTCCCGGTCTTGCGCGCCACTTCCAGGAAAGCCTGGTAGTCGGGGTGATTCTCGATGTCCCAGAGCACCAGGGGAAAGCCTTCCAGGGCGCCCGGCCGGCTGCGGAAGACGGCGAATCCGTTGGCTTCCAGGTAGCCGGGAATTTCATGCTTGAGAGTGTCGAGATTCAAATCCACTAGATTGCCTCCGGTCTATGCCTGCACCAGAATATCGGAGGGGCCGGCCAGATCGCGGGCCGAAGGCGTGACGATGGCCTTCGGCCCGATGTAGATCTTTCGCTTCTCCCGGATGGCCTCGCGAACGTCCGCTTCGCACACGAACTCCACCACCACCTTGGGAGGTTCGGGCGCAGCCGGCGCGGGTTCCGGAGTCCGGGGCGGGGCCTCCGCGGGCTGGGCCGCTTCCGTTTCGCACGACGATGTGCACGAGGGTCCGCCGGAGACCGCGACCGCGATGCCGCGCGAGGCCAGGTAACGCTCCACCGCCTCGACCACGCTCTGGCGGCCGATGGAGGCGGGCGCGGGCGGCGCCGGCGCCTCGGGTGCGGCATTGATGTCCAGCGGCATCTCGAATGCCTCTTCCGGTTTGCGCACCACGTAAGCCAGCCGCTTGATGTTGATGAGGTGCTGCGGCCCCACGTTGTCGGAGGTGATGTTGCCGGCCGCCGCGCCGCAGCCCAGCGTCATGGACGGGAACACGTTGGTGGTGATGCCCGTGGAACCCTGCGGAGACGGCGTGTTGACCAGGATGCGCATGGCCGGCATGCGCAGGGCGTATTCGCGGATGCGCGCGTCGTTCTTCGCGTAGATGCACGCCGTGTGGCCGTTGCCGCCGAACTTGAGAAGGGCGAAGCAGGTATCCAGCGCCGCGTTGTAGTCCTGCACGAAGTATAGCGACAGCACCGGGGACAACTTCTCCGCCGAAAGCGGATGCTGCTTCCCCACGCCGGCGAGTTCCGCGCACAGAATCGAGGTGTCCGGCGGGACTTCGAAGCCGGCCATCCTAGCGATCTTGCCGGCCGCCTGTCCCACGCACTGCGGGTTCACGGTCCAGTTGGTCTGGATCAGCAGCTTGCCCAGCGCGTCGCGCTGCGCGTCGTTGCAGATGTACGCTTTGTGCGCCTTGAGCAGGCCGATCGCGCGGTCGCGCAGCGACGCTTCGCAGACGAGCGCCTGCTCGCTCGAACACACCGTGCCGTAGTCGAACGATTTGCCGAGGACGATTTTCGGGATGGCGTCGTCCAGATCGGCCGAAGTGTCCACCAGCACCGGGACGTTGCCCGGGCCCACCCCGAAGGCCGGCTTGCCGCTGGAGTAGGCCGCCTTCACGATGCTTGCGCCGCCGGTCGAAAGGATCACGCCGGTGCGCTCGTGCCGCATCAGCGCGTTGGTGCCCTCGAGCGACGCGTGGTCCACGCACTGGATGATCTCCTGGGGAGCCCCCGCCTCGAGCGCCGCGCGGTACAGCACCGCCGCCGTGTCGCAGGTGCAGCGGTGCGCGCGCGGATGCGGGCTGATCACGATGGCGTTGCCGGCCTTGAGCGAAATCAGCGTCTTGTAAATGGCCGTCGAGGTGGGATTGGTGGTGGGCAGGATGGCCGCGACCACGCCCATGGGGATGCCGATCTCCACCATTCTCTCTTCCGGCAGCTCGCGGATCACGCCCACCGTGCGCATGCCGCGCATGCGGCGCGGCAGCCAGTCCGCGCACAACAGGTTCTTGACGTACTTGTCCTTGGCGTTGCCGTACCCGGTTTCCTCGACGGCGAATTCGGCCAGGCGGCGGGCATTGGCGCGAGCCGCGGCAGCCATCCGCTCGACGATGGCATCCACCTGCTCCTGCGTAAAGGCGCGGTACTTCTGCCAGGCGGCGTAAGCTTTATCGACCTTGGATCGGACCTCCTGTATCGACAGGAGGTCTTTGTCTTCGAGCATCGGCCGCTACTTCTTGATGCCGCCGGTGGGAAGCGCCTTCTCCACTTCCTCGTGCGGACGCGGGATCACGTGAACGCTCACCAGTTCGCCGACGCGGCGCGCCGCCGCCGCGCCCGCGTCGGTGGCCGCCTTGACGGCGCCGACATCGCCGCGCACCGTGACGCAAACCAGCCCGGCGCCGACGAATTCCTTGCCTTGCAAGACCACGTTAGCGGTCTTGACCATGGCGTCGGCCGCCTCGATGGCGCCGACCAGTCCTTTGGTTTCAATCAGGCCTAGGGCCTCCATTTGTCCTCCATTCCGCTGCGAATCATTAACCTAGCACAATTCACGGGGGCGCCGGTGCGTGTGGGGCAGGTTGGCAACCTGCGGCGGGTTGTTAATCGGCCCGGCGAGCTGGTCTCGCCAGCGCGGGAGATGAGCCACCCCTGAAGCCCGGGACTTCCCGCGTGAATCGGCCGCCGGTTGATGCCCCGGAAGGCGGGTTGCCAACCCGCCGCAGGCTGGCAGCCTGCCCCACAAAACCGGTCCGTGTACACTGAAACCTTGCGGCGCCATCCTCTGTTCAAACCCTATCTCGCGCTCGCCGCGGTGTGCCTCTTCTGGGGCACCACCTACCTCGCCATCCGCATGTCCCTGGAGTCTTTTCCGCCGCTCGTCCTGGTGAGCGCGCGCTACGTGGTTTCGGGCGCCATCCTGCTGGGGTTCGCCGTGGCGCGCGGCCTGCACGTTCCCCGCGGCCGGGAACTCGCGGCCGCCTGCTTCAGCGGCCTGCTGGTGCTGGGCGTGGGGAATGGAGCCCTGGTTTACGCCGAAACCGCCATCCCCAGCGGAATCGCCGGGCTGATCGTTTCCATGTCGCCGTTCTGGATGGTGGCGGCCGAAGCCCTCCTGCCGGGCGGCGAACGCCTGCATGCGCCCACCATCGGCGCCATGCTGGTGGGCCTGGCGGGCGTGGGGCTGCTGTTCACGCCCGAGCCCGGTACTCACCTCTTCAACCGCAATCTGGTGTACGGATTCCTGGTCCTGCAGCTCGGCATGGCCGGCTGGTGTTTCGGGTCCATCTACCAGCGCCGCCGGTCCGGCAAGGCCCATTCGGCGATTACCGGCGCGGCGCAGCAACTGGCCGCCGGGCTGATCCTGGCCCCGCTGGCCATCGCCGTGCCGCAGCATGCCGTGCATTGGTCCGCGCGCGGCGTGGGCGCCCTCGCGTACCTGGTGGTTTTCGGGTCGATCATCGGCTACAGCGCCTACGTCTACGTCATGGACCGTCTGCCGGTGGCCATCGTGTCGGTATACCCGTACGTCAATTCCGTGGTGGCCGTGGCGCTCGGATGGCTGTTCTATCGCGAGCCGTTCGGCGCGCGCGAGACCGTATCCATGGCGGCGATCTTCTCGAGCGTGGCGCTGGTCAAACGCTATTCCCGCCCGGCGGCCGCGGATTGACGTTCCGCGTCAGCACCGCGCCCAGCAGCCCGCCGGTCATGCCGAGGAAGGTGACGAACACGAACGACGTGGCCAGCAGCCCGAACAGTTGCGGGCCGTTCTGCACGACGCCCAGCAAGTCCCGGAAGGAACTGTTCTTCTGCGCCATCAACTTGGCCACGTCCATGGCCTCGGGCGTCCGCAGGATCAGTATCCAGGAGATCAAAATGATGGCCAGGATCGCAAAACTCATCAGGCCGGTCAGCCATCCGAGGCGGACACCCGCGATAATGTCGACCGGCTGGTGCGTCCGCCGCCGGTAGAAGAGAACCGCGAAGTACCCCGCGGCGAGCCAGTTCACATACGGGATGAAGAGCAGGAACGTCGCCAGCACCGCCGCCATCAGCGCGGTCTTCACCACCTCCATGTTGCGGAAGCTGACCGGCGCGAATTCCCTCGCCGTCCCCCAGGCGGGCATCGGAGGCGGCGACGGCGGTGGCGGGGCCGAGGCTGCGGTCTCCACCTGCACGATCTCCCGCTGCGGCTTGCCGCATTTGTGGCAGAAGACGGCGTCGGATGGTAATTGCGCTCCGCAGGTGCAGACTTCGGGCATGTGTAGTCCCCGAGGGGCACCTTAAGTGTGGCGCAGCCCGCCGGACGGAAGCAAGCCCGCCGTTTCCGCTACCCGCGCCGCGGCTCCGCCATGGCTCTTTCCGGCAGGCCAGCGGCGTGCTCCGCGGAAGCCCGCGAATCGGCTTCGTCGGCCCGGTTGGCTTGCTGCCAGGTATAGATCATGCGGTGAATCACGGTGAGATTCGAGAGCACCGCGATCACCCACAGCACCGCCGCCATGCGCAGGAACTCCGCGCCGATGATGATCAGCACGATGCGCTCGGGCCGCTCCAGGAAACCCACCTTGCACTTGGGAATGGTGTTCTCGGCGCGCGCGCGGGTGTAGCTCACCATCACCGATCCGGTCATCACCACGGCGGTCAGCACGATGTAGAAGAACCGGTTGATGGAGGCGTAATAAACCAGCAGCCCCATGTACAGAGCCATGTCCGAATAGCGGTCCACCACCGAATCGAAGAAGCCGCCGAAACGCGTAACTTGGTTGGACGCGCGGGCCACGCGGCCGTCCACCATGTCGAACAGGCCGGCCCCGATCACCACCACTCCGGCCCATCGGAAGCTGCCCGCCGCGAACAGCCAGGCCGCCCAGATGTTAATGACCAGGCCGATGAACGTCAGCACGTCCGGATGGATGCGCGAAAGCGCCAGCCAGCGGACGATCCTGTCGATGATGGCGCCGGCCACCTTTCCGATCCCGCCGGTAAAGGTCATATCGTCTACTCGACCACGTCGTGGATGGTGGTGATCTTGCGGATTTCCAGCTCTTTCACGCCGCCGGGACTCTGCACCCGGACCGTGTCACCCACCTCTTTGCCCAACAGCGAGCGGCCGATGGGCGACGTGGTGGAGATTCTCCGGTTGGCGGCGTCGGCCTCTTCGCTGGTGACCAGGTTGTACGCGACTTCTTCCCCGCGCTGGGGGTCGAGAACGACCACGGTGGACCCCAGCCCGGCGCGGCCGTGCGGAATCTTCGAGAAGTCGATCATGGACAGCTCCGCCAGCCGTTGTTTCAACTGGTTCAGGCGGGCGTTGACGAAGCCCTGGCGGTCCTTGGCGGCGTGATACTCGGCGTTCTCGCTCAAGTCCCCGTGGGCCCGCGCCTTGAGAATCTCCCTGGGAAGCTCCACCTTCAACTCGTGGTCCAGCGCGGCGATTTCGTCCTGCAGCTTCTTCTTAAGGTCCATTACCGGCCGGAGAGGCTCCCAAGGTTGTATTATCACACACGCGCGGCGATTGGGCGTGGCGGATCGGGTGCGCCAAAAAAAGTTCGGCGATTCGCCGCGCGCGTGCGTATTTATCCAGTGAAGGCGCCCGATGGCGGAACCAACCCTCGAGATTGCCGCGCAGGACCCGCCGGCGGAAACGCCTATGCAATACGGCGACCTCGTGCGGGAGCATCAGTCCATGGTCTACAGCGTGGCCTGGCATTGCCTGCGCGACCGCCCGGCGGCCGAGGAGGTGGCGCAGGACGTCTTCCTCGAGTTGCACCGCAGGATGGGGTCGATCGAGTCGCCGGCGCACGCGCGCAACTGGCTGCGGCGCATGGCGGTGCACCGTTCGATCGACGAAATCCGGCGGCGGCGCTTCCGCCCGTGGGTGGCGCTCGAGCGGGCGCCGGAACCGGCCGTCCCGGCCGTGGGCGGCGATCCGCTGCTCGAGGACCGGTTGCGCAGGCTGGTGGCGGCGCTGCCGGAAAAGTCGCGCGTGTTGGTGGTGTTGCGATTTCAGGAGGAGTTGGAGTGGAGCGAGATCTGCGAAATCCTGGATCTGCCGCTCGGCACCGCCAAGAGCCGGCTGCATCGCGCGCTCCGGACGTTGCGCGAGAAGCTGGGCGGAGAAACGAAGTTATGAACCTGGAAGACGAATTGCGAAAGGCGTTGCTCCGCGAAGAGCCCCCGGCGGGCTTCGCGGAGCGCGTGCTGGCCCGCGCGGCGGCGCAGGCCGATGCGCCCGCGCACCGGTGGTGGCGCTTGCCGCGGATGCGCCTGGCCGCGGTGGCCGCCTGCGCCGTGCTGCTGGCGCTGGCGGGCGCCGGATACCGGCAGTGGCAAGGCGAGATGGCCAAGCAAAGGACGCTCGTGGCGCTCGGGATAGCGGGCGGGGAACTGCGCGCCACCCAGATCCGCGTCCGCCACATCCTGGCGGAGCGGGCTGGCGCCACCGGGGAAACCGGCGCCCGAATGGAGGATCGATGAGACGCGTTAACTGGTTCGGAATCCTGGTCCTGTGCTGTGCCGCCACGGCGGCCGGCGCGCAAACCTGTCCGTTCAACCTGGACCATGTCGCCGCCAAGGCCAAGGAGTCGGTGGACATCACCTTGGACTCCACCGTTCTGCAACTGGCGGGCAGGTTCCTGTCCGCCGCCGACGCCAACCAGAGCGACGCCAAGAGCCTGCTGAACGGACTGAAGGCCATCTGCGTCCGTAACTACGAGTTCGCCAAGGAAGGCGAGTACACACCCGATGACCTGCAACGGGTGCGCAACCAGTTACGGCCTCCGCTGTGGAACCGCATCGTCAACGTCCAGGAGAAGAACGAAAGCTCCGAGGTCTTTACCAGAACCGAGGGCGGCCGAATCACCGGATTCGCCGTCATCGCCGCCGAGGCCAAGGAGCTGCACGTTGTGTACATCGACGGCCCTATCGACCTGGACAAACTCTCGCGCTTCGGCGGGCAGTTCGGCATTCCCCCGATTCCCGCGCCCGATGCCGCGCGCAAGCCGTCCAAATAACCCCGCATGACCCAGGAGAGGAACGTGATGAGAGCCGCTACCGCAGTTGCCGTTGCCGTACTGATGAGCGCCCCGTTCGCCGTGGCGCAGAAGTTGACCATTCAGCTCGACTCGCTGGCCGCCAAGGCGAAGGAGAAGGCGGAGGTTGACCTCGACGGCGCCATGCTGTCGCAGGCCGGGAAGCTGGACAAGAAGCTCGGCGAGATTGCCAGCGCCGTGAAGGAACTGCACGTCCGCCACTACGAGTTCGGCGCACCTGGTGCGTATACGGAGCAGGATTTGGAGCCGCTCCACCGGCAAGTCGGGGCCGGGTCGGGCTGGTCGCACGTGGTGAACGTGAAGGATAAGGACGACCGCGTCGAGATCATGGTGCAGTCGCTCGATGGCAAGCCCGCCGGGTTTCTGCTGATCGCGGCCGAACCCAAGGAGTTAACGGTGGTCCACATCGTAGGCGAGATTCCGCTCGACAAGCTGAGCGAACTGGTCAACTCCAGCATCAAGTACGACATGAAGAGCGTGCTGGCTCAACAGAAGGCGGACGGGCCGGAGCCGGCGCCACAGCCGCAGAACTGAACCGCCTTACGGCCGCAGCGAAATCATGACGACGCCGTGCGAGGCTACCGGCGCCGAGAACTGCTTCGACAGCTTGCCCAGATCCTGGTGCTCCCACAGGTCGCGGCCGTTGAGGCTGCGGGAGCCCAGGCCGAGTTTTTCCCAAGTGACGGAGATGGTCTGTTCGGCCGCTCCCCGATTGAGTAACAGCACGGCCGCGCCGCCGTCCGCGAGCGGCTTCACATACACGTCCTGGCCGCTCTCGTGGCGGATGCGCTTGGCCTGTTTGCCGAGCGGGTCCTGATCGATGGCGATGGCGTCTTTGTTGAGCAGGATGTCGCGGATCTCGGGCTGCATGGCGGCGACGTCGTTGCCGGCGATCAGCGGGGCGGCCATGATGCACCACAGGCTGAAGTGGGAGCGGTACTCGGCGCCGCTCATGCCGCCGTTGCCCACCTCGAGCATGTCGGGATCGTTCCAGTGGCCGGGGCCGGCGTAATCCGCCAGGTCCGCCTGCATGTCGGCAATGGTGACCACGCCCGCGCCATTTCCCGGCAGCTTGCCTTCCCACATGTCCTGGATGTCCGTGGTGGTGCGCCACAGATTGCCCACGCCCGCCGCCCACGTCCACGGTTTCGAGTTGCCCCATTCGCACAAGCTGAACACCATGGGACGGCCGGCGAGGGCGATGGCATCGCGCATGAGCGTGTAGGATTCCTGGGTGGTCTGGCCGTCGGCGCTGCACCAATCGTATTTCAGGTAATCCACGCCCCACCCGGCATAGGTTCGCGCGTCCTGAAACTCGTACCCGCGGCTGCCCGGCCGGCCGCCGCAGGTCTTTCGTCCCGCGTCCGAGTAAATCCCGAACTTCAAGCCGAGCGAATGCACATAGCCGGCAAGCGCCTGGATGCCGCCGGGGAATCGCTTCGGATCGGCCTGGATGTTGCCCTCGGCGTCGCGCGAGATCTGCCAGCAATCGTCGATGACGACGTACTGGTAGCCGGCGTCTTTCATGCCATTCCGGACCATGGCGCGGGCGACGCCGCGAACCGCGTCCTCGGTCACGTTGCAAGCGAACTTGTTCCAACTGTTCCAGCCCATGGGGGGCGTTCGCGCCAGGCCATTATCGAGAGCCGGCAGGGATGCCGCGAAAAAAGTCAGGCAAGCGGCGGTTGCAAGCAGGCAGCGGTTCATGCGGACATCCTCGCCGCACATCGTAACATCGTTACCTCTCGTGTGGGGCAGGTTTTCAACCTGCGGCGGGTTTTTAACCCGCCTGCCGGCACTGGCTCAAAAGCCGTCCGGACGGTGTGGGTGCACACCCATGTCCACCTGTGGGCCGGCTGGTCGCCCGCGCGGACGAGCTTCGCTCGCCGGGCCGATTGAAAAACGGCCGCAGGTTGAAAACCTGCCCCACAGCGCTATTGCACCGGCAGGTTGGCGGCCGGCGACTGCACGCCGCCGATCGAAACCACCAGCGGCTGGTTCCCGGTGGGAGTGTTGGATGCCACCTCGGCATTCACCTGGTACAGTCCCACATACCCCGGAGCCAATCCGCTGAAGGTCACCTGCGCGGCGACTCCTCCGATGGTCACCGTAGGTTGAACCCCGGTGTACGACAAAGGTAGCGCCGCCGGGGTTGGGTCTCCGGAAGGCGGGGTGATGTCGACCGGCCCCAGGCCGTTCAGGTACAGCTCCAGCGTGTCGCCGCGCCGGGCGGGATTGGCGGCCGTGACCACCGAAGCCGTGTTGGCGTCCACCACCGCGGCGTTGCCCGAGTTGGCGAAGATCCCCGGCGAGTACTGCGCCAGTTGGAGCGTGTAGACGTTGCTGTACAGGTAGCTCATGGTGACGTACATCTGCGCCGACGCGTGCCCCTGAAGTTCCCACGGAATCTGCACGTTCACCTGCGTCGGGCCGACGTAGGACAAATGCCCCGGCACGCTCAGATCGCCGTCCGTGAAACTCACGCTGACGCTGGCCAGCGAGACTGGCAGGGAAGGCGTCGAGTAGGCCTCGTAGGAATCGGCGAGCGCGTTGCCAAAAATCGAAATGTACGAGCCCGGGGCCAGCCCCTGGCCGGCGGTGTACGATGCGGTATTCACCACGCCGCCGGCGGCGATGGCGGGATACGCACGGGCGTAGCCGTCGAAGGCGTAGGCGAGCCCGCCGGCGGTTCCGGCGATTATTTGCTCGCCCGGCTGGTTGCCCAGGGTCACCTGCGCGGCCGCCAGCCCGTAGCGGTACGTTTGCGTGTCGCCGAGCGAGATGTATCCGCCGCCGCGCGTCACGGTGTACAGCGCCGGCGTACCCACGATGGGAACGCCGAACTTGTCGAGCAACCGGAACTCCAGCACCAGTCCGGAGTATCCCAGCCCGGAGAAGAATCCGCCGCCCTCCACCGGAATGATGTCCGCCGCCACGCCGTTCGCCACCAGGAACTGGTACGGCACGCGCAACGTGGAGCCGGCTCCGGTCACCACGATGAACCCCTCGTACTCGCCGGCCGCCGGCAGGCTTCCGGCGAGAGTCACCGCGACCGTGGACTGCCCTCCGGCCTGCAAGGACAGGCTGGCCGGGGAAACCGTCACGGTGGCGCTCGAGAAATCCCGCGCCTGCACCGCGAAGTTGAAGGTGGCCGCGGCGCCGCCCACGTTGTAGATTGTCAGAGTACTGCGGACGGGCAGACCGCTTGCGACGATCGGGCCGAAGGCCACGGTGGGCGGATCCACGGCGGCCGCGACACCCACGGCATCGCCCACGCTGAGCTTGCCCGCGCCCACCGAGTCCATGCGCGCCAAGGCGCCGCTCGGCTCGGTAACATCCGTCGTGGCCGTATCGACCACCGCCGATTTGAGTTGCGCCGCGGTCAACCCGGGGTTCTTCTGTTTCACCAGCGCCACCGCCCCGGCCACGAATCCCACGGCGTAGCTGGTGCCCGAAACCACCGTGTATCCGCTGGCGTTGTAGCCATCGCCGCTGGGGTCGAGCGTTTGCGTGGCGGTGTAGATTCCATCGCCCGGCGCCACCAGTTCCGGCTTGATGGCGGGCGCCAGAAACTGTGCCGCGGCGAACAGCCCGATGGAGGGGCCGCGCGAGGAGAACGGGGCGACGATATTCTGCTCGGTGGGGAACGCCGTCAAGGCCGGGTCCAGTGTGACTGGGCCGGCGTTGGCGTCCACGCTGCTCTTGAGAAACGCGCCGTCGGAGTAGGCGATCTCGACCGCCGGGATGCCGGTATTGGGCACGCCCAGCGAACTGGAAAGCTCGCTGGTGTCGGTCGAGGATTGGTACAGAATCGCGCCGATCGCCCCGGCCATCTGCGCGTTGTTGATCATGGCATCGAGGAAGCAGCTCCCACCGCGCCCGATGAGCGCGATGGACCCGGCCAGCGAACCCGCCGGCAGCGCCGCGCACGCCGAGGGGTCGCTCCCCAGCGTGGCGACATCCACCAGCGGGGCCCTCAGCGGCGCGGCGATGCGCGGGCCGTCACCGAACAGCGCGGGAATGCTCCGCATCACCTGCGCCCCGCCGAACGGGCCCGCCTCCACCGCCTGGTAAACCGCGTGGGCGTTCGTGGTGGCTCCCACGGTGATGCCGAAGGGCGCCGTCCCGGGGGTGTGGATGGTGCTCAAGGTGGGAGTCTGCAACCCGCTGGCTCCGTCGTTTCCCGCCGCGGTCACCACTACCATGCCGTTGGCGGCGGCGTTTTCGACCGCCGGCGCGAAGAAGTCGCAGTCTCCGTTATCTCCCGAGCATGCCGGGTCGACGTCCAGCGGCCCATTGCCCGCACCACTGCCCTCGCCCAGCGAGAGAGTGACGACGTCCATGCCATCGGTAAACGCGTCCTGGAGCGCCTGGGAAACCGCCGAGTAGTACGGGAAATCGTTCACACTGGGAGAGCCGAAGACCTTGTAGTTTCCCAGAAAGGCCTTGGGCGCGACGCCCTGAATAGTCCCCAGCGGCCCGGTGTTCCGGACGCCCGCCGCGATCATGGCGATGGCCGTGCCGTGGCCGAAGTGGTCGCGCGGGCTGAGGTCGTCGGGGCTGTAGTAGGCGCCGGCCGTGATGGAAACGTAGCTCCGCGCCACGATGACCTTGTTGTTGGTGTAGTTCGTGTCGCCCTTGGGAAATCCCGCGGGCGGCTTCAGCGTGGAGTCCTGGAAACCGGCGTGGTTCTGATCGATCCCCGTGTCGATGATGCCGATCTTGACGCCCGCTCCGGCGTTCGACGCTCCTCCCACGGCGGTGTAGGCCGCGGGCAGGTTGATGAGCCCCGTGGCCGCATACAGATCTCGCTTCAAGGGAGGCAGATACTGCACGCGCGCCACGCCCGGAATGCCGCGCAGGGCCAGCGCGGTGGCCCGATCGGCGATCACGAACACGGCGTTCATCAGGATCTGCGCGGCGCCGGAGGCGGGCACATGGCGGCGGCGCAGTTCGGCCAATACCCGGCTCTGCGCCGCGCGGACCCTCAGCAGCCGGGACTGCGCTTCCATTCCGGACAGCTCCGCGCGCGAGTGGGTCGCCCGGGCCACCGGAGGGTCGCTCAGAACCAGCGCATACTCATCGGGGCGGCGCGACTGTGCGAAGGACAGGACGGCGGTTGCCAAAAGGGCCAGCGATAAACGCAACATGCATTCCTCTATCCGAAAGGTACCACTTGCGTTTCCCCGCGTGCCCCGGCTCTTTCGGGCTACGGCGCCGCTCAGCGCCCGCGGGCGGCCCCTCGCACCAGCGCCTCAGCGCGGCAGGGTGACGGTGAACGTACTGCCGGAGCCGGGCTGGCTGCGTACGCCCACCGAGCCGCCGTGCGATTCGGCCACCCACTTCACGATCGCCAGGCCCAGCCCGAAACCGCCGTCCTGGCGCGAGCGCGCCCGGTCGCCGCGATAGAAGCGGTCGAAGAGGTGCGGCAGGGCCTCCGGCGCGATGCCCGTCCCGGTGTCCGATACGGCAATGCGGAGCCCGGCGCCGCCGGTCTCGAGCGGGACCGTTTCGAGCGAAACCAGCACCCGGCCTCCCGCTGGCGTGTGGCGGATGGCATTGTCCAGAAGATTCATCGCCAGGCGGTGCAGCAACTCCTCGTCGCCGCGGTAGGGAACGTCCTCGGGCGAGCGGCATTCCACGGCGATTCCGCGCTGTTCGGCCAGCGCCTGCACGCTGCGGCAGCAGTCCCGCAGCAGGTCGCCGAAGTAAAACTCGCGCACTTGAAGCTGCACGCTGCCGGCGTCGGCGCGCGCCAGGTTGAGGAGATCGTCCACCAGGCGAGATAGGCGCCGCGACTCGTCCAGGATCACCGCCAGCGTCTCGCGGTAGGCGGCGGCGGAGCGTTCCTGCGAGAGCGCCACGTCGGCTTCTCCGCGGATGACGGCGATGGGCGTGCGCAGCTCGTGCGAGGCGTCGGCCACGAAGCGCCGCATGCTGCCGAAGGTCTGGTCGAGCCGCGCCAGCAGCTCGTTGAACGCGCCCGCGAGCGTTTCCAGTTCCTCGGCGGCGCGCCCGATCTCGAGGCGCGTGTCCAGATTGCTGCCGCTGATGCGGCGCGCCTGTTCCGCCATCCAGCCCAGCGGCGCCAGGCTTCGCCGCGCCACCAGGTAGCCGCCCAAACCGGCCAGCGCCAACAGCAGCGGCGTGGCCAGGAAGAGCACCTCGCGCACCAGCCGCAGATCGGCGGCCACGGAATCCAGCGGCTGGCACGCCACAATCACGTAGCCGCGGCCGTCCACCTCGCGGCGATGGATGGCGGCGCGCGAACCCGCGGGTCCCAGGCCGGGAACCGGCACCAGCGAAACCGGGCCGGACTCGCGAGGCGCGCGGGCGGCCATGGCGGCGTACTGGGCGGGCGTGGCCGGGCCGCTCGAAGCCAGCCACCGCGCGCCGGTGAAAATGGCGATCCGTTGGCCGCGCAGGTCGTTCTCCACGATCTCCGCCGCCGCGCGCGCGGCATCGCCGTGCTGCTCCTGGTATTCGTCGGCGAAGAGCGTGGCCGCGGTGCGCGCCTGGCTGGCGAGGGTTTCGTCCACGCGGCGTTCCAGGCCGGCGGCGAGCCGGCCGTAGACGAAGACGCCGAACAGCAGCGTCAGCAGCGAAAAGAACCCCAGGTACCACAGGGTCAGCCGCAGGCGGAAGCTGCGGATCACCGCGCGCCTCCCAGGCGGCCGGACGCCTCGGGCAGCGCGCTCAGCAGGTACCCCGCCCCGCGGCGCGTGTGAATGAGCGGGCGGGCGGCGCCGGAATCCAGCTTGGCGCGCAGCCGCCGGATGTACACGTCGATGACGTTGGAGAACGGATCGAAGCTCTCGTCCCACACGTGCTGGGCAATCTGCTCGCGGCCCACCACGCGGCCCTCGTTGAGCATCAGGAATTCGAGCAGCGCGTACTCCTTGGCGGTGAGGCTCACGGGCACCCCGGCGCGCGCGGCCTGGTGGCTGGCGGTATCGAGCGCCAAGTCGGCCACGCGGATCACGCCCGGCCGGAGGTTCGCCGATCGCCGCGCCAGGGCCCGCAGGCGCGCCAGCAGCTCCTTGAAGTCGAAGGGCTTGGCGAGGTAGTCGTCGGCGCCGGCGTCCAGGCCGGCCACGCGGTCGTCGACGGCGTCGCGGGCGGTCAGCATCAGAATGGGCGCGCGGAACCCGGCGGCGCGCAGCTCGCTGCACACCGTGCAGCCGTCCTTGATCGGCAGCAGGACGTCCAGCACCACCAGATCGTACTGGTTGACGCCGGCCTGGTAGAGGGCCTCCTCGCCGTTCGAGGCGAGGTCCACGGCGTAGGTCTGCTCGCGGAGTCCCTTGGCGATGAACCCGGCCACTCGCGACTCGTCTTCCACCAGCAGAATGCGCACGCACCCCTATTGTGGCGAAACCCCGGCGGGAGCGCCACTGCGCCGGTCTTACGTGGGGCAGGATTGCATCCAGCGGCGGGTTTTCAACCCGCCTGCCGATAGCTGCACGGAGCTGCATCGCGAAGCGGGCCGGCCGCAATCGAGCCATGTGTGGTGTTCCAGCTTCCCGGGGCCGGCTGGTTGCCCCGCGAGGGCAAGCTCCGCCCGCCGGGCCGATTCAAAACCGGCCGCAGGATGCAATCCTGCCCCACACAACACCGGCAGGGGCGGCGTCCGGGATGCTATGGTATGGTTTCCCGGAATGCCTGAGATCTCCTTCGAAGTGGTGGCCGAGTGCCCGCACACGCGGGCGCGCGCCGGCCTCCTGCACACCGCGCACGGCACCGTCGAGACGCCCGTGTTCATGCCGGTGGGCACGCAGGCTTCCGTCAAGGGGCTCAGCACGCGCGATCTCGCCGAAGACCTGGGCGCCGCCATCATCCTGGCCAACACCTATCATCTATACGTGCGGCCCGGCGCGGCGCTCATCCGCAAACTGGGCGGGTTGCACCGCTTCATGGCCTGGCCCAACGCCATCCTCACGGATTCCGGCGGCTACCAGGTGTTCAGCCTGCGCGGGCTGCGCAAGATCTCCGAAGAGGGCGTGACGTTCCAGTCGCACCTGAACGGCGATCTGCACACCTTCACGCCGGAATCCACCGTGGACGCGCAGCTCGATTTCGGTAGCGACATCCTCATGGCCCTCGACGAGTGCCCCGAATACCCGGTCAGCCACGAGCACGCGCGCGAAAGCATGCGCCGCACGGTGCGCTGGGCGCGCCAGGCCAGGGCGCATTATGCGCGCCGCATGGCCGAAGAGGGCCGCGGCGGAAACGCCCTGTTCCCCATCGTGCAGGGGTCCATGTACGCCGATCTGCGGCGCGAGTGCGCCGCGGCGCTGCTCGATCTGGACGCCGACGGGTACGCCATCGGCGGTCTCTCGCTGGGCGAAGCGCGCAGCCTGAGCCTGGAGATGGTGGAAGCCACCGAAGGCATCCTGCCGCGCTCGCGCCCGCGTTATGCCATGGGCGTGGGGATGCCGGCCGAACTGCCCGAATACGTCTCGCGCGGCGTCGATATGATGGATTGCGTGCTGCCCTCGCGCAACGCCCGCAACGGCTGGCTGTTCACCTCCCAGGGCAACGTGGTCATCAAGCACGCGCGCTACAAGGACGACGAGGGGCCACTCGACCCCAACTGCGAATGCTATACTTGTCGCAGATACTCCCGAGCCTACCTTCGCCATTTGTTCCAGTGCGGGGAGATTCTGTATTCGGTATTGGCTACCCGTCACAACATCCGCCGGTACCTTGACATCATGCGGGGCATCAGGCACGCTATAATATCGAATTCGTTTCCGGAATACTTGAGGTGTGTCCGAGCCGCCCAGGATGAGGGCGGGGACGCGCCGGTGGTGTGAATGTGCTCTTGACATTGTTTCTCTTCGACGCGGCGGCGCCGTCCGCCGGCAACCCCCTCGTGGGTTTCCTCCCCATCCTTCTCATCTTCGGGATTTTTTACTTCCTGTTGTTCCTTCCAATGCAGCGCCAGCGGAAGAACACGCAGAAGATGCTGGCCAGCCTGCAAACCGGCCAGGTGGTGGTGACCAGTGGCGGGATCGTCGGCGCCATCGTCGCCATTGAAGCCGACGGCACGCTGGTGCTGCGCGTGAAGCCGGACAACGTGAAGATCCAGGTGGCGCGCAGCGCCGTATCCAGCCTGTTCTCGGGCGAAGGCAAGAAGTAGACGTACCGGAATTATTATTTGGCAAGCTCTGAACTCCCATGAAAAAGAACCTGAACACCCGGACGATCGTCATCGTTGCGACGATCCTGATCTGCGTAATCGGCATCATCGGGGTCCCCAAGTCGATGGCGGATCTGAAGAAGAACTTCCGGGACAACATCCGTCTCGGTCTGGATTTGCGGGGCGGCAGCCACCTGGTGTTGCTGGTGAAGGTGCACGAAGCCGTGGCGGGCGACGCCAATCAGACCATGGACCATGTGAAGGACGATCTGAAGAAGGCCGGGATCACCTGGACGGACATGTCCGTCAACGAGGTGACCAGGGTCGAGGACGCCGGCGAGGTCGCTCTCACGGTCAAGGGAATCCCCGCCACCCAGTCGAGCGCGTTCCGCAGCCTGCTGTCCGATCATTACCCGACCTACGCCGTCACCGTGCTCACCTCCAGCGACTACTCCCTGAAGCTCAAGCCCACCGAGCTGATCGCGCTGGAGAAGGAGACCGTGCAGCGCACCATCGATACCATCTCCAACCGCATTGACGCCCTGGGACTGGCCGAGAAGACCGTGACCGCTTACGGCCGGAGCGGCGCGGACTTCCAGATCCTGGTGCAGCTCCCCGGCGTGGACGATCCGGCGCACGTGAAGGAGCTCATCGGCACCGCGGCCAAGCTGGAGATCTGCGCCGTCAAGGACGGGCCGTTCGGCTCCGAGAGCGAGGCGCTGGCCAAGCACAGCGGCGTGCTCCCCTTGAGTACCCGGCTGGTGAAGGCCAAGCCGCGCAGCGACGCACCCGGCGACCGCTGGTACCTGGTGGACCGGCACGCGGTGGTCTCGGGCAACGAATTGCGCAACGCCCGGGCGGGGCAGGGCGAGATGCGGAAATTCCTCACCACGTTCTCGCTGTCGCCCGCGGCTGGCCAGCGGTTTGCCCGCTATACCGAAGCCAACATCGGCAACAATCTGGCGGTGGTGCTGGACAACCAGATCGTGAGCGTGGCTGTCATCCAGTCGCGGATCGAGGATTCCGGAGAGATCACGGGCCTGAGTTCGGAAGAAGAAGCCGTGGACCTTTCGCGTTACCTGCGGAGCGGTTCGCTGCCGGCCGGCGTGGAGTACCTCGAGGAACGCTCCATCGGGCCGTCCCTGGGCGCCGATTCCATCAGCGAGGGGATGCGGGCGGGCATCGCCGGGCTGGTGGCCGTGGTGGTGGTGATGCTGCTCTACTACCGGCGCAGCGGCGTGAACGCGGTGCTGGCGTTGGTCTTGAATACCGTAATTTTGTTGGCGGCGGTTTCCTATTTCCATGCGGTTTTGACCTTACCGGGGATCGCGGGAGTGATTTTGACCATCGGTATGGCGGTGGACTCCAACGTGCTGATTTTCGAGCGCATCCGCGAGGAACTGCGCGCCGGGAAATCGGTTGTGGCGGCTGTGGATACGGGTTTCAATAAGGCGTGGTGGACCATCGTGGACACCCACGTCACCACCATCGTCTCCTGCGCGTTTCTCTTTTTGTTCGGCGAGGGGCCGGTGAAGGGGTTTGCGGTGACCCTGACGATCGGGTTGGCCGCCAACGTATTTACGGCCGTGTTCGTTTCGCGCACGATTTTCGATTACGAGCTGTCGGGCCGGCGGCAACTGGAGACATTGAGTATTTAGCCGGCCTGGGGGTGGCCGGGGGCTTGGCGGCCGGGAACAAAATCCAAAGGGCTGGTGTCCAAGGTTTTTAGGGGCACCCAGCATGGCAAGGTTCGATGGAATTATTTAAGAGCACGAACTACGACTTTCTGGGCAAGAAGTGGCCCTTCATTATTGCGTCGCTGGTTTTGTCGGTGGCTGGCATCGGGAGCATCATCGTGCGGGGCGGGCTGAATTACGGCATCGATTTCAAGGGGGGAGCCCAGGTGACCGTGAGATTCGCCTCCACGCCGCAGTTGGACAAGATCCGCGCGGTCATGCAGAAGTCGCCCAAGATCCACGGCGGGGTGAGCGTCCAGAATTTCACCGGCGGCACGCAGCCCAACACCGTGCTGATCGAGACGGAAATCCAGGAAGAGCAGCAGTTGAATATCAACCGCCAGGCGATGGAAGACGTTCTGCGGAACACCTTCGGCCAGCCGGACAACCCCAGGCTGGACCTGAACAACACGCCCACGGACACCCTGGCCAAGCGGTTGGGCGATGCCTTGGCGCGCAATGGCGTGCCCATGGACGAAACCAAGCTCCAGTCGCTGGCCAAGGGCATCCTGGACTACCGCGACAAGGAAGCCTCCGGGTTGGTGGCGAGTTTTCGGCAATTGGCCTCCGTTCCGGGCATGAACTCTGGTATTATGAACGCTCTCCAGCAGGAGTGTTACCTGGGCTCGTACCACGTGGGCGAGGTGCAGATGGTCGGGCCGAAGGTGGGCGCTCAGTTGCGGTCGCAGGCGGTGCTGGCCACGTTGTACGCGCTGGCGGGCATGTTGGCGTACATCGCCTTCCGGTTCGAGTGGATTTATGGATTGGGTGCGGTAATCGCGTGTTTTCACGACACCATCATCACCGTGGGTTTGTTCTCGATCTTCAACCAGGAGATCTCGATGACGGTCATCGCCGCCCTGTTGACGCTGGTGGGCTACTCGATGAACGATACGATCGTGATTTTCGACCGTATCCGCGAGAATTTGAAACTCTCGCGGCGGGAGCCGCTCGAGAACGTGATGAACAAAGCCGTCAACCAGACGTTGAGCCGGACCGTGATGACCTCGGGCCTGACGTTCCTGACGGTGATTGCGCTGTTCGCTTTCGGCGGACCGGTGCTGCGCGGGTTTTCCTTCGCGCTGGTCTGCGGGATCATCGTGGGTACGTATTCGTCGGTGTTTGTGGCCAGCCCGATCGTGCTGTTCTGGCACAACTATGTGGATAAGCCCAAGCGGCCCTTCGGTTCGGGCGGCGGGTCCGGCGTGCGCAAGGATCTGCCGCGGACCGGCGGCGGCGCAAAGCCGGTGAAAGGTGAAGGCAGTAAGGTGGTAAAGTAACGGGTTGCGGCCAGGCGCATCGGGAGGCGCGGGGCCGCGCAGGTGAATTGGGAAAGGCAAGTTCCTATGTTTGAACAGACATTTGTGCAGACTGGCAAGACTCACACGACGTGGACGGTGTTGGTTTCGGCTCTGCTCCAGACCGGGCTCCTCATCGTGGCGGTGATTCTGCCGATGATCTATTTCGACGTGCTGCCGGCGGCGACCTTGACGAGTTTCCTGGTGGCGCCGCCGCCGCCCCCTCCTCCGCCGCCGCCTCCGGCAGCCGCTCCGGTGATCCAGCACGTGAAGGTGATTCCGCGCCAGTTCGACGCAGGCCGTCTGATGGCGCCGAAGACGATTCCGAAAGATATTGCGCAGATTAAGGAAGACGAGTTGCCGCCTTCCAACGCCGGCGTGGGCGTGGTGGGTGGCGTTCCGGGTGGCATGGTGGGTGGAACCGTCGGCGGCGTGCTGGGCAGCATTTTGAGCCAGGGCAACTCGGTGGCCCCTCCGCCCAAGAAAGAGGCGCCGCCACCTCCTCCGCCTCCCAAACGCGTCCAGATCGGCGGCAACGTGCAGGCCGCCATGTTGATCTACGGTCCCAAGCCGGTCTATCCGCCGCTGGCCAAGCAGGCGCGCATTTCCGGCACCGTGCATCTGCACGCCTTCATCTCCAAGGAAGGCACCATTCAGACTTTGACCGTGATTCCGCCGGCCCACCCGCTCCTGGCTCCCGCAGCCGTCGATGCAGTGCGTCAGTGGCGATACAAACCTACCATGCTGAACGGCGAGCCGGTGGAAGTCGAGACCACCATCGACGTCAGCTTTATGTTGGCTCAGTAGTACCCCGGCGCTCCCAGAGGAGCGCCGGATAGTAATAGAAAACTTTCAACTCGCAGGAGAGAACTAGAATGCTTTTGCAATCGCAAGTATGGTCGTTGTTTTTGTTCCAAGAGGTCGGGTTCGATATCGTGCACCTTTGGAACCAGATGGGTATTCCCGCCAAACTCGTCGTGCTCTTGCTGTTCGGGATGTCGGCGTACTCCATCGGTGTCATGATCGACCGCTTCATGGCATACAGTGCCGCGAAGAAGCAGTCGCGCCAGTTTGCACCGGCGGTGGCCGGCGCCTTGCGCGAAGGAAAACTGGATGAAGCGGTGAAGATTGCCGACCGCTACAAGAAAAGCCACCTCGCCAAGGTCGTGGTTGCCGGTTTGCAGGAATTTCAGGCGCATCAACTCAGCGCCGAGATCTCCGGAGAAGAAATTGAAGCCTCCAAACGCGCGCTGGAACGCGCCGAAGCCATCGTTCACGCCGAATTGAAGCGCGGCGTCAGCGGTCTGGCGACGATCGGTTCGACCGCCCCCTTCGTGGGGCTGTTCGGCACCGTCGTGGGCATCATCAACGCTTTTAAGGGGATTTCCAACGAGAAATCGAGCGGTCTGGGCGCCGTGGCCGGCGGTATTTCCGAAGCCCTGGTGACCACCGCTATCGGACTCTTCGTGGCTATCCCGGCCGTCTGGGTGTTCAACTATTTCACGAACAAGATTGAAGCATTCGACGTGGAAATGGGCAACTCCAGTTCCGAGTTGATCGACTACTTCCTGAAGCGCTCGCAGCGCGCGGCCAAGTAGCGTCCCGCATGTCCGGAACGGAAGCGCTCCGCCTCCGGCCGGGGATGCGCGATGGGAATCCGGCGAGTTGAATTCCGGGGAGCTTCGCAGGAGGCTCCCCGGCAGTGCTCCCGGGTTTCATGGAGAATACCATGGTAGAACAGAAGAAGAAATCGAACGAATTCAAGTTCAAGGCTCCGCCGCCCGTGGCGGACATCAACGTCACGCCCATGGTGGACGTGATGCTGGTGCTGCTCATCATCTTCATGGTCATCACGCCCATGTTGTCGAAGGGCGTCAGCGTGAACCTTCCGAAGACGGATAACCCCATCCCCATGAAGGCCGCCGACAAAAGCGACGCGGTCGTGGTGGCGATTACCCAGGACGGCCACGTGTTTCTGAATGTCGACAAGGTCAAGGCCGAGGATCTGGCGCCCAAGGTGAAAGACCTCCTTAGCGGGCGCACCGACAAGACGGTTTTCGTCAAATCCGACCAGCGGGCCAAGTATCAGGTGGTGCTGGACGTGGTTCAGAACCTCCAGGCCGCGGGCGTCGACCAGTTGGGACTGCTGACCGAGCAACAGCAGGCCAAGAGGCCGGGAGCTGGCGCGGCGGGCGCGCCGGCTGAGAAGAAGTAACAGGGTCTATTTAAAAGGAGCAATTTTATGGGAATGGCAGTCGGCGGCGCTGGTGGTGTTAAATCGGACATCAACATGACGCCCATGATCGATGTGCTGCTGGTGCTGATCATCATCTTCATGGTCATCACCCCTCTGACACCGAAGGGGCTGGACGCCCTGGTGCCGCAGCCGCCTCCACCGGGACAGCAGGCCAGCGCGTCCGATCTGCGCACGGTGGTAATCTCGGTCGACGTCAATCACAAGGTGCAGGTCAACCAGCAGGACGTCGAATGGGACGCCTTGCAGGCGAAACTCGAGGATATTTTCAAGACGCGCGCCGAACGGGTGGTCTTCGTGAAAGGGAATCCCGACCTGGAGTATCTGTGGGTCGCCAAGGCGATCGATATCGCCCATGGCGCGCAGATCGACAAGGTCGGTCTGATGCCCTTTAAGGACCTTGGAGAATAGGAGATCGTAGTCCATGCGGAAATTCGCATTGATCCTGGCAGTTGCCGCTCTGGCGGCCCTGGCCACAAGCTGCACGCAGTTGAGAGCGCGCGATCAGATTAACAAAGGCGTGGCGGCCTTCAAGAGCGCCCAGTATCCGGAAGCGGTGGAGCATTTCAAGACGGCCGTCGAGCTCGATCCGAACTTCGTCACCGCACGCCTGTACCTGGCAACCGCCTACATGCAGCAGTATGTTCCCGGATCGCCGGAGCCGGACAACGTCAAGATGGCCGACGAAGCCCTGCACCAGTTCAACATCGTGCTGGAACAGAAACCCAACGACACCGTGGCCATCGCTTCCATCGCCTCCCTCTATCTCAACCAGAAGAAGTGGGACGATGCCGAGGCCGAGTACCGGAAACTGATCGCCATCGATCCCAACAACAAGGACGCCTATTACAGCATCGGGTTCATCACTTGGTCCAAGTGGTATGTCCCCTATCAGACCGCCCGTGCCAACGCCAATATGAAGCCCGAGGACCCCGGTCCCATCAAGGACAAAAAGATCCGGGAAGAACTGAAAGGCCAGTACGACGGCGTGATCGACGACGGTTTGAAAAGTCTCGACAAGGCGCTCCAGATCGATCCCGAGTACGTCGATGCCATGGCGTATGAAAACCTGCTGATCCGCGAACGCGCCGATCTGTGCGACGACAAGAAGGACTACGAAGCGCAGATCAAGATCGCCGACCAGTGGATCCAGAACGCCCTGGACATGAAGAAGAAGATCGCCGAACGCAAGGAAAGGAGCGGAGCGGCCGGCGGTATCACATTGGATACCGGCGCTGGCAAGTAGAGTTCCCGTACCCCGCCAGCCGCCGCCGCGGCCCCCGCTCCCGGCCGCGGCGGTCTGGAGGGAAGCTATATCACGCTACAATTGAAGCAGAGTGGCCGCTGAAACCCTACCTCCACCGCAGCCGTCCGATCCCGTAGATTCGTTGTACCGCGATCTGGAAGCCAAGATCCGCGAGTACCGCCCCAAGGACGATCTCAGCCCCCTCCAGGCCGCCTTCCGGTTCGCCCGCAAGTATCACGCGGGCCAGTCGCGCGATTCCGGCGAGCCCTACATGGTTCACTCCCTCATGGTGGCCCACATCCTGGCCGACATGCGCATGGACCAGGTGGCCATGGAAACCGGCCTGCTCCACGACGTGGTGGAAGACACCAGCGTTACGGTCGACCAGGTGCGCAAGGAGTTCGGCGACGACGTGGCCCGCTGCGTGGACGGCGTCACCAAGCTCGCCAAGCTGGACTTCTTCTCCGCCGAGGACCGCCAGGCGGAGAGCTTCCGCAAAATGCTGCTGGCCATGGTCGAGGACATCCGCGTCATCATGGTCAAACTCGCCGACCGCATGCACAACATGCGGACCCTGGGCTACCTCTCGCCGGAACGGCGGGAGCGCATCGCCCGCGAGACCATCGAGATCTACGCCCCCATCGCGCACCGCCTGGGAATGGGCAAGGTGCGCGGCGAACTGGAGGACCTCGCCTTCCAGCACCTCGAGCCGGATGCCTACCGCGAGATCGTGGCGGCCATCGAAGCGCGCCGCCATTCCAGCGAGGGATTCCTCACCGAGATCCGCCGCACCGTGGAAGCCGAATTGCGGCGCGAGGGCATTCCCGCCAAGCTGGATGGACGCATCAAGCGGCCCTATTCGGTGTTCCAGAAACTGCGCCGCCAGAAGATCACGGTCGACGAGATCTACGACCTGACGGCCCTGCGCATCGTCACCGATTCGGTGAAGAACTGCTACGCCGCCCTGGGCGTCATTCACAACGAGTGGCGGCCCATTCCCGGGCGCATCAAGGATTTCATCGCCATCCCCCGTCCCAACCTCTACCAGTCCCTGCACACCTCCGTGGTCGGACCGCACGGGCAGACTTTCGAGGTGCAGATCCGCACCGAGGAGATGCACCGCATCGCCGAAGAAGGCATCGCCGCCCACTGGAAGTACAAGGAGGGCCGCAAGGGACCGGCGGCCGACGACCAGCGCATCGCCTGGCTGCGCCACCTGGTGGAGTGGCAGCGCGACGTGCAGGACCCCACCGAGTTCATGTCCACCCTCAAGGTGGACCTGTACCCCGAAGAGGTCTACACCTTCACTCCGCGCGGCAAGGTGATCGTGCTTCCGCGCGACGCCACGCCCATCGACTTCGCCTACGCCATCCACTCCGACGTGGGGCAGACCTGCACCGGCGCCAAGGTGAACGGCCGCATCGTCCCGCTGCGCTCCGCCCTGCGCAACGGCGACATCGTCGAGATCATGACCCAGCCGGGCCACGAGCCCAGCAAGGACTGGCTGGCGTATGTCAAAACCTCCCGCGCGCGCAACAAGATCAAGCACGTCATCAACGCCAGCGAGCGCATCAAGGCCATCGACATCGGCCAGAAGTACCTGGACAAGGAGGCCCGCCGCCTGGGCGTCTCCCTCGGCAAGGTCACCCGCGCCGATACCGAGAAAGCCATCTCCGACTACGGGTACGCCAAGATGGAGGACCTGTACGCCGCCCTCGGCTACGGCAAGTATTCGGCGCGCCAGGTGCTGAGCAAACTCGCCCCGGGTCTGGTCAAGGACGATCCCGCCGACGTGCACGCCGCCTCGGCGGTCCCCGAGCCCGCGCCCGGCGCGCCTCCCACTCCCGGACGGCCGCAGGACTCCGACGCCGTCATCAAGGTGCGCGGCGTCGACGACCTGCTGGTGTACCGCGCCAAGTGCTGCAACCCGATTCGCGGCGAGGCCATCGTGGGCTACGTCACGCGCGGCAAGGGCGTGGCCGTGCATTCCCGCATGTGCCCCAACGTGCAGAGTCTGATGTACGACGTGGAGCGCAAGATCGAAGTGGAATGGGCGCGCACGGCGGACGATTCCTTCCCGGTCCGCATCGTGCTCCACACCGACGACCGGCCCGGCATGCTGAACTCGCTCACCGGCGTGCTCTCGGACGAAAGCACCAACATCCGCAGCCTGGAGGCCAAGGCCGATACGGACCAGGCCGGGGGAGTGGTGGAGATGACCGTGGATGTCCGCGACAAGAAGCAGCTCGAACGCCTGGTCGGGGCCATGCGGCGCCTCTCCGGCGTGCGCGACGTGGAGCGTCTTTTCAACTGAATATGTCTTTCTCCGCCGATCCGGAACACATCGCCATCTCGAAGTCCAAGGGCATCAAGATCGATTGGAAGGATGGCCATCGCAGCGAATACGCCCTCGGGTATTTGCGCGACAAGTGCCCCTGCGCGGGATGCACGGGCGCGCACGGAACCCCGCCGCGGCCTCCCGGCGGCCGGGACGAACCCGCGAATCCGTTCCCCATGTACCAGCCCGCGCTGAAGATGTTGGACGCGAAGCCGGTTGGAAACTACGCCATCCAGATCGACTGGAGCGACGGGCACAAGGCCGGAATCTACTCCTACGAGCATTTCCGCAATATCTGCCCGTGCGCCGAGTGCCAGGGGCCGTAGGGGGGTTATAGCAGGCGGAAGTTCACGGCGATCTGCGCCTGCACCGCCACCGGCTTTCCATCCTTGGTGCCGGGCTTGAAGCGCCACTGCTGCACGGCCTTGATGGCCTGTTCGTCCAGACCCAATCCGAGGCTGTGGACCACCGCAATATTGGTGGGGAGGCCCCTGGCGTCGATGATCACCGACAGGATCACTTCGCCGGAGTACTTGGCCTTGCGGGCTTCCTCGGAGTACTCGGGCTCGGGTTTGTAGATTGGGATCGGCGCCGTGACGCCGTTGCCCACCCTGTAGGCGCCGCCACCGAAACCGCCGCCGGAACCGGGCCCCAAGCCGCCGCCCGTTCCGGAGCCGACGCCGCCGCCCTTACCCGAGCCGATGCCGCCGCCCGAACCGGTGCCGTTGGACGGTGGTCCGATCTTGCCCAGCGGATCGCCGTAGTTCGCGCAGGTGGGGCAATCCGGCAGCTTGATGCTGGGGTCCGCCAGGATCGAAGGGTCCATCGTCAGAATCGGGTGGTCGTTGTTCACCACCGCGGAAGGCGGAGTGAACTGGCGATACGCCTGTTTCGGCAACTTGCCCTTGCTGGCCTCCAGCAGAGACCGGTCGCCGCCGCCGCCGCCGCCGCCGCCCGCCGGCTCCGCCTTGGCTGGTTTGAATGCCGCATCCGGAACGTCCATCGGAATAACGATGCTGACCGCGGCCTTCATCGCCTGTTGCCCGGGCTTGGTGGTGAACACCGTGAACAAGAGCGCGACCACCACAGCCTGAAAACCGGTCGACATCACGAAGGACTTCTTCTGGCGCCCGTACAGGCCCCAGATATCCTTCACCGCGACAGGCTTGGAAGTCACCTCGAGTGGCGGCAGTTTGGGCGGATGGATGAGATCGCGAATGGTGCCCGCCAGCAGCTTGTACCAGGGTTCCTCGACCGAGTCCGCCAGCAGGCGGGAGAGGTGATCTTCCGCGGTGTTATAGAGCGGTTTGTTGGGTTGCGACTGCTCAGCCATCTTCCTTCACCAGCCCCCCAAGACTCCTCGGGGCCACTGCCTAACGACTATTGGACGGTTTCCATGCCCTTGCCGTTACAGGTCTTGGAGAGTCTCCGCCCAGGATAATAACTACCCAGTATACCACGTTTTGCTTCGATCTGCTTTGTAAACACGAATATATAGACGCTCGGAAAGTGAAATCGGTTCGCACCAGTGCTCTACCGGAACTGCAAGATGCGGGAACCGGCTGGGGCCCATTTGCCCCCGGCGCGTATCTCCGGCAGAATCAATACTGATGAAGATTTCACTCGAATTCCAACCCGCCGAACGAGTCGACGCCGAGGCGTTGATCGTCCCGGTTTTTGAAGGCCGGCCGGAAACCCGGTTCGGAGCCGCCAGCCTGGCCGGGGAAGTCACTGGCAAGGCCCTGGAGATGACGCTCTTGCACCACGTCTCGGGGATGGCCGCCGCCCGGGTTCTGCTGGCCGGAGCCGGCCAGGCGGCGAAGTTCACGGCTTCCGAACAACGCAACCTGGCCGGCGCCGCCCTCCGTTGCTTGAAATCGAAATCGGTGACTCGGGTGGCCCTGGCGCTCGATCCGGCATTCGCCGCGCCGGAGTTCGCCCAGGCCGCCGTGGAAGGCGCCATTCTGGGGGACTTCGACGCGGACACGTATAAGACCGGGGAGAAGAAGAAGGCGGTGGAGTCCTTCACCGTGGCGGCGGCGGCGCGCGACGAATCGCTCGAGCCGGCCGTCGAGCGCGGCCGTATCGTCGCCGAGGCGCAGAACTCGGCGCGCGCCCTGGTCAACGAACCGGCCAACCAACTGACGCCGCCGGGAGTGGCGGCCGCGGCCCGCCAGGTGGCCGCCGAGTTCGGCCTGGAATGCCAAGTGCTCGGCCGCGAAGAGATGGCCGCCCTGGGAATGCGCGCCCTGTTGGGCGTGGCCCAGGGAAGCGCCCAGCCGCCGGCGTTGGCGATGCTGCGCTACCAGCCGCCCGGCGCGTTCCCCAAAGTCCACCTGGCGTTGATCGGCAAGGGCGTCACTTTCGACAGCGGCGGCATCTCCATCAAACCCTCCGACGGCATGGAGAAGATGAAATACGACATGGCCGGCGGCGCCTCCGCCATCGGCGCCATGCGGGCCATCGCGCAACTGAAGCCCGCGATCGCCGTCACCGCCTTCATCCCCTGCGTCGAAAACATGCCGGGGGGCCGCGCGCAACGCCCCGGCGACATCGTGGCGGCCATGTCCGGCAAGACCATCGAAGTCATCAACACGGATGCCGAGGGCCGCCTCATTCTGGCCGACGCGCTGACCTACGCGCGCTCGCGCGGCTGCACCCACCTGGTGGACGTGGCCACGCTCACCGGCGCCATCGTGGTGGCGCTGGGACATCTCCGCGCGGGATTGTTCTCGAGCGACGATGGGCTGCGCGACCGCGTGCTGAGCGCCGCGCTCTCCGCCGGCGAGCGCATGTGGCCTATGCCGCTCGACGAGGATTACAAGGACTACCTGAAGAGCGCCTTCGCCGACCTGGCCAACGTGGGCGGCCGGTGGGGCGGCGCCGTCACGGCGGCCATCTTCCTGAAGGAGTTCGCCGCGGACACCCCGTGGGTCCACCTGGACATCGCCGGCACGGCTTGGCTCGACGAAGAGAAACCGCACCTGGCCAAGGGCCCCACCGGACTTCCCGTGCGGACGCTGGTCCGCCTGGCGCTGGATTGGGAGGAGTAAACTGGATCGAGTCGATCCAACTGCCGCGCTGGCCATCGTACTGCCGGAGACTCGCGGCGTGCCGGGCCGGCGCGGCATTTGCCGGATACCCCGCTGCGGAGGCGTTGGCCATGGCACAGGGGCTGACGTTTCCGCGCGATCCCAAGGACCCGCTCGGCGACTCGTGCCCCGAGGAGGAATCGATCGAGGGTTCTCCGGCGGCCATGGGCGCATGGCTGTTCGGCGCGGGGGGCCGCCTGCCCACGCCGCCGCGGCCAGGTTCCCGGCTCCCGCCGGCCCCCGCGTGCGACAATCGTCGCTCCATGCGGGCCGGGTGGCGAATCTACGTGATCCGGGCCTGCTTCGCGGCGCGGGTGCCGTTCTATGCCGCCATGCTGCCGCTGTGGGAAGGGTTCGACGAGTGGGCCCACTTCTCCGCGATCCGCGCCATCCCAGTCGGCGGCGCCGGGCTCTCTACGGTTTCGGGTCTTGCACGATCGACGGTTTCCGTCATTCCCGAAGATCGCGTTGCCGCTCTTTCCCGCCCCGCCGGATCGCGTTGCGGTTTGTTATCATCTTCATGGATGGTGATAACGTGATTCGAACGCAGATCAGCCTCGATGAGCGCGAGTACGCCGTGGCGAAAACGGAGGCTCGAACGTTGGGCATTTCGATAGCCGAGTTTGTCCGGCGAGCTATCCGGGAGGCACTTCCTCCCCGGGGAGAGGGCCCTTGGATGAAGTTCGCGGGTCTCGTGGAGACAGGCAACCCTCGCTCCAGCCAGACCGTCGATGAGATCGTTTATGGCCAAAAGGACTGATTGCTACGTCGATACCTCGGCCTTCATCGCCTTCATGGATCGGTCCGATAGCTTCCACGCACTGTTCCGCCGCTTGTTTTCGGAGCCACCGCCGCTGGTTACATCCTCGCTGGTCGTTGCCGAGGGGCATGGCTGGTTCCTGCGGCGCTACGACCGGCAGAGAGCGATTCAATTCCTGGCCCTGATCGATGCCCTGCCGGACTTGACTATCCGCGGTTTCGATGCGTCCGAGCTGGCCAAGACGGGCCGCATCGTGAAGAGATTCTCGGACCAGGGCCTCACGCTGGCCGATGCACACGGGCTTGCCATCATGCGGGAACTCCGAATCGGGTGCTGTTGGTCGACCGACCGCCATCTTGGCTTGGATGGCGTTCCCTTGGTCGTCTGAACACTCCGGCACCGTTCCAGGCTTCGCCCGCGTGCGATAATCGTTGCTCCATGCACGCCGGGTGGCGAATCTACGTGATCTGGGCCTGCTTCGCGGCGCGGCTCGCGTTCTATGCCGCCATGCTGCCGCTGTGGGAAGGCTTCGACGAGTGGGCCCACTTCGCCGCGATCCGCGCCATGGCGGCCTCGGGCGGGAGGCTGGCGCCGCGCGACGCGCCGGTGCCCCGCGACGTGGCCGAATCGCTGAATCTGGCGCCGGTGGCTTGGGAACTGCGCAACTACCCGCTCCCGGCCGTCACCCAGGACGCGTTCTGGACCATGCCCGCCGCCGAGCGCCAGCGGCGCGAGACCGCCTTCCGGGACATGCCGGCGGCCTGGCGGAGCCAGTCCGGGCCGAAGCCGCTGACGGCTTACGAGGCGCTGCAACCGCCGCTGTACTACTGGCTGATGGCGCCCGTGGCGCGCCTGCTCGAAGGCCGCACTCTGGCGGCGCAGGTGCTGGCCATCCGCTGGCTCGGCGCACTGCTGGCCTCGCTCGCCATTCCACTGGTCTACCTGGTGGCGCGCGCGGTCTTTGCCGACATGCGGATGGCGCTGGGATGCGCCGCGGTGGCCGCCCTGATGCCGGAGTGGGCGATCGACGTGGCGCGCGTGGGCAACGACTGCCTCTCGGTGGTGTTGTTCTCGCTCGTGCTCTGGCTGGGTCTGAAACTCCTCGAGGACGGTCAGCGGATGCGCTGGGCGGCGGGCTTGGGGATGGCTCTCGGATTGGGGCTCTTGACCAAGGCCTGGTTCCTCACGGCGGCGCCCGTGGCGGCGCTGCCGTTCGTCTGGCTGGCGCGGGGCGGACGGATCGCGCGCGCCGCGCGCGCGGGCGCGTTGGCGGCGGGGATTGCGGTAGCGATCTCCGGTTGGTGGTACGTACACAACCTGCGGGCCACGGGGACGCTTTCGGGGCTGAGCGAAGCGGCGATGCTGCGCCGCGCCGGGGCGGGGGAGATGGTTTCGGGCGCGCTCGCGGTGCCGTGGCTCAAGGCCATCGACTCGATTCTGCTCTCGCACCTGTACTTCGGCGGCTGGAGTTCGCTCGAGGTCCGCTCGTGGATGTACCACCTCTTCTATGCGGTCATCCTGCTGGCCGCGGTTGGGCTTTTGCGAAAGCCGCCCCGCGCGGAGGTGGGCTGGCTGCTGGCGGTCTACCTGGCCTTCTGGGCCGGCCAGTTGTACAACGTGCTGCTGATCTGGCTGAGCAAGGGCGTGCCTACCTCGATGGGGTGGTATCTGTACGCCGCGGTGGCCGCCGAGGTGGTGCTGGCGGTGGCGGGGTGGCGCGCGATTCTGCCCGAGAAAGCCGGAAACTGGCCGATTCGGGCGGGCGTCCTTCTGTTCGGACTCTTCGATCTGTATACCATGCACGCGGTGGCGATCCCGTATTACACGGGCATGATCCGGCACCGGGTTGCGGGGCCGCTGGGGGCGCTGCACGCCGCGGATTTCCGCGCGGTGGGGTTCGGGGAAGCTCTGCGGCGTCTGACGGCGTTCAAGGGCGGCGCGGTGACGGAGCCGCTTCTGGCGGCCCTGTGGGTGGCCTACCTGGCGGGCACGGCGGCGCCGATGGTGGCGGGATGGCGCGGCCGCCGGCGCGAAATATTAAGATAGCGGATACCGGCGTGAACTGGACTCGGACTTACGGGTGGTTTTGGGGCGCGCTGCTGGGGTCGATGGCGGCGGGGGCGCTGTGGGGCCAAGCGTCCGCCAACGATTGCGCCAGCGGGTACCCCTGCGTCACGTTGTCGACCTCCTCGAACAGCTTGGCGCAGGGCCAACCGGCCACGCTCACGGCGCTGGTCAATGCCAACGGGAGCGACCTCCGGGCCGTGGCGTGGACCCTGAGCCCGGCGGGCGTGGGCGCCCTGGGCGCCGGGAATCCGGTCAACTCCGCGGGCGAGTCGACGAACATTTACGTCGCGCCCGCCTCCATCGCCGCGCACCAGACGGTCACCATCACGGCGGCCGCCGTCTCGGCCGCCTATGGCACCTCGGCATCCTACTCGGTTCCCATCCAACTGACGCCTCCGCCGATTACCGTCAGCCCCGCCACGGCCAGCCCATCGGCCGGAGCCACCGTGCAGTTCACGCAAACCGGTGCCGCCACTGTCGCCTGGAGCCTTAACCCCAGCGTGGCGTCGGTGGATGGCGGCATCGATCCCACCAGCGGCCTCTACACCGCGCCCGCCTCCATTACCTCGGCGGCGACGGTGACCGTCACCGCCACCAGCACGGCCGATTCCAGCGTGACCGGGACGGCGAAAATCGCTTTGACCGCCCCCGCCGCCGTCAGCGTGACCGTCTCGCCGGCTTCGGCCACCTTGACCGCCGGCCAGACCCAGCAGTTCACGGCGGCCGTGGCCAACGCCGCCAACACGGCAGTCGCCTGGAGCCTCAGCCCGGCGGGGGTGGGCGGCATCGATTCGACCGGCCTGTACACCGCGCCCTCCTCCATCGCCGACAGCCAGAAAGTCACGGTTACGGCCACCAGCGCGGCCGATCCCACCAAGACGGGCTCCGCGGCTATCACGCTGAGCGTGTTCATCGACGTGGGCACCGGAGCGCCCACCCCCACTCTACAGGCGGAGTTCATACAGGCGTTCTACCGCAACGGGTTCAATAACCTGGTTGCGACGCCGCCGCAGGGGCAGGTGGCCTCGCTCGGCGGGGGCGTCTACGGGCAGAAGTTCTCGGACGCGGCCAAGGACTCGGGCGTCACCTACGCCCTGGCGACCGCCAGCGCGAGCGTGAATCCGGCGCCCGATGGGTCCTCGTTGCCGGTGGCGCAGATGTATCCGGGCGTGTTCGCCTACTACTCGACCCTGGGCGCCTCCACCGCCGGAGCCCCGCTATCGGATACCCTGAACTGCCCGTTTTTCCAGACCGGCAACTCCTGCACCTATCAGGCCTTCGACAAGAACTATGTGCTGTTCGCTTTCGCCAGCGCGTTGGCCAGCGGCGTGCAGGACGCGCCGGTCACCCCGGCGTTCTACGCTTCCTGGACCAGCCTGGGCGGTTTGGGCGGGCCGGGCATCCCCATCGCGGACAGCGCCACGCTGACGGCCTCCACCGGGACCACCGCCACCGCGCAGACCTACACCTCGGGCGAGATCTTCTCCGTGACTTCGGGCCTGAACAAGGGCCAGACTTTTGGCGTAATCGAACCGGTTTTCGACCTGTACATGGCCAGCGGGGGGGCCGCGGGGAGCCTGGGCCTGCCCACCGGAAGCGCCGTGACGTTTACTTCCGGCGCTTCCGCCGGGGTCACCCAACAGGCGTTCGAGGGCGGGTTGCTGGTGTACACGCCGGGCAGCGGCGGCACGGTGCAGGTTCCGGTGGGTTCGGTGGTGCTGACGGGCCCCGCGGCGGGAAGCTCGTTCACGCTCGAGCTGGGGCAGACCATGACGCTTTCGGCCACGGTGTTCGACCAGTCGGGGAATCCGCTCACGGGGCGCTCCATTTCGTGGGTCGGCAGCAGCAGCCAGGTGCTTGCGGTGCAGGCCAACGGCGCAACCGCGACTCTCACGGCGGTGGGCGGCGGGACGGCCACCGTGGCGGCATCCTCGGGCGGGATTACCAGCGCGCGCGTGACGGTGGTGGTGACGGCGCCCTGCTGCCAGATCGGCGACGGCGCTCCGCTGGCGGTGGGGAACGCTTTCCAGGCGGCGCTCGGCCGCGACCGGATCGCGGTGCAGCTCCCCGTGGCGGACCCCGCGGCGCGCGTGGGGAACGGCTACGTGCAGACGGTGCAGGCCATGGGCGCATCCGGCGCGGCCATCCCCTACCTGCTCACGGATGCGGACCAGGCCAGCGCGGCTTACGTGGTGACGGGCGCCTTGCTGGCCGCCTACCAATCCATGGGCGGCGCGGGCGGGACGCTGGGATATCCGCTGGGGGATGCCAGCGCGGGCGGGACGCAACTGTTCGCGGGCGGGGCTCTCGCGGGCAGTCCCATCCGCCTGGTGACCGGCCTGGTGTTGGCCAAGTGGCAAGCCCTGGGTTATGAAACCGGCGTGGCGGGAGCGCCGGCGGGCGACGCGGCGCCGTTTTCCACCATCGACGCCGACACCGGAACCTCCCAGGCCTTCGCCCAAGGGACCATCTATGCCGCCACGGCGGGACCGCGGGCGGGGCAGGCGTACTTCGTGTCCGGCCCGATTCTGACGGCGTACGCGGGCGCCGGTGGGGCGGCCGGAAGCCTGGGCATGCCGGTGAGCGACGAGACCGTGAGCGGCGCCCTGCACTCGCAGACTTTCGAGGGCGGCGCCATCGGCTACCCGGCGGGCGCCACGGCGGCGACGGTGCAGGCCGCGCCCAAGACTCCCGCCGTGCTGGTGGCGCCGGCCACGGTGACGGCGGGCGGCCACGCGGTGTTCGCCATCGCCGGTTTTCCCAATAACAGCACGGTTCGCGTCTCGGTGACCGGGGAGCCGGATTTCCTGGTGACCACCGCCAACGGCGCGTATGGCTGGGACACGTACATCCCGCTGGCGTCGCCGGGCGGCACGCTGGCCATCCACGCGGCCGATACGCATGGGCCGTCGGTGGCCGACGGCACGCTGACGGTGCGCTCGCTGGCGGCCAGCCGGGCGGGCCTCGCCAAGGTGCAGGGGGACAACCAGACGGGCCTGCCGGGAGCGGCGCCGCGGCTGCCGCTGGTGGTCGAGCTGGCGGATTCCTCGGGCGCCCCGGTGATTGGCGTGACGGTGACGTTCCAGGCTTCTCCGGGCGTGCAGCTTTCCGTGGCGAGCGCCGTCACCGACGGCGCCGGGCAGGCGCAGACCGGCGTGCGTCTGCCGGCCTCGACGGGGCTGGCGCTGGTGACCGCCTCGGCGCCGGTCACCGGAACCAGCCTGGTGACGTTCTCTCTGGTAGCCGCGGCCTCGAATCTTCCCGGATTCCCCGCCATGCAGCAGAGCGGGAGCGCGCCGCTGGGGCACGGGACCGCCACCATCGCCCAGAAAGGCGCGCTGCTGACGGCGGTGGCGTCGATTCTGCAATACCATCAGAACCAGGGCGAGTTGCCGTCTCCCAATGGGCTGGCCACTCCGGCGGCGTTGAACGCGTACCTGACTTCGCTGTGCTCACCGGACAGCCACGGCCAGGCGGTGTGCGACGGCTTTCTCTCGGGCGGGGCCGCGGGGGAGCAGATCGTCAACCCGTGGCGCGCCGCCGAGTTCACCGGCGGCGTGGACGTGACGGTGGCAGGCGCCTCGGTCAGCCAAGTGGCGGACCTGGTGGCACAGGGCGAGCCGGTGCTGCTGTCACTGGGGCTGTCGCGCAACGGCGTTCCGGCGGGCGGCCACTTCGTGACGGCCATGGGGGTGGCCGCCGACGGGTCGCTCGAAATTCAGGACCCCAACCCCCTATTGGCGCGGGCCAGTCTGGCCGATTATATAAGTGGATTCACAGCCGGCGGCGCCGCCTGGCAGGGTACCGTGCTGGGCGCCGTGCGGTTCGCCGTGCGCGGCCCTGCGGGGACGCGCTTTCTGGCGGGCGTGCTCGAGCAGCCGGCTGGGTCGATGCCGGCGATGGTTTTGAATATTACGTCGGCCGCGGGCGCCTGTGGGGCGGCGTGGCCGGTCGAAGACACGGTTGACGCGTCGGGCAATCCCCCGGCGGAGGGCGCGCTGGTGTCTCTGTTGCGCGTGTGCGACGGGGCGCAGCCGGCCTACCAACTGGATGTGGGCGCGCCGCAGCCGTACCGCGCGTTTGTGACCGATCTGGCGGCCGGCGGATCGGCGTTCGACCTGTCCGGGAACGCCGCGGCGTCGTATGCGCTGACGCGTCCGCAGCCGGCGCCGCAGGCGTTGGTGGTGGCGCCCCTGGCGGCCGCTATGGCAGCCGACGGCATCGTCAATGCGGCGGCGTTCACCAGCGGGCTGGCGCCCGGCGGGATCATGGCGATCTTCGGAACGGGCCTCGCGGGCGCGGGGACGGCGACGGCGGTGGATGTGGATGGCGTGGCGGCGCCGGTGCTGTTCGCCTCGGCGTTTCAGGTGAATGCGCAGATTCCTCCGGGGACGGCGCCCGGCCTGCACACGGTGCGGGTCAAATCGGCGTACGGAACGGCGCAGCAGCAGGCCGCCGTAGAGGCGGTGGCTCCGGCCATTTTTTTGCTGGGCGCGGCGTCCGCGGGCGCGGTTCTGAACCAGGACAATTCGCTGAACACGGCCCTCACGCCGCTGGCGCGCGGGCAGGTGCTGCAGGTATATGCCACGGGGCTGGGCGCGACGGTGAAGCAGGGGCAGTATGCGGTGGTCGAGACGGCGGTGACGGCGGTGGTGAATGGCACGGAATTGCCCGTTTCATTCGCGGGATTGGCGCCGGGATTCGTGGGGCTGTACCAAGTCAACATTCCGATTCCGGCAGCCACGCCGCCCGGATCGGGTGTATCCCTTACCCTAAAACAGGGAGGGCAAATAAGCAACGCGGTCGAAATCGCGCTCCAGTGAGAAAAAGATGCGACAATTCGCCGTAAAACCATTGACGGGAGGGGGTCTGGCGTGCTGTAATCGGGCCAGTTTGCGGATGGATGGAATCCCGCGGATTGCCGAATCCGGATTTTGGGGGAGGATTCTCTCTTGACAGCGGTCCCGGAATCAGCTATGAATAGGTTTTACCGCGTCCGGTAGTAGTCTGCAATTTTTGCGTTCGTGCCCTGGTGAGCACAGGAGATAAAAAGACGTGAAGACATGTGCCCCAGGGAAGGATTCAGTACAGGCCCGGCGGCCGGCTTGGTGGCCAACGGAAAATCGAATCTCCGCCCGACACGGAGAGGTCCCCTAGGTTGAGAACGGTTTTAGAGGTATCGAGGCTCAGGTTGAAAGAGAACTTCGACCGATTCAATTTCGAAATTTACAAGGAGAAGGAAATGGCAGATTTTCGCAGATGGTTTACTGTGCTAGCTGTAATGGCCCTGACCGTAGGGCTGGCCAGCGCACAGGTAGGCATCGGTGGTTCCAATGGCGGTAGTCCGTTCACCTGCGCAGTTCAGAACGTGACGGTTACCCCGAACCTTCGCTCGGAAGGTTTCGCGGAACAAACCGGTGATATCGTGTTGGTTTGCACCGGCGGCTCGCCGCTGGCAGTGGGCACCGTGATTCCGACGGTGGACATCACCGTGTACTATAACGTTACCGCGGTCACCAGCCGCCTGTTGACCAGCATCAACGGTACGTCCGGCATGAATGCTTCGGAAGCATTGCTGTTGATCGATGAGCCGAACGGCGGTAACCTGAATTCGCAGAGTGGCTACGGCCCGCTGCTGCCGCAGATGCTCTGCAACTACCCGGCGACCGGCGCGGGCCCCAACGGTTGCCCGCAGGTAGTCGGCACCGCCCTCGTTAACGGGAATTATTTCCCCGGCGTGCCGATTCTGTCAGGCACCAGTCTGACCGGAGGTACCCCAGGCCCCAACATGTACGCGGGCGTGGTGGGCGGCTCCTCGGTGACCTTCAACGGTATTCCGGTGCTTCCGCCGGCAACCGCTGGGTTTTCCCGCGTATACCGCATCACCAACGTTCGTGTCAACGCCAACGGCCTTGGCTCGGCGAGCGGCCCGGGACAGATTAACGCATCGATTTCGATCAGCGGCGCGACTTCGCTGCCGATCCAGAACCCGAACCCCATCGTCGCTTATGTCACCCGGGGTTTGAATAGCAGTGTCACCGGCGCGGTGGGCTTCACGCAGTGCGTCGGTCCATCCGTCGCTTTCGCCGGCATCCTGAATTTCCAGGAGAACTTTGACACGGCGTTCAAGACTCGCATCGACGCCTCTAAGACCCCAGCTATCACCTCCAACGTCCAAGCCCCGGGCGGACTGATCCAGAACATTCCCGGGAATCCTTACAACGCCGAGTCGAACTTCGTCGCCAACGGCCAGAACCAATCCTCGATCGGCGGCTCGGCCGCCACGGTGACCAGTGGCAGCTTTACGGCGGGTCTCGCCGACTATGGGACCCGTTTGAAAGCGGTGTTCTCGAACGTTCCAACCGGCGCTACGGTTTACGTATCGACGACCAACGTCGTGACTGGCAACAACGCCCTGTCTACCACTGGCGCGGTCGTCAACCCCGCCAGCCCGACGACGGCGACTTCGTACGCGGTGTTGCTGATGACCGGAGCTGAAGGCACCAGCGATGGCACCGCGGGTGTGACACCGGCGGTGTTCACCAACACGTTCATGGGAACCAACCAAATCAACTTGTTTGCCATGACCTCGCAGGGGAGTCCGCTGGTAGCGGTTTGGGAAGTCCTCAACACCCAACCCACCACCCAGGAAACCATTAGCTTTGCGGTGGCCATCTCCTACACCTCCTCGGTTACCGCGACTGGAAGCTTCCCGCCGCAGGGCAGCTCGCAGATCGCTTTCTCGTTCGCTCCGAATCCGACCAACGGCGCTTTCAGCGCGACCAATGGACCCACCACCGCGGTGAACACCATGATTCCGCGGTTCGCCGATACCTCGGGTTCAACCGGGAATCCGATTGGCACCTTCTTCACGGTTAGCCTATGCCAGACGGTGCTGTTGTTCCCGTACGTCACAACGGTAACCGGGTTCGACACCGGAATTTCGATTGCGAATACCACTACCGACCCATTCGGCACCACGCCCCAGCAAGGACCGTGTACCTTGTACTGGTACAATACCGGCGGCACCCAGCCGGCCAATACGGCGACAGGAACAGTCCTCACGGGCCAGGTCCTGACGCTGGCTGCATCCGGAGCGACCTATGCCGGGCCGAATTTCACCGGCTACATGATCGCCCAGTGCTACTTCCAGTTGGCGCACGGCTTCGCGGTGGTAACGGACTACGGCGCCCAGAAGATCCTTTCGGTCTATCTGGCGCTGGTCGTGACCACCGGTTCCGGCAAGAGGAACAGCTACAGCAGCACCAACCCGGAAGCCCTGAACAACTAACCATTGCAGTTTAGCGGTCTAAAAGGGGGGAGCTTTTCGGCTCCCCCTTTTTTTGTGCCTTGTCGCGGCAAAGTAGAAATGTCCTATTTTGGGGCAGTCTCGCCCAGGGGCCGTCGCCTGTGCGAATGCCTGCCATTCCCTCCATCGAGATCGTCCTGCATCGCGGCCAGCCGTCAAGGCTTCCCTCCGGCGCAAAGGCAGGCGGCCTTGACGGCACCAGGCCGCGATGCGACAGGAATGCCTGGGAGGAGGGAATGGCAGGGCTCGGGCTGGGCTCGGGCTCGCAAAACAGGACATTTCTACTCTGCCGAAAAGTAGGACATTTCTACTTTGCTCCGACAGACATTTTTGTGCCTTCCGGAAACACCCGGAGTTGTGCTACACTAAAATTCTGCCTGCGTCCATCCCAGCCCAACCGTGTTCACACACCTGAACGAGGAGGTCTTCTTGACTACAGTTCGATCGGTTCTTTTCGCGGCGGTCTGTCTTGCCGTGCTGCTAGCGCCGTCCGCGGCGGCGCAGACCCAGTCCTATACCGTTTCAACGTACCAGGGAAACGGGCAGATGGTCTGCAGCGGATGTACGGTTAAGCCCTGGTATCTGCAGAACTTCCAGCCCCTTTGGGCGAAGGTGGTGGACGCCAATGGGCAGCCCGCCCCCTCCGGCACGCCGGTGAACTGGTCGGGCGGCTATGGCACTCTGCAGAGCTATCAGACCATCACCGACGCCAATGGTCTGACCAGCAATACATACTCCGTGAACTCGGTCATCGGTTCGCCGGCAACGCCCTACATCCAAAGCCTGGTCTACGCGAACGTAGGCAGCTCAACGGCTACGTTCTACGAGATCCAGGAATTGGGCCAGATCGGGGGGGTGTATTCCTCGGTCGTTTCCATAACGCCGCAGACCTCGATATCCGGGTCGGCGGGAAGTCCAGCGGCGCCCATACAGGTTGCGGTGTGGGATCCCAACACGGGGGGGGTACAAGGTGTCGAAGTCCGGCTGGTCGCCAGCCAGAGCAACCCGGGCGTGGCGTGCGCCACCGGTTCGGGGGCCGATCCGGGGACGGTGCTGACCGACGCCAGCGGTTTTGCCACCTGCACTCCGATTCCCTCGGGTTCCGGAACCGGCGAGTTCCTGGTCGTGGTGGGGGGCGTGGCGGACAATGCGTTGGCGCCTCCTCAGTGCGGCGAGAATTTCGCGGACGGCGGCGGGGCGGCTGGGTTTGGGTCGTCGTCCGGCTGCCTTACTCTTACCGTCACCGCGCCTTCCCCCGGTTCCATCGGCGTGTTTCAGGGGAACAGCCAGAGCGCGTACGCCGGCCAGGCGCTTTCCCCGCTGATTGCCCTGGTGAAAGACACCAACGGGAACGCGCTGGCGAACCAGACCGTGAACTGGACCTGTAATCCGTCCAGCGCCGGGACGTTCACCCACACGTCGACCGTCTCGGACAACAACGGCCAGGTGCAGAACGGCTTCACGCTATCCGGCACGGCCAACGGGGTCGTCACAATCACGGCGACCATCCAGGGCACCAGCCTCCACGCGACGTTCTCGGAAACGGCGGTGCAGTTGATCACGGTGCAGTACCTCCAGAAGGTCAGCGGCGACTCGCCCGTCCAGACGGCGGCATCCGGGCAGGCTTTCCCGAATCCACTGGTGGTGCAGGCCACCTACAGCAACGGGCAGCCGGCCGTCGGCGTGATCGTGACCTTCAGTATCAGCGGTCCGGCGTCCTTTTCCGGCGCCTACACTTCCACCACCGCCACGCCCACCACCGACGGCTCCGGCCGAGCCCAGGTGACCGTTACCGCGGGAAGCACAACCAGCCAGGCGACGGTCACCGTGACCGCGTCGGTCGGCTCCGTGACTCCCGTGACTTTCCAACTGACCGTGATTCCGCCGGGACCGGTGATCGGCGCCACCAGCTTCGTCAATGCGGCGGATCAGAAGGTAGGCTCCGTCTCCCCGTGCAGCCTGGCGACGGTGACCGGCTCCGGCATTGCCCCGACCATTCAGGGGACTATCGTCGGCGCCCCGTTCGGACCCGGGCCCATCACCCTGGGGGGAGACAGCATCACGTTCCTGGCGTCCGGCAACACGGTCCCGGCTCCCATTTTCAGCATCGCCAACAACAGCGGAACCCAGTCGCTGACCTTCCAGGTGCCGTGCGAAGTGACGGGCGGCACGACGACTTCAGTCGTGGTGTCCGTGGGCGGCGGCTCGGCCACGGTCAACCTGCCGGTTCTCGCGGCCAGCCCGGGTGTCTATGGCGCCCTGGGTGCGGATGGCGTTACGCGCGCGCTGCTGGTGCGGCAGGATGGCTCTTTCGTGAGCTTGGCGAATCCAGCGCGCCGGGGTGAAACCGTCACCGCGTTCGTTACCGGCCTCGGCCCCACAACGCCGCCAGTGGGCACCAACCAGATCCCGCAGCGATCCACTACCAGCAACGCGAACGGATACCTGGTTCCCAGCGTGAGCGGAACCGTGGTTCCGGGCGTAAGCGGCGCTGGCGCTGCGCTAGTCTCCGCGCAACTGACACTGGACCTCGTCGGGGTCTACCAAGTCTCCTTCGTGGTTCCGTCGAATGCGCCCACCGGCAGCAACATCGGATTCTCCATAGGGGTGATTCCGGTGGGTGCGGCGACTGCCCAGTACAGCAACCTGATGTATATCCCGATTCAGTAGTTCGCTTCCTCTCCAAGGGCCGGCCTTCGCGTCGGCCCTTTTCACATTCGCTTATTCTTCGCCTACTACCCTACATATGGTGTGTTGCGCGATCAGTGTAGATCCCTTGGTGTGCAGATAACTCCGTACAGGTCATGAGTTTCCACAAAAAACCTCTTGCAAACGCTGAAGTTGCGTGGCACAATCGGTTGTGGCCTAAATTTGGATATTATCTGGATACTAAGTGGGCGACTCGATCAATTCACTGCCGATGATAGAACCACCCCGGGGGATGTACCCCGGCCGGCTCGACGACAAGGGACGAGTCAAGCTGCCCACGGTATTCCAACAGTATTTCGACGCTCTTCGCGAAAAGACGCTATTTGTCACAAGCCTGGACCGGCGCATCGCGCAGATCTATCCTATCGCGATCTGGCGCAAGAACGAAGAGTTTTTTGAGACTCACCGGGAGTTGGCGAAGCTGTCCAACAGCGTGGCGTTCAACGCCGCGGATCTGGGTGCGGAAACCGCCATGGACGGCCAGGGGCGCGTGCTGTTTTCTCCGGAACTGCGGCGCGAGCTGGGCCTGGAAGGGCAGGGACTGCACCTGTACGCGCACCGGGGGCGGATTGAAGTTCTCAACGACGCCATATACCAAGCGCGCCGCAAGGCGGCGACGGGCTTGACGGAGGACGACTTGGCCAACCTGGAGGCGGCGGGGCTGACCTGACCATGTATGCACGACTCCGTCATGACGCGGGAATCGCTCGAGTATCTGGCGGTCCGGCCGGACGGAACGTATCTGGACGCCACCGCCGGGCTGGGTGGGCACACTGCGCTGATCGCGCAGAGGCTCACCACGGGATTAGTAATAGCAAACGATCGGGATGCACAGTCGCTGGATCTCGCCCGGAAGAACACGGAGGCGTGGGCGGAACGGATCCGCTACCGCCGGGGCGCGTTCAGCGATTTGGCCGAGACGGTGAAGTGGGCGGGATGCGGCAAGCTGGATGGACTACTGGCAGACCTGGGAGTGAGCCGCTACCAACTCACCGCGCCGGAGCGCGGCTTCTCAATACTGGCGGACGGTCCGCTCGACATGCGCATGGATCGATCCACGGGCATAACGGCGGCCGGCCTGGTCAATCACACTGCTGAAAAGGAACTCGCCGATCTGATCTTCCAGCTTGGCGAAGAGAGGAGGGCGCGGAGAATAGCCAGAGCACTCGTCAGAGCACGGCCCATACGGAGCACGCGGCATCTGGCCGATGTCGTGGAGCGGGCCGTGCCCAGGACGGGCCGTCTGCATCCGGCCACCAGGACGTTCATGGCGCTGCGGATGGCGGTCAACGACGAAACCGGGGAACTGGCGCGGCTCCTGGAGACGGGGCCGGAGTTGCTGCGCCCCGGCGGCCGGATGGTGGTGATCAGTTTCATGTCCACCGACGACCGGATGGTAAAGCGAAGATTCAGGGCGCTGGCGGAACGGGATCGCGCCAAGATCCTCACCAAACGCCCGCTGCAGCCGACGGACGAGGAGATGGCCCGCAATGCCGCATCGCGTAGCGCGAAGCTGCGCGCCATCGAGATCAGTTAAGGAGGAAACGGAACACCATGGCGACGCTGCCCGCATTTATCTTGAGATGGATCGAGGCGCCGCGCCCGGAGGCGGACGCGAAGCCGGCGCACTCCCGCGCGCTGCGCGACCCCTACCAGTTGCGCTCGCTGCCGCAGGACGACCTGTTCTTTTTCTGCAAGAGGATCGACAACTCGCGGCTGGTGCGCGAACCGGACCCGCGGGCCAAGAGCGCCTGCTGGTCGGCCATCGGGGTGGCGTCCCTGGCAGTCGCGATTCTGGCGGGGGTGCTGGTTCCGGGCGCCGCCAGCAGGAGCGCGGGATACCGTCTGGAGTCCCTGCGCGCCGAGGAACGGCGCCTCGTGGAAGAACGCCGCACGCTCGACTTGAAGGAAGCGGAACTCCTGAGTCCGGCGCGCCTGGACCAACTGGCGCACAACCAGAACCTGGTGACGCCCAAATCGGACCAGGTCTTCCACCTGGAGGGCGACCGGCCGGGCGCCGTGGTTGCCATGGTGAAGAATCGATAGCCTGGGGGGCGTGATCCGGTCACGCAGCGCATCATGGTGGAACGTCGTCTGATCGTGCTTGTCGTGGCCCTGGCGGTGTGGAGCACGGCCATCGTCAAAAAGCTGGCATCGCTTCAACTGGCGCACCACCAGGAGTATGCCCGGAAGGCGCGCCGGCGCCAGGAAGTCCCCGAGGCGATCCCCGCGCCGCGGGGCAGCATCTACGATCGCAATGGGGAGCCGCTGGCCATGAGCCTGCCCACCCAGTCGGTGACGGTGAACCCGACCAGGCTGCCGGACCTGGGGGTGGCAGCCGATCTGCTGGAAGAAGTGCTCCACATGCGGGGATCGGGGCTGTACGACAAGCTCAAGCAGGCCTACGACAAAGGGCGGGGCTACCTGGTGGTGAAGCGCCAGATAACGCCCGAGGAAGCCGCGAGCGTCCGCGCGCTGCCGGTGGATTGGATCGAAATCGAGAGCGCCAGCCAGCGCCACTATCCCAAGGGGACGCTGGCGGCGCACGTGCTGGGCGGCGTGGACCGCGCCGAGACGGGCAACGCCGGAATCGAGAAGGCCCTGGAACGGACGCTCCACGGCGAGCCGGGGCAGGAACTGCTGCTGACGGACGTGCATGGCCGCGGAATCTCGTCGCGCCAGGCCATCGAGCCGAAGCCGGGCACGCCGGTCACGCTCACCATCGACGAGCGGCTGCAATTCGTGGCGGAGCGACAACTGGCGGCGGCGGTCGAGGAGAGGGGCGCCACCAGCGGCAGCGTGGTGGTGATGAACCCGTCGAACGGCGACGTCCTGGCGCTGGCGAGCTATCCGACCTTCGACCCGAACGAGCCGCCGGAAACGGCCGAGGACCCGCGGCGCGAAAACCACGCGGTGGGCGTGGCCTTCGAACCGGGCTCGGTCTTCAAAGTGATCACCCTTTCGGCGGCGCTCGAAACCACCAACCTGCGGCCGGAGACGCCCATCGACTGCGGCCGCGGCTCCATCACCCTGTTCGGGCGGACCATACACGAAGCCGAAGCGCGCGGCGGCTACGGGGTCATGCCCATGGCGCAGGTTCTGATCCGCTCCAGCAATGTGGGCGCCATCCGCGTGGGTATGCGGGTGGGGCAGCAGAACCTGTACGACTACGTTCGGCGATTCGGGTTTGGGCAGTTGACCGGCATTTCCCTGCCCGGCGAATCGCGCGGCCTGGTGCGCAAGCTGCCGCGCTGGACCTCCACCTCGCTGGCGTCGATCGCCATGGGTCAGGAGGTCCTGGTCACCACGGTGCAGATTGCCCAGGCGGTATCGGCGATAGCCAACGGCGGGCTGCTGGTCAAGCCGCGCCTGGTGTTGAAGCGTGGCGCCGAAACGGTTCCCCAGGAGCCGGCCGTGCGCGCCATCAAACCGGAAACCGCGTTTACCATGCAGAAGATAATGGAAGGCGTGGTGATGCCGGGCGGCACGGGCTTCCCGGAAGCGCGGTTGATTGGCTATTCCGCGGCGGGCAAGACCGGCACGGCGCTGATCTTCGATTTGAAGACCAAACGCTATTCGCACAACTACAACGGATCGTTCGCGGGCATGGCGCCGCTGACCAACCCGGCCATCGTGGTGGTGGTGACGCTGAACGGAACCCACGGGGACGGCGGGTACGGCGGGCGCGCGGCGGCGCCGGTCTTCAACGCGGTGGCGTCGGAGGCGCTGCGTCTCACGGACGTGCCGCGGGATCTGCCGGACGATCCGGCCAAGATGCGCGTGGCCGCCGAAGCGGAGCCGGCCAGCGACCTGGCCATCGCCGGGCTGGGCGCCGGGCCGAATATTCTGCAAGACGCGGACGACCCCGAGAAGCCGGCAGAGCGCGCCACCGGCGTCGCGATTGCGGGCCACACCGTGCCCGATTTTCAAGGCATGACCATGCGGGACGTGCTGACGGAAGCGGCGTCCCGAGGGCTGACCATCCTGCCGGACGGCAGCGGCATCGCCAAGGTGCAGGATCCGCCGGCGGGCTCGTTCGTTCGTCAGGGAGAGCGCATCCGCGTACAATTTGCACGATGACACTGGGCGAGCTACTTTCGGGTGTCCGGCTGGCGCAACCGCTGGCGCCGGCGGCGGCCGGGGCGCACGTGGGCGGGCTGGACTACGACTCGCGAAAAGTGGGGCCGGATTTCGCGTTCTTCGCCTTTCCGGGCGCCCGCGCCGACGGGCGCGCCTTCGCCGGAGACGCGATGGCGCGGGGAGCCATCGCGGTGGTCAGCGAGCGGGAGGCGCCGGAAGGCTTCGCGGCGGAGTGGATCCGCGTGCCGCACCCCCGCCAGGCGCTGGCGCTGGCCGCGCGCAACTTCTATGGCAAGCCCGACGAACGGCTGCGGATCGCGGGCATTACGGGCACCAACGGCAAGACCACCACGGCCTACCTGGTGGATTCGATTCTGCGCGCCGCGGGGCGCACCACGGCGCTCGTCGGCACCATCGAGTACCGCGTGGCGGACCGCGTGCTGCCGGCGGTGAACACGACTCCGGAATCGCTCGACCTGATCCGGCTGTTCGCCGAACTGGTAACTGCCGGAGGCACGGACGTCGCCATGGAGGTTACCTCGCACGCGCTGTCGCTGGGCCGGGTGTACGGGTTCCGTTTCCACACCGCGGTGTTCACCAATTTCACGCGCGACCACCTGGACTACCACGGCGACATGGAGACGTACTTCGCGGCCAAGCGAATGCTGTTCCGAGGCGTGGGAGCCGCGCCGCCCGCCTTCGCCGTGCTCAACCGCGACGACGAGCAGGTGCGGCGGGTGAAGCCCGATTCCAAAACGCGGGCGATCTGGTACGGATTGGGGCCCGAGCCCGAGTTGCGGGCACGGCACATCGCGCCGGGCTTCGGCGGACTGCGCTTCGAGATTCAATTCGGCAAGACGCGGTTTCCGGTGGAGTCGCCGCTTCTGGGGAGGATCAACGCGTACAACATCCTGGCGGCGTGCGGCGTGGCGCTATCCTACGGTCTGGAGCCCGAGACGATCGCGCGAGGCGTCGCCCAAATGCGCGCCGTGCCGGGCAGATTCGAACGCATCGACGAGGGGCAGCCCTTCGTGGTGGTGGTGGACTACGCGCACACCGACGACGCCCTGCGCAACGTCGTAGCCGTGGCCCGCGGCCTGGAACCGAAGCGGGTGATTACGCTGTTCGGATGCGGCGGGGATCGCGACCGCACCAAGCGCCCGCTGATGGGCCAGGCGGCGGCCGAGAACAGCGATTTCGTGGTGCTCACGAGCGACAATCCGCGATCCGAAGATCCCCTGGCCATCATGAACGACGCGCTGGTGGGCATCCGCCGCGTGGACGTTCCGCACGTGGTGGAACCGGACCGCCGGGCGGCCATCGCGCGGGCCATCCAGGAGGCGCACGCGGGAGACATCGTGATCCTGGCGGGGAAAGGCCACGAACCGTACCAGATTCTGAAAGACAAGACGATTGCGTTCGACGACCGCGTGGTGGCAAGGGAAGTGCTGAAGGGTTATGGGTACCGCCGCCCAAGTGAGCCATGATCCTGAACCTGCAGGAAGTTGCGCGAGCGATGGAGGCTGCCGGCGCGGTCCAGCCCATCCCGGTCACCGGATGGAGTGTGGATACGCGGACACAGAACGCGGGCGACCTCTATTTCGCGCTGAGAGGACCCCGCCACGACGGCCACGACTATATCGCGGACGCTATCGAAAAAGCGGCGGCGGCCGTGGTGGTGGAAGCCGGGCGGGAGACTCCGCCGGAGGCTTGCGGGCGCACAATGGAGGTGGCGGACACCTTACGGGCGTTGCAGAAGGCGGGCTCGTGGGCGCGGCGCCGATGGGGCGGCACGGTAGTGGGCGTGACGGGAAGCGCGGGGAAGACCACCACCAAGGACGCCATTGCGCACCTCTTGCAGGTGGAACTGGAAACGGGACGAACGATTGGAAACTTCAACAATCACGTGGGAGTGCCGCTCTCCATTTTGCGGCTTCCGGACGAGTGCCGGGTTGCGGTGCTGGAGATGGGAATGAATCGCGCGGGAGAGATCCGCGAGCTGGCCGGCATCGCCAGGCCCGATATCGGGGTGGTCACCAACGTGGGCTACGCGCACGTGGAATTCCTGGGCACGCTGGGCGGCATTGCCGGGGCGAAACGCGAGCTGATCGAGGCGCTGCCGGCCGGAGGGGTGGCCGTGCTCAACGCCGACGATCCGCGCGTGCGGGTGCTCCGCGAGACGCACCCGGGACGGACGGTGACGTTCGGTTTCGCCGAGGATGCCGGCGTCCGCGCCGAGGCCTTCGACGAGAGCGCCGCCGGTTGCACGCGATTCCGCGCATCGGGAGTGAATTTCGAGACTACCCTGGTGGGGCGGCACGGGGTCATGAACCTGCTGGCGGCGATCGCGGTGGCGCGGGTATTCGACATCGCGCCGGAGCGGCTGCGCGACGCGGTGCGCTCCTTCGCGGCGGGCCCCATGCGCGGCGAGCGCACCCAACACCGCGGCGTCGAGATCTGGAACGACTGCTACAACTCCAATCCCGAGGCCGCGCAATCCATGATCGACGCGCTGGGGGCCGCGCCCGCCGGCCGGCGGTTCGCGGTGCTCGGGGAGATGCTGGAACTGGGACGGGATTCGGAAGAACTGCACCGCCGGCTGGGACGGTATGCCGCGCGCCACGGAGTGGACTTCCTGATCGGCGTGAGCGGGCAGGCCAGCGCCATGGTGGAGGAGGCGGTGCGGGCCGGAATGCCGCCCGAGGCGGCGCGTTTCTTCGAGGACCCGGGCGAGGCGGGCGACTTCCTGCGCACACAGGCCCGCCGCGGCGATGCGGTCCTCTTCAAGGGTTCCCGCGGCGTGCGCGTGGAGCGCGCGCTCGAAAGGTTCATGGCCTGAGGCATGCTCTACTTCCTCCTCTACGAACGCTTGTTCCGCTACGCCAGCCCGTTGCGCGTCTTCCGGTACGTCACGTTTCGCACGGCGTTCGCATCGCTGACCGCTCTATTCCTGTGCATCGCCCTGGGGCCGTGGCTGATCGGCAAGTTGCGGCAATTCCAGATCGGGCAGTACATCCGCGAGGAAGGTCCCAAGTCGCACCGGAAGAAGGCGGGCACGCCGACCATGGGCGGCGTCCTGATTATCATTTCGATCGTCATCCCGACCCTCTTGTGGGCCGACCTGCGGTACCCCTACGTGTGGGTGGCCATCGCGGCGCTGCTGGGGTACGGGTGGATCGGGTTCATGGACGACTACGCCAAGATGATGCGGCAGCGCAACCTGGGACTCTCGGGCCGCACCAAGCTGGTTTACCAGTTCGCCGTTGGGTTCGCGCTTTCGGCGCTGCTGTTGTGGATGCGCGCCGACGGCGAGTTTTCGATCGCCATGAACATTCCGTTCTTCAAACAGTTCCAACCGCAGCTCCTGATCGAATCGCTGCTGAGGAATCCCTGGACCTACGCGCTGGGCGTGCTGCCGTTCTGCGTGTTCACGGCGCTGGTGGTGGTGTTCATGTCGAACGCCGTGAACCTGACCGACGGGCTGGACGGGCTGGCCATCGGCTTGATGGTGATCGCGGCGGGCGCGCTCACCATGCTGGCGTATGCCGGCGGCCACGCGCAGTTGGCCGAATACCTGCAACTGGCGCGCAACCCGCACACTTCCGAACTGACGGTCTTCTGCGGTTCGATGACGGGCGCCAGCATCGGCTTTTTGTGGTACAACGCGCACCCGGCCGACATCTTCATGGGCGACGTGGGTTCGCTCGGCCTGGGCGGCGCCATGGCCGTGGTGGCGGTGCTGATCAAGCAGGAAGTTCTGCTGGTGTTTATCGGAGGCGTTTTCGTTCTGGAAGCGGTGTCGGTGATCCTGCAGGTGGGAAGCTACAAACTGCGGGGCGGCAAGCGGATTTTCAAAATGGCGCCCCTGCACCATCATTTCGAGGCCAAGGGTTGGGCCGAATCGAAGATCATCGCGCGCTTCTGGATCGCCGGCCTGGTGCTGGCGTTGTTCGCGTTGACCACGTTGAAGCTGAGATAGCCATGGAGATGAACGGCGCACGAGTGTTGGTGGTGGGCATGAAACGCACCGGCATGGCCGCGACGAGTCTGCTGGCGAAGCACGGGGCCAACGTGCGCGCCACCGACCTCCAACCGCTCGAGGCGCTTCCGGGGGCGGGCGAGCTGCTCGGCCGGCTGGGCATCCCCTTCGAAATTCAGTCGCCGCGGGTGTTCGAAGGCTGCGACACGATCGCGATCTCGCCCGACGTTCCGGCGGACCTCGAGCCGCTCGAAGCGGCGCGAGGGCGGGGCGTGCGGGTGATCGGCGACCTGGAACTGGCGGCGCCGCTGCTCGCGGGCAGGACCATCGGAGTCACCGGCTCGAACGGCAAGACCACCACCACCAGCCTGATCGGCCACATCCTCGGCTCGAGCGGCGTCGCCGCGCAGGTGGGCGGGAACATCGGGATGCCGGTTTGCGCCATGGTGGAGACTTCGCGCGCAGGGATGTGGAACGTGCTGGAGCTGTCCAGCTTCCAACTGGAGACCGTCGACACGTTCCGCGCGCAAGTGGGCGTGGCGCTCAATGTAACGCAGAACCACCTGGACCGCCATCGCACCATGGAACGCTACGCGGCGGCCAAGGCGCGGCTGTTCGAGACGCAGCACGCGGGCGACACGGCGGTGCTGAACGCCGACGACGGGATGTGCGCCGCCTTCGCGTCGCGGGGTCCGGCGGAGGCGCGGTGGTTCAGCCTGGCGACGGAGTTGGGGTCCGGCGCGTGCATCAGCGGCGGGCAGGTGCTGCTCGACGGCAGCCCGCTCATGAGCGTGTCCGATATCCCGATTCGCGGCCGGCACAACGTTCAGAACGCGATGGCGGCGGCACTGGCGGCGTCGTGCGCGGGCGTATCGCGGGACGACATTGCGGCGGCGGTGCGCACCTTCCGCGCGGTGGAGCACCGCCTGGAGTTCGTGCGCGCCGTGCGCGGAGTGGACTTCTACAACGACTCGAAGGCCACCAGCGTGGACGCCACCCTGAAGGCGCTGGACGCGTTTCCGGGCGGGTTGTGGGTCATCCTGGGCGGCAAGGACAAGGGATCGGATTACGCGGCCCTGCGCGAACCGCTGGCGCGCAAGGCGCACGCCGCGCTGCTGATCGGCGCGGCCGCGGAGAAGATCGCCGGTCAACTGCGTGGCGCGGTTCCGCTGGTGGACGCCCGGACGCTGGAGGGGGCGGTGGCGCATGCCTGGTCGCGCGCGGCGGCAGGCGATACGGTGCTGCTGGCTCCGGCCTGCGCCAGCTTCGATCAATTCAAAAGCTTCGAGCACCGCGGCGACGCCTTCAAGGAGCTGGTGATGGAGTTGAACCCCGGAATCTGATATGCCCCAACAACTCAAGACCGACAAGATTCTGTTCGGGGCGGTGCTGGTGATGCTGTCGTTCGGCGTGTTGATTCTGTACAGCGCTTCGAGCTGGATGGCCAAGGTGGACCAACGCTACGGGTCGAGCTGGCACTTCGTGATTCGCCAGCTCGGATGGGCGGCGGTCTCGATTGGCGCGATGATGCTGCTGAAGAGCACGCCGTACCGCAAGTTCCAGAATCGGGCCGTGGCGTTCACCACCCTGGGTGTCACGTTCCTACTGCTGGTGGCGGTGTACTTCATCGACACGGAGCACCACCGCTGGCTGCGCATCGGGCCGGGCGGCTTCCAGCCATCCGAGCTGGCCAAGCCCGTGCTGGTGATCTTCCTGGCGTTCTTCGTGGCCTGGCGGGGGCGCGCCATCAACAACACACGGTATACGCTGATGCCCGCCGCCATTTCGCTGGGCCTCCTGATATCGGGCGTCGCCATGGCCGACCTCGGCACGCCGGTGATTCTGGGGGCGGCCGTGCTGACGGTGTTCTTCGTGGCCGGGATGAAATGGAAGTATTGCCTGGTGGTGGCCGGGGTGGGCCTGATCGGCGTGGCGGTGTTCATCTGGGAGCCGTACCGGCTGCGGCGCGTGGTGAGCTTCGTGGATCCCCAGTTCAAGTACATCCCGCTCGTCGATCCGCACCACCTCATCCGGGACCGCATGAACCAGACGCTGCGAACGCGCGACACCAACTACCAACTGGAGCAGTCCGAGATCGCCCTGGGCGCCGGCGGAGCCACGGGCGTGGGCTTGATGAACGGGCGGCAGAAGCTTCTCTATCTGCCGTTCGCGCACACGGATTTCATCTACGCCGTGGTGGGAGAGGAAACCGGAATGGTGGGCGCCGTGGGCGTGCTGCTGGGGTTCCTGGCGATCGCCTGGCGCGGATTGCGCACCGCCTATCGCATGGGCGACGATTTCGGCCGCTACCTGGCGCTGGGAGCGACCATGGTGGTGGTGGTGCAGGCGTTGATGAATATCAGCGTGGTGCTGGGCATGGTGCCGACCAAAGGGGTCACGCTGCCCATGATGAGCTATGGGGGAAGTTCGCTGCTGAGCACGCTGGCGCTGCTCGGCATGCTGATGAACGTGAGCGAGCATGCGGGGTAAGGGTGGCTAAGTTTCTGATGGCCGGCGGCGGAACCGGGGGCCACGTGATTCCCCTGCTGGCGGTGGCGCGGGAACTCCGCCAGCGCGGGCATGAAGCGATTTTTGTGGGAACCGAGCGGGGCCTGGAAGCCAGGCTGGTTCCGGCGGCAGGATTCGAGTTGGAGAAGATCTCGATCGGCGGGCTGAACCGGGTGGGGTGGCGGCGGAGAGGTTCGACGCTGGTCCGGCTGCCCGTGGCGACGGCGCAATCGGTCGGGATCGAGCGAGGCGTCGCCGCCGTCTTCAGCCTGGGTGGGTACGTCGCCGGGCCGCCGGTCGCGGCCGCGCTGCTGCGCCGCATCCCGGTGGTGGCGATGGAGCCGAACGCGTTTCCCGGATTCACCAACCGGGTGGTGGGCCGGCTGGTCTCGCGGGCGCTGATCGCCTTCCCCGAAACGGCGCGTCACTTTCCCAAGGGCCGCACCGAACTCATCGGCCTTCCGGTGCGCGAGGAGTTCTTCCAGCTTCCGCCCAAGCCCCGATCGGAAACGCTCGATCTGCTGATCACGGGTGGCAGCCAGGGATCGCGGACGCTCAACCAGGCGGCGCGGCAAAGCTGGCCGCTGTTCCGGAGAGCCGGTCTTGCGGTGCGCATCGTCCACCAGACCGGCGAGGCGCAGCACGAGGAATTGCGCGAGGAGTTTGCGCGCTCCGGTATCGAGGGCCGGGTGACGCCGTTTATCGAGGCGATGCCGGAGGCTTTCGCCGGGGCCGACCTGGTGGTGTGCCGGTCGGGCGCGGGCGCCGTCGCCGAACTGGCCGCGGCGGGCAAGGCGTCGGTGCTGGTGCCGCTGCCATTCGCGGCAAACGACCACCAGGCGCGCAACGCCGAAGCCCTGGAGCGAGCCGGCGCGGCGCGCATGGTGCGCGACGCGGAGATGAACGGAGAGCGGCTGTTCGCGGCGGTTTGCGAACTCATCGCGGCGGCGGGCGCGCTCGAAGGCATGGGAGAAGCGGCGCGCAAGCTGGCGCATCCGGGCGCGGCCCGGCGCGCGGCGGAGATTCTGGAAGAGGTGGGACGGCATAAATCGGGTTTTCATTGACAGGCGGGACGCAAGCCGGAACAATACGATAAGGAAATGTTTTTTAGACCACAGCACGTCCACTTCACGGGTATCGGGGGGATTGGCATGAGCGGCATCGCCGAAGTGCTGCTCAACCTGGGGTACCAGATCAGCGGCAGCGATCTGCGGCTCTCGCCCATCACCCAGCGCCTGGCTTCCATGGGGGCGCGGATATGCGAGGGGCACGCCGCGGCCAATGTCGCCGGGGCGCGCGCGCTGGTGGTGAGTTCCGCGGTGGACGAGCGGAATCCCGAGGTTACCGAGGCGCGCCGCTTGCAGATCCCGGTGATCCCGCGCGGCGAGATGCTGGCCGAGTTGATGCGCTTGAAGTACGGCATCGCGGTGGCCGGAAGCCACGGCAAGACCACCACCACGTCGCTCACGGCCACTATCCTGAACCACGCGGGGCTGGACCCCACGGTGGTGGTGGGCGGACGCGTGGGAACCATGGGCGGGTCGAACGCGCGCGTGGGAAACGGCGAGATCCTGCTGGTGGAAGCCGACGAGAGCGACGGTTCGTTTCTGAAGCTGGCGCCCATCGTGGCGGTGGTCACCAACATCGACCGCGAGCACCTGGACCACTATCCGTCGCTGGACGCGATCCGGTCGGCGTTCACCGAGTTCGTCAACGAGGTTCCGTTCTACGGCGCGGCGATCGTGTGCCTGGACGATCCCAACGTGCAATCGATTCTGCCGGCGGTGAAGCGGCGGACGGTGACGTACGGAACGGACGCGCAGGCCGACGTGCAGGCCCTGGACATCGGATGCGGCCACTTCTCGAGCGAGTTCTCGGTGCGCTACCGCGGAGCCGACCTGGGGCGGTTCCGCCTGCGCATTCCGGGGCGTCACAACGTGCTCAACGCCGCCGCGGCGCTGGCGGTGGCCATGGAACTGGAGGTGAAGCCGGAAGCCATCCGGGAGGCGCTAGAAGCCTTCAGCGGCGTGGACCGGCGCTTTCAGGTGCGCGGCCGCGAGCGGGGAATCACGGTGGTGGACGATTACGGCCACCACCCCACCGAAATCCGCGCCACCCTCGAGGCGGCCCGTCTGTGCGGCTTCCGGCGCATCCACGCGCTCTTCCAGCCGCACCGTTACACGCGCACGTTTCACCTCATGGACGAATTCGCGCGCGCGTTTCACCAGGCCGATAGCGTGTTCGTCATGGATATCTACGCGGCGTCGGAGCACCCCATCGAAGGCGTGTCGGCCGAAGCCCTGGCCGAACGCATCCGCCAGTTCGGTCATCGCGGCGTCGAGTACGTGGGGACCCTCGACCGCGGGGTGGAGGCGCTGGCCGCGGTGGCGCGCGACGGCGACGCGGCGTTCACCCTGGGCGCGGGAAACGTCTGGCAGGGCGGAGAGAAATTGCTGGAGAAACTGCGTGAGAAAGCGGTGATTTGAGATGGCACGGGAAACCAGGAAGACCCTCGGACGCGCGCGGTGGCGCATCTGGCTCGGCGGTATGGCCGTGCTGGCCATGTGCGGCTCGACCGCGGTGGCGGCTTTCAAGGTGCGCGACTACGCCGTCACGTCGGCGTCCTTCAAGCTGTCGCGGGATCGGCCCGACGCTCTCGTCGTGGAAGGGTTGCATTACGCGGACCGCTCGAAGGTGATGCGCGTGTTCGACGGCGATTTCGACCGCAGCGTCTTTTCGGTGCCGCTCGATGAGCGCCGCCGGCGCCTGCTGGCGATCGATTGGGTGGAAGACGCCTCGGTCTCGCGCGTGTGGCCGGACCGGCTCGTCGTGCGCATCCGGGAGCGGCATCCGGTGGCATTCGTTTCCTTCCCCTCGGGGGTGCTGCTGATCGACGCCCACGGCGTTCTGCTGGATCCGCCCGCGCAATCGCGGTTCTCGTTCCCGGTGCTGAGCGGAATCCGGGAGGATCGGGATGAAGCGCAGCGCGCCGGGAGCGTGCAAACGCTGCTGCGGCTGCAAAAGGAGCTGGGCAGCCGCTCCGTGGACATCTCCGAGGTGAATACCGCCGACCCGGACGATGTCCGCGTGGTGGCGCGCGTGGACAACCGGACCGTGGAACTGCTGATGGGCGACTCCGATTTCGACGCCCGCTACCGGACGTTTCTCAGCCACTTCGCGGAAATCCGCAGGAAATCGCCGGAAGGCAAGACGTTCGATCTGCGGCTGGACGACCGCATCACGGTGAAGGAGTAGACGGGAATGGCGGCGAAAACCACCTATGCGGTCGGACTCGACGCGGGCAGTTTCAGGACGCGCCTGGCGATCTGCTCGCTGGAAGCCGGCCGCTTGCGCCTTCTCGGATTCTCGTCCGTCGAATCCCAGGGGTGGATGAAGGGCCGCATCGCCGACCAGCGAGCCGTCGCCGATTCGGTGCTGGCCGCGCTCAGGGAAGCCGAGCGGAGCGCGGGGATCCCGGTGAATTCGGCGGTGGTCGGCATCGGCGGTCCCACCCTGCGCGGCGCCAACGCCCGCGGCGCCGTGGATCTGGGCTTCACCCGGGAGATCGAGCAGCGGGACGTGAATCGCGCCGTGGACCGCGCCCTGAAGGCGCAGTTGCCGGAGGACCGCATGATCCTCCAGATGTTCCCGCAGGATTGCGTGGTGGACGGCCAACCGGGCCACTTCGACCCCCGCACGATGATGGCGTCGCAACTGGAAATCAACGTCCACCTCCTGATCGGCGCGATTCGGGAGCACTACTCGCTGGTGGGCGCGGTCAACCAGGCGCACCTCACGGTGGAAGAGACCGTGTTCGAGGCGTTCGCTTCGTGGTACGCATCGGTGCCCGAGGAAGACCGGCGGGAAGGGCTGGCGGTGGTGGACATCGGGGCGCAATCCACCGAACTGGTGGTCTATTTCGGCGACTCGATGCGCCTGGTTTCGACGGTGCCGGTGTGCGGCGATCATTTCACGCGGGACCTGGCGCAGGGACTCTGCCTGAGCTTCGACGACGCCGAAGTGGTGAAGCTGGACTACGGATGCGCCGTGGCGCGGAGTTCGCCCGAAAACGTCCTGGTGGAACTACCCACGCCGGAGGACCGCGAACTCCGCTACGCCCGGCGCAGGCTCGTCAACGAGATTCTGGAGGCCCGCGCGGAAGAACTGTTCCGCTTCGTGCGCGCCGAACTGGTTCGCGTGAGCATGGAGGGCGCCCTGGTGGGCGGAGTGTTTCTTACGGGCGGCGGCGCGCGGTTGCCGGATCTGTGGGATGTCGCGGAACGGGAGTTGCAATGCCAGGCGCATTACGGCCTGGCGAAAGGGATCATGAACTGGCCGGATTCCATGAAGGATCCGGAATGGACCACGGCCGCGGGACTCGCGATGTACTCGGCCAAACTCAAGGCCCAGGCCGAGCGGACCCGCGAGGAGGCGGGCTGGCTGGGGAAGATACTGCGCTAATCTGGCTGGAGGTGTCGAGTGGGCGTCATGGATTCGGACATCGGCGATCTGAAGTATGAGATGGCGGAAGAGACCCGCGCCGGGGCGCGGATCAAGGTCATCGGCGTTGGCGGCGGCGGCTGCAACGCGGTGGCCCGCATGGTGCGGCAGGGGCTCGACGGAGTGGAGTTCTTCGCCGTCAATACCGACTTGCAGGCGCTGGCCGCCTGCGAGGCGCCCAACAAACTGCAGCTTGGCGCCAAGATGACCTGTGGGCTCGGCGCCGGCAGCGATCTCGAAATCGGGCGGCAGGCCGCCCTCGAGAATACCGACCGCATCGTCGAGATGCTGCACGGCGCGGACATGGTGTTCGTCACGGCCGGGCTGGGAGGCGGCACCGGAACCGGCGCCGCCCCGGTGATCGCCAGCCTCGCGAAGGAACTGGGGGCGCTCACCGTCGCCGTGGTCACCAAGCCGTTCGCTTTCGAGGGGCCGCGCCGCATGCGCCTGGCCGACGAGGGGCTCGCCAGTCTGGCCTCGATAGTGGACACCGTCATCGCCATTCCCAACGACCGCCTGCTGGCGCTGGTGCCGCGCGGCACCAGTTTCTTCGAAGCCTTCAAGGTGGCCGACGACCTGCTGCGCCAGGCGGTCGAAGGCATGCGCGACATCATCGTCACGCCCGGGCTGATCAACCGCGATTTCGCCGACATCCGGGCCACCATGGTGGGAATGGGCTACGCCATGATGGGGACGGCGGTGGCGCGCGGCGAGAACGCGGCGGTGGAAGCGGCGCGCCAGGCCATCAGTTGCCCGATGCTCGAGGATTCGCGCATCGCCGGCTCGCGCGGCATCCTGATCAACATCACGGGGTCCAGCCAGTTGGGACTGCACGAGGTCCACGAAGCCTGCTCGATCATCCGCGAGGCGGCCGAGTGCGACGATGTGCAGATCAACTTCGGCGTGATTCTGAACGAATCGATGGGGGACGCGGTGAAGCTGACGGTGATCGCCACCGGATTCCAGCCGGAACGGGCGCCGGTTGCCGTGCGGCGCGACCCGAATGCCGCGGTCCCGGTGGTCCGCGTGCGGGTTCCCGAGGCGGAGCGCGCGCCCGCGTCCCCGCCCCTGCCGGTCGTCGCGGCGCTGCCCACGCCCGCGCCGCCGCCCGAGCCGAAGCCGGTGGTTTCCGCGCCCATCGCCGCGGATCCACCCGTGCAGGCGCCGCTGGTGGAACAGGAAGCGGAAGCGGAAAGCGGGCAGATGACGCTGACCGGCGCCGAGCCCGAGCTCGAACCCGAGCCCGAACTCGAACCGCAGCTCGACCTGGACGACCTGGATACTCCGGCCTACCTGCGGCAGGGGCGCCTGTTGAATTAGGGGCGAAGCGCGTGCCCCACGGCGCGCCGGCCAGATCGCCCCGGCGGCGTGCGATAATCGGAGTTCCACATGAAGGCTCGCGTCTTTGTCTCTTTCAAATCCACGGTGCTGGACCCGCAGGGACAGACCGTGTGCTCCGCGCTTCACGGGCTCGGCTATCCGGGAATCGGCGAGGTGCGGCAAGGCAAGTTCTTCGAGATCCGGTTCGCGCCGGACGTCACTCCCGACCAGGCGCGGAAGGACATCGAGGCGATCGCCCACGATGTGCTCTCCAACCCCGTGATCGAAGAGTACCGCGTCGAAATCCTGGACTGAGCCAAGCCCGGGTTCCGCAAGCGCCGCCCTATAATGGACTTATGTGCGGCATAGTCGGCTACATCGGTTCGCATCGGGCCGTTCCCATTATTTTGGAGGGGTTGAAGCGCCTCGAGTACCGGGGCTACGACTCGGCGGGGTTGGCCGTCTACGGCGACGATGGCCAGCTCGCCATCCGGCGCGCCAAAGGCAAGCTCCGGAACCTGGAGGACGCCGTCCGCCTGAACCCGGCGGACGGGACCTTCGGCATCGGTCATACCCGCTGGGCGACGCACGGGCGGCCCACCGAGGAGAATGCGCATCCCCACCGCGATTGCAGGGGCGAGATCGTGGTGGTTCACAATGGCATCGTGGAGAACTACCTGACCCTCAAGCACGAGCTTCTGGAACAGGGTCACGTTTTCAAAACCGAAACCGACACCGAGGTGATTGCTCACCTGGTGGAGAAGCACTTCGCGGGGAACCTGGAAAACGCCGTGCGCGCGGCCATCCGGGAACTCGCCGGCGTGTTCGCGCTGGCCGTGATCTCCAGCTCCGATCCGTACAAGATCGTGGCCGCGCGGTTGGGACCGCCGGTGGTGATCGGCATCGGGGACGGCGAATATTTCGTGGCTTCCGACGTGCCGGCCATCCTCAGCCACACCCGCGACATGTTCTTCCTGGCGGACGGAGACATGGCGGTGCTGACCAGGGACGGAGTGCACCTCGGCGACTTCGACGGACGCCCCGTGAACCGGCAGGTGACGCACGTGTTGTGGGACCCGATCCTGGCCGAAAAGGGCGGGTTCAAGCATTTCATGCTCAAGGAGATCTTCGAGCAGCCGCGGGCGGTCCGCGACACCACGCTGGGCCGGGTGGGCCTCGATACGGGCCGCATCTTCCTGGACGAAATGGATATCGCGCCGGACGAATTTGCGCGGTTCCGCCAGGTCCGCATCATCGCCTGCGGCACCAGTTGGCACGCCGCCCTGGCCGGCAAGTTCATGATCGAGAAGCTGGCCGGCATCCCGGCGGAAGTGGATTACGGCAGCGAGTTCCGCTATCGCGATCCGATTGTGGCCCCCGATTCGCTGACGGTGGTGATCTCGCAGTCGGGCGAAACCGCCGATACGCTGGCGGCCCAGCGCGAGGCCAAGCAGAAGGGGTCGAAGACCCTGGCCATCTGCAACGTGGTGGGCTCGATGGTCACGCGCGAGGCCGCCGGAACCATCTACACGCACGCGGGGCCGGAGATCGGCGTGGCTTCCACCAAGGCCTTCACCTGCCAGTTGACGGCGCTCTTCATCCTGGCCATGTACCTGGGCCAGGCGCGTAGGTCCCTCGACGAGAGCGCATCGCGCGGCCTGATGCAGGAGTTGCTGCGCATTCCCGGCAAGCTGGAAACCGTCTTGTCCAACGACACCGTTTACGAATCGCTGGCGCGCGACCTCTACCACGTTTCCGACGCGCTCTATCTCGGCCGTGGCGTGCACTTCCCCATGGCGCTCGAAGGCGCGCTCAAGCTGAAGGAGGTTTCCTACGTCCACGCCGAGGGATATCCCGCCGGCGAGATGAAGCACGGTCCCAATGCGTTGATCGACGATAAGCTGCCGGTGGTGGTGCTGGCGGCGCACGATCCGTCGAGCGCGGCCAGCCGCGTGCTGTACGAGAAGACGCTCTCGAACATCCAGGAGGTGAAGGCCCGCGAGGGAATCGTCATTGCCGTGGTCACGCAGGGAGACCAACTGGTGAGGAAGACGGTCGACCACGTGATCGAGATTCCCGAATCGAACGACCTGCTGACGACGATCCTCGAGGTGGTGCCGCTGCAACTGCTGGCGTACCACATCGCGGTGCGCCGCGGCTGCGACGTGGACCAGCCGCGCAACCTGGCCAAGAGCGTCACGGTGGAATAGGGGAGCGGGTCTCTTGCGGCAATCCTCGCACCGGCTCCCGGTTTTCACGCGCGGCAAGGGGCTGTACGAAATCACGCGCGAGGTGGCCGATTGGCTGGCGCGGCAAGGCGTCGCCCAGGGTCTGCTGACGCTCTTCGTGCAGCACACCTCGGCTTCGCTGACCATCCAGGAGAACGCCGATCCCGACGTGCTCCGCGACTTGAGTACCTTCTTCGACCGCCTGGCGCCGGAAGACAACCGCCTGTACCGTCACACCCTGGAAGGCGTTGACGACATGCCGGCGCACATCCGGAGCGCGCTCACGCTGACTTCTCTTTCCATTCCCGTCGAGGACGGCCGCATGGCGCTGGGCGCCTGGCAGGGAATCTTCGTGTTCGAGCACCGCTCGGCGCCGCAGCGGCGGAACGTGATGCTGCACTTGCTGGGCGAGTAGGCCCGGTAGCGCGCGGAACCGCGGCCGGCAGGGCGCGCGGCTCCAGCGGCGGGACGAAGGGCGCCACACGGCCGGCCTCGCAGTTCCGGGCGGGCCGGGGAACTGGGCGGTGCCTCGCGTGAGATAATAATGCACTGGAGGTCGTTATGACGGCTAAAGCTGTGGTGCGCCATTCCGGGGATGTGGCTATCGTCGATTTGTCGGGGAGGATCACGCTGGGAGATGGCTGCGGGCTGGTGCGTGGCACCATCAAGGAACTGATCGGCGCGGGTAGTCGGAACATCCTGCTGAATCTCAAGGAGGTCACCTACATCGACAGCGCCGGGCTGGGCGAACTGGTGGGATCCTACGCCACGGTCGCCAGCCAGGGCAAGGCGATCAAGCTTCTGAACGTCCAAGGAAAGGTGAAAGACCTGCTGCAGGTGACCAAGCTTTACACCGTGTTCGTCACCTTCAGCGACGAAGACGCCGCTCTCCGCAGCTTCGAGGCCGCCGCGTCCGCCTGACAGGCGCGTTGCCGTACAATTGAAGTTTCTCCCGCGCGAGATCCCGCCCCGGCGGTAGTGTCATGCATGGCGTCCGGACGTTGCGGCAGCGGCTGAACGTCCGGTCCAGGAGACTGTTTGAATCCATACTGGCTGAAGCGATATGTGCCGTTGGCTTGCGCGCTTGCGCTGGCCGCGGGCACGGTGAGCCGCGCGCAGGACGCGGTTCCGGCGTTGGCGCCCGAACCCGGTCCTGCCGCCGAAACGGTCGAGCCAAGCCCCGTCCCCCCTGCCGCCGAGGTCAGCAAGCCGTTCTACAAGCGGTGGATCAGCCCGGAAGCGGTGGAAGTCACAGTGCCGGGCGCCGTCCTGGAACAGTTGGACGGTTGGCCCGAGGAGTGGGGCGGCAAACGGCCGGGGTTCGAGAAGCGCCTGGGCTCGCTGTGCGGGCAATTCGTCCTCGGCGCCCTGCTCGAAGACGGCGTGAAAGCCATCCACGCGGAAAACACTCATTATCGCAGGATGGGCAAGGGCAACTTCTTCCGGCGAGCCGGGCACATCGTCGCCGGGACGGTCACCGCGCGCAAACCGGACGGCGGTTACACCGTGGCCTGGTCGTTGGCGGCCAACGCTTACGGGAGCTGGGCCATCGCCACGTTGTGGAGCCCGCGCAGGTTCCGCACCGCGGGCTCCATCCTCGAATGGGGCACCGAGGGCGTGGGGACTTTCGCCCTGACCAACCTGGCAAGAGAATTCTGGCCCGACGTCAAGAGCCTGTTTCACTCGAGCAGGTAGCGCCTGCAGCCCTCAACCCTCGTACGGAAACCGGTCGATGGCGCGGACGCACTCCGACAGCGCATCCAGCATGGAATGGCCCCATCCCACGGGTTTGTAGGGCGCGGTCTTCCGGTTGATCTCCTTGTCCGCCTGCGCGAAGAAGCGCATGGTGGGCTCCTTGGGCGTGATGTACTCCTTGACCGTGATCAGGAACTCGATTTCCGCGCCGGCCTCCGGCTTCTTCACGGAAAAGTAGTGAATCTGCGCCAGCTCCTGCGAAGGATGGGTTTGGGCGAAGCCCCAATCGGACATGCCCTACATCATATCGTGTGGCGGGCCACGCGGGACACCGCGTTCACCAGCTTGCGGTACGGGATGTCCTGGTAGGTGTCGAAGCTCAGCCACTCGCCGTCGCGCCAGCTCGAGTAGTACCAGCGGGAGAGCAGCGCCAGGTATTCCTGCCGCTCGCGGACGGTGTGCCGGCGCCCGCCGGCGGCGGCAAAAATCTCGCGCAAGACGCGGTCGAGCGGAACCGGCTTGCCCTCGCGGACCTCGAAGCTCAGGCGCTGCGGCCCCAGCCAATTCCCCTCGCGCACCAGCCACAGTTCGACCGCTTCGGGGGCCAGGGACCGGGTAATCGCCACGCCGTTGAGCCGGTCCACGTCGCCGGCCAGTTCGTCGACGAGTTTCAGAACGTCCTGGACTTTTTCGAGCCGCTTGTGCTGGCGGGCGGCCTCTTCGAACAGCATCTCCTCGCTGAGACGGTCACGAGACCGCTGGATGGCATCCAGCAGCGACCGGCCGCGCGAGCGCAGAAACTCCGCCGCGCGCTCCGCCTCGCTGCGGTACTCGGCCGGGCCCACCACCTGCTGGCAGGGCCGCAGACACATTCCCATTTCGCCGTAGATGCAGCCGGGGTGGCCGGGCGAAGGCTCCAGGTCCTCCTGGCATCGCCGCACCTGGAACAGGTCCAGAAACTGCCCCTCGAAACGCTCGGCCGAGGCGCGCGAGCGGAACGGTCCGAAATGCAGGCCGGCCGAATGCCTCAAATGCGTGGTGACGTGGCTGCGCGGGAATTCGTTGGACAGCACCATGCGCACGTACGGAGGCATGCGCAGACGGACCACCTCGAGATACTCGTCCGGAAACAGGCGGCGCGCCTCTTCATAAAGCGCCACGCTGGATTCGAATGCCGAACCGGTCAATAGGTACTCGATGCGCCGCAGGGTGTGGCGCAGGTTCAGAAGCCGCGATGGCTTTTCGCGCTCCCGCACGAGCCGCGTCAGCCGCCGGCGCAGAAGGGCAGTCTTCGAGAGATGCGGGCCGCCTTCCTTGGGCCAGAGGACGAAGACCGCGGGCTGGTTGGGCACGCCTTCGAGGGCCGCATCGAGCCGGGCCGGATCTTCGGGAACGTCGATGACCGTCATTGTCCGGGCGTCCCATGGCGGATCGCGAGCCGGCCGCGGGCGGCGAGCGCGGCGCGCATGTTACTCCGAAACGGCTTTGGAATCGATGAGCGCGCGGATGCCGGCAAGGAACTCGTCCAGCGTCTTGGCGCCCTGGTCGCCGTGCTTGCGGTTGCGCACGGCCACCCGATCGTTCTGTTGCTCGCGGTCTCCCACCACCAGCATGTAGGGGATCTTCTGCAACTGCGCTTCGCGGATCTTGAGGTTGACTTTCTCGCTGCGCTCGTCGATGGTGGCGCGGATGCCGGCCGCTTCGAGGCGGTCCCGGATGCCGCGGGCGAATTCGGTTTGCCGGTCGGTGATCGGCAGGACGGTGGCCTGCACCGGCGCCAGCCACAGCGGAAACGCGCCGGCGTAGAGTTCGATGAGGTAAGAGATCATGCGCTCCATGGTGCTCACGATGGCGCGGTGGATCATCACCGGGCGGTGCAGCTTGCCATCGGCGCCCACGTAGGTCAGCGCGAACCGTTTGGGCAGGTGGAAATCCACCTGGACGGTCGCGTAGGTTTCCTCGTGCCCCATCACGTCGGCGAGCTGGATGTCGAGTTTCGGCCCGTAGAAAGCGGCCTCGCCGGGGGCTTCCTGGTACGGCAGGCCGAGGGAGTCCAGGGCCTCCCGCAGCACGCGTTCGCCCAGGGCCCACATCTCGTCGTTGTCGACGTACTTCTCCTTGTTGGCTTTGTCGTGCAGCGAAAGCCGGTAGCCGTACTTGGCGATGCCCAGGTCGCGGTAGGTGGCCTCCACCAGCTTCATGACCTTGGTGAACTCCTCCTTGATCTGGTCCGGAGTGCAGAAGATGTGCGCGTCGTTGAGGGTCATGCAGCGCACGCGGCTCAACCCGCTCAGCGCCCCCGACCGCTCATACCGGTACATCTTGCCCAGTTCGGCGATCTTCACGGGCAAGTCGCGGTAGCTGCGCTGCTTCGATTCGAACACCAGGATGTGATGCGGGCAGTTCATGGGACGCAGGACCATCTGTTCGGTCTCGAGGTCCATGGGCGGAAACATGTCTTCGTGGTAGTGTTCCCAGTGGCCCGACCGCTTGTAGAGGTCCACCTTGGCGAGGTCGGGCGTGTAGACGTGCTGGTATCCCAGGGCGCGCTCCTTTTCGAGGATGTACTCTTCGAGCAGCCGCCGGATGGTGGCGCCCTTGGGAAGCCAGAGCGGCAGGCCCGCGCCCACGGTTTCGTTCACGGTGAACAGTTCGAGATCCTTGCCGAGGCGGCGATGGTCGCGGCGCTTGGCTTCCTCGAGCCGGTTGAGGTAGTCGTCCAGCTCCTGCTTCGAGAAGAACGCGGCGCCGTAAATGCGCTGCAACTGCTTGTTGTGCTCGCTGCCTTTCCAATAGGCGCCGGCGATGGAAAGCAGTTTGAAGGCTTTGATCTTGGATGTGGTGGGCACGTGAGGGCCGCGGCAGAAATCGATGAAATGCGGGCCGAGGGTATATTCCGAGAACACCTCGCCGGCGCGTTCGGCGATCAGCTCGCATTTCATCCAGGCGCCGGCGTATTTCCGGAGGCCGTCCTCCTTGGCGGTGTAGATGCGCACGAAGGGCAGGTTGCGCGCCTGGAGCTCCCACATTTTCTTTTCGATCTTCTCCAGATCCTCGGGCGTGAAGGGCGTGGCGCGGTCGAAATCGTAGTAGAAGCCGTTCTCGATAGGCGGCCCGATGCCGAGCTTGGTTTCGGGATACAGTTCCAGCACCGCCGCCGCCATGAGATGCGCCGTGGAATGGCGGTACACTTCGAGCGACTCGGGGTTCTTGGAGGTGAGGATTTCGACTTCGGCGTCGGCATCGATGGGCCGTGCCAGGTCGTAGAGTTCGCCGTTCACGCGGGCGACGAGCGCGGCATCGGCGAGCCGCGGGCTGAAGTCGCGGGCGACATCCAAGGCACTCGAACCAGCCGGGAAGGGTTTCCGGCTGCCGTCGGGCAGGGCAATCTGGATTTCACTCATAGGGAAACCTCAGCGTAGCATCTCTCGATTTGGCGTGGCTCCCGCCCTCGCGGCGGATCTTCGGGGACGGCGGGCCGCCGGGCACGGGGTTGGGGAACCGGGCAAACGCCGCCGCCCGGTTGTTATCATGGGATCACGTTCTCATGCCCGTGACCAGTCAGGCCGGAATCGACGACGCCACCCTGGTGGCGCAGGCGCGCGACGGCGATGCGCCCGCGTTCAGCGAACTGGTCAAGCGCTATGAGGGCAAGGTCTTCCGCCTGGCGCACCATGTCACCCAGAATCGCGAGGACGCCGAGGACGTGCTGCAGGAGACGTTTCTCAAGGCTTATGAGCATCTTGACCAGTTCCGCGGAGACTCGAAGTTTTACACCTGGATTGTGCGGATCGCGGTCAACCAGGCGCTCATGAAGCTCCGCCGCCGCAAGAGCGACAAGGCGGTGTCGATCGATGAAACCATCGATACCGGCGAAGACAACCTGGTGCGCGAGATTGCCGCATGGGACGAGAATGCGGAGCAGCGGTATTCGAGGGAAGAGATCGGCGGGATTCTCAATTCGGCGGTGCAGAGCCTGGAGCCGCTGTACCGGTCGGTTTTTGTGCTGCGGGATATCGAAGATCTTTCCACCGAAGAGACGGCGGAGGCGTTGGACCTCTCGGTGCCTGCCGTGAAGAGCCGGTTATTGCGGGCGCGCTTGCAACTGCGTGAGAAGCTGACCCGCTATTTCAAGCGTAAGGGAGACGACCTCTTTGCTTACCTGTAAGGATTTCTTGCGCGAGCTGAGCGAGTTTCTGGACGAGAATCTCGATGCGGAAGTCCGGGCGAAATTGGAACGGCACATGACCGAATGTCCCAACTGCTGGGTGATTGCCGACACCACGCGCAAGACCATCAAGATCTACAAGGGCATGGACCCGTATCCGGTCCCGAAGGACGTGGAAGAGCGGTTAATGCAGGCGATCGAGCGGAAGATGGCGTCCAAACGGAAATAGGGGGGATTGGCGGCACAGGTCCGGCAATCCCCCCGGTTCCCAGTCACTTTACCGATATGGTCACACTCGGCTGGCTGCGCCGGGAAGTGGTCGCGGCGCCCACCGAGACGGTAAGCGAGACGGCCGTGCCGGTTGAGACAGTCGGCGGAATGATGGCGTTGATCTGGACGAGGCCCGCCACGGCCCCCGGCGCCGCGCCGGCGTAGCTGACCACGGCGGGCTGGCCGGCGATGTCCACGCGAACGGTGTTATCGGCCAGCCCAGCCGCGGCCGAAGCGACCACGCCATCGGCGACCGAAGTTGCCAGGTCGCCCATTCCAGTCGCATAGATCAGGATCGTAGAGCCCCGCGCCGCGGCATTTTTGGCGGAGTTGATGGAGTAGGTCTGGGAGGTGTTGTCGTAGTCGAGTACGGCAGCTTGTCCTTGTCCCAGGCCGCCGAAGGTGAAGGCGCCCGGATCCTCTAGGATCACCATGAGATTGAACGGCTGTGTGGCGGCGGCGGGAGTGGTGTTCGTATTGAGCACCTGGACGGAGACCGCGGGGTTCGCGGTGCTCATGACCGACGCCACCGCGACCGGCACAACCGCATTGATCTGATTGCTCGAAACCATGATGATGGGGGCATAGACGATCGCACTGTTGCCGATGAAGAACGCCACCTGGATTCCGTTCAGGATATTCGGAAACGCCAGCGGAGAGCCGGATGGGGTGGCCGTAACGACCGTGCTGGGCCCCAGGTTCTGGCCGAAGATCGAGACGATCTCCCGTGGAGAAACCGTTGTAGTGCCGGTGGCCACGGGGTTCGACCCGCTCGTCCCGGTCCATATGGAAGTGGCCAGGTAGCTGGCGGCGTTCACGACGGAAGTAATCAGGGGAACGGTCGGATCGGTCACCGTGAATAGAGTCGTGACTGGCGCCTGCGACGGATTGTTGGCTGGGGCGGGGTTGGTAACCGCCAGGGTCCACACTCCGGCCGAGGTCAGATATCCGCTACTCACGGTAGCCAGGAGGACCTTTCGGCTGAGCAGTGTCGAGGTCAGCGTGACCGGCGGATTGGAGCCGGACTGCAGGGTCACCACCGACGTGCTGAAGAAGTTGTCGCCGTAGATCGTGATGGTGGGGTTGACAATAGGTCCCGCGACCACGCTGGACGGAAATATGGAATTCAACACCGGAGGTCCCGCCGACACCACCAGGTTGACCGAGACCGTGGCGCTGCCATTGGTCGCGCTGGTGGCGGCGATTGTGACCGTGCCGCCGTAGCTGCCTGGGTCGAGGGTCTCCAGGGTCGGCAGGTCCAGCGTTACGATGATTGGCACGTACGATCCCGAGAGGGCCACGCCGCTGGTTTGCAGGGTCGGCAACTGGTCGGAGGTGCTTACGCGCAGGAACACCGACGATTTCGACGACACGTTGGTCGCCGTCACGTTGAACGGGATGATCCCTCCGTTCGAGGACACGTCCAGTTCCGACGACGCGGGCGAGGCCGCGGCGGCGCCAGTCGTATAGGTGAACGTCAATGTCGGAGAATTCGATCCCGACGCCGGCGGAGTGTAATTGGAGGACGACGACGTCACCAGAAGCGTGGACGGCGGATTGGAAATCAACAGGTTGGCCGAGACCACGGCCGGGTTGCTGCTGGCGGGCACCGTGTCGATGGTGATGGTTCCCACGTAGCTTCCGGGCGCCATGCCGGTGGGATTCACCATCACCGACAGAGTCAGTGGGGTGTAGCCGGAATCCGGCGTCACGGTCAGCCAGCCAACCGGCGTCGACGTGTAGGTCACCGCCATCGGCAGCGAACCGATGGAGGCGGGCAGCGTCGCCGTAACCTTGACCGCCGCGGGCAATGTGGCACTATTGATCTGGTAGCTGAAACTCAAGGAAGCGGGCGTAGCGGAAGGGCCGGTCCCGTACGCACTCCACGCCCCCAACACCATCGATACCAAGAACTTGGCGCTTTTCATAGCACACTCTCTCAGTATCTGATCGGCCGAATTCTCGAGAACTTTAGAGCGGGAGAAGAATGCCCGGAGGCGGTCTCAGGCCGGCTGGGGCCGCCTCCCGGCGTTCACCTTAGCAGAGGGCCGCCATCAAGGCGCCCCGCGCGGTGGAGTTGAGGGGATCGGGGGAGAGGCGCACTTCCGACAGCCGGACGGGAAACTCCTCGGCTCGCAGAACCTCGTTGAAATGCTCGGTGAACCCGGCGGGCATGGCCGTGCCGCCGCTCAAGACCAGGGGAATCGAGTGTTCCAGCTTGGGCAAACGCTGGGAAGACGAGATGTGGGCCCGCAGACTCGCGGTGAGGTGCTCGATCACCTCCCGGTAGTAAACGTTGAGGGCGTTCTGCACGCGATCGGCGGTCAGCCCGTTGAGATGGAACGATTGTTCCTTGAGGATGCGCAGACGCGTGGCCAGTTCACCGGTCACCAGCGAGGCTTCCGCGTCGATGAAGTCGCCCGCCTTCGGCACGCTGAAGCTGATTACCGGCAGCGACAGCACCGCCAGGCAGACATTGTTCAGACCGCTGCCGCAGGAGACTCCGATACCCGTATAGTTGGAAGGGCCCAATTCGCCGAATACCACCGCCAGACCTTCCTCGATGGGCGTCGCCTGGTAGCCCAGATCGGCCAGAATCTGGCGGATGGATGCCTGGTGATAGTGGATGCCGCTCTCGCCGCTGGGGCCGGGAGCCGGCACGCTGAAGAAGACCTTTTGGCCCTGCCTCGCCGCCTTTCCCACCAGCTTGCCGATAATCATCCTCACCACGCCGAGGCTGTGCGGTTCCTGCGGATTGAGCACGCCGTTCAACATGGGGCGCCGCAGCTCCACGTGAAATACTTCGGCGAATTTCTGCGCGTCGTTGCCCGCCACCACGATCTCCGTGTCCCGAACCTCGTGGAACACGTTCTCCCGCTGCAGCAGACTCTCGGTAAGCTTGGAATACGGCAGCGTCAGAAAGGCATTGAGCTGGGATTCGCAGTCCGGTTTCTTGTCTCCAATTCGCGCCACTACGATCCGGCTCGTCCCTACGTCGAGCCCGAGCGGCTGCGCATATTCCTGTTCCACGTTATTCATGAACCTATCTCCTATGTTACTCGTGGGGGAAGACGTCCTCCCGGCGAAGCCGGTCCGAGAGTAGTCTCACCCGGTTAATGTCTTTCCGGTCCAACGGCCGCAACTTGCTCGTCCGGAAGTAAACCGAAACCGTCACGAACAGCACCAACAAGGACGTACTGGCAATCAGCACGGCGCACCTCCTACCGGCGGGTGACCGATGCGCGTTCCAGTACCGATGCCAGGTTGTTGCCGGGCGCCGCCGCGCCGTTCTGCGGAACGCAGTAGGTGGCCGCCTCGGTGATGCGCTGGACTTCCTGCTGCTTCTGTTTCGTCCAATTGCGGAGATCGTCCTGGGCGCGCGCCACCTCGTCCAGGTTGCTCTGTATGCGGGAGTTATACTGGCTCGTCAGCCGGTCCAGTTCCGCCTGAATGCGCCGGTTCTCTTCCAGTTTGGCGGTTTCGAAGCCGCCGAGCCAGGTTTGCTGCGCCTCTTCGTAATCGTTCAAGGCCCGCTGCCGTACCACGGCGTCCTGCAGCAGGTCTTCCACTTCCACACCGGCCGCTTCCAGCGCCATGAACAGCGAGGCGCGCTTGGTTTCGGTGGACATTCCGGACAGGTGCTGGCTGTTCAGCATCTCGATGACCTTGAGGATGTCGTAATCGCCGCGCGTCGGTTGGGCGGCGGCATTGTTGTATATCTGCTCGAACGAGACAGTTTTGCAGGCAGCAATCGAGCTGCCGGCGCCGGAGTACTGATCCGAGAACCCCGCCACCGCCACGGCGAGCTGTGTCGCGCCGTTGTGGTTGGCATCGCTTTTTGAAGTGTCGGCCCCTTCGTCGGAGGATTGAAAAAGTCGTTTGAACATCGGAACCACCTCATGCAGAACAACTCATCGGCGGGTTGCGCGAAAAAGGTTAGGGCAGGTGCCGTTTCATGACACGGCCAACGCCAAACCGGCCGCTTGGGGCCTGCCAATCTGCCGGCAGCGTGGCCTGTCATCGCATTTCCGCAACCTGTGAGATACCACTCTGGTAGTATGTTTGCGCGGGGAATTCTCTCAAGACATTCCCAACCGCGACGCAAAAAGCGCATGCCCGGAGCGAAGCGCACCAAGCGGCTCGACTGCGCCAGCGTGGCGGGAGGGCCTGTGCCAGGGCGGCTGCCGGGACCCTGCCACCCCACCCCATGGTCAACGGGATCTACCGGTTGGATCTGAAACCCGGGCGCCGGAGTCCAGCCGGCGAGGGTGGCCGCTCCGGCTGCCCACCACGCCGCTGGCCCCCCGCCTTACGCCCCAGGCAGCCGCTTCACGCTACTTTCCGCGGGGTGTGCTCCAGGTTTGGGAGCGCCGCGTGCTATGCTGATTCCGGATGTTCAGCCGGCATCGTAAAGCCCGTGTTTTGTTTGGCCTATGGGACCTCATCCTGGTTGGGGCGGCTTTCGAGGCAGCCTACCGGACGCGCACCGTTCTGCCCCTCGACCTCGAGTTCTACCTGACCGTGGAACGCAAGGCCCTGCTGCTGGTGGTCTCCCTGCTGGCTTGGGTCCTGATCGGCATCTGGCTGGAGGTCTACGACAAGCTGGATTCCGCCCGTCCCAGTGTCGTTTTGCGCGATAGCGTGCGGCAGTGCGCTGGCGGCGCGCTGTGCCTGGTGGCGTTCGAATTTGCCCGGCGTTTGGAGTTGAGCCGTCTCTTCGTGGCTCTCTTCGCCTCCTACGCGTGGATTCTGCTGCTGGTCTTCCGCTTGACCGCGGGCCGCGTGGTGGGCGTCCTCCGCCGCGAGTTCGCGGCGCCGCATTACGTGATGGTGGTCGGCACCGGAGAACGCGCCATCCGCATGGCGGAGGCTCTGGAGCGGTCGGCGGCCTACGGCGTGCGTCTGCGCGGCTTCCTGAGCGAGCGTCCCGAGGCGCCCGCCGCCATCTCGCTCGGCGCGCAATACCAAGTCCATCCCGTATCCGAGTTACAGACCATTCTGCGGCAGCAGGTGGTGGACGAGATCATTTTCGCGGTGGGCAGCGAAAGCCTGGCCGAACTGGAGGAAGAGTTCCTGCTCTGCGACCAGGAGGGCGTCCGCACGCGCGTGGTGGTGGACTTCTTCCCCCACGTCAACAGCACGGTTTCGCTCGACCGCTTCGGGGGCACCCCGCTGCTGACGTTTTCGGCCGCGCCCGACGACGAGATCCGCCTGCTGGCGAAGCGCCTCACGGATACCGCCATCGCGGCCGCGGGCCTGCTGGCGCTGTCGCCCTTCATGGCCCTGGTGGCCGTGCTCATCCGCATCACCTCTCCGGGACCGGCCATCTTCCGCCAGGTGCGCTGCGGGCTGAACGGCCGCCGGTTCGTGTTCTACAAGTTCCGCTCCATGTGCCGGAACGCCGAAGCCATGAAGGCCTCGCTCGAACACCTCAATACCCGCGGCACCGTTTTCAAGATCCCCCACGACCCCCGCCTCACCCCGTTGGGACGGTATCTGCGCAAGTTCTCCATCGACGAGTGGCCGCAATTGTGGAACGTGCTGCGGGGCGACATGTCGCTGGTGGGCCCGCGTCCGGCCGTGCCCCTCGAGGTCGACCAGTACAAGCTCTGGCAGCGCCGCCGTCTGCGCATGCGTCCCGGGCTGACCTGCCTGTGGGCCGTCTCCGGCCGCGACAAAGTGGATTTCGAAACCTGGATGAAGCTGGACATGCAGTACATCGACAACTGGTCTCTGGCGCTGGATTGGAAGATCATCCTGCGCACCATCCCGCGGGTGCTTATCGGCCACGGCGCCAACTGAAACGCGGCGCGGAGCCCGCTTCACGCAGTAGCGGATTGGGTGGGCCGCGCGGGGCCCATCGGCGCTACGCCGCCCCGCGCGGCCGGGTGCATGCCGGAAGGTGAACTACCACCCGGTCCGGCGCCTGCGGCCAACCCAACCCGCGCCGGCCAATGCCAGTCCTATCATCGCCAGGGTGCCGGGCTCCGGTGCGATATTCGATTGCGTTTGACCGGAGGGCTGAAACGCCATATTGGATGGCAGTTGCGTGAGGAACTCCTGGACCTGCCCGGACTGCCGCACCGGGCCGGTATTGGTGACGATCGCGAAATCCCCATAGTCGATCGAAGCGTAGTTGCTTTGCGCCTGATCGAGCCAGTACGACGAACCCGGCGAGGGTGCGCCGCTGTAGAAAAGCTGCCACATGGTGGCCTGAATATCGGCGTATTGGCTGACCGGCTGCGTGGCGAACTGGAGTGAAAGCCAGGCCGCCTGCTCGTAGAGCGCCAGCGCGTCCGGCTCGGCGCCCCAGCGCGTGTCGCTGAGGTCCGCCCCGGAGGTGATCGGCGTCAGATTGGCGTCCCACTGTTCGCCGAACTGCACTTCGTTGGCGAAGTCCACGCAGAACAGCTCGACCGGTGTGCCGTCCATCGTGCCGAAGTACGGGCTGACGTAGTAACCGAACGCCTGCGCGCCGTTGACGCCGTCGAAGGTCATCTCGACCGAAACGGCGAACAGGTTGGTGGAGAGACAGAGGGCAACCGCGCATATCGCGAGGGAACGCACGGGATAGCGGCGCGCCGGCTTCGGGAGCGGCGCGGCCGCGGTGGAGTGGAGCTCGTAGTTTGTTTTCATGTCCCTTCCATCGGCGGGGCCTGCGCCACGCGGAAGGTACTGCCGGTACCATATGGGTCCCCGTGGCGGACTCGAACCCGGCTTTCACGGGGCCCTTGGCAACTTCAGGTGCCGCCGGATGCCGCGGGCCGCGGCGCCAGGGCCGGGGGCCTTCGGCTGCCGTCCGCTGCCTCCACCCCGCTACGTGGTATGCTGTTTCCGGATGTCTCGGACGCCAGTATAAAGCCCATGTTTTGTTCGGACTGCGGAATGCTGGCGGCTGCCATCGCGGGCGGAAAGGCAGATTATGCACCTGATCCCCACCGAAGACGAAGTGGTCAACGTGCTGCGCGAAACCGGAGCCTTGCGCGACGGTCATTTCCGGCATCCCTCCGGCCTGCACTCCAACGAGTATCTCCAGGTGCCGCTGGCATTGCGATATTCCGCGCACCTGCGGATGCTCTCCGTGGGCCTCAGCCGCAAACTGCGCGCCAACCCGGAGATCCGCGCCATCGCCAGCGAACTCTCGCTCGTCGTGCCCATGACCGGCGGTTTGCCGGTGGCCTACGGCGTGTGCGAGGCCCTGCGCGCCAAACAGGTCTACTGGTCCGAGCGCCAGAACCAGAGCGAACCCTGGCGCTTCCGGCAGTTCCTCGAACCCGTGCGCGGAGAACCCGTCGTGCTGGTGGACGACACGCTGCGCACCGGGACCAACCTCGCCGAACTCAGAAAACTGCTGGAGTCCTACGGCGCCACCGTGTTGGGGTTGGCTGTCATCGTCTATCAGCCCACCCCCGAAACCTGCGATTTCGGCGGCCTGCCGCTCTACTACCTGGCCAAATTGGAAGGCAGTTACGCAGTGGATTCAGCGCACTGCGAGTGGTGCCGGCGCGGTCTGCCCCTGCAAGAGGTCTGGCTCTAATACAATGGCCCGCGCTGGCACCCTCCCGGTTGAGCTTAATCTCTTGTATGATAGCGACTTGCGTGCTGCGTACCGCTTATTGCTGAATGCAGGTGCAGAGTGTGACAAATGGGTGAAGAGTCCATGCTTTTTGAGGGTATCGAGGACGAATTTCCACAGGTTTTTCCACAATATAGTGGAAAACCGCCGGCAATCGAGGTGATCGGATGAAACTGGTCTTCTTGGTGGCGGCGCTGGGCTGCTCCGCCCTGGCGGCGCAAACCCCGGCGGATGCCAAACTCGCGCCCTATTACCCGACGCCCGAAACCATCGTCGAGAAAATGCTGCAACTGGGCGGACTCAAGCCCGGCGAAAAGGTGTACGACCTGGGCTCGGGCGATGGCCGGATAGTCATCATGGCGGCGCAGAAGTTCCATGCCGACGCCGTCGGTATCGAGATCGACAGGGACCTGTGCAGGCACAGCGCCGACAGGATCCTGAGACTCCACCTGGAGAGGACCGCCCACATCGTCAACGGCGACCTGCTGCAACAGAACTACGGCTCGGCCGACCTGGTCACGGTCTACCTGCTGCCCGACTCCATCAACAACCAGGTTCAGCCCCTGCTCGACAAACAACTGCGCAAAGGCGCGCGTGTGGTGGCGCACGATTTCGAATTCAGGAACTGGACCCCCGAGCAGGTCCAGAATATTCCCGACGATGGCGAGGGCCGCAGCCACGCGCTGTTCCTGTACCGGAAGTAGCCAGGTGACTTTTCCGCCCAAACTCGATCCCGCCCGCACGCTGGCCTGGACGCGCGCTCTGCTGGCCGCCGCCACGCTCTCGCTCGGTCTCTTGCGGCTTCCGCGCACCGGCCCGTTCCCCTGGGCCATGGGAGCGTATCTCCTCTATGCCCTGGTCGCGGCGCTGCGCCGCGCCCCCTGGAAGGGTCTGGCCGGTCTGCTGGCGCTGCTGGGCGACGCCATCTTTTTTCTGGCGCTGGCCGGCATCGCCGCGGAGTCCATTCCGTGGCTGGCCACCGTGTTCCTGCTCTTCCTGCTCACCGAGGCCGTGGTTTTCCGCGATGCCGTGGAAGTGGCCATAGTGAGCGGCATGGCGGCCGTCTTCTGCGCCGTGGCGCCGCAGGCCGCCGCTCTGCGGAATCTGGAACGCACGGTGGTGGTGGGCGGAGCCCTGGCGTGCGTCCTGGCGGTCCACAGCCGCCGCCGGGCGGCCGAAGCGCGCCGCCTGGAGGAGGAACTGGAAGCCGCGCACCGGGCTGCCCGCAAGGCTGCCGACCTGGAGCGGGAGCGCATCGGCAACGATTTTCACGACGGGCCGCTGCAGAGTTTCATCAGCCTGCAGATGCGCCTGGAGATCCTCCGCAAACTCCTGGGCCGCGATTTCGAGGCCGGCATGCAGGACCTCAAGCAGTTGCAGGCGCTGGCGCAATCCCAGGTTCGCGATCTGCGCGCCTTCATCCACAGCATGCGTCCGGCGGACGTGGACGGCGGCAACCTGATCGCCGCCATCCGGCGGATCGCCGAAATGTTCCAGAAGGAGAGCGGCATTCCGGTGACCTTCGCCGCCCCCTCCAAGCCGGTCGGCATGCCGCAGGAGATGACCAAGGAACTCCTGGCCATGGTCCGCGAGGCCCTGCACAACGTGCAGAAGCACGCCGCGGCCACGCGCGTGGCGCTGACCATCGAGAGGACTGATCGCGGATTGGAGGTCACCTTCGACGACAACGGCCACGGGTTCAATTTCGCCGGAACGTATTCCCTCGAGGAACTGGATCTGCTCCGCCTGGGTCCGGCGAGTCTGAAGGGCCGGGCGCGCGCCATGAACGCCGATCTCCAGTTGGAATCACGGCCGGGGCGCGGCTCCGGTCTGAAAGTCAAGATCCCGCTGTGACCCGGCGAATGGCCCGCTGGCTGGCGCCGGCCGCCTGGGCGGTCCTTTCCGGATGCGGCCGCTATGCGGATTTCACCCTGCCGCCCGAGCGGGGCGGCGATCCCCATCTGTCGTGGGTCCTCGAACAGCGTCCCGATCCGGTGATCGGGCGCGCCGGCTTCCACGATGTGCTGAATCCCTCGGTCGCGCGGTTCCGCGACGGCTACCTGAATCTCTATTCGGCCTTCGACGGCCGGGCGTGGCAAACGCGCGCGGCGGATTCGCCGGATGGCATCCGGTGGCGGGACCGGGGCACGGTCCTGGCTCCCGATCCGAAAACCTGGGAAGGCGCCTACATCGCCGCCAACGGCTCCCTCCTGCCGTACGGCGGGCGGCTCTGGTATTGGTACCAGGCCGGTCCGGGAGGCGCGCCGCGCATCGGCTTGGCGCGCTCGGGCGACGCCGGACACTGGCGCAAAGAGCCCGCGCCCGTGCTCGGACCGGGCCCCTATGGAAGCTGGGACGAGTGCGGCGTGGCCGATCCCTACGCCATCCGCGTGGGCTCGTACTTCTATCTCTACTACCTGGGCCAGGATCGCGCGCGCCCCACCCGGCAACGCATCGGCGTGGCGCGCTCCTCTGACGGTTTGCGCTGGGAGAAGCTGCGCTCCAATCCGGTTCTGGAACTGGACGATGAGGCCGGGCTGGGCGAGCCGGCGGTGTGGGCCTCGCACGGTTTCTACTGGATGCTCTACACCGCCCGCGACTTCGCCGAGAACCGCCGTCTCCGTCTGGCGCGCTCCACCGACGGCGTCCACTGGCGGAAACTTCCGGCCGCCTTCGCCGGGGCCGCCGCGTGGAATTCCAAAGTGCTCTGCGATGCCACGGTCCTGGTGGAGGGCGGCGATGTCCGCGTCTGGTTCGGAGGCGGCGACGTTCCCTCGCCCGCCGAGAACCTCCACGGCCAGATCGGAATGGGGCGGCTGGTACACTGAGAGCTGATGAACGTCGGCATCACCTGCTATCCCACCTACGGCGGCAGCGGCATCGTCGCCACCGAACTCGGCATGGAACTGGCCAGCCGCGGCCACCAGGTGCATTTCATCACCTACGCCAACCCCATCCGGCTGGACGCGGACACGCCGCGGATTCATTACCACGAAGTGGAAGTCTCCAACTACCCGCTGTTTCAATACCCGCCGTACTGCCTGGCCCTGGCCTCGCGCATGTTCGAAGTGGCGGAATCCTACGGCCTGGACGTGCTGCACGTGCACTACGCCGTTCCCCACTCCATCTCCGCCTTGCTGGCGCAGCAGATGCTGGCGCCCGTGCGCCGCCTGCCGTTCATCACCACGCTGCACGGCACGGACATCACCCTGGTGGGCGCGGACCGGTCCTATTTCCCCATCACCAAGTTCTCCATGGAGCACTCGGACGGCATCACCGCCGTCAGCGAGTACCTGCGCCGCGAGACCGTCGAAGTGTTCGGAGTGACGAATGAAATCCGCACGATATACAACTTCGTGAACTGCGAACGATACCATCCGGACGATCTCAAGACGGGCGCGGCCCACTACGCGCCGGCGGGCGAGAAACTGCTCCTGCACCTTTCCAATTTCCGGCCCGTGAAGCGCGTCATGGACTGCGTGCGCATCCTGGCCGAAGTCCGCAAGAGCGTGCCGGCGCACCTGCTGATGGCGGGCGACGGCCCCGACCGCGGCCCCTGCGAACACCTGGCGCGGGAGCTGCGCATGGACAAGCACGTCACCTTCCTGGGCAAGCAGGACCATGTGGAGCGGCTGATCCCCCTGGCCCACGTGATGCTGATGCCGAGCGAACAGGAATCCTTCGGCCTAGCGGCCCTGGAAGCCATGGCCTGCGGCGTGGTGCCCGTTTCGACGCGCGTGGGCGGCGTCCCCGAGCTGATCACCCACGGCGAGGATGGATTCCTGGAAGCCGTGGGCGATATCGCCGCGCATGCCGCCCGCGTGGTCGAGCTGCTCACCGACGGCGATCTGCACTACCGCATGAGCCGCGCCGGACGCTGGAACGCCAGCGAGCGGTTCTGCTCCGACAAGATCATTCCGCAGTACGAACGATACTACCGGGAAGTCGTGGCGGCGGGGTAGAGAACGGGGCATGCGACCCGGCGCACTGAACCGAGTGGTTGCGGGGTGAGTTCCAGACCGGCCGCTGGCACGCCTGGGGCATTACGCCTGCGCGGCGGCGGCTGACGCTGACGACTTACGACGACAAGACGACCACGCAATACGCCTACGACGGCCCCGGCAATCTCGCGCTGGTGACGGATCAGGCCAAGAACCAGGTGCAGTACACCTACGACCTGAACAACCAACTGCGGTCGGTGGTGCAGTTGAACCACCCCAACCCGGCGCACAACACGACCGCGTATGGCTATGACAGCAACGGCAACCTGACCACGCTGACGGACGCCAACACCCACATGACGCAGAACGGGTTCGACCCGCTGAACCAGTTGAACCAGGAGACCATGCCGGCGGGGCAGACGCAGACGCGGACGTACGACGCGGCGGGGAACCTGACGTCGCTGACGGATTACAACGCTTACGCGACGCCGGACCCCAACGGCCACACGACGACGTACACGTACGACACGATGAACCGGCTGACGCAGAGGACGCCGGGCCAGGCGCTGCTGAGGTCGGCGGCCAATCCGGCGGGGGACGTGGCGGAGAGCTTCACGTACACGGCGACCGGCAAGCGGGCGACGATGACGGACGCGAGCGGGACGACGACGTACGGGTACGACGACCACGACCGGCTGGTGACGAAGGCGACGCCGCAGGGGACGCTGAGCTATACTTATGATCCAGCGGGGAATGTGGCGACGATGCAGTCGTCGAACGCGAACGGAGTGTCGGTGGCGTACACGTACGACAGCCTGAACCGGCTGGCGACGGTGGTGGACAACCGGCTGCCGGCGGGGGCGAACACCACCACGTACAGCTACGATCCGGCGAGCAATCTGGCGACAGTGACGTATCCAAACGGTTTGCAGAGCACGTTTACCTACGATGATCTCAACCGAGTAACCGCGCTGAACAACGGCAAGGCCAGTTACACGTACACGCTGGGGCCGACGGGTAACCGGGTGTCGGCGACCGAATCCAGCGGCCGCACGCTGAACTGGAGTTACGACGGCATTTACCGCCTGACCAACGAAACCATCAGCCTGGACCCGATGTCGAAGAACGGCACGGTGGCGTACGCCCTCGACCCGGTGGGCAACCGACTGTCGCAAACATCGTCGATCCCCGGCATCCCGACGGCGAGCTTCTTATACGACTTCGACGACCGCATCCAGCCGCCGACCGAGAGTTACGACCCCAACGGCAACACGCTGGTCTCCGGATCGCGGACGTTTACGTACGATTTCGCGAACCGGCTGAAGAGCATGAACGGCGGTGCCGTGACCCTGGTGTACGATGGCGACGGCAACCGCGTGGCGAAGACCGCCGGCGGAGTGACCACCCGTTACCTGGTGGACGACCTGAACCCGACCGGCTACGCGCAGGTGGTCG
>Ga0326728_10000971_pt1 | contig 105047 bp, 92 predicted proteins | sample MB3enrmetagenome_FD_207602 | JGI IMG/M metagenome (GOLD analysis project Ga0326728, IMG submission 207602) | Lab enriched peat soil microbial communities from McLean, Ithaca, NY, United States - MB31MN | ecosystem: Environmental > Terrestrial > Soil > Wetlands > Peat | place: USA: New York... | reverse complement strand
TGCAGCCGGTCTATCCCTGGTCAATGGCCTCCAAGCCAACCAGCAGGCACTTACCCAATCGATTACCAATGCCACCGAAGGCGTGGGACTTCTCCAGGTAGCCGATGGCGCACTCTCTCAAGTAACAAGCCTTCTAAACCGGGCCGTGACGCTGGCTACCGAAGCCTCGAACGGCACCCTGAACTCCTCGCAGGATACGGCAGCCAACCAGGAGTACCAGTCGATATTGTCGGAAATCTCGAACATCGGCTCGACCACCACCTATAACGATGAGGCGGTGTTCAACTCCAGCACCAACATTTATACCGGCGACTCGTCCACGGTGGGCTCGTCCATCGATGCTCTGAACATCCGCACGCTCTCTTCGTCCAACGTGGGCGACACGGGCGGCACAATGGCTTACAGCAACGGCGCCAACAACGTGTTTCTGAACCTGTCGAGCAGCACGGCGAATGCGGCGGTTACGGACTCGCTAAGCGGGACTTCGACAACACTGGACGTCAACTATCTGGTGAAGGGCTCTGGCACGGTCACCACAGCGAGCACCACGATCACTGTCGGCCAGGGCAGCAACTTTGACAACACCGTAGGCGGATTGATCAGCGCCATCAACGACTCCGGCCTCGGGCTGACGGCCAGCTTCGCCACGCAGGCGCAGGCTGGTGTTCAGGGTGGCGGGTCACAGACCGGCATTCAGATCACCGGCGGACTGGTCTCTGCCGGCATGGATCCGAACGTGTCGAGCACCAGCGGCACACTCGACCTGACCGGTTTGTCAGCCGGCGCGACGCTGGCTTTGGGGGCGACTGTCGATGTTACTCAAGGCTCAAACTCCCACACCTTCACAATCGATTCGACCAACAACACGCTGGGTAATCTGGCCACCGCCATCCAAAGCTACACCACCACCAACTGGATAGACGGCGTCAAAGCGAACGTGATCACCAATGGCGACGGCACGCAAAGCCTGGCGCTGAGCAATGCTGCCGGCGGCGGCGCGTTGAGCGTCACCACCACTAACGCAGTCGTGCAGACTCCAGACTTCGGCGCTGGCACGGGCACCACGGGCACCTCAGTCACGGTGAATGATCAGGGCGCCCAGGTAACCGGCAATCAATACATTGCGACCACCGATTCAACTATCACCGTGGGCACAGGCAGCGGAACCGAAGCGGGAGGTGATATTCTCACCGCGGGTTCCCAGATCACCATCACAAACACCAACTTCGCACCCAACGGCGCGCAGGCATTTACCTTCATCGTTGGCCAGGGTACGAACGTGATTGGCGCTCACGCGAGCACGATCTATACCGGCAACACCGACGCGGGCGCAGCCGCGCTTACGATGCAAGGTTTAGCCGACTCAATCACCGCGGAGAGCAGTACTCTTGGCGCCAGCGCCACAGTAACCACGGCCGGCCTGGTGGTGACTACGGGTACAGCGGCAACCGCCGAGAATCTCCAGGTGACTAATAACACCCTGACCTCCTCAACAACCAGCACGCAACTGGCCCTCTACCAACCGACGATCGCCGGCCAGACAGCAGTTGGCGGCGCACCGGCAATCACGGTTCTCGATGACGGCACGGGCAACAATGCTGAAACTGACGCGCTATTGGGCAGCATCACCCTGACCAACGCTTATGGCACGACGACATTCGAAACCGGCAACGGAGTGAGTGGCAACGGTACCGTCTTCCTGGGCGCTGGTGCCAGTACGTACACCGGACTGGTCGCTTACATCCACGCTCACAAGGCAACCCTCGGCTACGATGCGGCGTGGAATGCCACCGCCGGCGCCGGCAACACGCCAGCAATGGTATTGACCGGAATCGCCAATGGAAATGACGCTATCACGGTCGGCGCGAGCACTCTCGAGGACACCTCGGATACGAACGCCGTAGTGACTGCGGATACAAGCGGCACTGGCAGCGTCACACCCGCCACCGGCACTGACACTACATTGGCGACCTCAAGCACGGCTATCCTGCAACTGGCCAGCGGCTCGCTCAACGGAGCAACTCTGGCCGGCGCGATCAGCCTGAACTTCAACTCACAAAACCAGGTCTTCATCATGGGCAGCCAGCCCACCAATGGAACCGCGGTCCCCGGAGCCATCTACACGGGCGCCAACACCGTAACCAGCCTGATCAACGCCATCAACTCGGCCGGCGCGCTGGGAGTTGCAGCTAGCCCGGGAGCCGGCCCCGATGCGGGCGATGCCATCTACCTGCAAGGCGGCCAGGGCATCGCTCAGGCCATCACCATGAACACAGTGGTTCCGTTGGTGGCGGGCACCGAGACTGCGCTGGCAGTGTACACCGGCACGAGCACGAGCAATTATTCCGCCGGGGCCACCGGGCAGGTGGGCAACGATGCAGTTGACAACCTGACCGCGCAGAACAATTTGAGCGTGGCCACGCCTGTCAACACGAACGATGTGATGTCTGGCAGCATTACGGTCGCCAACGGCGCCGTTACCGATACGTTTACCGTGGGAACCGGTTCTGATTCCTACGACACCGGCACGCATACTGGAGCCTACTTCACCAACAACACCAACACAACAGTGGGCACGGGCCTTCCCGGAGCGCTGGAGAACTACGGCAGCACGCTTGCCGGACTTGCCTCGCTCATCTCAGCTCAAACGGCAACGTTGGGCGTGACGGCTGAGGCGAACGCGAGCGGGCTGACGCTGACGCAAAGCGCCACCGCCACGCACTACACGGGAGACACGCTCAGCACCAGCAATAACACCCTTACCGATGTGACCGCGGGAACATTCTCATCGATCACCACCTCCAACCAGCTGGCCAACGAGAACGACACAATGAGCGGCGCGCTGGTCTTCAACGTGGGATCGAACGCGGATCATATCGTAACCATGGCGGATGTGACCGGAGCCGACGATCCAGGAACGGTAGCGGGGTTGATCTCCTACATCAACGCCAACTCGAGCACACTCGGCATCAGTGCCGCGTGGGTTCCGGCGGGCGGGAGCAGCACCTTCGGGGCTATTAAGCTGACCTCGGGGACGGAAGGAGCATCAGGCACGGTCAATGTCGCAACGTCACTGACCAATCTCACTGATACAACCACCGGCGCGGCGCTGACTTACACGGCGAATAGCGCCTACGACATGGGGCTGTCAGGCTCGATTGTCGATGCCACCACAGCGCAGAACGCGGCGACCTTCGTTTCAGATTCAAAGGCCTCGAGCGGGATCGCCACCATCAGCTACACAGATGCCTCCGGAATAGGCCTGAGCACCACCGATCTGTCCAACCAGAGCGATGCCCAGGACGCACTGAAGCTTCTGAACTCGGCCATCACCGCGGTAGCGGCGCAGGACGGCTACATCGGCGCGCAGATCAACACTCTGAACGCCGTCAGCCAGGTAATCAGCACGCAGTCGGAGAACGTGAAATCGGCGCAGAACGCGGTGCAGGCTACCGACTACGCGTCCGCAACCTCCAACATGTCCAAGTACGAGATCCTCAGCCAGACGGGCATCTCCGCCCTGGCGCAGGCCAACTCCGTACAGCAAGAAGTGCTGAAGCTGTTGCAGTAAACCAAAACAAACCAGAAAACCATAAGGGCGTCCGCAAGGGCGCCCTTCTTTTGCGGCGGCGAAATGACCGCGTGCCACGGCGCGCAAAGAACAACAGGAATGAGCTAAAGCTGCGTTCGTGGCAAGCCGATGAAGTGTTTGGCTAGAAGTATCCAGTCAGGGAGCAGGCAGCTTGATTCGGAAGAGGAATCCATGAGTATTTTTTAATTTGACATAAGAGCAGGTGGATGTCTGGCTGCACGGAGTGGATGGGGAGGAGCGATGGGCACAGTAGGACTTAATTTCGGTTCACCAACCAGCGGCGCTGGGTTTAATGTCAGCTCGACGGTGGCCGAGATTGTGGGCAATCTCCAAAATGTGGAGACCCCGTGGAAGACTCAATTAACGACATTGCAAAGCCAGGACACGGCGATCTCCAGCCTGGGAACACTGCTATCGAATCTCTCTAACGACGTGAGTTCGCTGACGAACATGACGGGCATTCTAGCGCAGAAGACGGGTTCCAGTTCGGATACGAATGTGTTGACGCTGACGGCGGCGACCTCGTCGGCGGTGGCCGGGACGCACACGGTGGAGGTGGGCAAGCTGGCGACGACCTCGAGCGGTTACCTGACGCAGCTTGCCAATGCCAACGACCCGCTGACCGGCTCCATCACGCTCAAGGCGGGCAACGGCACCTCGCTGACCATCACGCTCAATTCCTCTGACAATACTCTGGCGGGGCTGGCGTCGACGATCAATGCGTCGGGAATAGGCATCAACGCCAGCGTGCTGACGGATTCCTCGGGATCGATGCTGAGCCTGGTTTCAACTACGTCTGGAGCGAACGGCATCATCTCCGTAAATGGCAATACGAGTACGAATACTCCGGTGACCACTTCTCTGGAGGCCACCGACAGAGTGGCGCTCAATTACACCGACGCGGGCACGACCAGCACCACGGCGCCCGACAGCGGCACGCTGACGGCGATTGCCAGCACCAGCGACACGCTGACCGGCTCGATCTCGATCCAGGTGGGCACTGGTACGGCGCAGACCATCGTGATCGGCGCGGCGCCGAGCACGGGTGCGGCGGCGCATACCATCTATACCGGGAGCGGCGTCAACACGCTCTCCGGGTTGGAGGGGGTCATCAATGCCGACTCGACCAGCCTGGGGTTTTCGGCTTCGCTCAATACCTCCGCGGTCGGCAGTAACGCCGCCGGCACGATCCTGACGCTGACCTCCAAAAGCAACGGCTCCAGCGGTGCACTGACCGTGAACTCCAGCCTCAACGACATCACCGGCACAACTCCGCTGACCTATACCAGCCCGGTGACGGGGGCGGATGCCACTCTGACGGTGGACGGCGTGGGTTTAACCAGCGCGTCGAACACGGTGGCCAATATGATTCCCGGCGTGACCTTTCAGTTGCTGGCGCCCAGCACCAGTGGCGAGCAGGTGCAGGTGGTGATCGGCAACGACAACACCGATGTGGAAAGCACGGTGAGCCAGATGGTGAGCGACTACAACTCGCTGATCAGCGCGGTGAACACCCAGGAGGGAAACGACAGCTCAGGCAATGCCGAGCCGCTGTACGGCTCACCGACGCTTTCGCTTCTGCAGCAGCAGCTGCTGAGCGGGCTGAATATGCAGAACCCCAATGGCTATCTGACGGCGATTTCCGCCAAAACCAACACGACACTGACGGGCTCGATCTCGATTCAGGTGGGCGACAGCGCGGCGCAGGTCGTCAATGTCCCGACGACATCGGGGAACAACACGATTTCCGGTCTGGCCAGCGCCATTAACGCGGCCGAGATCGGGGTGACGGCATCCGTGGTGACCAGCAACGGGCAGTCGACCCTGACGCTGGCCTCGCAGACGGCGGGCTCCGCGGGAGCGCTGACAGTTAGCCCCAGCGTTGAGGCCACCAGCGATACGCTGCTGAGTTACACCGATGCGAACGATTACACCAGCACGACGGCCGACAGCGGCACACTGGATGCAATACCCAGCGCGAGCGATACGCTTTCCGGCTCGATCACAATCCAGGTGGGCAACGGCGTAGAGCAGACAATCAACGTGCCGCCCAATTCAGCCACATCACCCAGCAACAATCTCTCCGGCCTGGCCGGGGCCATCAATTCGGCCAATATCGGAGTGAAGGCCGCGGTGGTCTTGAACAACGATGGATCGAGCAGCCTGTCGATTACGTCTGAAACGGTGGGCAGCGCCGGAGCGTTGACCGTGACTTCCAGCATATTGGATGCCACCAATACCACCACCATGCCTCTGATCTATACAAAATCAGCGGACATCAACAGTCTGACCAGCCTGGGCATCAGCGTGAACAACGACGGCTCGATTACCTTTGACGCCACCAGCCTGGATTCGGTGCTGAACTCGGACTACAGCGGAGTGACGGGCTTCTTCCAGAACGCGAATAGCTGGGGGCAGGCATTCTCCACCTTGCTGACGAACACCGGCACCAGCTCGACGACGGGGATACTGTCACTTGCCTTAAGCTCGGACAGCAATATCGAATCCAAGCTAAATGCGGAAGTTTCCAAGGAAAACATCTATATCTCCGCGCAGCAATCTAGCCTGACCACGGAACTAAACACGGCGAACCAGACCCTGCAGGAGATACCCACTGAATTAGACGAAATCAACGAGCTTTACTCGGCGATCACCGGCTATGACCAGAACGTGAACGGATAAGGAGTTTTATTCCCATGGGAAGTTATCAGCAGCATACACTGGACGGCGCTTCGGCAGTGGATATGGTCGTTGCGCTCTATGATGGAATCCTGCGTTTTCTTTATGCAGCCACGGCGGCCGTGGACCGTGGCGATGCGGAGGCCCGTCGCACCGCGGTGAAGCGGGCGCTGGATATTATTATTCATTTGCAGGCGCGGCTGCGCATGGATGTGGGCGGCCGTCCAGCGCAGGTGCTTAGCGAGTTCTACGCATCGATCTTCGCGCAAATACTGCAAGCCTCGCAGTCGGCCTCACGGCAGAAGTTCGAACACGCTATCGAATGCGTGAAAAATGTGCGCGACGCCTGGCGCCAGGTTGCCAAGGATCCCGAAGTCAATCCGTCGCCGCTCCAAGTGAACGGCATGGTCTCAGGCCGCGGGCTGGATAACTCCGATTATGGTTCGGAGTCTACAACTGGCTCCAGATGGAATGCGTGAAAAAACAGGGAACAGGGAATAAGGAACAGACTTCTCCTGCTCAATGTAGATGGCCGTCATCATGGCGAGTAGATGAACGTGAAAATTGCGGCCGCAATGTCCATGGGCCAGTGCGCGACGATTAGCGGCGCCAGGCGGCGCGTGCGCAGATAGAGCAGCATCATGATCAGAAGGCCGGGAAGAAACGACAGGAAGCGGTAGAGCAGAAATCGGCCATCGGGGACGAAGGGCAGCGCGCAGTGCTGCGCGGTCCACCAGAATCCAACCATCAGGAAGGCGATCCATGTGCGGCCAGTAAGCGCCTGCAGCCGCGGCAGAGCATAGGCCTGGTATGTGGTCTCTTCCGTGGGCGACCAGATCATCCACCACAGCGTGAGGCTGTAGACCGTCGCCCAGATGGGCAATGGTTGCGAGCGCACAAGATGGCTATTCAGCATCGTGACATTTGATCCGTAGAGCAGTATCCGCGCAACATAATTGCCGCCCAGAAAAAATGGAAAAACCAGCAGATAATAGCCAAGTCCGAGCAAAAGGTCGTGCCCGCGGCGCATACGAATCGGGCCGATGAGGTCGCGGAGCCGGATTCCTTCCCGGCGGGTAAAGTAGCGCAAGCCGACAAGACAGCCGATGTCAACCAGAGTGCCATAGACGCCCCACCAGTCGCCCGCCGTTCGCCACGGCGCGGAACAATGCCGAACCAGCAGAATAAGCGCGACCATCCCCTGCGCGGCCATCAGCAGAAACGAGCGCGCCGTGACGAGCAGCAGAGGGCCAGCCCACGAGACGCGTCCGGCTCTGGCCCGCTCCTGAATCGCAGCGGGGGAATTCGTCAAGGTCTCGGGCGCGAGACCGGATTCATGCGCTGTCGCCACAGAAGGCTGCCTCCTTATTCCCTATTTCCTGTTTTTTTCACCCGGCAACGGTGAGTTCTTCTTCCAACTGCTGCTTACTGTATAGGCTGGCGTAGTAGCCGTCGAGTGCGAGCAACTCGTCGTGGCGGCCCAGCTCCACAATTTTTCCGTGGTCGAGCACGGCGATCTGGTCGGCATTGCGTACAGTTGAGACGCGGTGGGAGATGAGGATGGTGGTCGAGGACTGAATGTAACCGCGCAGTCCGCCCAGAATGCGCTCTTCCGTATAGGTGTCCACGCTGGCCAGAGCATCGTCGAGGATGAGGATGGCGGGGTGGCGCAACAGCGCCCGGGCGATGGCCGCGCGTTGCTTTTGCCCACCGGAGAGCGTAACGCCGCGCTCGCCCACCATGGTTTCAAAGCCCTGAGGAAACTCTTCAAACTCCTGGCGGATGTGGGCTGCGCTGGCGGCTTCGAGCAGGGCTTCAGAGGTTGCGTGAGGCGCGCCGAAGCTGAGGTTTTCGCGAATGGTGGCGCTGAAAAGAAATGTTTCCTGGGGCACCAGGCCGATATTGCGACGGAGCACCGCCAAGGGATAATCGCGCACCGGGCGGCCATCGATCAGCAGCGAGCCCTCCGGTGCTTCGTAGAGCCGGGTAATCAGATTGATGAGCGTGGATTTTCCCGAGCCGGTTGGCCCGACGATAGCCAAACTGGAGCCTGCGGGAATCTTGAGCGAGATACCGCTGAGGACCGGGGTCTCGTTGTAGCTGAAATTCAGATTGCGAAATTCGATCTCGCCTTGGAGCACGGTGTTCGCTCGAATGGCAGGATCGGCGGCGCTGTCGTCGATAGAGGGCTGGGAGCGCAGCAACTCATCGATGCGCTTGACCGAGGCAGTGCCGCGCTGGAAGATGTTCACCACCCAGCCCACGGCGATGATGGGCCAGGTAAGCAGGACCATGTAAGTGTTGAAGGCCACAAACTGGCCGACGCTGATGCGATGGGCAATGACCTGATGTCCGCCGACCAGCAGGGTGAGGATCATGGCGATGCCCAGAACAAACTCCAGCGTGGGCCACAACATGCCCATGAGCTGAACCAGCTTGAGGGAGCGGGCGATGTACTGGAGGTTGAGCCGCTCGAAAAGGCCGATCTGGGATTCCTCGCGTGCGAAGGCGCGGACCAGCCGGGCGCCGGAGTAGTTTTCCTGGGCCTGCGAAGAGATGTCGGAGAAGCTGGCCTGGATGCGCTCGAAACGGTCATGAATCCTGCTTCCGAAGTACTGCACCAGGACAGAGGCCAGGGGCATGGGCGCAAAGGCCACCAGGGTGAGCCAGGGACTGATGCGCAGCAGGAAGAACAGCGCGCCGACGGTGAAAAAGATTGTGTTGGCGCTGTACATGAGGGCGGGGCCGAGCAACATGCGGACGGCGTTCAGGTCGTTGGTCATCCGGGCCATGATGTCGCCGGTGCGATAACGCTGATAGAACGCGGAGTCCTGCTCTTCCAATTTTCGAAAGAGATCGTTGCGCATGTCGAACTCGATCTCCCGCGAGATGCCGATGAGAATCCAGCGCTGGGAGTAGAGAAAAACGCCTTTAACTAGGGCGATGGCGACCAGCAGGCCGGCAAAGAGCAATACCTTGATGCGTGTATCTCCGCGGCTCAGCGAGTCGACGGCCACCTGCAAGACTCTGGGATAGATCACCCATCTGCCGCCAATGCCATCGATGGCCATGCGGATGACCTGAGGAAAGAGCACCCAGATGGTGTTGGTGCAAATGCAGGAGAGAGTGCCCCACAGGTATCCCCAGCGGTAGCGGCGCATGTAACTGAAGAGCGGGGCCAGGTCGCGCAACATGGTTTTATTGTACGGGGCGGGGCGCATTCGGGGACATGGGCAACTTCCTAGCCCTCCCGCCCTGTGGAATCGGAAATAGTTGGACCCAGTTTATCAAGTGCTATTATCAGCTTTCGGTTCTCCTTTTCGCGCTCCTCGGCGAGTTTCGAAGTATTGAGCACGTCTATGATTTTCCAACTGGGCACAACACCCGCGATTCCGGTATTTGACTTCGCCCTATAATCGGTTTTTCTGTTGCCCTGAAATACCTCGCTCCAAAGCGGAAGATGACCAAAGTCGATTCCCAAGAGAAGCGGCCCGACCGAGATTGACCAAGGTAGCTTCAAGCCCAGGTTAGGGGTTCTCGTCACCGGAGCCACCTCTCTTAAGAACGGATGTTTTCTCCGTCGAAATGCATAGATTTCGTCCGCCTTCTCGCCTTCATAGAAGCGGTTAACCTGAACGAAAACGGGAGATCCGCTGAAGCCGCTAATCGATCGACACTCGATAAGAAACGCCTCGTATTCGTGGTTACCGCACCGCACGGGCTCGGCCGGGTCAGCACCTAGCGAAATGTTGCCAAATCGTACGACAGGAGTGTTCTTTTGTCGTCCGGAATGCGCAATCAAACGGCCGACCAGAAAAACCTCGTCTCCATAACCAAGATTGTAGACGACAACGCATTCTCGATCCGCAAACATTTCGACTGGGACACAATTCCATTTGAAGTCATCCTGCAAGGCGAGTGGATAAATGGCCACGTCGTCACTGTCAGGATGTAGGAACCAACCCTCTGCTGGTGTAACGATACAATCTGAGTCCCCGCTCTTACGATTGAGTCGAAGGGTACAAAATCCATCATCAATCAAATGACGATTTGTTACAGCATAGAGATAGGCATATTTTGGGTCTGCGGCTGTAACTTGCACTAAAAATCCCGATCCACCGGCATCTAGGCAACGCCTTGCTGCATGTTCGGACGGATATAAGTAGATCGAGCAATCAGTGAGGAAATCTGGAATTCTCGGCATCGGGCTCCTATGCGTAATACAGTCAACCTTTGAGGCTGCGGTCAATGATGACATTGCCGCAAAAAGGCTACGTCGGCGTTCTCAGCAGCAGATAGCCGCCCAACAGCCCAAACAATAGATCCGAGGACCACGCGGCCAGCACGGCGGGCAGATAATTCACGTTGCCCAGCGCGCCGAAGAGGCCGTCTACCACGAAGTAGGCTAGGGTGACGGCAATGGCCACGGCAATTCCGGTGAGCGAGCCGCGGCGGCCCATGGAGAGCGCAAAGGGAATGGCGAGAGCCGCCATCACCACCGCCATGAGCGGGTAGGCGAGCTTGTGCCACAGTTCGACGCGCAGGCGCATGGTGTCAAAGCCGCTCTGGCTCAGATCGTCGATGTAGCTTTCAAGCTGGCCAAAGTTCATCTCCTGCGCTTTTTTGCTTTCCTTTTGGAAGTAGCTGGGGGGTTCGTGAATCTCAGTGAAAGAGGTCTTCAGAAACTCGCGGAACTCGCTGACGTTGGCGCCGTTGATGTCGCGTTGCCAGCCGTTCGTGAAGCGCCAGGAACCGGTTTCGGGATCCCATTCAGCGCGAGCGGCAAAGATGCGCCGCGAGAGCTCAAAAGTGGAGGGATCGAACTCGAAGAGGGAGAGATTGGCGAACTCATTGTGTACCGGGTCGAAGAACTGGTAGTAAAAGATGCGGTCGGGCTCGCCGGGGCGCGACTGGCCGAAGATCCAGTTCTGCTCGGGGCGCAGAACGGATTGCGGCGGCTTGCCTTTGATAATGTTGCGCAGAGCCTCCTGCTGGCGGTTGGCCTGGGGCAGATAGTACTGGTCAAAAAGAAAGAGGCTGGTGGAGAGCAGGGCGGCGATGAAGACGATGGGAATCACCAGCCGGTAAAGGCTGATGCCCGAGGCCTTCATGGCGATAATCTCCGAGTTGCGGTTGAGCACGCCGAAGGTGACCAGCACGGATATCAGCACGGCCAGCGGGGCAACGGTGTAGAGCATGTAGGGAACGAGGTTGATCAGATATTCGCCGACGATAAACCAGCTGATGTCGTGGCTGAGGATGTCCTTGAGCAGATCGAAGACGGTGAAGACCAGAATGAGCACGATAAAGCCGCCCAGTACCAGGAAAAAGGTATTGAGGAACTCGCTCACCACGTATTTGTCGAGGATGCGCGGGAAGACATTGCGCGCCCGGGCGCGCCGTGGACGCGATTGAAACCTGCTCCGCAGTCTGCTCAGGGGGGCATAGAGGGGTTTGCCTGGAATGGCGAAGATCGACTCCAGGACGCGTGAGAACAAGGTGTCGATGGCAATCAGAATGCGTCCTCCGGAGGCCATCTGCCACAGCAGGAAGAGTCCGCCGGCGGCAAAGAGCAGGTTGGCCATCCATACCGCGAAAAACGCGGAGATCCAGTTTTGTTTGGCCAGGGCTATGCCGATCAGCGAAAGCGAGTAGTAGATGACGACCAGCGCGAGAGTCGCCACCCAGGCGGAACTCTTGCCGCCGCGCCGCGAGGTTACGCCCAAAGGAACGGCGACCAGCATCAGCACCAGGCAGGCCGCTGGATACGCGTAGCGCTTCTGCAATTCAATCTGGTACTTTTTACCGTCGGAACTGTTGGTACGCGCGCGCAGTTCGCTCATGCGCAAGGCGTAGATGGCGGTGTCCATGCGTCCCAAATGCCCTTCGCTCTGCTGGCTGGCGGCCAGGGGCATATCGGTAAAGTCGAATTTGGAGATGTTGTACTGCTGCGGCTGGCCGGCCACCGTCTCGTGATGGGCTCCTTCGCGCAGCCGCATGAGCAGCTCCTGGCCGGAATCGCTGGCCACGGTGGCCGAGGCGGCGGTGGTGATCTGTGGCGCGACGGGATCGGTGGTGTCGGCCATGAAGATCTGGCGCCAGTTGGCCGCGCCGGTTCCAGAGCGCACATCCTGAACGTAGAGGACGAAATTGTGAAAATCCTCGTCGAAGACGCGCGGCTCAATCTCATAGCTGGCCTGCGCGGCCAGGGCCTTGTCCATTTCCAGAATGGCCTGATTGGCGCGCGGCGCCACATAAAGGGAGTTGAACAGTCCCAGCAATGTGCCGAAGATGGCCACGATGGAGGAGACGCGCACAAAGTAGCCAATGCCCATGCCGGAGGCGCGCATGGCGATGATTTCGTTGTCCGCGGCCAGGCGGCTCAGGCCCAGCAACACTCCCACCAGCACCGCCATGGGAATGGTGACCATGAAAAAATTGGGCAGCATGAAGAGAACGACTTCGAAAACGCTGAGAAAGGTGGAGCTGTTGTGGACCACCAACTCCAGGATGCGGGGCAGTTCCTTCATGAAGAGAACGAAGGTGAAGATCACGCCGCCGATCATCGCGTGAGAGAGAATTTCGCCGGAAATGTAACGGGTCAGGATGCGCACGGCTAAGGCTAGTTTATCGTGCCGGGGGGATTCCGCGTGTCTACTATACCGCGGGCTGCCAGCTGCGCAGGCGCAGGCTGTTGGCCAGCACGCTGACGGAGCTGAGGGCCATGGCGGCGGCGGCCAGCCAGGGACTGAGCAGAATGTGGAAGCCGGGATACAGCACGCCCGCGGCCAGCGGAATGCCCAGAAGATTGTAACCGGCGGCCCAGGCGAGATTTTGGCGCATGACGCGCAGGGTGGAGCGGGCCAGATCAATCGCCGCGGGAATTGCTGCGGGACGAGCGCGCAGCAACAGCACATCGCCGGCCTCCTGCGCGAGATCTGCGCCCGTGCCCATGGCGATGCCGGCGTCGGCCTGGGCCAGCGCAGCGGCGTCGTTGATGCCGTCGCCCACCATGGCCACGCGCAAGCCGCTCTGTTGCAGGGCGCGAATGCGGGCCAGCTTGCCGGCTGGATCGAGGCCAGATTCAACCTCAGTAATTCCCGCTTGCCGGGCGATGGGCGCGGCGGCGGCGGCCGAGTCGCCGGTGAGCATCAGTACGCGGAGACCGGCACGCCGCAAAGCGGCTACGGCTTCGGCTGCATCGGGGCGCAGCGTGTCGCGGGCGTCGAAGTAGCCAATGGGCATAGAGTCCAAAGCCATCCACAATCGCGTCACGCCCGGCTCCGGCGGTGTAATCTCCTCTGGAAGAGGAAGAGAAAATTCCTCGAACAACGCTTCGTTACCCAGCAGGCAATCGCGGCCTTCGACCTTGGCGCTAAGGCCGCGGCCGGGCATGACCTGCACGTCTTCGGCGGAGGGCCAGGCCAGCCCACGCGATTTTGCAGCGTCCACCATGGCGTGAGCCAGCGGATGGTTCGATCGCTCCTCCGCGGCAGCGGCCAGGCGCAGCAGATCATTTTCAGCGCGATTTCCCAGCGCATGAACGGCAGTCAGCACGGGGCGGCCCACGGTCAGCGTTCCGGTCTTGTCGAGCACGATTGCGTCCAACCCCTCCAGCCGTTCAAGCGCTTCGCCGCCCTTGAAGAGAACGCCCAGTTGCGCGCCGCGTCCTACGGCCACGGTGAGCGCGGCAGGCACGGCCAACCCCATGGCGCAGGGGCAGGCGACCACCAGCACGGCGACGGTTGCGGCCAGCGACATTTGCAGGGAGTGAGTTGAGAAAATCCAAATTACAAAAGTTAGCGCAGCCAGGGCCAGCACAATGGGAACGAAGATGGAGCTGGCGCGGTCGGCCAGCCGCTCCATGGGCGCGCGCGAGCTCTGCGCCTGCTGGGCCATTCGAGTGATCTGCGCCAGCATGGTGGCTTCGCCCAGCGATTCTGCCCGGCAGGTCACCGCGCCTTCGTAATTCAGAGTTCCGGCCAGCACTCGGCTGCCCGGTGAGCGGTCAAGCGGAGTCGGCTCGCCGGTCAGCATCGATTCATCCACCGTGGTGCGGCCTTCCAGAATCGTTGCGTCCACAGGGAAGCGTTCTCCAGGCAGAATCAGCACACTATCGCCGGGCTGAATCTCATCGAGCGGGACGATGGTCTGAACGCCGTCGCGAATGCGGCGAGCGGTCGCGGGCTTTAGACGGGAGAGCGAGTCGAGCGCGGCCAGTGCGCGGCGCTTGGCGCGGCCTTCCAGGCTTTTGCCGAGCAGAAGAAATCCGAGAATCAGCAGAACAGCGTCGAAGTAAACCTGCCGTCCGGTTGCGGGCCAGATGGTGGCATAGGCGGAATACGCAAAGGCAACGCCGGTGCCCAGGCTGACCAGCGTGTTCATATTCGTAGTCCCGTGGCGCAATCCGCGCAGGGCGCTAAGATAGATTCCACGGCCTGCCCAGGCCATCAACGTCGTCGTGAGTAGCAGCAGAAACCAGCGCAGCAGATACGGCGGCAGCGCGAAGAGCCAGGGAAGCAGGCGCATCAAGGCGTGGTCCAGCGAGCCCATTTGCGTTCCGAGCGGCATAGCCAGCAGCATGGCCGCCGCGCCGGCGATGAGCGTGGAAATTGCCTTCAATTCGGCTCCGTTAGCGAGCGAGTCAGAGGTGGTTTGCGAAGAAACATCGGAGCGGGGAAGCACGGCATCGTAACCGGCCGCGCGAATGGCCTCGACCAGTTGCTCGGGCGCGGCAATCGCCGGATCAAAGACCACACTGGCGCGATGGGCCATCAGGTCGACCCGCGCCGATTCAACCCCGGCCGTCGCGCGCAGAGCCTCTTCCACGTGATGCTGGCAGGAGGCGCAGCTCATGCCCAGAACGGGCAGCGTGAGGGATTCTAGAGCCATAGACTGCGTCATGCTTCCAGATGCGCCGTAAAGCCGGCTTTGGCCAGGGCGGCAAGGGCAAGATCTACGGGCGCGGGCTTCTGGCCGGATGTAAGACGCGCAGTTCCCACGCGCACTTCGTTGACCACCACTCCTTCAACCGCGGCCAGCGCCTGCGTGACGCGTCTTACACAGGAGCCGCAGTGCATTCCGTCGATGTGCAGCGTAAACTCCGCCATAGTTCTCTCCCGTTTGTCTTTGATGATACGCCGGGGGGAAAGGCGCGGGTTTTGTCCATCCGGCTCAGGCTTGATAGGCTGTCAGTGACGATACCGGAGACCTGAACCATGACGGATAGAGTCCTGAGCTTTTACGAACCCCTTGCGGATTACTATCACTTGATCTTCGACGATTGGAACAGAACGATCCAGCGGCAGGCCGGAATTCTTAGTCCACTTCTAATCGCAAATTTGCAGAATGCTTCGTTGAAGATTCTGGACTGTGCCTGCGGAATCGGGACACAGGCGCTGGGGTTTGCCGGTTTGGGTCACAGGGTCGTAGCTTCCGATCTGAGTCCCGCGGCTGTGAGCAGGGCAAAGCGCGAGGCTGAAAAGCGCGGGTTGGAGATTTCCTTTTACGTTTCCGATATGAGCGCCCTTACGGAAGTTACAGAGTGTGACTTCGACGTTGTCGCGGCGCTCGATAATGCTCTTCCGCATCTCACTGTCGATCAACTGAGACGCGCGATCGTCGCCATGAGTTCAAAACTGAAGACCGGGGGAATGTTTATTGCGAGCATTCGAGATTATGATTCGCTGATTCCGCAAAGACTGGTCATGCAGGAGCCGGCATTCTACGGGGGCGATGGAGAACGGCGCATCGTTCATCAGGTCTGGGACTGGATTGACGATAAGAGTTATACATTACACCTATTCATCACGGTGCAATCCGGCCAGACCTGGACGGCGCATCACTTCATTTCGGAATATCGCGGTTTACTGCGCACAGAACTTTCGACAGCGTTGCGATCTGCGGGCTTCCGGGAAATACAATGGTTCATGCCGGCCGAGAGTGGGTTTTACCAGCCGCTCGTTATGGCGCGATGGCCCGGATGATTTAACAAGATTATTGGAGGAATCATGCAGCGTGAGTTTCCATCTTCGCCGATGATGAGCGTGGGCGCGGTGATTGTGGAGGCTGGACGCGTGCTGCTGGTGCGGCGCGGAAAAGAGCCCATGAAGGGCCATTGGACGCTGCCCGGCGGCATGCTGGAAGTGGGTGAATCGCTGATCGAAGGCGTGATCCGTGAGGTGAAAGAAGAAACCGGGCTGACGGTTGAGGTTTTGGAGTTGATTGAGTTGCTGGACCGCATTCATCGCGAGGAGACCCGCGTTCGCTACCATTACGTCATTGCGGATTATCTGTGCCGCGTCGTGGGCGGACAGTTGCAGGCGGCCTCGGACGCCGATGCGGCGCGCTGGGTGGAACGCGCAGAATGGAATTCGCACAGTGCGCTCAAGCTCGATCCGATTACCGCGCGGGTCATCGAGGCAGGCTGGCAAAGAGCGCGAACGATGAAGCAGTGAAAAAGTGAAGAAGTGAAGAAGATCGATCATTCATTTTTTCACTTCTTCACTTCTTCACTTTTTCTGAAACACGAGGAAAACGACATGAAGAAGCTGTTGTGGATTGTAAGCGGGCTGATTGTGGTTGCCGGGATCGGCTTCTGGGCACGCCCGGTCAGTTACTACGACGAAGCGACGTATCTGCGGGAGTGTTTTTCGGGAGTGGAGAACCTCTCGATTCAGGTCGCGGGCCATCGCGTGCATTACTTAACCGAGGGGCCTGTCGCCGGGCCGCCGGTGGTGCTGGTGCATGGGCTGGGCGGGCACGCCGAGGACTGGCTGAATCTTGCGCATTATTTCGTCAAGGCCGGTTACCGCGTTTATATTACTGATTTGCCCGGCTACGGGCGCAGCGATACACCCGTGGATTTCTCCTACTCGGTGCATGACGAGGCGGATGTGGTCGTTGGTTTTCTCGATGCGCTGGGGCTGAAGCAGGTGGACCTGGGCGGCTGGTCAATGGGCGGCGGAATCGTGCAGCATGTCGCCTTCAGGCATCCGGAGCGGGTGCGCAAGCTGATGCTCTTTGCAAGCATCGGAATCAATAAGGCGCCTACGTTTGATGTACGGTTGTTTACGCCCACTACACCTGCCCAACTCGACCAACTGGAGGCGCTGCTGATGCCCCATCCACATAGGATACCGGGCTTTGTCGCGCGGGACATTCTGCGCATCTCGAAAGAACGCGCCTGGATCATTCATCGCGCGCTGGATTCCATGAGCACCGGTCAGGACGCCACCGACAATATGCTTCCGCAGCTCAAAATGCCGGTGCTGATTGTGTGGGGCGATGTGGATCGGATTCTGCCTCTCGACTAGGGCGAGACAATGCACAAGCTGATCCCGCAATCCGAGCTGTTAATCGTCGGTCCCAACTGCGGCCACCTGGCGCCCAGCCAGTGTTCTGAACAAATTGGTCCCAAGGTGGTGGAGTTTGTAATGCGGTAGGTCAGAAGACCCACCGTGCCGTCATCACCAGCCCGTGGTTGTAGCTGTGAAATCTGCTGGCAGCGATTTGCATGCCCGCGCCGATGGCCAGGCCGGGGCGCGACTTGGGGTCGGAGGGATGCAGAGCGCACTTGCCCACGATCAGTCCCGGCGTAATGAACTCCTGTGTCTTGCCGTCGTTCGCTCCGCCTTTATAGAAAGTGGCGTTGCTCTCGATCTCCGGCCAAAAAAGCTTGCCGATGCGGTACTGCGCCACGTTGTTCCAGGCCACGGGCCGGCCCGCAGTAGTGATGGCGGGATTGCCGGTGGGCAATGTTGCGCCCAGTGTCGATTGCACGTCGAAGTTGCCCCAGCCCTTGCCCCCGCCCAATGTGGGCGCGACGCTCGCATCAGTTGAACCATTCTTGTAGCTGCCGGTGGGGATGGTGGCCAGCACCCAGGCGCTCAGCGTGTAGTTTCCGTGCTGCGCATTGCCGCTCAGGATGCGGTACTTGCCGAGAAACGACACGTCCCCAAAACCGTTCACGGCCGTAGTATTGTGCTGGATGTAAGGGGGCAGGTTGACTGCCAGCTCAGTATTAGCCCATGGAACAAGGTTCAGGCCCTTGCTGTTGTCGTAGTTCCAGGTTGTCGTAAGGGCGGGCGCAATCTGGCGCACGATGTCGGTGCGCGCCACCTGGATGAGCCCGGTATATGTGGTGACCAGCGGAACCGCCCAGACAGGCTGTTTGGCCTGAGTGGCCGAGGCGCGCGCCAGCCATTGGTTGAAGAAGCCGCCTGAAGCGGCGCTCGCTGAACCGCCTTGCGCGTGCAAACTCGTCGTGGTCAGCAGAAAGAAAAGGGAAAGGGGAAGCTTTCTCATGCCGGTTTATTGAGCATGAAGTACGGTGGTGACGCAGGCAACAGTCTATTGGTCGAGTCTTTCCTCAACCAAAAGGAGTAGGGAAGGAGTCAACTTCCAGGTCTCAACTCCTGGCTGTTCGCTAGAAGCTGCTCATTACACGCCGATCACGTCGCAGAGTTCCTTGACGGTTGATGCTCTAGAATGTGGAGATGACTCCGCCATCTATTCTCACGGCTCGACTCAGACTGATGCCCGATACGCGGGAGTTGCTGCGCATGGAGTTGGACAATCCTGCCGCGTTCGCGAGTCATCTTGGAGTCACTCTGCCCCAGGACTGGCCTCCCGGCGAATATGACCGCGCCGCGATTCAGTTTTTTCTGGACAAGTTGAATGAGGGCGGACAGAAAGCCGTTGGCTGGTATGGCTGGCACGCGATTCTGGAAGGCGGCGAGCCGGTTGCCCTGGTTGGCTGTGGCGGGTATCTGGGGCCACCCGACGAAGCAGGCTGCGTGGAGATCGGCTACTCCATCTGCGAGCAATGGAGAGGCCAAGGGTTGGCCCAGGAGCTTGTTCAGGCCCTGGTGAAGAATGCATGGGCGCTAGGCGCGAAGAAGATTGTGGCGCACACCAACGAGGCGAATCCAGCCTCCATCGCGGTCTTGCGAAACTGCGGATTTCAGCCGGCGTCTGGCTCTGAGCCAGATCAGTTGCAGTTCGAGATTGCACTCTGCTGACAGGCTTGCCGTCAGGGCATTTTCGCTGTTCCGGTAATTGCGCATAGATTGCCGTTGCAGTACGACGCCCTACACGCCGATCACGTCGCAGAGTTCCTTGACGGCGGCGGCGCTCTTCATGAAGGCGGCGCGTTCTTCATCGTTGAGCTTGATCTCGACGATCTGTTCCAGGCCGGCCGCGCCCAGCTTGCAGAGCACGCCCATGAAGTAGCCGTTGATGCCGTACTCGCCTTCCAGGTAAGCGGCGCAGGGAAGTATCTTTTTCTTGTCCTTGAGAATGGCCTCGGCCATCTCCACCGCCGCCGCCGAGGGCGCGTAGTAAGCGCTGCCTGTCTTCAGATGCTTTACAATCTCGCCGCCGCCGTCGCGGGTGCGCTGCACGATAGCGTCGATGCGCTCCTTGGGAAGCAATTCGGTGATGGGAATGCTGGCGACGGTGGTGTAACGGACGAGAGGGACCATGTTATCGCCGTGACCGCCAAGAACCAGGCAGCTCATGTTTTCCACGCTCACCTTCAACTCCTGGGCGATAAAACTTTTGAAGCGGCCAGAATCCAGGATGCCGGCCATGCCCAGTACGCGTTCGCGGTTGAAGCCCGAGAGGCGATAAGCGGCCTGCACCATGGCGTCCAGCGGGTTAGAGACGACAATAAGAATCGACTCCGGCGAGTAAGCGACCACATTCTTGACCACCTCGGTCATGATCTTGAAGTTGGTTTGCAACAGGTCGTCGCGGCTCATGCCGGGCTTGCGCGCAATGCCCGCCGTGATAATCACCACGTCGCTGTTGGCCGTCTCGGCGTAATCGTTGGAGCCGGTGATGCGAACATCGGAACGTTCGATGGGCAGCGCCTGCTGCAGGTCCAGAGCCTTGCCCTGCGGCACGCCCTCCACCACATCGATCATCACCACATCGGCCAATTCCTTGGCCATGAGCCAGTGCGCGGCTGTTGAGCCGACATTGCCGGCGCCGATAATGCTTACCTTCTTGCGCATAGTATCTTCTCCTTTGATCCTAGCCATTCACGGATGACGATTTAATTCCACCTCAGTTTTAAGTTTTCCGCCGGTGATCGCACGGAACTTTGGCGGCATACGTGAGCTCGACAAAGCCATTTCTGTAAGGAACTACGTTCTTCAGACGCCACCTTTGTTCATCCATGTGACCGAAGAGCCGAAGTCCGTCACCGAGCAAAACCGGGGCTATCATTATCCTGATCTCGTCCACCAGTCCAGCTTCGAGAAAGCTATTGCACAAATGAGCTCCGCCTACCAGCCAGATATTGTGATATCGCGGCAAGAGCCTGGAGTGGACGATCTCTTCTATCTCTCCTGAACATAATTCGACGTTCCTATTAGCCGCTTTCAGTTTTCTGCTGGTAAACACCATCACCGGCGTATCTCCGTACGGCCAGCCAAGTTCGAGCGCATGTTCATAGGTATGTGAGCCCATCACATAACAGTCGATGGTCTTGATGAACTCCGCTGCTTCTTCGGCCGAGACTTTCACACCAGCCTCGTAAATCGTTCCATCGTCCTCGAGCCACGATACAGAGTTGCTCTTTCTGGCAATAAAACCGTCCAGGCTTGAGACCATGTGCAGTGTTACTCTCGAGTCCGCTAAGTTTACTTCTCTAGTCATCATCCCTCTCGCAGGCGCCTCTCCGCATTCATCGTTATTTGCGTCCAGATTTGATCATCTGAAACGTGGCGGCCAGTACTTATCCCATGTTGCCGATGATGCGCGTCGCGAACTCGCCGGTGCCGACCTTGGTTGCGCCGGCGGTCTGACGTTCAAAATCATAGGTGACGAATTTTTGCAGAATTGTCTTTTCCAGCGATGTTTCGATAAGCCGCGCCGCTTCCTTCCAGCCGATGAACTCCAGCAGCATCACGCCGGAGAGAATCACCGAGCCGGGATTGATGACGTCCTTATCGGCGTACTTGGGCGCGGTTCCATGGGTGGCCTCAAAAACCGCGTAGCCGTCGCCGATGTTGGCGCCGGGCGCAATGCCCAGGCCCCCAACCTGCGCCGCGGCCGCGTCGGAGATGTAGTCGCCATTCAAATTGGTTGTCGCCAGCACGCTGTAGTCCTCCGGCCGCAGAATGATTTGCTGGAAGATGGAGTCGGCGATGCGGTCGTTGATGAGCAGCTTCGACTTCCATGCACCGTTGCCGTGCGACTGGCCGAGTGAGTCGATGACGGTCTTTACTTCTTTGCAAATCGCGGCCTGATAGTCAGCAGAAGCCATGTCCAGTCCCGGCTCGATGAGCGCGGCATTCTGCTCAACGGTCAACGCGGGGTTGGCGTCTTTGTTGCCCAGAATCCAGCTCTCGCGCTCGGTGATGGTCTGGGCGCGGAACTCCTCGGTGGCGACCTCATAGCCCCACTCGCGGAAAGCGCCTTCGGTGAATTTCTGGATGTTGCCCTTGTGCACCAGCGTGACGGTCTTGCGGCCCTCAGCCAGCGCGGCCTTGATGGCGGCGCGCACCAGCCGTTTCGAGCCGAAAATCGAGATGGGCTTGATGCCCACGCCGGAGTCGGATCTGACTTTTTTCTTGCCGCCTTTGAGCACTTCATCATTCAAAAACTGAATCAGCCGCGCGGCGTCGGGCGAGCCTTGCTTGAACTCGATGCCCGCGTACACGTCCTCGGTGTTTTCGCGGTAGATGACGATGTTCAGCTTCTCGGGGTGCTTCACCGGGCTGGGGACGCCCTGGTAATACTTCACCGGGCGCACGCAGGCGTAGAGGTCAAGCGTCTGGCGAAGGGCCACGTTCAACGAGCGGATGCCGCCGCCCACCGGCGTGGTCAACGGCCCCTTGATGGAGACTCTCAGGTCGCGCGCGGCGGCCACCGAGTCGTCGGGCAGCCAGTTGCCGAAGCGCCGGAAGGCCTTTTCGCCGGCAAAGATCTCAAACCAGCGAATGGCGCGCCGTCCGCCGTAGGCCTTTTCAACAGCCGCGTTGAAGACCCGCTCAGAGGCCTTCCAGATGTCGCGGCCCGTGCCGTCGCCCTCAATATAGGGAATGATGGGGTGGTCGGGCACAACGAATTGTCCGTTTTGGTAGTCGATTGGCTGGCCGTTTTTGGGCAATTCCAGCCCGTTGTAGGTATCTTGCATGGGTTTTTGAAACACTCCTCTTTCTCTATGTTAGAGGAGGGAGCGGGCGGTTGGGATTCAGGGAGTTATTCCATGTGGATTGGGTCTGTGCTACGCTTCCTGCGGTGGGGTTGCGCAGTAGTGGGATCTTTCAATTTCTATAACGGAGGGCGGGAGTTGCGGCGCATTACGAAACTACACCCCGCGAATCATGCCGAACGCGAAATGTCCTGAATCGCCAGAGTGGTACGTCTATCAGTTTGAAGTGAAGGGTGTCCCTTTTTATGTTGGCATTGGTCGTGCCGAGAGGGCATCGGATCGTTTGCGCTGGGTGTGTTCACAGATAAAGCGAGAACTCGAAGGCAGGCCTGCAAAATGGGTATTGCATACACTCGTACTCAAAGCGTTTATCTTGTCGCCTGAGACCATCGAATGCCGATACATTCGGAAACGGGTCTGCCGCACGGAAGCCCTAAGGATTGAAAAACAGAGGATTGAGCGCCTGCTTGAATCTGGCCACATATTAGCCAACATTCAGTACAATCCCATCCGGCCAACCCTTCAGCAGGTTGTCAACTTTGTGCGAAAGAAGTCAAAGTAACAACTGGCGCTCACTCAGAAGTCTTGACATCATGATGCCTTCCAGTCTAGCATCATGATGTGCGAACCACCCTCACCATAGACGACGACATTGCCGCGCTCGTGGAGCAGGAGCGGCGGCGCACGGGCGACTCCTTCAAGGGTACGGTGAACCGGCTGCTGCGCCATGGGCTGATAAATGCCAAGGAGAAAGCGGCAACGAAGCCGTTTGAGATTACGCCCTTTCCGCTGGGGGTGGGCGAAATGCTGGACCGGCATAACGGATGCGTCTCAGCCTTGATCGATGAGCTGGAAGGACCGTACCACCGTTGATTGTCCCGGACGCAAATCTGCTGATTTACGCCTATGACTCCGAGGCAGTTCAGCACCGTGCCGCGCGGAACTGGCTGGGGAAGGTTTTTTCCGCGCCGGAGTTGATCGGTCTGCCATGGCAAACCATCTCGGCATTTATCAGGATTACCACCAATTCCCGGAATACCGGAGATCGCTTTCCAACGAACAAGGCAATTGGCATTGTGCAGCAGTGGATGGAGTTGAAAAATGTGCGTCTACTGGCTCCCGGTGAGCATCATTGGTCCCACTTCCAGAGGATGCTGGTTGAGGGGCAGGTACGCGGTTCAATGACCACCGATGCGCAACTGGCGGCGCTGACCATCGAATACGGCGGCGTGCTGCACACCACCGACCGCAATTTTGCCCGCTTTCCAGGGCTGCGATGGGTCAATCCGCTGCTGGAAGCCTGAAAATTGCCTCTCGATTTGCGGCGTCTCGAAATGGCGCAAGCCGGAGCAGGCGGCGGCGGGCGGAATTAATCCCTACAAATGCACAATGAAATCGATATAAATTCTGTTTTCACCTGTCAGAATGCGTTAAACTCATTCGGGAACCTATCCCCCAGAGCCACAACTTCAAATCCAGGGAGGATACATCGAAATTGGGAAAAAGCATGGTCCCGAAGAAGCTGTTTTTCACCAAGGGCGTAGGCAAACACAAGGAGCGGTTGACCTCCTTTGAGCTGGCCCTCCGGGATGCGGGCATCGCCTCGCAGAATCTGGTGCGCGTTTCCTCCATCTTTCCGCCGAATTGCAAGCTGATTCCCCGCAAGGAAGGCCTCAAATACCTGAGTCCAGGCGAGGTGGTTTTTGCGGTGATTGCGGAGAACTCGACGCGCGAGCCGCACCGGCTGCTGGTATCGAGCATCGGCGTGGCCATCCCCGCGGATAGAAACACCTACGGCTACCTGAGCGAGCATCACAGCTTCGGCGAGACCGAAGATCAGGCCGGCGAGTACGCCGAGGAACTGGCGGCGGAGATGCTGGCCACCACCCTGGACGTGGAGTTCGATCCGGACAAGAGCTGGGACGAGAAAAAGGAGATTTACCGCATCTCCAACAAGATTGTCCGCACCAGCAACGTGACGCAGTCGGCCGTGGGCGACAAGCGCGGCAAGTGGACCACCACCATTGCCGCCGCTGTCCTGATTCTGGAAGAGTAGGGATTGCATTTGGCGGTGCTTAGGCCAATCTCGCCTGCGGGGTTGGCCTTGACGCATGAGTGCGGAGGAATGTTCAGCGATCCATGGCAACGACGCGCAAATACAAAGTGGGGCTGGTGCAGATGCGCATGGGCGCCGAGCCGGAGGCCAACTTTGCCTCGGCCATCGGCCACATCCGCGAAGCCGCGCGCTTGGGCGCCAACATCGTCTGCCTGCCGGAGCTTTTCCGCACGCAGTATTTTTGCCAGCGCGAGGATCTGCGCCTCTTTGATTTGGCCGAGCCGATTCCGGGGCCATCCACGGAAAAACTGGCTGAGATTGCGCGCGAAGCTCACGTCGCAATTATTGCTTCGCTCTTTGAGCGGCGCGCGCCGGGACTTTACCACAACACCGCCGTCACCTTGAACGCCGACGGGGCCATCGCCGGCGTCTATCGCAAGATGCACATTCCCGATGATCCGCTCTACCACGAAAAGTATTATTTTGCTCCCGGAGATCTGGGTTTTCAGGCCGTGGATACGGCCTTTGGCCGCGTGGGAACGCTGGTCTGCTGGGACCAGTGGTATCCCGAGGCCGCGCGGCTTACGGCGCTTCAGGGAGCTGAGGTGTTGTTTTATCCGACGGCCATCGGCTGGCACCCGGCCGAGAAGGCCGAGTTCGGCGCGGCGCAATATGATGCCTGGCAGACGATTCAGCGGGCGCACGCCATCGCCAACGGAGTTTATGTGGCTGGAGTCAATCGCGTTGGTCTTGAGCACAGCGAGATCAAATTGCCGCACGGCGACGCTCACGGCAATCGCGTTGAGGGGAAGGGAATCGAGTTCTGGGGCGGCAGCTTTTTGGCAGATCCCTTTGGCCGCCTAATCGCGAAGGCCTCGCACGACGCGGAAGAGATTCTGATCGGCGAGATCGACCTGGGGCTGATTGAGGAGACGCGCCGTAACTGGCCGTTTTTGCGCGACCGCCGCATCGACGCCTACGCACCTCTATCCCAGCGTTTCCTCGATCCGGCGAGCACGCGGCCGGCGGACGGAGATAGCCATTGAGGCGCGAATAGAAATTCTGAATCCATGCCGTGCCGAGACAGGAGTCTTTCGTACCGTGATACGGAGGGTATGATTGTCTTTATGCAATTCCCTAAAGGAGGAATCCATGATGAAATCGGTATTCATATGCTGCTCTGCGATACTTGCCTGTTCAGTGATCGCTTGCGCTCCTGCAAAAAATGAGAACACGGGCTCATCCCCGGTGAAGCCGGATATCTCTGTCGCTTCGGTTAAAGTTGAATTATCGGTTGCGCCCTCGGTAAAAGCGGCCATCGATAAAGTCACACCAACAGCGAAGTACGTGTACTTTGTTGTCAAGGGCACCGAACCGAAATCGGATTCCGACCTGGAGAAGCGTACCCTGTTTGCTTGTTGCGACGTACCACTAGAGAATGTTGGCTCAATCGTCGAAAATGCGATCCCATCTCTGAAAGCACCACAGTTTGCTGGTGTGCAAGCGTACCTGATCTCTGCCAACGTATCCAACTCTACAAAGGGACCGGGCGAGATTTATATCGCTTGGGAAATGAGTCAAAACCATATCGAATATAAAGGGCGCAAATTCCCGTTTGTGGGCAAGGAACTGGCGTTTGGCAGGACTGCCACGATGGCCCAGATCCAGCAGCGTGCGATTCAGGATATGCGAACAGCCGGCAATGGCGTGTTAGTACTATCGCGTGGCTCGCAGGCTCCAGCACCGGATTTTGTCGAGGTTGTGTTCAAGTAGAAATGCCCGTTCATATGCCCGGAAATACGCTGCGTGAACTCGGTTACCGCATGCCCGCCGAATGGGAGCCGCACGAGGCCACCTGGCTGGCCTGGCCGCACAACCTCGACGATTGGCCGGGAAAGTTTCAGGCCATCCCCTGGCTCTACGCGGAGATTGTGCGCCTGCTTGCCGCGCATGAACGCGTGCATCTGATTGTCGAGGACGCCAAAGCCGAGCAGCGCGTGCGCGGAATTCTGGAGAAGGCGGGAGCGAATCTCGACCGCGTGAGCTTTCACGCGTGGCCCACCAATCGCAGTTGGACGCGCGACTCAGGGCCGATATTCGTTCGCAATGCGGAGGGCAAAGTCGGCCTGACGAACTGGAAGTTCAACGGCTGGGCCAAGTACTCCGACTGGCCGCTCGACGATAAGCTGCCGGGGCGCGTGGCGAAGCTGCTCGGATTGCCCGAGTGGAAACCTGCGATCAAATTCGCGGATGGACGTGAGCACCGCATCGTCCTCGAAGGCGGCTCCATTGACGTAAACGGCGCGGGCATTCTGCTCACCACCGAGGAGTGCCAGTTGAGCGAGGTCCAGCAGCGCAATCCCGGCGTGAGCCGCGAACAACTGGAGCAGGCTTTTCACGACTATCTCGGCATCGATCAGACCATCTGGCTGAATCGCGGCATTGTTGGCGACGACACCCACGGCCACATCGACGACATCGCGCGCTTCGTTGGACCAACAACCATAGTCGCCGCCGTCGAGCCGGATTCGAGCGACCCTAACCACGCGACGCTCGCCGAAAATCTAAAACGGCTCAAGGCCGCCCGGACTCTCGACGGCAAGCAATTCACGCTGATCGAGCTGCCGATGCCGCGTCCAGTCATTTTCCAAAGCCAGCGTCTTCCCGCCAGTTACGCGAACTTTTACATCGCCAACGAACAGGTTCTGGTTCCCACCTTCCACGATCCCAACGACCGCGTCGCTCTGAACATTTTGGCCGCAGCATTTCCCAACCGCGAAGTCATCGGAATTCACTCGGTTGACCTCGTATGGGGCCTGGGCACGCTGCACTGCATGACCCAGCAGCAGCCCGCCGCATTACCATTGAAGCCATGATCGACGATCGCATTGCCATGGAAGCCGCGCTCGATGAAGCTCGCCTGGCCGCAGAGGCGGGCGAGGTGCCCATTGGCGCGGTGGTGGTCTTTGACGTTGCGATTATCGCGCGCGGGCAGAATCGCGTGCTGCGCGACCTGGACCCCACGGCCCACGCGGAGATCGTTGCCCTGCGCGCGGCAGCGGCGGCCATCGGCAACTACCGCCTCTCCGGTTGCACGCTCTACGTGACGCTGGAGCCTTGCGCCATGTGCGCCGGAGCCATGATTCATGCCCGGATTGACCGGCTGGTTTATGCCGCCGCCGATCCCAAGGCGGGCGCTTGCGGCTCGGTGCTTTCCGTGCTCAACCACCCCCAGCTCAACCATCAAATGGAGGTGGAGACGGGGATTCTGGCCGATGAGGCGGCGGAGTTGCTGCGCAATTTCTTCCGCGAGCGGCGATAAGGGTAAACTACCCGCATGAAGGTCGTCCTATACGCGGTTACCTGGTGCGGAGATTGCCGCGCGGCGAGGAAGTTTCTCGACTCCCACGGCATCGAGTACACCGAGATCGATATCGACCGCGACCCGGCGGCCTCGGCCGAGCTGGTCAGTCAAGTGGGCAAGCGCGCCATTCCGCAGTTGGTGATCGACGGCGAGTGGTTCCAGCCTTACAAGCCGGGCCGCGGGCTGCTTCTCGATGAGTTGCACCAGCGGCTTGGAATTCCTCGAAGTTGAACAGGCCAGGGTTTAAGGCATCCCGTTTATTCCACAATAAAATCGTGAAAAGGACAAGGCACGGAGTGCTTGTTCGCGCCTGAAGCTTATCTCCTCGTACAATATAGAGTTGGGGCAGCGCCGTCCATTACGCCCCGGCAAGGAGTCTCCCTTGATCGAACGCTATACACGCCCGGCCATGGGCCGCATCTGGAGCGAAGAGAATAAGTATCGCTGCTGGCTTGAAGTGGAGATAGCAGCGAGCGCCGTGCTGGCTGCTGACGGCGTAATTCCCGTCGGCGCCGCGGAGGCGATTGCCACCAAGGTCGGCGTCACCGTTGCCCGCATTCAGGAGATTGAGGAGGAGGTGAAGCACGACGTCATCGCCTTCACCACGGCGATTGCCGAAAACCTGAAATCTCAGGGGCTGGACGCCGAGTCGCGCTGGCTGCACTACGGGCTCACCTCGACGGATGTGGTGGACACCGCCCAAGCGTTGCAAATCAAAGAGGCTTCGGTGCTGATCCACGCGGGCCTGGTGGAGCTGATGGCAGTGCTCAAGCGGCGGGCCATCGAATTCAAGCACACGCCCACCATCGGCCGCACCCACGGCATCCACGCCGAGCCCACCACCTTCGGCCTCAAGCTGCTGAACTGGTACGCCGAGATGGAGCGCAATCTTAATAGATTTGCGGCGGCCGCCGAGGATCTGCGCGTCGGCAAGCTCTCGGGCGCGGTGGGGACATTTGGCCACCTGAAGCCGGAGCACGAGGAGAAGATCTGCGCGCGGCTGGGACTCAAGCCCGCGCCAGTATCCACGCAGGTCATCCAGCGCGACCGCCACGCGGCCTACATTTCCACGCTGGCCATCATCGCCGGCACTCTGGATAAGATCGCCGTCGAGGTGCGCCACCTGCAACGCACCGAGGTGCGCGAGGCGCAGGAGTATTTCAGCGAAAAGCAGAAAGGCTCCTCGGCCATGCCGCACAAGAAAAATCCGATTACCGCGGAGCAGATCAGCGGCCTGGCGCGCGTGCTGCGCGGCAATGCCCAGGCGGCCTTCGAGGACATGGCGCTGTGGCACGAGCGCGACATCTCGCACTCCTCCGTGGAGCGCATCATCTTTCCCGACTCGACGATTCTGGTGGATTATCTGCTAGCCAAAACGGAAAACCTGATTAGCCGGCTGCTGGTTTTTCCCGAGCGGATGAAAAAGAACCTGGAATTGACCGGCGGGCTGATCTTCAGCGGCCAGTTGCTGCTCGATCTTGCCGAAGCCGGAATGTTGCGCGAGGAGGCCTACAAACTCGTCCAGACACACGCCATGCGGGCCTGGAAGGAAGACCTGAACTTCCGCGACGAAATTGCGCGGGATGCGGCGATCACGAAGCTGCTCAGCGAGGAAAAACTGGCGCGCACCTTCGACTACACGCGGCAATTGGGCAATGTGGACGCGATCTTCAAGCGGGTGCTGGGAGAGTAAGAGTGGAAGTTGTAAATTTCACCGTCATACATACCGGCGCATCCGGCGTAATCTTTGATTGCTGGGTTTTCCGCGCGCATGGGAACTTTTCTCTTCCGGTTGCGTAATGCTGCTGAGGAGGAATACCACATGCGCACACTTCTGCGTGCACTTTTGCTCTGCCTGCTTGTTCCCACCGCTATCGCCTTTTCTCAGGATAAGCCGCCTGCCGCCGCCCCAGCCGCTTCTCCGGCTGATCCGCTCAGCACATTCAACAAAATGGTTTACAGTGGCGTGAAGGGAATCCTTCTCCGCTCCGCGGAAAAAATGCCCGAAGAGAATTATGCCTTCAAGCCTACGGAAGCAGTGCGCAGTTATGGCCAGATCATCGGACACGTGGCCGATTCGCAGTATTATTTCTGCTCCCTCGCGTTGGGCGAGGCCAACCCCGCGCTGCAAATCGAGAAGACCAAAACCTCGAAGGCCGATTTGATTGCCGCGCTCAAAGGCGCCTTTTCCTATTGCGACAAGGCCTACGACGGCATGACGGACGCCTCCGCCACTCAAACAGTAACGCTTTTTGGAGGCCCTACACCCAAAATAGGCGTACTGGAAGTCAACTTGCTGCACAGTATGGAGCACTACGGCAACCTGGTTACTTATATGCGGATGAAAAACATCATTCCACCAACCAGCGAGCCGGGAGCCATGCCAAAGCCGTAGAATTTATGTGCCAACGGGCCGGTCGCTCTCCGGCCCATTGTTCTCCCGCATTCGTGCAGGCTTCCCGTTTTATCAAATACGCAAAGAACGCTTATCGGTTAAAGTGGGGGTGTCGGGCTGTGAGCCGGACAGGAGGAGTTCGCGCTGTGGAAGCCATGAACCTCACCGTTGCCATCACCGGCGCATCCGGCGCAATCTTTGGCCGCGAGCTGCTGCGCGCACTCGAGACCGATGATCGCGTAGCCCGCGTCCACTTTGTCGCCTCGGAGAATTCGCTGCGCGTGATTGCCGAGGAGCTGGGCGTCAGCGGCCGCAACGATCTGCTCGAAAAATTCCTCGGCGCCGCGCCAAAAAAAACCGCCCAGCTCTCCGATGCCGACATTGGCGCGGCCATCGCCTCGGGCAGCCATCCATCCAACGGCATGATTATCCTGCCCTGCTCCATGGGGACTCTTGCGGCCATCGCAAACGGTCTGGCCAACTCGCTCATTGCCCGCGCTGCCGACGTCACGCTCAAGGAGCGCCGCCCGTTGCTGCTCTGCGTGCGCGAGACGCCCTTCAACCGCATTCACCTCAGAAATATGACGCTGGCCGCCGAGGCCGGCGCGGTCATCTTCCCCTGCATCCCAACCTTTTATAACCACCCCATAGACTCCACCGAGATGGCCCGCCAGTTCGCCTTCCGCGTACTGGCCCACATCGGCCTGCCCCAGCCGGGCGCTTGCGTGTGGAAGGCGGAGGAATAGATGGATGCCGAGCGTACACGCGAGTTTCTCCGCTCTCTTCCGCATGTGGTTGAGACGGCCACCAATACAACCAGGTGGGGCGACAAGTTAGTCTTCCGGGCCGGCGATAAGGCCGCGGGCGGAAAGATGTTTTCGCAGATCGACTTTGAAAAGGACGGACGAGCGGTTCTCTCTTTCGCTGCCGATCCAGAGCGGTTCGATGAACTTGTAGAGAGGGATGGCGTGGTTCCGGCCCCTTACCGCGCACACCTGCATTGGGTGGCGCTGATGCGCTGGGATGCAATCGGAGATTCTGAATTGAAAGAGCTGCTGCGCCATGCCAGGGCTCTGACCTTTGCCAAGTTGCCCAAACGGATGCGCGATTCGCTGGCGAAGAGTGATGCGAGTTGAAAGTGGCGCTGATCCAATCGCGCTGCGCAATATGACGCTGGCCGCCGAGGCCGGCGCGGTCATCTTCCCCTGCATCCCCACTTTCTATAACCACCCCGTAGATTCCACCGAGATGGCGCGCCAATTAGCCTTCCGCGTGCTGGCCCATATCGGCCTGCCCCAACCGGGCGCCTTCGTCTGGAAGGCGGAAGAGTGAAATACAGGGACTAGGGATTAGGGACTAAAGAACATCTCCTCCTATACATTCCTTCCAGAAAACTGCTAGCCAGGAATTTCATCCGCCGCCGGTTAAATCTCATTTTCCGGGCTTGCAGGGGAGCACGTTTTGAAGATAACCTGCGCTTTATCAATGTTTTATGCTTTTCGCCGATTTCACACTGCAATGGTAATAATTTCATGACTCTGGTCTTGACACAGGAATTATTGCGTTCTCATACAACTTTGCTTGTCACAAAGGGCAGGTCTTTCTATAATCCATCATGACCGCATTGGAAACCGAGGTGGCATGATGTACCCGTCCTCCCGGCGTAAAACCGCCTTAAGGAGCGGTTTTCATTCCATGAGCGAGCAATTTGAGCATTGTTTCCATTTTGGCAATACCCAGGAGTACTGAATGAAAAAATTAGTCTCAACATCTATGATGGCATTGGCGAGCATCAGTCTCATGATCGCGCCCATGCTTCGTGCCCAGGATTCGACGATCACCATCAAGGATCCGGCTGAGTTTAACACCTACAACAACGCCTGTGGCCGTTGCGCTGACCCTGCCGGACAGCGCGATCCCAACGCCAAGCCCTCGGCCACGGCCCTGGAGAGCTTTTTGCAGGCTTATCCACAGAGCGTCGTCAAGGCCTCAGTTCTTGATATGCTGATCGACCTCTACCAGGCCACTGGCGATACCGACAAGACGCTCGGCGCGGCCACCCGCCTGCTTCAGGTGGATCCCAACAACATGAAGGCCATCTACATCTCCGTTGTTGTCAAGAAGAGCCAGTGTGCCAAGAGTGTCAATCAGAGGACCGGCTTGGGTGACCAGCAGACCTGTGACGATGATGCGATGCTGGCCCGCAAGGGCCTTCTTGCGTCAAAGCCGGCCGGAATGACGGACTCTGATTGGAAGAAGCTGACGGCTGGAACCTATCCGGCTTATCACTCGGCTATCGCACTGGATGATGCCGTATCCAAGAAAGACTATAAGGGCGCGGCCTCCGAATATACTGCCGAACTGATGCTGTATACGGATGCTCAGACCCAGTCTGGGCCGGCATTGCAGGACACGCTCTTTCTCGCCCAGGCGTATAGCCAGCCTGACGCCAAGGATCTGGTCAAGGCAATCTGGTTCTACGCCCGGGTTTGGAATTTTGTGCCTGCCGGGTACAAGCCCACCATTGAAAAATCGCTCGAATATTACTACAACAAGTACCATGGCGACCTGAAGGGCCTTGACGACATCAAGGCTCAGGCAGCCCTCACAACGTTTCCTCCGGGAACTCTGATTATCCAGGCGGCTCCAACGCCGGCTGAGCTTGCTCACAAGGCGGTTGTGGAAACTCCCAACCTGGGCGCCATGAACCTGAGCGACGCCGAGTATGTCCTGGTGAACGGGCTCAAGGCCGATGTGGATCAAGTGTGGGCCGCGCTGAAAGACCGGGCTACGCCGGTTCCAGGCATCGTCATGGAAGCTAATGTCTCGGCTATGAAGATTGTCGTGACCCAGGGTGTCAAGCAGACCGACTTTATCGTCAAACTGACGACTCCGGTGGCGTGCAAGGAATTCCCGGCGGCCAGTGTTGTTCTGAAAGATGAGGAGGACTTCATCCTCAGCTCCGGCGTCAAGGAAGACACCGACAAGTTGAGCGAGCTCTTCAGCGAGCCCAAGATTCCGATCAAGAAGATTGCGATTGAGCCACTCGTTGGGGTGATCAAAGTCGCTGTCTCTCAGGATGCCAAGGATGCCAAGGTTCCCGACTTCATCGTCAATCTGAAGACGCACGTATCTTGCAAGGAAGCGCCGTCAGTACAGTCTGTGTATGGGCAAGCGAGCAAGGGCGAAGCGGAGTTGGATGGCACGTATGACAGCTTCTCGCAGGTTGCAGCCACGGCCACCGCGGCACAGACTGCACAGATTGTGCTGCGCGATGGCGTGATCATTCCCAAGAAAGTTGCTCCCGTGCACCCGAAACCGGCTGCCGGACATCCCGCCGCTCACCCGGTTCATTGATCGGATGTCCGGTATGATTTGTTGATAGAGCTGGAGCCGGCAAGGCTCCGGCGCAACCCGCTTTCCTCCTGGGTTATCAAGGGGCAGCCTGTATCGGGCTGCCCCTTCTGTTTTTTCGTAACTGCCAAACCAAAGTCTGCCCCATGCAATGGTGATAGGCTAGGGGAAGAATGGAACGATTCAGAAAACGCACCGTCTTTCTGGCCTTTGCCGCCATCACAATGGTCTGCCCGTCCTTCAGATCACAGGAGGCGCAGCCAAACCAGAATGTCGATGCTCCTCAGTCACGGCAAGTGCGCAAGGCTGAACGGCGTCCGATGCCCTTTCCACCCGGAAGCGAGATGCAGACGCCGGCCGCCTCGCTTGAATTCCGCTCCTATGACCGCATGAGCCAGCAGGATCGCGACCTGGCCGCGGACGCGGAGTCGGCCATCGGCGAGCGCGCCGGCTTTGCCAACCTGGAATTTAACGTGGGCAAATGGAATTACCAGCAGATCGTCTGCTCCGCGCTGCCCGGTCACCTCTTTTTGCAGTTCACGCGCAACAACGGCAAAGGCGACGTGAGCGTTTTTACGGCATCAGTTCCGCGCTCGGGCGACGGCCGGGTGCGCATCATCCCCATTCAGCGCCGCGGCTATTCGCTCTTCTCTCCCGCGCCCATCAACGCGCTCACCATCTCGGCCTTCAACCACATCCGCGCCGAAGAGCACGTGGACCGGACCCCCGAATGGCTGGCCACCGGCATGTGCTATGCCGCCCTGGCAGGCGCGCATCCTCAGATCGGGCCGCCGGAGCAGACCGACATCATAAAGCTCCCCGCTACTCCAACAGGCAGAGAAACAATTCCCATGCACGGCGGCGCGGTGATTCGATTTACCGATGTCGCCGCCCCTGCGCGGCCCATGGAGTGGAGCATGACCTTCAACGGCAAGGGAAAGCTGCTCAAGGCCACACATTCAGCCGCGCCGAAATCGGGAGGCAAGGTTGTTAAGCAAACTCCGACCGAGGTCCAGGGGAAACCTGTCCAGTCGGCTGATCCAAGTTCGAAGGCAATTTTGATCAAGTGAGTTTGCGGTGAACACTATTCACTGTTCACTGACCACTGTTACTCCCCCAGCATGATGCGCTGAATCCCTGTGGCGCGCCCTGTTTTGGGATCGCAGCTCACCAGCGCGGCGCACATCTTGGGGTTTCCCTTGGCGGCGTCGAATTTGCCCGGCATTCCGGAGAGAAATTTGCGCAGCACCAGTTCTTTTTCCACGCCGATCACGCTGTCGTAGGGGCCGCTCATGCCCACGTCGGTCTGGTAGGCGGTGCCATTCGGCAGCACGCGCTCGTCGGCGGTGGGAACGTGCGTATGCGTGCCCAGCACCGCGGTCACGCGTCCATCCAGATGCCAGCCCATCGCTGCCTTCTCGCTGGTGGCCTCGGCATGGAAGTCCACCACGATGACCCTGGCGCGAATCCCGGCCAGCAGAGCGTCAACGGCGTGGAAGGGGTCGTTGGTGGTGTTCATGAAGACGCAGCCCTGCAACTGGATCACGGCATACTCCACGCCGCTTGCCGTCATGCCCTCATAGACGCCCCAGCCGGGAACGCCGGGTTGCAGATTCGCCGGGCGCAGCACACGGCGGCCGCGCTCATGGCTATCGGCAGGGGCCGCGTTCATGTAGTCGATCAGCTCGCGCTTGTCCCAGACATGGTTGCCGGTGGTCAGAACATCAGCGCCCAGATCGAAGAGATCTTCGGCGATCTGCGGCGTCAGGCCAAAGCCGCCGGCGGCGTTTTCCGCATTGATGATGGTCAGCTCCACCTCATGCGCCTCACGCAGATGGCCGATGTGTTCGCGCACAATCTTGCGTCCCGCGCTGCCGAAGATGTCGCCGACGAAGAGAATGTTCACGGCTGTTCCGTTCCCTGTTCCCTGTTCCCTATTCCCTGCTTCTCCGGCCTCATCAGCGGAAACAGAATCACGTCGCGAATCGATTTTGATCCGGTCAGCAGCATCACCAGCCGGTCGATGCCGATGCCCTCGCCGCCAGTGGGAGGCAAGCCGTAAGCCAGCGCGCGCACGTAATCCTCATCCATCTGGTGAGCCTCTTCGTCGCCATGGGCGCGCTCCACAAGCTGCTGTGCAAACCGCTTGTGTTGCTCCACCGGATCGTTCAATTCGCTGAAGGCGTTGCCCAGCTCGAAGCCGCCGCAGAAAAACTCGAAGCGCTCCACATGTGCCGGATCGTCAGGCTTGGCTTTGGAAAGCGGCGAAACTTCGGTCGGATAGTCGTAGATGATCGTCGGCTGGATGAGAAACGGTTCCACCACCGCCTCAAAGAGGTTGTAGACTAATTTACCAACGGATGCGCCCTTGAGCGAATCGTAGTAAATCGCGGTGATGGTGCCATGCATGGTCTTCAACTCCGCGAGGCGCTCCGGACTGAGATGCGCGGTATCGCCTTCCGTCTTTTCCAGCGAGTTCATAGCCGCATGAAGCCGCTTCTGCAAGTTCGGCGCTGAATCGAGAACTGCGAGAGCCGGCTTGACTCCCGCCTCTTCCGGCCAATACTCATGGATGGCCTCCCGCATCGTCAGCCGTGTCCACTTACCCAGATCAATCTCCACGCCGCCGAAGTTCGTGATCGTCGTTCCGTTCACCTCCCGCGCCACAAACTCGATCAGCTCCTCGGTGATCTGCATCAGGTCGTGATAATTCGCGTAGGCCTGGTAGAACTCCAGCATGGTGAACTCGGGATTGTGCTGCGTGCTGACGCCCTCGTTGCGGAAGTTGCGGTTGATCTCGTAGACGCGATCCAGGCCGCCTACCACCAGCCTCTTCAGATAAAGCTCCGGCGCAATGCGCAGAAACAAATCCAGATCGAGCGCATTGTGGTGCGTGGTGAAGGGCCGCGCCGCCGCCCCGCCGGCGATCTGCTGCATCATCGGCGTTTCTACTTCCAGATAGCCGCGCTCATCAAAAAACTTACGAATAGCCTTGAGCGCCTTGGCGCGCTTGACGAAGACCTCGCGCGAGTCGAGATTGGCAAAGAGGTCCACATAGCGCTGGCGATAGCGCAGCTCCACGTCGGCCAGGCCGTGAAATTTTTCCGGCAGCGCCAGCATGGCCTTGCAGAGAAAGGTCAGCCGCTCCACATGAATCGTCAGCTCGCCAGTCCGCGTGCGGAAGAGGTAGCCTGACGCGCCAATGTGGTCGCCCAGATCTAAAAGTTTGTAGAGCGCAAAGCCCTGCTCGCCCACCGCGTCCAGGCGCACGTAGATCTGCAAGCGCTGGCCGTCTTGTTGTAGGGTTGCAAAGCCGGCCTTGCCCTGCGCGCGAATGGCCATGATGCGACCGGCCACGGCCACCGTCACGCGGCTGGCTTCAAGCGCCTCCGCCGTTGCCTCATCCCACTTTGCGCGTACCTGCGGCACAGTGTGCGAGGCAGGGAACTGGTTGGGATAGGCCGCTTGGCCCAGCTTGACGATCTCTTCCAATTTCGTTTTGCGCAACTCGAAGAGGTTGCGCTCAAATTCCGAATCAAACACGGTGATTCCTTCCATTCAAAGGGAAAAGGCCTAAAAGGGAAGTATACCCGCTTCCCGGTTGGCCTTGTATGCTGAGAGGGAGCTACTATGCCCTTCAACCGCCCCATTCCGGACAGCCAACCGCGCCGCAAGACCTCCGCCGGTCTTGAAGGGCTGGTGCAGGCGGAAAAGCTGATGCAGATCGCGATTTTGCTGCCCTCTTCGGCGTGCATCGGCTGGCTGGCAGGGGCCTGGGCCGATAACCGCTTTCACCAGTCGTGGATCGGCATCGCCGGGTGCATCTTTGGCGGCATCTCCGGGCTGGTTTATGTGGTCCGGCTGGCGCTGGCCAGCGCTGGTGATTCCGCAAATGACGCGGGGACCGAAAGCGGAAATGGGAAGGGAAGCCCCGGCAAGCCATGAGCGAAGATACCCACCCTGTTGCCGACCTTTCGGATGCCGCGCTGCAGGCCCTGCTGCGGCGGGCCATGCGCAACACGCTGATTCTGGGAGTGATCTCAGCCATCGCGCTATGGATCGCCTCCGGTTGGCGCAATGCGGCCATGATGGCCGTGGGAGCCGCAATCTCGGCTGCCAGCATCTGGGAATGGCAGCGGCTGGTCCGTTTCATCAATGCCAGAATGGACCACAAGCAGAGCCCCAGGGGAACGGTAACGGTGGTGGTGTTCTTTGTGATCAGACTCACCGTTTTTGCGGGGGTTATCTATGGTAGCCTGAAGTGTTTCCACGGTTCGGTAGTCGCGCTTTTGTGCGGTCTGGGACTGGCTCTGGCAGCCACGGCCTGGGAGGCGCTCAGGCTGCTCAGGGAATGAAAGTTCCGTTCAGCGAGCCGGGCGGGAAACAGAAAGATTCATCTCACGATGCCGGAATCATGGATTTTTGTCCGTTGGCTGAACGATCTCTTCATGGGGGTCGAGGTCAAGGCCTTTCAATCAATTGGAATTTTGCCCGCCGAGGCCAATCATCAGGCCGTTAAGGTCAATCAGGCCTTCGCGCTGGAACTGCTGGTGGCTGCCGGGCTGATCGCTTTCTTTGTCCTTGTGCGGCTCACCCTTGCGGTGGAAAAGCCCCGCACGGCGCAGCAGATCGCCGAGATGATTCACGAGTTCGCCGGAGGCCAGGCCGACCAGATTATCGGTCACGGCTACCAGCGTTTCCAGGCCTTCGTTACCTGCGTTTTCCTGTTTATCGTGCTCAACAACCTGCTGGGACTGGTTCCCGGCTTCGATACGCCAACCGCCCAGCCCTGGGTGCCGCTGGGTGTTGCGGTACTCACCTTTATCTACTACAACTTCTACGGCCTGCGCGAACAGGGAGTGGTGGGTTATCTGAAGCACTTTGCGGGTCCGCTCTGGTGGCTCACGCCGCTCATGTTCCCCATCGAGATCATCTCCCACCTGGCTCGCATGATGTCGCTCACCATCCGTCTTTACGCCAACATGCTGGCCAGCGATCTGGTGACCCTGGTCTTCTTTTCAATGATTCCGGTGGTCATTCCCTCGATCTTTCTGGGTCTGCACGCTTTCGTTTCGCTCATTCAGGCCTATGTTTTCATGCTGCTGTCGATGATTTATCTGTCCATGGCGGTTTCGCACGAGCACTAAAAAGCAAGTGAAGAAGTGAAGGAGTGAAAAAGTGAAGTAAGAAAAGCGCGGAATTTAACTTTTTCACTCATTCACTTGCTCACTCGTTCACTCATTTGAAAAGATTTCGCCGGAGAGCGCTTCCGCTCCGGGCAAACGAACGGCCGCCAGCGTGAGGAGGCCAGCTTGGTGAGCCTCAACCACCCACTGGCGGCCAATTCCAGGGAAGCAGGAGAACTATGCGGAAACTTCAGTATGTCTTCATGGCCCTGGCGGTTCTTTGCTTCGCCATTCCGGCCTTCGCGGACGGCGGCTCTGCCGTCATCAACCTGGTGCCCATCGGCGCCGGCATCGGCATGGGTTTAGCCGCCGGTCTCTGCGGCTTGGGCCAGGGCAAGGCAACATCTTCGGCTGCCGAAGCGCTGGCCCGCAACCCCGGCGCCCGCGCCGGCATCATGCTCTTCCTGGTGCTCGGCCTGGCCTTCATGGAGTCGCTCACCCTCTTTACGCTGGTGATCGTCTTTGCCGTAGTCAAACAGTAAGGCTCGATTTTGAGCAAGAAAACGGCCTCGCCCTTAGGGGTGAGGCCGTTTTGCATGTGTACCCGTTTTAGTGAGAAGTGAGTGTGCTTATAAGGCCACTCACTTCTGCCCGCCGCGCAGCATTTGGATGGCCTGACGGTAGTCCAAATTGGCGGGGATGGGCGTATACCCGGTCATCTGCTGAGTGCTGTCGAAGATTTTGGTCTTGAGCAGGATGCGCAGCTCCATCTTGATCTGGAAGCGGGCGATGCGCCACTGCCCCGCGCCCACGTTGGCCTGCTCCAGGACAATCCATCCCCCCTTGTCCAGCTTGCCCAGGATGCCGAAGCCGTAGTTAGTGTCCTGCTGCAGGTGGCCCTCCAGGCGCGTCACGCGTTCCTGGGCGGCATCGATCCAAAGTTCTCCAACCATTGCGGTTAGCGCCTGCGTCTCCAGGTCAGGCGGGCTGAAAGCGGGGTTGGGACGGAAGCGGAATTTTTCCACTGCTCCCGCGGAGCCCTGGCCGGAGCCCGCATATTCGTAAAGAAATGCCTGGGGCAGCATGCGCAGCAGCTTCAGGACGATTCCGGTGTCCGATTCTTCGCTCTGCTTGCGATGGCGCTGCCTTCCCGGATCGCTCACGAGCGCGTCCAGCCGGGCCTCCTCCTGTTGCTCGTCGGCCTGCTCCAGCGGGTGGTCATTGAGGGCCACCAACCGGGCCACATCTCCGTCGCGTGTCTCGGCAATCTCCTTGCTCGTAGTCAGCCGCGGGCTGGACTTGCGCAGCCGATAACGCATGGGGTGGCTCAGGTCCCGGGCGGAACGTACCTCGGTGGCCAGAGCCCGCGCGACCATGGCCTGGGCCTGGACAGGCGTGAGGGCGGCAGGGGCAGGCTGCCCCAGAGCGGCGCTGGCCCAGGAAAACAGTAAAAATAACGGCAAAAACTTGTTCATAAGCTCTAGTTTATCGGGCATGGGCCGTCCGAGGATGGGGATTGAATCCATTTGCCTGTTAGACGCAAAAATGCCTTTTATGACTTTTGATTGAAGCCATGGGGCTTGGTTGCGTATAGTGCGTTCAGGGCCAATTATGAGGATAGAACATTCTTAGAGACTGAAGCAGACCGCTTTTGGATAAACACCCCCACACCCGGGGGAGCAGTAGATTGTCCTGGCAAGCACCGGATTGCGCACTCTCTGAATATTCTTGAAAGAAGGTCCGGGAAGGAATACAGAACATGACCGTCGACAGTACTCAAGCGCGCATCGGCAAGACCGTTGTGATTTGCGGCGAAGTAAAGGGCAGCGAAGATTTGATTGTGGATGGGCGGGTGGAGGGAACCGTGAACCTCACGGAGAGCCGGTTGACCATCGGCCCCAATGCAAACGTGGCCGCCGATCTCTCCGCCAAAGATATTTTGATCATGGGCCATGTGCAGGGCAATATGGTGGCCAGCGGACGCGTCGAGTTGCGCGCCGGCTGCGTTGTGGAGGGAGACATCCGCGCTCTCCGGCTGGCGGTGGAGGATAATGCGGTCTTTCGCGGCAAGGTGGATCTGACGCAAGCTGTTTCCAGGGGTTCTGAGGGCGCAAACGCGTTGAAGCCCGGTGGCGTTTCATAATCGAAAACCGCGCGCCGGTTCGACCACATGCCGGTTGCCAGGCAGCAAGAGGATCTGACGGTGTTTAGCCACTGGTTTGACAAAAATGAGGTGAGCAAAACTTCTGCGTCACTCCCGGGCTTTACCGGGCCCAAGGTGCCGCGCCACTCAGGCGGCTGGGCGGCGTTGCGCATGCGGCTGGATGCTGCGAAGTCCACCCTCCAAGCCCTCGACACCGGCTATACCTCTCCGGCCAACGTCCACTACCTGACCAGACTCGGCCACAGCGTCTTTCTGACTGATCTGGTTCGCGACGCCTGCACGGGCAACTGGCAGACCGGTGTAGACGAGAACGGCAAGCCGGTATGGAACGTCGAAGGCTTTCTGGAGCATTCGCTTGACTTTGCGGGACGCAAGTTTGACGTTGTGCTGTTGTGGACCACCCTCGACTATTTGCCCGAAGCCTTCGTGGCGCCGGTGGTTGCGCGCCTGTTTGAGGTCACGAACCCGAACGGGCAATTGTTGGCTTTTTTCCATACCCGGACCCAGGGCGAGGAGACGGTGCATTGCCGCTTCCACGTAACTCCCGGCGACGAAGTCGAGATACAGCTAACCCAGCAGTTTCCCATACAGCGCGCCTTCAGCAATCGCAGCATTGAACGGCTCTTCGCCTCGTGGTCAGGTTACCGCCAGTTTCTGGCCAAGGACGGCGTCTCGGAAGTCATCATTACGCGCTAGGTTGACAGCACATGGAGTAACGCATACTCAGAGCGTTACAGTTTAGCCATTCGCACTGACAAAAACGCAAAGACGGGAAACGTCAAGTACACCAGTCCGATCTCCGAGTAATAGCCCAGCGCGGTCATCTTCATCGGGCCGTAGGCAAACATCGGGTAATCGAAGATTAGGTTCATGAAGAACCATAGAGCTCCCACGAGCAGCGCCTCGCGTAACGCGATTGGCCGGTTTCTAAAATAGCGTGCGAGCAATATTCCGGCCGCAAGCAGAACGACCAAATCCATCAGCGTACTGAAGAGCGGCGCGTTGGATTTCTTCAAGGGAAACATAAAGAATGAGATGGCAAATGGAATAAGCCAACTGAGAAATCCTAACAAAAGGGCGCGTTTCCAAAGAATCATACTTGCCTCCACGCACAGATTGTAAGCAATGACCGGTGATCGTTCAAGATTGATTTTGCGATTTCACATAACAGGCTCTAGCTTGGAATCGGGCAGACAAAGAAATTATCCCCGTCGTAGATTGGGAATTCATGGAGGAACTGTAGCCATGGCTGATCGAATTCAGCAGACTAAAAATGGAGAGATGATCTCGCAGGGAGCGCGCATTACCTGGCTCGGGCATGCCACTGTGCTGGTGCAGACAGCCAAGGGCACGAACATCCTGGTCGATCCGTTTATCGCGCAAAATCCGAAGTACCCGAAGGATTTTGTTTTGCCGGCAAAGATTCATTACATTTTGCTGACCCACGGCCACAGCGACCATATTTCAGATGCGGCGCCGGTGGCTGCCCGGCACGATTCTACGGTAGTGGCCATCTACGAGTTGGCGACCTGGATTGCGGGTAAGGGCGTGGCCAAAACGATTGGAATGAATCTAGGCGGGACCGTGCAACTGGACGATGTGGCGGCGACCATGGTGGAGGCCAAACATTCTTCCGCCGCGCAAGATGAAACCGGCGATCACTATGTGGGAGTCGCGGCAGGCTTTGTATTGACCATCGCGGATGGTCCGGTCCTCTACCACGCCGGCGATACAGCGGTCTTCAGCGACATGAAGCTGATTTGCGAGCTATACCGGCCCGAGGTGGCCATACTTCCTATTGGTGGGCACTACACCATGGGCCCGAAGGAAGCGGCGCTTGCTGCGCGCTTGCTGGGAGCGAAAACCATCCTTCCCATCCACTTTGGAACCGTTCCCCAACTGAAGGGGTCTCCAGAGGAGTTGGCCACACTGGTCGATTCCAGTGTCCAGGTGGTGCGGTGGGCGCCAGGGGAATCCATCTAGTCAGGATGTAGATCTGCGAAAGGTTGGGGCAGGCAAGCCAGATCCCCATCCGCTACGCGGTTCCAGTTACTTGCCGGCCGCAGCTTTCTTCTGCTCTGCCCAGCGGCGTTTAACGGCCTCGGCAATGCGTCTCCGCCCTTCAGGGGAAAGATGCCTCTTCTTCCTCTTCTTGTAGGCTTTCTTGGCGGCTGGAGCGACCGCAACCTTTTTGTGCGCGGCTCTTAAGCCGCCGGCCAGTAGAGTGCGGGCCCGTTTCAACTGTGCAATCTCATGATCAATCTGAATCAGAATTTCTGAAACTCCCACGTTACCTCCTGTTAAGTTCCTATAAGTGATCTTCCTCGTGTAGCGCGCTAAGTGCCGGTTGCGAGCGAGTTAATCACTCATCCTGACAAACACAATACGCAATTTGAGACTCTTTTACAAATGAAAAACGACTTTGCGCTTGCGAAAAACGATAAATGCACGTAATACTCCCGCATCATCGGCAGATAGGTGGCGCGGGTTGAATCTGATTGACTGTTGCTAGGGATAGCGCGTAGGTCTTTGCGGAGGCAGCAGGCGGCCGGACGCATCGGCTGCTGCAGGAACTCCGGCATGGTCCTGGTTGCCGGGATGCGCGCTGGCGGAAGCCTCAGCGGCGCGGTAGTTGCGCAAATCGCGCAGAATCTCCTGCTTTTCGCGGGCATACTGGCCGGCCAGATGAGTCAATGCATAAGTAATAATGTCGCTGTGATGCAATTCCTGCATGGAGGGATCGCGGCGCATATTCACCCATAAGCGATGCACAAGTTGCACATCGTCGGGGCTCAGCTTGGGGGCGTGCGGCCCTATGTAATACACCTTGGCTTCGCCGTTGGGATCGACGACATAGAAGTTAAATTGGCGCTTGGGCTCCGGCAGCGCCTCCCAGGCCTGTCCCAGATGAAAAGCCTGTTCTCCGGCGGTGATGGAGCTGGAGACCCTGGAGACCACTGAATCCACTTCAAGCGAATTGGCGCTCTGCGCCAGCGCGGTGAAGATGTCCCCAGCGGGAATCAGGAGCAGAGAGACCTTTTTACCAAAACTCTCGGCAACGGAGATGGCCTTGGTGAAGATCATCTGCTCGTGCTCGCTGAAGCTCTGGTCCGTGCCGCTCAGGTACTCCGGCCCGCCCACGCCCATCATGCGCACACTGATCACTATCACATCCTGATCTACCGTGCTGGTGTGAGAGAGCGCCCACTTCAGAGCGATGGGATTGACGTCATCGCGCATGGTCACCATCACTCCGCCAGGGCGAATGGCCGCTGACTCCCGGCTCACCGTATCCTGTTGCTCCAGTTGGAAGAAATCCTTCATCTGGTGCGCGGTCAGTGCATGTTTGCGCAGATTGGCGCGCTCGGAGACGGTGAAGATTACAAAGAAGGCCGCTGCAAACAGGACACCGCTGACCGTGGCAACCGACTTGGTGAACAGGTTGACGATGGCCGTGGAGATCAGCACCAGGAATACCGAGAGCAGCCCCACAGGTATCTCGAAGTTGCCGATGCGGATATTGGGTGGAACCTTCCAGCCGCGTTCGCCATGATACTTCCAGCGCAGTACCAGCATGGCCAGACTGTTAAAGGTAAACGACCAGATCACGCCAAATGCATAGGCCTCACCCAGTATGATCACGTTGCCTTGGCTGGCAATGATGGTGATCATCTGCAGGATGAAGACCAGGTTGATGATGCGATGACTGGTGCCGAACTTCTTGTGAGGCTTGCGGAACCAGTCGGTCAGCACGCCATCCTCGGCCACGCGCATCAGCACGCCGGTCGAGCCGATCATCGAGGTATTAATGGCGCCGGATAGAATCAGGAAGCCGACCAGCACTACGAAAATGCGGAAAGCGATGCGCCAAAATAAAGGGCCTACCATGAACATGGCCAGACCGGCAATCAGGTTGTCCTGGTAGATGTGGGCAATTTGCCACGGCGGAATCAGCATGGAAGCCAGCAACGTGGCGCCGCCGGTGAAGATAAGGCTGTAGATGGCGATGACAATCGCCGCCCGCTTCAGGTTCTTCAGCTTGGGATGCTGGATTTCGCGGTTAACCTGCGCCAGGGTCTCCTCGCCGCTCATGGCCAGGATGGAGTGGCCGAAGGCCATGAGAATGCCGAATAGCCCCATCAGAGGAAGCAATTGCGGCATGCCCTTCAGGAATCCCAGGGCATCGCTGCTGAATTTGAGATGAGAAGGCAGAGGCGATGGAGGCAGATGAGCGCCGGGGGTCACGAACACCGAGTAAGTACCCCAGAGCAACAGAATTACCACCATCACCGTGGTGATCTGCATGACGCGCAGGGCCTTGCTGCTGGACTCCTCAATGCCCATGATGTTCTGCCACCAGTAATAAATGGTGACTACCGCGGCAAAAATTGCCGAGGTGTGATTCATATCGAACTGGAAGGGATGATGATGCGCGTCCAATAATGCCGGGGGAAGCCAATGGCTGGTGTTGGCCACCGTCAACAGCTCGTTTATCAGGCCCGTAATATATTGCCCGGCTGACACGCCGGAGATTGGCCCGGTAAGGATGTAATCGAACATCAGGGCGGAGACGCTGAGTTTGGCGAAGCCGCCGCCCAAGGCCTCCTTCACCACGCGGTAGACACCGGCGCGGGTAAACATCGAACAGCTTTCGACGTAAACCGCGCGCACCGCGAAGCTGAACAGCATGATGCCGAGGATGAACCACGGCGCCGCCTCGCCCACCATCTGCTCGGCGATGCCCCCGGCATAAAAGGCCGAGGAGCCTAAATCATTCAGGACAATGGCTGCCGCCCGCCAAAAGGAGATGAACGTCAGCATCACCGAGGATGCCACGATGAGCTTGACGCGGTCGGAAGGAGGAGCAAAGGTCGTTCGGGTGGTTGCCATTACGTTTGTGCCGGCTCAACAGACAGTTTCTTGGATTGCGGAAGTGAAATCATCGCCCGCACTGCGATGAGTTTATGTCCATATCAAGACAGAGTCAATGATCAAAAACAGGAAATGCAGAATGAAGCCCTCAAGAGCGGGACTGAGGCGGCTCATCCTTGCCGAAAAGCTCGATACCGTCCTCGACAAAACTGATGAGTATGACCACAGTGGAGCCCACAAGGCCTACAAAAAACATGATTTCCAACAGGCGCATTGCCAAGACAGCCATGAACATAAGTAAATTGTAGCCGTTTTTACCGCCCGGTTGACAGGTTTCCCGTGGAATGTGCAGAACCAGAGTAAATTTCGGAGAATTATCTGACCTGAACCAGAGGGCCCGCGTAGTAACCGGTGCGATGGCGAATATTGAAGGATTGGGGCGCTGCTCTGGTAGTGGTCACCTGGATGCGATGGAAAGCCCTTCCCGGCTCTTGATTTTTTGGATAGTAGCCCAGCAGGTATTGGTTGCGCAGGTCGTCGCTTACCCGCGCAAAGGCCTTGTCCAATCCGCCGTCGCTCACATAGAAGCTCTTGCCGCCGGTCTGTTCAGCCAGGGTAATCAGCGCATGTTCTCCGCCCAGGTCGCGGCCGGCACTGGCCGCGATGGGCACGTCGATGATGCTGTAAATCATCACTTCATTGCGCAGAGCCTGCTCCAGAGCCTGGGCATAGGTCGCACGGCTGGCAGTATCGTCGCCGTCGGAGATAAGCACCAGCGCTCTTCGCCCTGGATTGCCGCCCAGCCGTGCCGAAGCCAGGCAGATAGCGTCGTAGAGCGCCGTAGCCCAATCTCCGCGCAACTGGCCCAGCCCCTGTTCGATCTGATCGATCTTGTTGGTAAAAGGCGTCAATTCGCGTACCTTGGTGGCAAACTGCAAGAGGCTCATCTGGTCCTGAGTGCGCAGCAGGGCATGGGCAAAACGCCTGGCTGCGTCCGCCTCCGTGGCCATGTCCTTGCGCACGCTGCCACTGGTGTCGATGGCCAGCGTCAGGTTCAATGGCAGCTCCGACTGGCGTTCGAAGACGGAGATTTGCTGCGGCTGTCCATCCTCGGCGAGCGCGAAGTCCTCGCGCGTCAAGCCGCTCACAATAGCCCCATTCTGGTCCGTCACGTTCATAAAGACGTTGACCAGCTTCACGTCCACATGCAGAGTAAGATCCTGTGCCGCCAGAGTCAGGGGCGCAAGGAACATCATTGCCCAGCAACTGGCTAGCCAGTGATCTTTCAGTACGCTTTCTACATGAACACCCGCCTGCATCCCCAAAGAATACCGCCTGCCGGTTACAACCGGTCTTATAAATTCCAAAGATCACATTTTGTCGACTGTGAGAACCGCCAATAAGGCGGGTTCATGCATTCTGCGAATAGATGCAATTGGTTTATGAGATCGGCTCTTAGACGCGGCAGGCGGCAATCCGCCAGGGAAGCCGAGCGGATCAACCAAACTTGTATAGGAACCCCGAGGGCGTGCCCCATAGGTTCCGCGACCGGTCCTCATAGAAGATGCTGAACTCGATGCCGGAGATATCAAAGTCGAGCAGGGGCACTCGGTCGAAGGTGTAGTCGCCGCGCACCGAGTACTCATCGCCGCCGCAGTCGATCATCAGCGTGTCTTCAGAGGAGAGCCTTTCGGGATGGGTCAGCAGCATGCAGGCAACGGCAAAGACTCCCAGGCCGAACTCGTTGCCGGCCATGGCCACGCGGGCGCGACGGGCCGAGCAGCCGCGGTGAAGCATGCCGAACTGAACGGCCAACACCATAAAGTCATGGCCCTGCTGCTGGTCGGCCAGAACTTTTTCGGCCAGCTTGGAGCGCTCACTCTGACGCAGGTAGGTCGGCCCCAGGCGGCCGACAATGCGGTTCTGTAACTTCCGTTTGCTGGCCATGACACCCAGGATCATTTCGACGGCTTCGTTGTAAGTGGGGGCCAGCGCCTGCCAGCGCGGAATGGCAAACCAGGCCTCGGCACCCTCCAGCAGCGGCTTGCGCGCCAGCTTTTCCATGCAACTGCCTAACGACGGAAAATGCTTCTTCAACTCCGTGACCTGAGCCTCAACCGGCCGCACCCGGTAAGTTGGCGGATAGGTTCGATTCGAACCCACCTCTTCATCTTTGAACTTATCGCTGGCTGTATGACGGTGGATGATCTCCACCACTGAGGCGGTAACCTCGTCCTTGAGCTTGTTACCCACATCCAGCACGGTTTGCGCGCTCTGCCGGTCCATTTGCTCAATAGCTGTAAGGCATGCAGATTGGACGGCTTCCCCAAGAAACTCTTTGAGCTGAGCATTCTGATTATCTGTAGTGTTTCCAGATAGATGCAGCGGAGTGACGAGAGATGCTGTTGCCATAATCACCGAGTTGAGCGCGCTTTTGCGCACTGGATTCTGTGACGCTTATCGGCACAATCGCAGTTTTCAGCAGGGCGAAAACTCTATAGTTGCTCTTTATTGGGACTGGGGGCGGAGTAGGGCATTGAGGGAAACGGCGGATTCTTGCTATCATTCTAGCAACTTCCAACTTAGGTATTTCAAAGACTATTATGATTTTCAGCAGCCTTTGGCGGGCCAGACGGACATTTGCCGTCGGTATTTTAGCGATTTGCTATGCACTCGTGCTTGCTCCAGCCGGGTATGGGAAGACTGACTATTTCAGCAAATTAATCAATGACCTTAAGAAGCCCCAACCTCAAGTCAGAATTAAGGCAGCTCAAGCTTTAGCTGAGCTCAAAGACCCGCGAGCTGTCGATCCCCTCATCTCTGCTTTGTTAGACGAGAATTCCAGCGTAAGATCCTGGGCGGCAAGGGCCTTGGCCGAGCTTAAAGATCCGCGCGCGGTCGGCCCCCTCATCGCCGCTCTGCATGATGAAGTTCCGAACGTCAGATACCGAGCGGCTCAGGCATTGTCCGCGATTAAAGATCCGCACGCGATCGGTCCCCTCACTGCCGCCCTGAAAGATGAGGATGCTGGCGTGAGAAGTACGGCGGCTCAGGGCTTGGCCGAGATCAACCGCGTGGATCCCACAACAGAATCACCGACACAGCTCCTAAAAGGCACAGCCTCTGAGGTTCAGCAAAGCGAATCTGGAAAACATGCAGTCAGTCTCAAGACAGAGGCAGGTGGTACCGGGCAGTCGGCGGTGCCGTCAGCTCCATCTGGCAAAGCGATAGTTTACATCTACCGCACGAAGAAACTTGAAGGCTCAATCCCAGTCGTTTCGATCTATCTCAACGGTTCTCTTTTAGCGAGATTGGATAAAATGGACTACGCACAAGTCAAGGCGCCATCTGGTAAAGCCTTTATCTCCGCGGCAAGAGGCCATTTAGATAAACCAGCCAGCGAGATACTGGTATTTCCTGGCGACGCTGGCTACGTCCACATTCCCACGAAGGCAGATCGCTGGACCTCTCTTCCCGATTGCGCAACCTTGAATTGGAAGCGTATTTGGGTGGGAGAAGGTTTGAAAGATTCGGAGCGCGCGGATGCGACACGCTGTGCAGTCGCACTGCACGAAGCCTGGGTAAAGGGATCGAATGAATTGGTGAGGAAGGTTCCGACTGCGGAAACAATTCAACTTTGCAGCCACAATTATTCCTATACCTCACCCGAAAAGTCGGGTCGAACTAATAACTACAACTCTGAAGAAGTAAGTCACTGTTTGAAGGAAGTGGAGGAATCCCTCAAAATGCTGAAGGGAAGTACGTCGTCAGTAGCTCATTTTGAATTTGAAGTCGAAGCAGGAAAGACCTACTACGTTGCCTGGGAGTTCTTCGCGAGGTATCAAAAGATGAATCTTGTGGATGAAGTGACCGGAGCCAAAGAAATCGCTATACGCCGCCTTGTCAATCATTGAGATCGATTATCTTCTCCGGCGGGAACATAACGGCCATTCTAGCTGCGCACGTACTGAACACAAAGGTCTGCGCAGCCGTCTCTTTTCCGTAGCTTCATCGCGCAATAATGGCTCGCCAACGCCTATGCCATACTAACCACGGCAATCTCCGCTTCTGTCACCGGCAGCGTGTCAGGTTTGGTATCCGGCCTGGCCTTCAGCAGCGGCAGGGCCACGTCGAGCACGTCTTCGATGCGACTGGCGTACTGGATGGTGACGCCATCGAGCAGCTCCGGGGTCAGATCTTCCTCCACGTCCTGGCGGTTTTCTGCTGGCAGGATAATGGTTTCCACCCCGGCACGGCGCGCAGCCAGGAACTTTTCCTTGATGCCGCCCACCGGCAGCACGTTGCCGCTGAGAGTAATCTCACCGGTCATTGCGGTCAGCGGGCGCACCGGCGTATCGGTTAGCAGCGAGACCAGAACCGTGGCCATGGTCACTCCAGCCGAGGGGCCGTCTTTGGGAATGGCGCCGGCGGGAACGTGGATGTGCAGGTCGATCTCCTTGGTAAAATCCTCATCCAGGCCCAACGAGACGGCGTTCGAGCGCACCCAGGTCAGCGCGGCTTTCATGGACTCCTGCATCACCTCGCCGATTTGCCCGGTCATGGCGAAGTTGCCCTTCCCTTTCATCTTGTTGGCCTCGATGAAGAGGATGTCTCCGCCGGCTGCCGTCCAGGCCAGGCCTACGGCCACGCCGGGACGCTTGACGCGCTCGGCGACCTCGGTGTCCACGCGCACCTGGATGCCGCCCAGAAACTCCTTGATTACGTCGCGGGTCACCACCAGCTTTTCCGTCTTGCCCTCGACCACGCGCCGCGCCTGTTTTCTGCAAATTGTGCCCAGCGTCTGCTCCAGTTTGCGCACCCCGGCCTCGCGCGTGTAGTGGCGCACGATGTGGAGCACCGTATCCTCGGGAAACTCGATTTGCTCGGGAGTGATGCCGTTTTCCTTGATCTGGCGGGGAATCAGGTAGCGGAAGGCGATGTGTTTCTTCTCGTCCTCGCTGTAGCCCTGCAGGAAGATCAGCTCCATGCGGTCCAGCAGCGGCGGCGGAACCGGGTCAAGTTGGTTGGCCGTGCAGATGAACAGAACTTTGGAAAGATTAAAGGGCACGTCGAGATAGTTGTCGCGAAATGTGTAGTTTTGCTCCGGGTCCAGCGTTTCCAGTAATGCGGAGGACGGATCGCCGCGGAAGTCGCGGCCCAACTTATCGATCTCGTCCAGCATCATGACCGGATCGTTAGTTTCGGCCCGGCGAATGCACTGGATGATCTGGCCGGGCAGAGCGCCGATGTAGGTGCGGCGATGGCCGCGGATCTCCGCTTCGTCGTGCATGCCGCCCAAAGAAATGCGCTGAAATTTGCGGCCCAGAGCGCGTGCGATGGAGCGTCCCAGACTGGTTTTTCCCACGCCCGGAGGCCCCACAAAACACAGAATTGGCCCCTTCATGTCCGGCTTCAGCTCCAGAACGCTGAGGTAGTCCAGAATGCGGTCCTTGACCTTCTTCAGCTCGTAGTGGTCCTCGTCCAGGATCTCCTTGGCCTTGTTGATGTCGATTTTGGAGCCTGAGCTTTTGGCCCACGGCAGCACTGCCAACCACTCAATATAGTTGCGGGTCAGCGAGTAGTCGGCGGCCATGGGAGACATGCGGGACAGGCGTGTCAGTTCTTTCAAGGCCTCCTTTTTCACATCTTCCGGCATTCCCGCGGCTTCAATCTTCTTGCGCAAATCATCTGTCTCGCGCTGGCCGTCGTCCACGTCGCCCAGTTCCTTCTGTATAGCCTTGAGCTGTTCGCGCAGATAGTAGTCACGCTGCGATTGCTGCACCTGGTCCTGCACCTCGGTCTGGATCTTGGTGCGCAACTGCTGCACCTCGATCTCCTTGGCCAAATGCTGGTTCAGCAGTTCCAGCCGGGTGCCGATGCCTGGCGTCTCCAGCAGTTGCTGCTTGTCCTCAGTGGTAAGGAAGGGCAAAGAGGAGGCCACAAAGTCCACCAGCCGGCTTGGTTCCTCGATATTCGCGGCAATGGACCGCAACTCATCGGAGAGGGTCGGGGATTCGGCCACGATCTGCTGAAACTCTCCCGTCACATTGCGTACCAGTGCTTCCAGGCTGGCCGAGGACTCCGGAGCCGTATCCTCCATGATCTCCACCTCAGCTACCATGAACGGCTCGGTCTGCGTATAGCGCACCAGCCGCACACGTTCCGTGCCCTCGGTGAAGACAAACCTGCTCTGGTTGGGCATGCGCACAACCTTGTGTACCGTGGCCAGAGTTCCCACAGCATGCAGGTCGGCGGGCTGAGGCGAGTCCAACCGCGGGTCCAACTGGGCCACCACCGCGATCGACCGCTCATCGCCCATAGATTCAATCAACTGGATCGAGCTCTCCCGGCCCACGGTCAGAGGCAGAACGGCATGTGGGAACAATACCGTATCCCGGACCGGCAGAACAGGAATCCGGCGCACGATTGAGGTAGCCTTTTCACTTATGGGTTTAAGCGAGGGTGAGTTGGATGGGTTGTTCGGCATTGAGTGTCCTCGTATCAGCTTATCTTCATTAGACGACGCAAACTCTAAAGAGTTTCAGGAATGATTTTACCTTCAGCGTGGACTCCTCCTTTCACATTCCGAACAGACACCTAGGTACGCTCCAGTGCCGGACGCAGTTCCCGGTCGGAACTTGCGCCAGTTGTCCTGTTTGTTGAAGCTCGGGGCTTTCTTCTGCTGGAGTGATCCCGGGCAACCCGGACAAACGACGCGAAGACAAACCATCCGATACAACACTTTCGTTACAGACGCAATACACTGCAACTGGATGAATGTATCGGCTGACAGCAGAGGAATATGAGCGCCATGGAACGTGGGAAGCGTAGGATTCTTCATGCAGTTAACACGCGGGTACTCAAAAAAGTCCCACATTCTTCGCTCGGCGGCTAGAGTGGGGTGATGGCATCATATTCTCTTGCTGAAACAGCTGCTTATATGATGCACAATCGCTATTCCTCGTTAGAATAAGAAGAAGGAACAGATGTGGTTTACGTTTGATCGCTGAGATGGATCACGGCCAGCGATTGTGCTACGGGGCGCTTTTCTCCGTATTTTTTGGGGAGATATGGTTTTGAAGGCAAAGCCTGCAGGTCAATGCGGCAAGTGGTCTTGGTACGGCGCTTTCTGGGCCTGTCTTCTCGCCTTGGGGATTTCGGGCGGTATCGTCGCCTGGAGCCAGAGCCTGGTGAGCGGAGCCGGCAGTAACGCTGCGGAAGGCAATACGGCGGAGCAATCGCCTGTAGACTCTATGGCCCAATGGGAGGGCTTGCCGGTACGGCGTATCTCCTTTGTTGGCGTTTCAATCGAACGCCTGGTTCCCCTGCCCGGCCATCTGGCCCAGGCCGAGGGAGCGCCTCTGAGCCGGGACGATCTGAAAAGGAGCCTGCGCCAGCTCTATTTAACCGGCCTTTATGAAACCATTGAGGCGGAGGGAGTCCGCGAGCAGGACGGCATCGCCCTCACCTTTCGTGGGACGCCGCGCATCTTCATCGGTACGGTCAGCGTGGACGGCGCCAGGGGCACCACAGTCAATACGCAACTGGAGCGTGCCAGCCAACTAGTGTCAGGCACCCGTTTTACTCCCGTCAAACTTGATCAGGCTTTGGAGCAGATGCGCCTGACGCTGGCCCAGGACGGCTTTCACTCGCCGGTAATTACTCATGCTCTAACAGCTCATCCGGAGGAGCAACTCGTTGATATTGCTCTCCATGTGGTCAGTGGCCCGCAGGCGCGCGTGGGCACAGTGGAGGTAACCGGCGACCCTGGGATGAGCGTAAAAGAGTTTAGCCATCATGCGCACTTGAGATCCGGTTCGCCCGTGGATCGCGAAACCGGCAACCGGGCCTTGGCCGGAGTGTTGAAGGCTTACCGGAGCGAGCAGCGCCTGGAAGCTGAAATCAAACTGGAAAGCCAGCAATACTCGACAGAGAGCCAAAAGGCCAACTTCCGTTTTTCAGCCAACCGGGGTCCGTTGGTTAGAGTTATGGTCGAGGGCGCCAGCGCCAGCCCGGAGCTGCTCCAAAAGGTGATTCCCATCTTCGAAGAAGGCAGCGTGGACGAGGATCTGCTCAATGAAGGCAATCGCCGGCTGCGCGACTACTACCAGCGAATGGGCTACTTCGACGTAAAGGTGCAGCACGAACCACAATCCATGGCCGCCGGGCAGGTGACGATTCTCTACAAAGTGCACCTGGGGCCGCGTCGGCGCGTCGAGCGCGTCTCTGTCACTGGCAATCACTACTTTGACTCCGCGACGCTTAAAGAACTGCTCAGCGTGCATGCCGCAGATTCTCTCAACCACCACGGCGACTATAGCCAGGCGCTCGTCTCCGCCGACGTCAACACTCTTCAGACCCTCTACCAAAACAACGGCTTCTCCAAGGCCAGGATTACACCCGAGACCAGCGCGTCAGTGACGAAAACCGATAAAACCGCCCCGCTCACGGTGGTCTATCGCATCGAGGAAGGCGAGCAACTGCGGGTAGGCACGGTGCGCCTGGAAGGAAACGAGCATGCTGACACCTCGAGGCTCTCCCTGCTGATGAATACAGTCGCCGGGCAACTGCTATCGCCGCGGAACCTGGGCGGAGACAGGGACGCGCTGTTGATCGACTATCTGAGCCGGGGCTTTGACCAGGTGCGGGTAGAAGTCAGCCAGCAGGTTGAGCCATCCGACCCGAGCAAGGTGGACGTGGTCTTCCACATCACCGAGGGGCGGCAGATTTTTGTGCGCAAGGTGCTGCTGACCGGGCTGCATTATACCCGTCCTGAAACGGTGGCCAAGGCGATCACTCTGCATCCCGGCGATCCGCTCAACGAAACGGCACTGATGGAAACGCAGCGCAATCTCTACGACTTTGCCCTATTCAACGAGATCGACACGGCCATCGAAAATCCTACCGGGGGAGAAGTGAATAAGACAGTACTCCTGCAGGTGGCGGAGGCGCGGCGCTGGGCCCTGACCTATGGTTTTGGTTTCGAGGCCCAGACTGGAACCCCGCAGTACAACTGCGGGGGCATCATCGCCAGCGGCGCCAGTTGCAGTCCCAACGGCAAGACGGGCATAAGCCCCCGCGTGCTGGCCGACATTACCCGCAACAACCTCAACGGTCGGGAGCAATCCATCTCGCTGCGCGGCACCTATGGATTGCTGGAGCAGAAGATTAACCTGCTTTTCCAGAACCCGCACTTCGAGGGCAACCGGAGCTTTGGCCTGACTTTGTCCGGCGGCTACGCCAACAGCCTGGATGTCTCCACCTACGTGGCCTCCAAGCTGGAAACCGGGGTGCGCTGGACTCAGCACTTTAATGCGCGAGGGTTTGCCTTCTCCAGGGCCAACACCGTTGTCTACGAATTTAACTTCCGCCGCGTCAAGGTGCAGGCCAGCAGCCTGCAGGTCGCTCCCGGCGAGATCGCGCAGCTGGCCACGGCAGTGCGCGTGGCGGGTCCGGCGCTGACCTGGATTCGCGATACACGCGACTCGGCTCTGGATGCGCATCGGGGCACTTACACCAGCTTCCAGGAGTTTCTCTCCGGTGAAGGTTTCGGCGCGCAGGCCAACTTCAGCCGTCTTGACCTGTCGAATTCCAGTTACTACAAGTTCAACAAGGGCCGCGTTGTACTGGCCCGCAATACGCGCTACGGGCAGGAACGGGCCTTTGGAAAGCTTCAGGACGAGTTAATTCCCTTACCTGAGCGTCTCTACGCGGGCGGAGCCACCTCGCTGCGGAGCTTCGGCCCGAACCTGGCCGGACCGCGCGATCCTGAGACGGGCTACCCCATCGGCGGGGCGGGCGCGCTGATCAACAGCACCGAGTTGCGCTTGCCTCCGCCCACGCTGCCACGGCTGGGTAATACGGTCAGCTTTGTGCTCTTCCACGATATGGGCAACGTCTTTACCAATGCCTCCGATGCCTGGGCGAGCGCTCTGAGGGTTCGCCAGCCGGAGCGCGATAACTGCAAGGACCTGACAGTTCCCGCAAACACCAGTACTCCGCCCGGTCCAGTGACCTCAACGGGCTGGCAGGGGACGTGCAGCTTCAACTACTTCACGCACGCGCCGGGATTGGGTCTGCGCTACCATACGCCGGTGGGGCCGATTCGTCTGGACTTCAGCTATAACCTGAATCCACCCATTTTTCCGGTGATCTACGACTACTCGAATCCGTCACAACCGCCGCATGTAGGCGAAGGCTCGCACTTCAACTTCTTCTTCAGCCTGGGGCAGACCTTCTGATGCGCAACCGGATTCAAACACGGCACAAGAACAGGTTCGGATGCGTTCGCGTCGCTGCCGTCACGGCGTGCCTTGTGGTCCTGGGAGCATTTACTGCTGTGGCTCAGAATCCCGCGCAGGAGGCTCCGCCCGTAAACGCCGTGGTGCTCGACCGCGTGGTTGCCGTGGTCAACAATCAGGCTATCCTGGCCAGCGACGTGGACGACGAGATGCGGCTGGCGGTGCTGGACCCCGGCCGGGCAGGGCTCGGCGTGCTCACGCCCCAACGCGCCCTGGAGCAGTTGATCAGCCGCGCGCTCATCCAGCAGCAGATACGCCAGGAGGATGTGCAGGCCGCCGAGCCTTCGCAGGACGAGGTCGATGCCCGCCTCAAAGAGATTCGCCGGGAAGTTCCCGCCTGCGTTCATCTCAACTGCGCCACGGAACAGGGATGGGCGGCGTTTCTGGCCACGCATGGGCTGACGCCGCAGCGGGTAGAGGCCTATCTCCGCTACCGGGTTCAGATTTTGCGCTTCATCGAACAGCGTTTCCGGCAGGGGATTCGCATTACGCCGGAGGAGATTGAGAAGTATTACCGCGAAACGCTGCTGCCGCAGTATGCGCCGGGCGAGGAGATTCCGCCACTGGACACGGTGGCCCAGCGCATCCAGGAGATTCTGCTGGAGCGGCAGGTGAACGTGCTCTTCGATGACTGGCTCAGGAATCTGCGCCAGCAAGGCGACGTGGAAGTGCTTGACCCGTCGCTCGAAGCCCCTGAAACTGCGCCCAGAGCAGGGAAGGGAGGCGCATGAGCGAGACTGAATCAACTCCCTCAGTCCCGGCAGAGACGCAGGAGCCCATAGCGCCTGAGCCGGAGGAACCGGTCGAGGCAAGCCGCCCAAGCCGCCTGCGCCGTTTCTTCCTGCGTCATCTTCCCCTGTCGGTGGCAGGGGCTGTGATTCTTCTGGCGGTAACAACGATCGGAGTTTATTTTGCGGCAAGTTCAGCAAATTTTGAGAACTTTGTCCGCCGCCGCATGGTGAACAGGCTGGAGAAGGCCACCGGCGGGCGCGTGGAAATCGCCTCCTTCCACTGGCATCTGCTCAGTTTGGAGGCCGAGGCCGGCGGGTTGGTCATTCACGGTCTTGAAGCTCCCGGCGAGGCTCCTTACGCCCAGGCCGGACGTGTGCGTGCGAAGCTGAGCGTGCTGGGTTTCCTGAGCCCGCGCATTCAGCTTAACGACCTGGAAATCTTTCAGCCCCGGATTCACCTGATTGTCTACCCCGACAGCTCGACCAACCAGCCACAACCCCGCAAGCCCGGAAAACCGGGCGAGCCCGTGCTCGATAGGTTTTTCGATTTGAAGGCTGCTCACGTAATGGTGGTGCAGGGGGATCTGGACTACGAGAACCGCGCCGCGGCCTTTGACTTCCAGGACCGGCACATTCCGCTTGACTTTGCCGCCAGCGATCTCTCTCTGCGCTTTGCCTATCTTCCGGCAACGACCGGCAAATCGGAAAGCTACCTCATCGAAGCCGGAGTCCGCGATCTGAATCTCGCGCGCGGCGCTCCCTCCTTGCCGGGCAAGCAGCAGCAGCCTCCGGTTCAGGGATACATCCAGACCACGCTGGAGCTGACGCGCAACACCGCAACTCTGCGCTCCCTGCGCATTACCACCAGCAGTCGCGGCGTCAAGGACCGGACCCTTGAAATCTACGGTTCGCTGGATAATTTTGCCCATCCCCGCTGGCAGGCCAAAGCCGTGGGCGAACTGGACATGCGTCTGATTGATCCCATCACCGGCTATCCGTTTACGCCGCAGGGCATTGCCCATCTGGACCTCACCGGCTCCGGCGAGGCAGGCAGATTCCGCATCGATGGCGGCGTTCATGTAGATGACGGCGCTTACATCGGGACAGGAGTCGTGGCCACGGGCGTAACACTGGATGCGCATCTTCATGCCGATCCCGGGCAACTGTTGATTACATCGATCATTGCCCGCTTGCGCCAGGGCGGCCAGATTGATGGCGATATTGAGCTGGCTCCCTGGCTGCCTCCGCCTCCCGTCAAGGCCAAGGGCAAATCCCGCGCCGTCGCGCATCCGCTCCCGCCCGCGGACGAAATCACAATTCCTGTCAACGGCAAGGTTGAGGCCCAATTCAAAGACGTTGCCCTGGACACCATCCTGGAGATGGTCTGCGACCCGCCCTTTCAGCATCTCGGCTTCGACGCGCGCGTTAATGGCCTTGCCAGCGCGGTGTGGGTCAAAGGCGACAATCGCACCCTCTCCGTGGGTGCCCTGCTCAACCTCACTCCGCCGGCGCAGACCGCACAAGGTAAAGTTCCTGCCGGCGGCCTGGTCGACGCCACCTATACGCAGCGCGACGGCGCAGTCGATTTGCGCAAGCTGGTAGTGCAGCTGTCCACCAGCCAATTGGAGGCCCACGGCCATCTGGGCGCGTACCCCATGACCAGTCCATCGGCACTCACAGTCGATTTTCATAGCGGCAACATGGGCGAGTTCGACACCCTTCTGCGCGACCTGGGATTGGCTCGCAACGGTAGATCCGGCGCGGCCGCCCTGCCCATCGCGATCTACGGTCAAGGAGAATTTCACGGCACATGGACCGGCTCGCTGCTAAATCCCCACCTTGCCGGCTCCGCAAAAGCCGCGCAACTGGGTGTCGAAATTCCTGCAGGTTCAAGCGCCAACACAGCCCAGAGGCCAACGCAATTTGTCCGTCTCGATGCGGTCGAGGCCACCGGCAGCTACTCGGCAGCCAGAATTGACATTGCCCACGCGCTGCTGCGTCACGGAAGCGGCGTGATCGACATCAGCGGCAGCCTGACTGCAAGTTTGCCCGCGGGGAGCCCCGCCCGTCACACTGCGCCCCCTCCGTCCTTCGACGCCAATGCAGTGCTGCATCTTCACCTGCGCGCCGGCCGGGTCAGCATGGACGATCTGTGGACGCTTGCCGGAAAGAACCTGTCAGTTACAGGTTCTCTGGATGCGCAACTGCAAGCCGACGGTCCCATCCATGCTCTGGCAGGCTCGGGATGGGCCGAACTGAACAAGGGAAGCGTCTTCGGCGAGCCTATTACGCGGATTCGGGCGCAAGGCAACATCGCCAACCAGACCATCCATTTGCTTTCACTCACGATGAGCGAGGACGGGGGAAAAATCGCGGCCACTGGCAACTATGATCTTTCATCGCGCCAATTCCAGTTGGACGCAAAAGGCGAGGGGATCGATGTGGCCCACATTGATACTTTGCGTCATTACGGCCTGGCGATGACCGGCAAGATGGGATTTACGGTGCAGGGAACCGGCACGCCCGACGACCCGCGCCTGGATGTCCGAGCAACCCTGACCGGCCTCGCGCTGAGTGAAGAACCGCTGGGCAGCATTGAATTTACAGCGCGCACAGCCAACCGTTGCATCACATACGACCTGACATCCCGGTTGGAGGCGGCCCAGCTCATCGCGCACGGGCAGACGGCGCTCAGCGGCGACTATAACACTCACGCTAAACTCGATTTCTCTCGGTTCAACATCGGCGCGCTCTTACGAATGGCTCATGTGAAAGGACTGAGCGGCGAGTCGGCGCTGGCAGGAACAGTAACAGTCGAGGGGCCTCTGGCGCATCTGGAGCAATTGCATGGCGAGGCCCGCCTGCAGGAACTGGCGGCTACAGTCTCAGGAGTTTATTTGAAGAGCGTGGGCGGCGCTCATCTTACTCTCGATCACGCCACCCTCCATCTCGACCCTTTGCACGTCACCGGCGAGCTGACCGATCTGCATGCTCAGGGCAGCCTGTCGCTCAAGGACAAGCATGAATTGAACTTAGCCGCCAATGGGGCAATCAATCTGAAAGTGGCCGAGACCATCGACCCCGACCTGACCGCCAGCGGCAACACGACCTTCCAGATTGAGGCGCACGGGCCGCTGATGAATCCCGGCCTCAGCGGCCGCATCGACTTTCAGAACGCGGCGCTCTCCTTGGAAGACCTGCCCAATGGCCTGAGCCAGTTGCGTGGAACGCTGGAGTTCAACCAGAACCGGCTGGAGGTCAAATCGTTGACGGCCATGAGTGGTGGAGGCCTGCTCAGCATGAGTGGCTATTTGGCCTACCAGCACGGCATCTATGCAGACCTGACGGTTACCGGAAAGGAAATTCGCATCCGCTATCCGCAAGGGGTCAGCTCCCTGGCCGATGCTTCACTGCGCCTGCAAGGGCCGCAGAACAATCTGCTGCTCTCCGGCGATGTGCTCATCACCCGCTTCACGATAAGCTCTGAACTGGACATCGCGGCATTGGCCGCGCAGGCTGGCGCCATCGAAACCATCGCGCCTCCGGACTCCCCGTCCAACCACGTCCGCCTTGACGTGCACATCACGTCATCGCCGCAGTTGAACTTCCAGAATGCCTACGCCAAGCTGGCCGGCAACGTCGATTTGCGCCTGCGCGGTACCTTGGCCTCGCCCTCGCTGCTGGGCCGCGTCTCAATCATCGAAGGCAGCGCCATCCTCGCCGGAACCCGCTATGTGTTGCAGCGCGGCGACATCTACTTTACCAACCCGGTTCGCATTCAACCCTCCATCGATCTGAACGCCACTGCCCGCGTCGAGGACTACGACATTACTCTTGGCCTGCATGGAACGCCGGAAAAAATGGCAGTCACCTACCGCTCTGATCCTCCGCTTCCGGAGGCCGACGTGGTGGCCCTGCTGGCCCTGGGCCGCACCGAGAACCAGCAGCGCCTCTACACGCAACAGCAGGAGGCCGCAGGCGCCAACCCCACAACCGACGCCCTGCTCGGCGGCGCACTCAACGCCACTGTCAGCTCTCGCGTGCAAAAGCTTTTCGGAGCTGGATCGGTGAAGGTGGACCCTAACTACCTCGGTGCCCTGGGCAACTCCACCTCCCGCATCATCGTTGAGGAGCAGTTAGGGACTAACGTCACCCTGACCTACGCCACCAACGTCAATACCACCGCCCAACAATTAATCCAGGCAGAAATTGCGATCAATCGCCACGTCTCGCTGCAGTTGGCTCGCGATGAGTCCGGTGTCTTCTCCGTGGTACTAAAGGCTACCCGCCGTTTCCGCTAATGCGATATGGGCAGCCTGGATGTGGGTATTTTCCCCCTACGGCATCTACTTTTTCGCGGCTTGGGCTTGGTCCACGCACCGGCTGCTGCTCTGCCTGCTCACTTCGCCCATCCGGAACCGTACCATCTACGTCCGCTTGATCCTCTGCTTGTGATTCTAGGCTGCTACACGATCCTCAGACTGCGCAGCCAGCTTGCAGAGAGTACTTGTGCTGAGTGTCCGGTAAATGCTGTCAGGCTCGCATGATCATGAAGTGCAGCGCGAACCCGTGCTCGCTCTGGAAGCCAAATGCTATAGTACAATTCTCGTAATGTTGAGCCCCGCGATGGAGACTGATGTCCCCGCCGCATACGAAAGCCAGTTCCAACCAATATATTCCGTGGCGTAGAGCAGATCTGCCAGTATGCTGCACTGAGGATTAGACTTGTGGCGAAATATCCGGCTGATGATACCGTGAAGCGCAGCCAGCCAAGCGAGGCTGTCTCTATAAGCGTGATTGTGCCATGTTACAACGAGCAGGAGTGTATATCTGAGTTTCATCGCCGCATGAGCCGCGTTCTGCAAGAGACGAAAAACTCCTCCGAAATGATCTTCGTAAACGACGGCTCCACCGACCGCACGGCGGAGAAGCTCATGGAGATACAAAGCCAGGACCAGAATGCTGTCGTAGTCGATCTTTCCCGGAATCATGGGCATCAACTGGCCTTGTCAGCGGGCCTGGACGTTGCCCAGGGTGACAGAGTGCTGCTGATCGACGCCGATTTGCAGGATCCCCCGGAACTGCTGCCGGAACTGATGGCGGCGATGGATGCCGGGGCTGATGTGGTCTACACCAGGCGCATCTCGCGGACCGGCGAAAGCCGCTTCAAGCGGTTGACCGCCGGACTCTTTTACCGGCTGCTTCGCCGGTTATCGAAGACTGACGTGCCCGTCGATACAGGCGATTTCCGCTTGATAAGCCGGCGTGTCGCCGATCTATTGCGGCAGATGCCCGAGCCGCACCGATTTCTGCGTGGCATGGTTACCTGGGTTGGCTTTCGTCAGGTCGCGGTGAATTATCATCGCGACTCAAGATTTGCGGGGAAAACAAAATATAGCGTCTCCGGCATGATGGGCCTGGCTATCGACGCCATTACGGGATTTGCTTCCGCGCCCCTGAGGTTCACGTTCTATTTGAGCGCCGTGACAACATTTGCAGCGGCATGCATTCTTGCCTGGACAGTTTATGCGTTTCTAGTTCTTCACGTTGTTACACAATGGGGAATTATCCTGTTCGTCCTGCTTTTATTTTCAGCCATCAACCTGTTTGCCCTGGGACTGATAGGAGAATATGTAGGCCGCTCCTTCATCCAGGGAAAAGGCAGACCGCTGTTTATTATTCGCTCTGTGTCACGAGGCGGAGGCGATGGGGAAGACAGGCAGGGCGGCTCGTTGCGCCAGTCAAGGAAAAACAACTAGAAACCAGGGCGGAAGAATGCTATTTCCAGCCCCGTACGGTAGGTTTTGGCCTCTCTGACGTGTGTTTTCCGTGCGCAATCGAGCGGTTGACCCGGAAATCATACTCCATTTCCCATGCCCGCAACCTTTCCGGGTAATTTGTGTCAATATCAATGGAGCGGCATGCACGCCGCGACGATTCTAATGCACGTACAAGGAGGAGTGTGAAAATGACAAGAACGATGCGTACTACCCGGACCGCGCTTGTGACGGCCACACTCGCAGGGATCCTTTGGGGCCTTTCTCATGGATTTACATCCGCGGCACAGTCCCCGGCTCAGACTCCGGTTCCCGCAGCCACCGCGCAGGCAGCCAGCCCGGCGGAAAGTGATATTCAGGCCCGTCTGGACAAGAAGCAATTCCACGATGTGAAGGTGACTGTGGATCAGGGAGTCGCCACCTTGACCGGAACCGTGGACCTCTACGCATACAAGGCCGACGCCGACAAGCGCGTGCGCAAGGTCAAGGGCGTCACCGCGGTGCACAACCTGATTGAAGTTGGTGGTCCCACGATTCCCGATGATGTGCTCGAGAAGAAACTCGGCGAGAAGTTGGAATATGACCAAGTTTTCTATGGCAACGTCTTCAACGCCATCTCTCTCAGCGTCCATAATGGCGTTGTCACCCTCGGCGGCCACGCCTTCAACTACTTCGATTCAAAGGACTCGGCACTGGCATTGGTCAGCAACTTTCCCGGCGTCAAGGGCGTGCAAGACGAGATTCAGGTCGATCCCGTTTCATTCATGGACGGCCGGATTCGGATGCAGGTCTACCGCGCAGTCTACGGCTATCCGGCTCTGAAGAAGTACGCCATTGATCCCGGCAAGCCCATCCGTATCTCGGTGCAGAACGGCCACGTGGGGTTGTATGGAATGGTTGACTCTAAAGCCGACAGTGACATAGCGTTTATCCGCGCCAAAGGCGTTCCCGGCGTCTTTACGGTGGATAACTTCCTGCAGATTGCCCCTTCGCCTCCACCAAAGAATAAGAAACCGATGGCGGAGTAATTACCTGGAATCGCAAACAAGGCCGGCGGAATGAATCGCAGATTCTCTCCGACCGGCCTTGTAGCTTGTGGGTTTTTCTGTCCGGCTCCTTAGAACTTGACCGCCGGGGCTGTCCTTGCGCTTTCCGGGGCCGCGAAGTAGGCGGTGTTCTCCTTGAATCCGGCCATGCCCGCCCAAATATTGTTGGGGAACTGAAGAATGAAGGTGTTGTACTCCTGGATCGCGTCGTTATAACGCTTGCGCGCAACACTGATGCGATTCTCTGTCCCCGAAAGCTCGTCCTGCAACCGCATGAACTGGTCGCTGGAACGCAGTTGCGGGTAGTTTTCCGTCAGCAGCAGCAGGCGGCCGATGGCCGAATCCAGCTTTCCGTTGGCCGCGATCTTGTCTGCCGGTCCATGCGCATTCAACATGCCGGCGCGAGCATTGGCAATGTCGCCAAAGACCGTGCTCTCCTCCTTGGTGAAGCCCTTCACAGTCTCCACCAGGTTAGGAATCAGGTCGGCGCGCCGCTCCAGTTGCACGTCCACCTCCGACCACTTGCTCTTCACCGCCTGATCCTTGGCCACCATCTGGTTTCTGGCGCCGATATAGCTTCCAAAAACCATCAGCACGCATAAAACCAGAACGCCGACCACTCCCAGTGCAATCCAAAGTCCCTTGCTCATATGGTTCATTTCTCCTCTGGCTCGCCTCTGGCAAGCCTGTTCACAAAGTTGAAAACCTACCAGTCGCCACCGGCCCCGCCGCCGCCGGTATCGCCCCCGCCGCCGCCGTCGAATCCGCCGCCGGAATCTCCCCCTCCGGAATCTCCGTCGCCGCCTGAATCTCCGCCACCGGAATCTCCTCCGCCAGAACCTCCTCTTCGGCCGGAACCGCTAGACATGGTCCAGCCCCAGCGCTTGAAGTAGCCACGACGAATCAATAAAGGCAGAATGAAAGGACTGATAACGATCAATAAAATAAATGTCGACATGAAAATGGCAGCAATTTTCACGCCCAACGGCCATGGCTTATCCTCTGTGAGATCGGGAGGGGGAGGCATTTGCAATTGCAATTCTTCCTCGTCCAGTGTCACATTGGCATCGGCGGCGATCACATGCGCCACCTCACTCACTCCCAGTGTCACGGCTCCGTCGAAGTCGTTGGCGCGCAGATAGGGAACCATGTCGCGGCCAATATCGCCCACTTTGCCGTCAGGCAGAATGCCTTCAAGCCCATAACCCACTCTAATCTGGCGTTTGTGGTCGTCGACGGCCAGAAACACCAGAACGCCGCGATCACTCCCCTTCTTGCCAAGTTTCATCTTGGTGAAGAGGCGAGTGGCAAAATCCGCCGGGTCGTCTCCATTCAGCGTATGGATGGTCACCACGGCGATCTGCGCATTGGCCTTGGAGTGGTCCAGTTGCGCGCAGATTTTGTCCAGCCGCGCAATGGCCTCAGGCGAAAGCACGTGTGCATAGTCACTGACATAATCAGTCGGCTTAGGCAGATCTTCGACCCGCTCGGCCAGGGCGGCTATTGAGAAGACGGCAACGCAGACTGCCACGAACAGCCAGTAAACGGCGAAAGGTACGCGACGAAATGCCCTCATAGTTTCTAATTGTACGCGGACGGCCAAGCGAAGGTTCCCATGAATACCTACCAGCTTCCGCCGGCGCCGCCGCCGCCAAAACCGCCGCCGCCGCCACCGAATCCGCCGAATCCGCCACCTCCGCCGCCACCTCCTCCGCCAAAGCCTCCACCAAATCCCCCGCCGCCTATCCACACTCCTCTGTGCCCCCATCTGCGCGGCAAAATCCCGATGTGAGATAAAAGGCGAATAAAGCTGAATACGCCGAAGAAGAGAAGATAGAAGATCAATTTAACAAAGCCCGAAGAGACGTGTGTCGAACTCCGGCGCTGAACCGGAACTGGCTCCTCGCTCTCCGAGAGCGTGACATTGGCGTCTGCGGCGATCACTTGCGCCATTTCGCTCACGGCCTGAATCACGGCGCCGTCATAATCGTTGGCCCGCAGAGCGGGAACCATCTCCCGGCCAATATCTCCGACTTTGCCGTCGGGTAGAATGCCTTCCAGATCGTAGCCGATATCGATTCGTCTCTTATGGTCGTCCACGGCCAAAAAGACCATAATGTCTCGGCTCGAACCCTTCTTGCCCATCTTCCACTTCTCTTCGAGAGCGTTTGTAAATTCGGCCGCATCCATGCCGTCCAGCGTATGGATGGTCACCACGGCGATCTGCGCATTGGTCTTCGAGTGGTCGAGCTCGGCGCAGAGCGAATCCAGCCGGGCAATCGCCGCAGGCGAGAGCACATGTGCAAAATCGCTCACATAATCAGTGGGTTGGGGCAGATCCTCCACCCGCTCGGCTGGTGCAGTCTTTCCGGCGACGGCAAAGACGGCTACGCACGCTGCCGCAAGCAGCGGCAAGACTGTGGAGTGTGTTCGTCGTTCGCCCCTCATTACTCTCTATTCTACGCGGCCAACGGACATTCAGTTCAGAGGGCAAGAGCACTTTGGCGATTCCGAGAACCCAGGTGCCGCATGATTCTCTGTTAATAAAATGGTAACCCCACCCCCACCCATACTTTGGGCGTAAAATCCTTGTTTTCATGAGGTTGCAGGAGGGGTTGCGCTGTAAAATCGTCAAAACAAAGGAGTTCCCTGCAAAATCCTCTCGGGTAAGGAGTTACGCGCCTTTTTCGGCTACTGGCTGCCTCTTTGTGCCGGAGAGATTGCTTCTGAGGATGATTGTGCATCAAAAGGGGGAAATTATATGCAAAGATCGTGGACCAGTACGGCGTGTGGAACGAGCGGCAATAAAACTTCGATATTCGGTACACTAGTAGGGCGTGAACAAAAATCCCCAGCCACCCATTGCCCGCAAAGACCACAAAGAGACTACGTTACACGGCGTCGTCCTGACGGATGACTACGCCTGGATGCGCGATAAGGACAACCCCGAGGTAACCGCCTATTTGGAAGCAGAAAACGCCTACGCTGAGGCGGTGATGAAGCCGCTCGATGGCCTGCGCGAGAGCCTTTATCAGGAAATGCTCTCGCACATCAAGCAAACCGACGTCTCGGTCCCCTTTCGCGATGGCGACTGGTGGTACCTGACGCGCACCGAGGAGGGTCTGCAGTACGCCATCCACAGCCGCCAGGCGGGAACGGCTACCGGGCCGGATGCGAACGCGCTGGAGCAAATCATTCTCGACGGCAACAAGCTGGCCGAGGGCCACGCTTTCTTCGACATTGGCGCCACCGACATCAGCCGCGACGGCCGCTGGCTGGCATACACCACCGACACGACGGGTTTTCGCCAGTACACGCTGCACATCAAAGACCTGGAAACCGGCGAGACGCTCCCCGGCGAGGTCGAGCGCGTGGGTTCCGTCGTTTGGGCCGCCGATAACCGGACACTCTTTTACACCGTCGAGGACGAGGAGCAGAAGCGCCAATATCAGCTCTGGCGGCACACCTGCGGTGGGCAAAGTAAGAACGGCGGCAAGCCGCACGCTGCTGATGTGCTGGTCTACCAGGATGATGATGAGCGCTTCAACCTGGCCGCGGGGCGCACGCGCGACGGCAAATTTATTGTGCTGGAATCCGCCAGCCACATCACCACCGAGTCGTGGGTGCTTGCGGCCAGCGAGCCTGAGGGCCAATTCACGCTCATCACCCCGCGCGAGGGCGAGCACGAGTACTCCATCGACCATCGCAACGGCCTGTGGTTTATCCGCACCAACGATCGCGGGCGCAACTTCCGCCTGGTCACGGCGCCGGTGTCCACGCCGGGCCGCGAACACTGGACCGAGCTGATTCCGCATCGCGATGGCGTGATGATCGAGGAGATCGATCTCTTCGCCGATTACTTCATCGCCTGCGAGCGCGAGGACGGCCTGCCGCGCCTGCGTGTGGGCCGCTTCCGGGGCGACGGGCCGGAGTTCACACCAGCTGGCGAGATCAGCTTCCCCGAGCCGGCCTATAGCGCGCAGCCGCACGTTAACCGGATTTTTGACACGCCCACCTTTCGCTACGCCTACCAGTCGCTGGTGACGCCGGCTTCGGTCTACGAGTACGACGTGGCCACCGGCGCATCGACGCTGCTCAAGCAGCTTGAGATTCCCGGCGGCTTCGACCGGGCTCTCTACGCCAGCGAGCGCATTCATGCCACCGCGCCCGATGGGGTCAAGGTGCCGGTTTCGCTGGTCTATCGCAAGGACAAACGCAAAGAGGGATGGAATCCCCTCTACGTTTACGGTTACGGTTCTTATGGATACGCTCTGCCGCTCAGCTTCAGCTCCAACCGGCTGAGTTTGCTCGATCGCGGCGTGGTAATGGCTTACGCGCACATTCGCGGCGGCGGCGATCTGGGCGAACCGTGGCACGACGCCGGCAAGATGCTCGTCAAGCGCAACACCTTCACGGACTTTATCGCCGCCGTCGAGCATCTGACCGTGGAGCGCTATGGAGACCCGGCGAGAGTGGCCATCGAGGGCGGGTCGGCTGGAGGCCTGCTGATGGGCGCGGTGGTGAACCTTAAGCCGCGGCTCTTCCGCGCAGTTCTCTCTCACGTGCCCTTTGTGGACGTGATGAACACCATGCTCGACGCCACACTTCCGCTCACCGTTCCGGAGTATGAGGAGTGGGGAAACCCCAACGAATCTGCTTATTTTTCTTATATGCTGAGTTACTCGCCCTATGACAATCTCAAAGCGGCGAACTATCCGGCGATGCTGGTGAAGACATCGCTCCACGACAGCCAGGTCATGTTTTGGGAGCCGGCCAAGTATGTGGCCAAGCTGCGCACGCTCAAGACGGACAGCAACCCGCTGTTGCTGGTGACCAATATGAAAGCCGGCCACGGCGGGGCCAGCGGCCGCTACGATTACCTCAAGGAGATCGCGCTGGACTACGCCTTCCTGCTGCGCGAGTTGGAGCTGGTGTGACCGGCGCAGAGAGCGAAATGGCCGGATATGCTGTTTTGCGGCGGAATTCGACTCAAAGGCGCTTCTGACGTTCATGTCCGCCCATCCCCAGTAAATGCCTGATTTTCCACCGCCCCGTTCGAAATCTTCACGGGTTCCTTATGCGGCATCTCTATAATTCAATAGAAAGACAACACCTTCATCGCTGCGCATAAAGGAGAACTATGTCCACTGACTACCGCAATTTTCTTGCTCTCTCCTACGAGGAGCTGGAAGCCAAGAACCTGGAAGCCAAAGCCGACCGCGCCAACCGCGTTGATGCCGGCGAGATACGTGAGAAGCGGTTGAAGTACCTGACCGACGAGAAACGGATCAAGGCCGTGACCGTGCTGTTCACCGATCTTGAAGGCCGTTTGCACCTGCTCGACTACGACAAGAAATTTATTCTCGGGGCCCACGAGAACCTGACCTTCGACGGCTCGTCAATTCGTGGTTTTACGGCGCAGAAGGAGAGCGATCTCCGGCTGGGCATTGACTGGAACTCCTTCTACTGGACGCCCGCCGACGTCTTCGGCAACGGCAAGATTCTGGTCTTCGGCAACGTCATCGACAAGGACGGCACGCCCTACTCAGGCGATCTGCGCGGCGTGCTCAAGGGCTATGCCGAGGAGCAGTTCAAGAAGAACGGCTACACCCTCAACACCGCCAGCGAGATCGAAGGCTTTGTTTTTGCCGGCAAGGACGCAGAGCGCACCTATCACCTGACCGGCAAGTTCGATTTCATCTCCACCGGCGGCTACTACCACTCGCTGCCGCTCGATCCGCTGCGCCAGTTCATCGACACTTCGGCCGAGGTGCAGCGCGCCATGGGCTTCCAGAACGAGAAGGATCATCCCGAGGTCGCGCCCAGCCAATTCGAAATCAATTACAGTTACGCTGAAGCGGTGGCCGCGGCCGACCAGATTCAGCTCTACAAGCTGCTCACCCGGCAGATTGCCAATAATATGGGCTTTACAGCCTGCTACCTGCCCAAGCCGGTTGTCGGCATCAACGGCAGCGGCATGCACACCAACGTCTCGGTCTCCAAGGGCAAGACCAACCTCTTCTGGAACGAGAAGGGCGAAGAGCAGCTCGACGCCTTCGGCTGGAACTTCCTGGACCGCATCCTGACCAGCGCGCTGGACTTGTGCCTGATCTTCAACTCCAGCGTGAACGCCTATCGCCGCCTCGATCCGCACTTCGAGGCGCCCAATCAGATTCGCGCCTCGGCCGTTGACCGCGGCGCTATGATTCGCGTGCCCATCGGCAATCATCGTTCGATGAGGACCGAGGTGCGCGCCGTGGCTCCTGACGCCAACCCCTACCTCGCGCTCTATGGCATCTTCAAGACCGGCCTTGACGGCGAAATCTCCAAGGCGAAGGACCTGCGCGCCGGCGGCCGCTACCTTCCGGATAACATCCAGAAAGCGATTGCGGACTTCGAGTCTTCAGAGTGGATCAAGAAGATTCTCGGCGGAGATGTGCAGGGCCGCTATGCCGAGCTGAAGCAGGCTTCGGCTAACCGCTGCCCGCGCGAACTGGGCACCATCGTCAAGGGCTGCGAAGTGCAATTCCACCATGAAGTCTACAACCAGTCGCTGTGGAACCTGTTCTAAAGCGACGGTTGCGGATTTAACAATCCCCAGAAAACAAGGGCGAGGCCGCGGTGGCTTCGCCCTTGCTGCGTTTGGTTGTATCAGGAGCTACTTCGCCAGCGGCACCCGCAGATCTCCGCCGGTCATCTCTTTGGGCAGTCCCAGGTTAAGAATGTTTAGTAGCGTGGGCGAGATGTCGCGCAGCGAGCCATCCGCGCGCAGGCGATAATGGGGAGCTTCCTCGGCCACGTAGATCATCGGCACTGGATTGGTGGTATGCGCCGTGTGCGGGTTGCCGGTGACCAGGTCCACCATCTGCTCGGCGTTGCCGTGGTCGGCGGTGATCAGCCAACTGCCGTTTTTCTCCCGGATAGCCTTGTAGATGCGGGTCAATTGCGCTTCGATGGCTTCGATGGCGCGGATGGTTGGCTCCAGCTTGCCGGAATGGCCCACCATGTCGGCGTTGGCGAAGTTGGCGACAATCAAATCAAAGGTGCCGTCGTTGATGGCCTTCACGATGGCGTCTCCGATAGCCTCAGCCTTCATCTCCGGCGCCAGATCATAGGTGGCCACTTTCAACGAGGGAATCAGCACGCGATCCTCGCCGGGGAAGGGCGTCTCGATGCCGCCGTTGAAGAAGTACGTCACGTGGGCAAATTTTTCCGTCTCGGCGACTCTCAGATTGCGCAGATGATGCTGAGCGAGCACGTTGGCCAGAATGTTATCCAGCGACTCCGGCGGAATGATGACCGGCAGCTCATAGAGCTTATCGTATTGCGTCATGCACAGGTAGGTGAGGTTTTTCGGAATCTCACTGCGGGGAATCGTCGCATCGAGCGCCTCCCAGCCGTCCAGGTCGCGGCCGCCCTGCTTGTTTAATCCGCTCTCACGCGTCAGCACGCGGGTAATCTCTCGGGCGCGGTCGGCACGGAAGTTGATGTTGATGCACACATCCTCGTCGCGAATCTGCGTCAGCGGCCGGCCCGCTTGATCCACCACGACAAATGGGATGAGGAACTCATCGGTGATGCTGTTGTTGTAATTCTCCTTGATGCGCGCCACGGCATCGGGATATGCGCCGCCCTCGGCTTTGCCGTTGACCATGGCGTCGAAGGCCTTGCGCTCGCGCTCCCAGCGTTTGTCGCGGTCCATGGCGTAGTAGCGGCCGTTGATGGTGGCCACCTTGCCCACGCCGTACTCGCGCATTTTTTGTTCCAGTTGCGCGATGTAGCCCGCGCCGGAGTCCGGCGGCGTGTCGCGTCCGTCCATAAAGGCGTGGACAAAAACCCGAGTCAGGCCGTACTCGCGCGCCGTGCGCAGCAGGGCGTAGAGGTGCTCCTGGTGGGAGTGGACGCCGCCGTCGGAAACCAGGCCGAAGAGATGCAGTTGCCGCCCGCCCTCGCGCGCCCGCGTGACGGCCCGCGCAATGGCCGGGTCCTTTTGAAATGTGCCGGCTGCGATCATCGCGTCGATGCGCGTGATGTCCATCTGCACAATGCGCCCTGCGCCAATGTTCAGGTGGCCGACCTCGCTGTTGCCCATCTGCCCGTCGGGCAGCCCAACAAAGTGGTCCGAGGCCTGAATCAGCGTGTTGGGATACTCGGCGAGCAGCTTGTTGTAGGTGGGCTTGCGGGCCAGCGCAATGGCGTTGTTGGCGGTTTCAGCGCGATAGCCCCATCCGTCGAGGATGGTCAGTAAGAGAGGACGCTTGAAGATGGACACGAAGAAACACCTCAGGAAGGATCGAAGTTCTCATCTTTAAGGATAACCTGCCGGGGGTGGCGCATGTGACGCGCGTCTACGTGCAGATATGGTGCAGACTCTTTCCGCAGATGCGGCACTTGCAAGTGGATGCCCAGCCCTGGCACACACTGCATTGCTCGCCTTTAATTTCCACGTAATCATGATGACAATTCTCTTGTAGCGTTATCTGCAATCTTCCACGCCGCTTCGCTTGCTTCTTCTCTTCTTCCTCTCTCTTTCTTCTTTCTAACTCTTGACTTTCAGCGGCGATCCTGGAGATTTCTGCAAGAAGGGGTTGGGCAAGAGCTTGGTCGGCGAGTTTCTCCGCTGCGGCAAGCCGTACGGGCCATGGATAGCTGCCTTCTGCAATCTCAGTGAGGATTGCCTGATCCGCAATTCTTTTGGCTGCAATTACGCGTATTTCGTAAGATGTTTCCATGTGATACAAACAACTGATCTTGGACGTTGCAACGGCAGCAAGCAGATCATGATCGGTAAGTTTCTCCAGCGCGGCCATGCGCAACTTTATATTTTCATTGTTGTCATTTACCACGATTCGCCACAGAAGGTGTTGGTCATTAAGCCGCTCCACTGCAATAGCAAGCGCGGTTTGGTTATTGATCCCAAACAAGGCGAGCCGATCCAGTGCAGCTGCGCGCACATTGAAGTTATTGTCATTCAGGACGATTCCCAACAGAAGGTCCTGGCCCGGAAATCTGAGGTGTTTTACCGCATGTTCACGTATACGCCAATCACTGTGTTTCCATTTTGGCCTGAAAAGATCAAAAAGTTCCACGCTTTCTCCTTTGTTGTTCTTGTCCAGCGGAAATCGTATTCGACTCAATCTAAAACACAAGAATAACCATGGGTTCTTCAACCCGCTCACTCGCTCTGGATAATAACACGCAAAAAGTAAAGGGAGGAAGCCGAAGCCCCCTCCCTTTACAATTTGCGTACCCACCGCGGGTGGTTAGTCGTTGTAGTTCAACCCTTCCAGTCCGAGAAAGACCGCGCCACCGCCCAGTTCTTCTTCAATGCGGAGGAGTTGATTGTACTTGCAGATGCGGTCGGTGCGGCTCACCGAGCCGGTCTTGATCTGGCCCACGCCGGTGGCGACGGCAAGATCGGCAATGAAGGCGTCCTCGGTTTCGCCCGACCGATGCGAGATCACCGAGGTGTAACCGTAGCGGCGGCCCAGATCAATGGCTTCCAGCGTCTCGGTAATCGTCCCGATCTGGTTGAGCTTGATGAGAATGGAGTTGGCCACGCCCTCTTCAATGCCGCGCTGCAGGCGCTTGATGTTGGTGACGAAAATGTCGTCGCCGACAATCTGAATCCGGCTGCCCAGCTTGTCGGTCAAAATCCTCCAGCCCGCCCAGTCGTCCTCGGCCAGCCCGTCCTCCAGCGACACAATGGGATACTTGCGCACCCAGTTGTCGTAGAAGGCCACCATCTCCTCGCTGGTCAGCTCGCGTTTGTCGCTCTTCTTGAAGACGTACTTGTTCTTTTCCGTGTTGTAGAACTCGCTGGAGGCGGGATCGAGCGCAATGGCGATCTGCTCGCCCGGTTTGTAACCAGCCGCCTCAATGGCTTCCAGAATCAATTCGATCGCTTCGTCATTGGACTTGAGCGAGGGAGCAAAGCCGCCTTCATCACCAACGGCGGTGTTGTAGCCCTTCTTCTTCAGCACGCCCTTCAGCGTGTGGAAGGTCTCGGCGGCCCAGCGGAGCGCCTCGCTGAAGTGCTCCGCGCCCACCGGCATAATCATGAACTCCTGAAAATCCACGTTCGAGTCGGCATGCGCTCCGCCGTTGAGCACGTTCAGCATCGGCGTGGGCAGCACCGAGGCGTTCACGCCGCCCAGATAGCGGTAGAGCGGAACCTCCAGCGTTTGGGCCACGGCGCGCGCGGCGGCCATGGAGACAGCCAGAATGGCGTTGGCGCCCAGCTTGGCCTTGTTGGGCGTGCCGTCCAGCGCGATCATTGTCTGGTCCAGCAACCGCTGGTTGGCGGCGTCCATGCCCTCCAGCTCGGGCGCAATCACGGTTTCCACGTTGGCCACGGCCTGCAGCACGCCCTTGCCCAGATAGTGGCTCTTATCGCCGTCGCGCAGCTCCACGGCTTCATGCTCGCCAGTGGAAGCGCCCGAGGGCACGATGGCGCGGCCTAATGCGCCGCTCTCCAGGATTACGTCCGCTTCCACAGTCGGATTGCCGCGAGAATCGAGTACCTCGCGGGCGCGGATGGCAACAATCTCAGTCATATCGCTCCTCACAATGCGGTGCTGTAGCCGGGCCTTCAACTTGGGACGGCGATCCACGGCAAGAGCTTCTCCGGCGGCGCTTTGAATCATATTCAGAAGCTTATGCGCGCTCACGATTTCCTCTCCGTCCAGGTTAAAACGGCGGATGTCACGCAAGAATTCTAGCAAATCGGCCTTCGGCGGACGAGGTAATAGTGGTCAAAGGGCGCCGTTGTTTCCGTCATGGGACATGTGCCGGAGTGGGTTGCCTTGGTTGATTCGTTCCCTCCAGGGCACTTGTCCGGTTGTCCGCGCTCCTGTGGCGGCAAGTCTGAGCTAGCCTTACCTTGGGTGAGCTGGTGCATAAACACAGCAGGAAAAGGTTGCCTGCGCCAGCAACAAATCCCCTCAGGCGGGGTCTAAATCATTAGTAGATTTAAACCCGCTATCAGGAAAAAGGAGACTTGGATGAACCGGCCGATTCTTGTGAGCGCATTGCTGTTGATGACTTCTGCCGCTCTGGGAGCGCAGCAGGCGAGCGAGTCGAGTCCCTACCAGGGAACCTCGAACCCGCCCCCGGACTCGACCATCGAGACCACCAGCACGCCCCAGGCCAAGCCGCCTGCCGGACGGCAAGCCACGCCTGGCCAAAATCAGGCGCGGGTTCAGCCGCAAAATCAGCCGCCAGTCCATGCCCAGCCCGCTAACGTCAATCCTGCCGTGAGCGATCCTGACTCGGACAGCGGAATCGTTGGCGTTCAGCAAAGCGATTCTGCGCCGCGTCAGCCGGTCCTGATCCAGCGCTCTTACGCCGGCGATCCGGACGGCGACATCGTGCATCCACGTCCGCCGCGCCCCGGCGAGCTCCCCGAGGGGACTACCATCCGCGTCCGCCTGCTCGATCAGCTTTCCTCCGTGAGCAGCGAGAAGGGCGAGACCTTCCGCAGTCGCGTGGCCTCCGATGTGGTGCAGGGCGAACAAGTGCTGATTCCCGCCGGATCGGAGATTGACGGCCAGGTGGTTGGAGTTTCCATGGGCCATACGGGTGGTCACGGCTCCATGCGCCTGTTGCCGGATACGGTAATTCTGGCCGGCGGCAAACGCTATCAGTTGCGCGCTGAGATTACCGGAACACCCGGCGCCAGGTCCAAAGTCGGCTCAGAGGGCACAATCCTGCCGGCCTCGCGACTGAAACGTGACGAAATAGAATACGGCGGAGCGGTGGGAGCAGGCGCAGCCACCGGAGCCATTCTGGGCGGCCCGGTTGGCGCCGTGGCCGGCACAGTGGTCGGGGCAGGCGTGGTCACCACTCATCTGCTGGTCAGCCATCCCCAGGCCACGCTGGAGCCGGGAACGGCCATGATCATTACCCTGACGGAACCGCTGCAACTGACCCCGTCTAGCCATAATGAAGCTAGCGAGAACTGATTGCTTCTGCGCGCAATTCCCCCACCCTGCTACACTTCCTGATGGATTTCAAAGCGGTTCCACAATTCATGTATTCTTTCTGGCATCGTACAAGGTGGCATTTTCCTGATGAAAATGCCACTTGAGTGCAGTGGTTTCGGAGTATAGCAATTGTGGAACCGCTGGGAAGGTTTTTTCCATGGCTGAGATTCAGACGGTTGGGGTGGTGGGCGCTGGAACCATGGGCTCCGGCATCGCCCATGTCTTTGCCCGCGCGGGCTTTCGCGTGCTGCTTTGCGATGTGGAGCAGCGATTTCTGGACCGGGCGCTTCAGCAGATTCGCGCCAACCTGGGCCGAGAGGCCGTCAAAGGCAAGCTGGCCGAGGCAGAGATTGCGCCGGCTCTGGCCCGCATCCAGCCCACCCTGGACCGCGAGACGCTCAACGCCGCAGAGCTGGCTGTTGAAGCCGTATCGGAGCGCTTCGACCTCAAGGCCGAGCTCTTCGCCTCGCTCGACCGCATTTTGCCCGAAGACGCTATTCTGGCCACCAACACCTCTTCCATCTCCATCACCAAACTAGCCGCCCAAACTCGCCGCCCGCGGCAGGTCATCGGCATGCACTTCTTCAACCCCGTGCCGGTAATGGCGCTGGTGGAGATTGTCCGCGGCATGGCCACCAGCGATGAGACCTTCGCCGCCGTCCAAGCGCTGGCCCTCCGGCTGGGCAAATCGCCGGTCGAGGTCAACGACGCGCCCGGCTTTGTCTCCAACCGGGTGCTGATGCCGCTCATCAACGAGGCGGCCTTTGCCGTGATGGAGGGCGTGGCCACGCCGGAGGCCGTCGATCAGGTCTTCAAGCTGGGCATGGCGCACCCCATGGGGCCGCTCACTCTGGCCGACTTCATCGGCCTCGATGTCTGCGTGGACATTCTGCGCGTGCTCCAGGAAGGCTTCGGCGACCCCAAGTACCGCCCCTGTCCGCTTCTGGTGCGCATGGTGGACGCCGGCTGGCTGGGCCGCAAATCCGGACGCGGCTTCTACACCTACGAAACGTAGAACCCCAATTCTGCCAGTTATTTCGGATGTGAAAGCTATAGTTTCCTTACCAAATGTAAGGAAAAGGTATATACTCATTCTAGAGGGTTTCCAATGGCTACCGCGGCAGTTACTTCCAAAGGACAGATCACCATTCCAGCCGAAGTCCGGGAAGATCTTGGGCTGAAAGCTGGAGACCGGGTCTCGTTCATCAAGGGCGAGAACGGCGAATACATTTTGAAAGCCAAGACCGGTTCCATCATGGACCTGAAGGGATTCATCCATTGGACAGGAAAGCCCGTCACCATTGAAGAGATGAACGAGACAATAGCGAAGGGCTGGTCAGGCCAGCTCACCTTTGAGGATTGAGCCTCCGGAGATGACAGGTCTGGACACCAATATACTGGTTAGGCTTCTAGCACAAGACGACCCGGAACAGAGTCAGCGCGCGGTAGAGTTTCTTCAAACCCTGTCCCCGGATAGGCCGGGCTACGTCTCCCTTATTTCACTCATCGAGCTGATTTGGGTTCTGCGCAGCCAATACCGCATGGACAAAGCGCGACTCATCCTCGGCCTGGAATGGCTGCTCAATTCTGTTGAACTGATCTTAGAAAGCCAGGAAGCAGTAGCTCAGGCGCTCGGCAGATTCGCAAGCATGAAGGCGGATTTTGCAGACTGTCTCATCGAGCGTTCTTGCCACGTTGCTGGTTGCCGCGAGACAGTCACATTTGACGTGGATGCTTCCCGGAATGCGGGAATGACTTTGCTCTGACTCGGATTCTGCTCTTACACCGGCGACAGCGCGTCTACCATTGGTACGCCCGGGATGGGTGAAGTGGAAGGCATCGTCTGAAGTTGTCCTGCAGTCACTGGCCTGTTCAGCGGCATGATTCACTCCATCAGCGCCGCCAACCCGGAGACCATTGAGAAGCTGTGATCTGAGTAGCGGGGCGAAGCATGAGTGCAGGCATTTTTCCGGCTACGGACCGCCTCCGTTATGCGAAACTACGAATGATCGTCAGTACGGGAGGCTAGAGGCATGATTGCCGATAAAGCCAGATGGAAGATCTGGGCAAGATCGCACCTTCTTCTCATTTACTTTTTCATGGCTTTTACCTTTACCTGGGCCATAGGCGGTCTATGCCTGTTTGCACCTGCTGTCGCCACAACCTTCAGCCGTAGGCCTACTCTTACAAACCCGTTGTTTTACCTTGCTGTCTATGTACCCAGCCTATCGTCAATCATCCTCACGGCCGTCTTCGGCGGCTACGCGGGACTGAAGAAGCTGTTCGAACGGCTTATCCCCTGGCGAACCGGAATTCAGTGGTATCTCTTTGTTCTGATCGCTTACCCTGTATGCGCTGTTATTGCCGGGGAAATTGCTGGGGCCTTCACTGGCGTTCCAGTGAAGATTCAGAATTGGGCACATCTCTATCTCTCGTTGATTCCCGCACTTGTCGTGGACCCTGGTCCTATTGGAGAGGAGTTTGGATGGCGCGGTTTCGCCCTTCCTAGGATGCTTGAACGATGGTCGCCGTTGAGTGCGAGTCTGATCCTTGGCCTGATCTGGGGCCTCTGGCACTTGCCGGCCTTTTTCATTTCCGGACTGGCCCAGAATCGCATGGCTCTGCCGGTCTTTCTTCTTGCCACAATCTCAGTGTCCATCATTGATACATGGCTATTTCTGCGCACCAACGGCAATCTGCTGCTGCCGATCCTTGTGCATCTCATGACCAATACAACTTTCAAGGCGCTGGGCATCTCGTTTGTCGTTTCGGTCGCGACAGGAATCGTTTGCGCGGCAATCATTGTGCTTGCGGGCGGATTGCGCCGGAGACCCATTGCGCCCGATCAAGAAATGGCGTGAGCAGCGATCGCGCGATGGACGCCTACACCGGCGACAGCGCGTCCACCACCGGTACGCCCTTGGGTGGCGTGTAGCGGAAGCTCCCGGCGGGAATCGGCACATTCGTCTGCTCGCCAGTAAAGGTGAAGCGGGTCAGCGCGCCGTCGGCCTCTTCCATCTCGATTCCGGTAATCGTTCCATCCGCGGTCACCATCAGCGTGAGCCGCGCCACGCGTTTTTCCTGGCCTCGGGGCTGTCCGCTCAGCGTGAACTCGCCGTTTGCGGCAGGCCGCAGGATCAGATTGTCCAACTCCTTCTCCAGTTTCGTGTGGCCCAGCAGAAATCGCAGCGGCGAGCGCAGATCGTTCAGTTGTTTGGCCAGGATGCGCTGGACTTGAGAGTCGCCCGGGGAGTAGAACCAGGCAAAGGTGCCGTCGAGCAGGAAGATCTTGCCGGCCGGCTCGCTGTACTCCCACTTCATGCGGCCGGGCTTCTCCAGCAGCAGCGTTCCGCTCTCCGTGCGCCGCATCCCCAGCCCCTCGTAACTCTCCGTAAAGCCGGCCTTGAGCGTGTGCAACTGGTTGTAATGGAGATCGACCTTCTGCGCCAGCTGCTGCGCGTCATTCTGCACAGGGTCCTTCGCGGAGTCCTGCGCGGACAGCGAACGTTGTTGAGCGCAGAGGCCGGTGGAAAGCAGCGCAATAGCTACTACCCCGCCGCCGCGCCTGAAAATCCTGATCATCGCATCTCCAAAGGCTGTGTACAGTTGATTCCGCCCGCGGGATCGTACTTGATGACGCCGGATGCGTCACTGCAGAAGCCGCGGATTCCGCTCTTGCCTACCGTCTGAGGTACGGCGGTTATCGTGTAGCCGGTGACGCGTTCCATGCCATTCTGGCTCGCCCTGGTGCAATTGCTGAGGCTGAAGATGTATCCGCTCGTGGATCCCGAAGCCAGATCGCTGGGCAAAACCTGCGCTGCTTCCGCTGAGGGCGGCCCTGCGTTCGGATCGCCTCCCAAAGCCCGCAGCGAGCAGGCGTAGCCCTTCGTAGGGTAGGTGACAGAGTACATCAGCTCCGCCTGTTCGATGGTTCGCAAAGACCGGATCGCCGCAGTTTCACTGGCCTGGTTTTTCATGTGGCCGAGTGTGGGAATCGTAAGAAGGACGAGGAGTGTGATGATACAGAGAAGGAAGAATGCAACCACCCCTATAAGAACCCACACGAAGACAGGAACGCGCCCGCCGGCGGAAGCGTGTGGAGGTGTCGTGTCTTCAACTCCGGAATCCGGATTACCCGCGACTGATGAGCCTGTCCCGTTCATTGGACATTTTCAGTGCAGTTGACTCCGCCTGCGCGATCCAATTTGAGCACGCCGCCGTCGTCGGTGCAGAATCCCAGATCTCCGGACTTGCCCACCACCTCCGGAACCGCCGTGAGCGTGTAACCGTTCACTCTATCCGAACCATTCAGGGTATTCTTCACGCAATTGGTAATGGTAAAGATGTAGCCGTCCTTGTAGCCCTTGGCCAACTCCTCGGGCAGCATCTCCGAGGCAGTGGCGGAAGGTGGTTTGTTGGGATCTCCGCCCAGGTACTGCAAATTACAGGCATATCCATTGCTCGGGTAACTCTGCGCGTACATCATCTGCGCTTCGTGTATGGACTGCAAGGACTTCTTCGCCGAAAGCTCGCGAACGTGCTTCATGACGGCTTTGTAGGTGGGGAAGCCGATCAGCATCAGGACGGTGATGATGGACATGACAATCAGCAACTCCATCAGCGTAAAGCCGTTGAGCTGCTTAACCCGGCGAGTGCGGCACTGCGAGTTCCTGCGATTCATACGTTTCTCATTCCTCTGGGCGCGGTTATACCCGTCCGCCCCATCCGAGAAAATCCTACAACGAATGGACGCGAAAGGGAAATGGTACGCTCACTCCGGCTTGGTCTGTCCGGTTGCGCTCTCCTGCCGAGCCAGCTTAATTCGAGCCGCGTCCAGCTTCTTTTGCACCTTGGCCACTTCACCCGGCTCCACGTCCACCGGGGCTGTCTTGGCGAACTCCGCGAGCGACAGCTCCCACTGCGCCGTGGCCAGGCGGAAGCGGCCGGTCTTCTCGTAGAGCTCGCCTAGGTGGTCGTGGACTGTGGGGTCCGTTTGGTCGCGTTCCACGGCCTGGCGCAGATACTGTTCAGCCAGTTCGTACTCACTCATTCTGAAGTACACCCAGCCCAGCGAGTCCAGGTAAGCGCCGTTCATCGGCTCCAGTTCCACCGCCTTGCGAATCAACTTCAGGGCTTCGGGAAGCTGTTTGCCCTTGTCTGCCAGCATGTAGCCCAGGTAGTTGAGAGTCAGGGCGTTGTCGGGTTCCAACTCCAGCGCCTGGCGGAAGAACTGTTCGGCCGGCTCATAGTGTTTTTGCCGCTCCGCCAGTTCGCCCCGCAGGAAGATCAGATAAATCCGGTCTTCCTTTTTGGTAGAGAGCGGCTCGGCCTTATTGAAGTCATCCTCGGCTTCCTTCCAGCGGTGCGCCCGGACGCACATCTGGCCCATCGCCAGCCACACCTGGCGGTCGTCGGCGTTGTTGGCCAGCAGTGCTTTGGCCTGCGCCAGCCCTTCGTCGGTCTTGCCCTGGTCGCTCATCTCCCCGGCCAGCATCAGCTTCAGATCGCGATTCTTGGGGTTGGCCTCGACGGCCTTGCGTGAAACCTCGATGGCCTTGTCGTACTGTTTGGCGTCGCGCCAGGTGTCTACCTGCGATTGGTAGCCGCGCACCGCCTGATCGCCGCCCATATCAATCATCTTTTGATAGCAGGCGATGGCCTCGGCTGTCTTGTTCTGTTCGTGATAGATCGCTCCCAGCCGCTCCAGAAAGATGCCGCGATTGTTCTTCTCCTCCGTGGTGTAGGCGCCGTTGGCGTGCGAGGTCAGCTCCACCATCTTCTCGTAAACCTGCGTGGCCTCGTCGTAGTGGCCCAGCACGTCCAGCAGCAGCCCCTCGTTGTAACCGGCTTCCAGATTGCCGGAGTCCATCTTGCGCGCCTTGCGGATGGTGGCCAGCGCATCCTCGTACTTTCCCTGGCGGCGCTGAATCTCGCCAATGCGCACCAGCGCTTCGGGATTTTCCGGGTCGGCCTCGGCCAGTTCACGGTAGCGCTTAAGCGCCTCGTCGAGCTGGTTGTCGTTCAGCAGTGCATGGCCCAGAGCGTCCAGTGTGCGCGGGTCTCCCGGCTCCAGGCTGTTGGCGCGCTGATAGGCGGCGATGGCCTCTTTGTTTCGCTTCAACTGTTCATAGGTCGAGCCCAGCGCACCTTCCATCTTGGCCGTCCGGTCGGCTTCCGGAACCGCCTCGATTACCTTGGCTGCCTGCTCATTGTCGCCGCTTTCGGCGTACAGGCGGGCCAGGTTCAGCACCACCTCCTCGGAATCGGGCTCCATGGATTGCGCTGTCTTGAACTGCTCCTCAGCCTTCTTGGAGTCGTGCTTGACGGTGTAGAGCTGGCCCAGAACCATGCGATTCTCGACGTTCTTGGGTTGCAGCGCGACAATCTTCTCGAATTCCTTGATCGCGAGAGTCAGCGCGTCGCCGCTGGGCGACGTGGCGGGCGGAGCGTTCTGCCCTTCGCTCAGCGCGCGCAGGTAGATGCGTCCCAGCAGCTTGTGCGCTTCAATGTCGTCGGGCGAGCTTTTCAGCAGCCCCCGCGCCGTGCTCTCCGCCTCGCGCGTGTGGCCGGTGCGGAAGTACAGATTGGCCAGAGCCAGGTTCAGCTGCGGCGAGCCGGGGTCGGCGTTCAGCGCCAGCTTGTACTCCTCAATGGCCCGCGTCACCAGCTCCGGCCGGCCCTCGCTGATCGCATTCTCCTCATAGCCGCTGGCCAGCGCCATGTGGTAGTACGCCTGGGCGCGATTCGGCGGTGCGGCGATGTCTGCCGTTTTTGCCGGAGCAATTTGGACAGGGCTGGCGCTCGGCGTCTTGGCCGGGCTGCCCTTGGCCGGAGCGGCTGTTTCCGGCACGGCCGGAGCCGTGATTCCCGGAACGATCTGAACGGGAGTGGTCTGGGCGCAAACGGGCCTGGCCGGAAGCACAACGGCGAATGCGGCGGCAAATACGAGCCAAAGGGGCGGTGAACACTGTATTCTTATCATCATCCTGGGGATTCCATGCCTCTTCAGCCTTGCCGTAAAATACAGATTTTTAACGGCCAGGAGCTAAATGGCTGTGCAAGCAGCCGGTGGGAGCAACTCTGCCTGCTATAAAGACGATTCTAAACCGCATTGGGCTTGCGTGGCGCTATAGATTTGCAGATTTCCCTGAATTCCCGTCTACGGAATGCCCAGAATTTTATGGGTTTGCAAGCTCAGCCGCCACCGCGGATGCTCAAGGCAGTAGTGCAGCGCAAGCCCGGTGAAGACCTCGCGCTCCGGCCCGTCCATAGGCTGCAAATAGAAATGCCGAAAGGGAAGCGCCTCAAACTCCGCCGGATCGACGCCCAATTGAGGGAAAACCAGCTTCAGTTCGTCGCCACTGCGCTGCCTGAGCTCGGTTCCGGCCTTGGGGCTAACCGTGAGCCAGTCCACCCCCTCCGGCGCGGCAATCGTTCCGTTGGTTTCGACGGCAATCTCAAACCCGCGCCCGTGCAGCGCGGAAATCAGCTTCGCATCCAGTTGCAGCAATGGCTCGCCGCCCGTGCAGACCACGAATCGCTTTCCTAATCCAGGATTTGCCGGCCACTTCTGCTCGATGGCCGCAGCCAAATTCTCAGCCGCCTCAAATTTTCCGCCGCCCACGCCATCCACGCCCACAAAATCCGTGTCGCAAAACCGGCACTTCGCCTCCGCCCGGTCCTCCTCGCGCCCCGACCAGAGGTTGCACCCGGCAAAGCGGCAAAAGACCGCCGCGCGTCCCGCCTGCGCTCCCTCGCCCTGCAGCGTGTAGTAGATTTCCTTGACCGCGTAGCTCATGAAAACCAGCTTTCAGCTATCAGCTCTTAGCATTCAGCAGATAGCTTTCTTACAAGGGGCAGAATCACCAATTTCACATTCGATAGGCTGATGGCTGATAGCTGACGACTTCCTACCGCAGTGGATCCTCCATCCCATTCTCCCGAAATCCCTTCCGCCGGAGCAGACAGGAGTCGCATTCTCCGCACGGCTCGCCATTGGGCCCCGGATCGTAGCAACTGCTGGTCAGGCTGTAATCCACGCCCAGCTCAAGCCCCTTGCGAATAATCTCCGCCTTGGTCAGCGCGATCAGCGGCGTATGAACCCGCAGCGCCTGCCTTCCCTCGACCCCAGCCTTGGTGGCAAGATTCGCCATCTTCTTAAAGGCCGCGATAAACTCCGGCCGGCAATCCGGGTAGCCCGAGTAATCCAGCGCATTCACGCCGATAAAAATATCGTTTGCGCCCAGCACCTCCGCCCAGGCCAGCGCAAACGACAGAAAGATTGTGTTGCGCGCGGGAACGTAAGTGACGGGAATCCCGTGGCTCATCGCCTCCGCGTCGCGCCCCTTGGGAACCTCGATTTCCGCGGTCAGCGCCGAGCCGCCGAAAACCCTCAGATCGATCTTCGCAATCCGATGGTCTGCCACGCCGATGGCCGCCGCAACGCGCCGCGCCGCTTCCAGTTCAATCACGTGCCGTTGGCCATAGGAGAAGGAGAGTGCGTAGAGTTCGTAACCCTGGCTCTTGGCAATCGCCAGCACTGTAGCCGAGTCCAGCCCTCCGCTCAACAGCACTACCGCGCGTTTTGGCTGCGCTGCCATTACTTCAAATCCCCGCCGCGGCCAATATCAATCGACGGCGGAAGCGGATTGCTTTCGTCGATAGACGCCTTGAGGCACTGCTCCAGTAATCCCTTGGCTTCGAGGATGAATTCAATCGCATCGCGCCCCGCGCCCTCGCCGCCACGGTGCGGGGTCACGTAATGGGCTTCTGCTTTGACTTGTTCCCGCGCATTGGCTGTGGCCACGGCCAACCCGCACTGCCGCATCACCGCCAGGTCGATCACGTCATCGCCCACGAAGGCGATCTCCTCCAGCGTCACACCTTCTTTGGCCATGATCTCGCGCACAGGACGCATCTTGAAGGCTTCGCCCTGGTAGACAAAATCCAGTTTCAGGTCGCGAGCGCGCAGGGCCACGGCCTCCGTGATGCGCTTGGTAATGATGCCCAGCTTCATGCCGCCCAACCGCGCCAGCTTAACGCCCGCGCCGTCGTGCGCGTTAAAGCCCTTGGCCTCGATCATTTTGGTGATGGTCCCGTCCGGCATGGCCACCGGAACCGGAATCACCCAGATGGTGCCGTCGGTCAATACTCCATCCACGTCGAAGAGAATGATTTTGATGCGCCGCGCGCGATCCTGGGCTGTGAGCGTCATGCCTCGATTTTACCTAATCCCTGGGATGCGCTTCATTTTTATGGCGCACACGCGCCGGTTGCCGCACCGCAGGTGCCCTTCACCAGCACCGCAAAACGCGGAAAGGCGAAGCTGCCTGCCGCGTCGTCGATCACGTTCAACTGGCACACGTATTGTCCGGGCTTGAGACTGTTCAGCGGAACATCCAACTCGATTGCCACTGCGTCGCGGCCCTCTATGTTGATCGCCTTGGCCTGCACCAGCGGCGTTTCATACACCTTTGTCGATCCTTGAATCAATTCAAGACTACTGAGTAGATTTATACCCGGTTTCGTTCCTTTGGGCTGATTTTCAGCCGCCTTTTCCCGCGCCGGAGAGTAGATTTCGTAGAGAAGATACAGATGCTGGTCGCGCCGGAAGACGTGGCTGATGTTGGGCACGTACTCCTGGCCGCCGCGCACCAGAGGCGTGTTTTTCTTGCTCGGCTGGCGCATGGACGCCAGCACGATGGAACTCATCTTCAACGGCGCCTTCTTCATCTCCGGCAGCGTGATTTCGGCCTCAAAGGAGCCCATGCGACCGGTTTGATTCTCGCGCACCACAAATTTCAGACGATACTTTCCCGGAGGAAGATTGAAGCTGGTGGTGTACTGGATGTTTTTTTGCCGCGCCTGCAAGGCCGGGTCGAGATTCAGCTTGACCGTTTCGCGCGCGTGGCCGATGGGCCGCTTGGCCTCGTCGATCACCGTGCCGATGATGTCCAGCGTGGCCTTGTCCTTGTCGCCACCCTTCACGAATGGAATCTGCGAGCCGGGAACAATCAGCGAAACCGGAACGAAAAAGCGGTTCTCGTCGAGGCGGAAATACAGCGCGTCCAGATAAACGGCCATGTCGGTGGCCGGCAGGTCGCTGGCCAGTTGCTCTTCCAGATCGCGCTCGCGATCCTCGTGGCCTGCGTGCTGGAAGTCGGCTGGAGCATAGTAACCGGGCCGGTATTCCAGCTTCACCCCGGGCCGGTTCACCTTGATGGTCAGCTTGCGATAGCGGCCGTCGCGTGCCGGATTCGAGCTGTGGAAGCCGATGGCGTAGTAGGCCGAAGTGTCGCGCTGCACCTGCGCAAACGCGGGAGCAAAATCGTTGGAATCGAAAAACGCCTTGCCGCCTGTGTCGGAGCTGAGCGTGCCCATCACCTCCTGCGTGGCGAAGTTGGCGTTCATGTTGTTGGTGAGCGCGCCGCCGTTGAAGGCGCCGGTCCCGCGCAGGCTGCCGGTGGAGGCGTCGCCCAGCGGCGAAACGGCCTGCAGGCCTCGCGTGTCCACGCTGTAAATGGCCAGGTTGGCGCGCACCGCAGCGTTGATGGCCGCCCGGAGCGAGGCCTGGTTTTCGATGCCGTCGCGCTGAATGCCGCCGGAAAAGTACAGCAGCGATTTTTTCTCCGTGATCTTTTCCAGCGATTTGGCGACAGCTTTCAGTGCGAACAATTCGCGGTCGGTGTTGAGGTCGTTGTATTCACTCTCGTCGGGCGTGTAGCCAGTGGCGTCTTCCACCTGGTTGGTGTTGGCCGTTGCGCCCTCGGCGAATCCCTGGCCTTCAGTCCCGTTGTAGACGGCGACTTCATGCATGAGCGCCTGCTTGTCGGCGGTAAAGTCCTGGTCCACCTTGAGCGCATTGCCCAATGAAACCAGCGCCACCAGGTCCGCCGGTTGCATCTTGTTGCGCAGAAAATCCTGCGCCGCCTTGACGCTGCGGTCCAGGTCCTCGGGCTGCATCGAGGTCAGGTCAAAGAACATCACGATCAGCCGGTGATTGCGCAGCTCCTCGGGCTTGGCAATCACAACGGTCTTGTTCACGCTGCTTCCCGCGGCCAGCCCGCTCACTGTGGCCTCGTTGAGCGGCGCGGCCATCTCCACGGTTTCAAAATCAAAGGTCGATACGCGCTGCTGTTTACCGTTCTCGAAGACGCTGAAGTCGCTCTGCTTGAGCCCGCTCACCAGTTCGCCGGTCCTGGTGTCGCGCGCCACCACGTTGGTCAGCACCAGTTCGGCATTCATCTTGAACACGAATCCGCCCTGCGGCGCGTTGGAGGCCTGCGCGGCCGGCGAATCCTGCGCGGAACTTTGCGCAAAGGCAAGCTCGGGCCATGCGACTGCCAACATCAGCGCCAGCGCTTCGACTCCCGCTCCGACTTTTCGCGCCCAACCCTTCATAAACAGCCTTTCATGCTAACTTACTAACTCCGCTAACTCGCTAACTCGCGCGCAGCGCGGCTAACTCCGCTGATCTTCAAAACCTGAGCCTCGCCGTAAACTGGAACGTCCGCATGGCAGCGGCTGAAGTTACCTGCCCAAAGCTCGGCGAAGCCGCGTTGGTGTCCACGCCCGCGTACTGCACCGTGTTGAAAACGTTGTTGGCCATGGCGCGAAACTCCGTACTGCGCGTGCCGCCCAACTGCATCGTCTTCGAGAGGGACATATTGTTCTGAATGGTTCCCGGCCCAGCAACGGAGTTGCGCGATACATTGCCGCAATTGGGGCAGCTTGGCGTGGTCGAATCGTTGGGCGGCTGCGTGAATGCCTCGGGATTGAACCACACCTTCAGCGAGCCCGCGCCCGCGCTGACCGAGACGCCGGTGTGATTTGGCCGCTGCGTGCCGGCTGTGCCGCTGGTCACGTCCGTCACGCCTGCCTGGTAAGTGGGCGTAAGCGGCATTCCGGTGGAAAAGGTAAAGCTGCCGGAGATGGAAAATCCCTCCAGAATATGCGAAGTAGTGCCGCTCGTAACCCAGAATTTGTCCTTGCCAAAGGGCAGCTCATAGAGATAAGTTCCGCTCACCTTGTGGCGCTGGTCGAAGCTCGAGTTGCCTTCCTCAGCCTTCAGGTCTTGCCAGTTCTGCGCCACAACTGTCGACGTTCCGCCTACCGAGCCGGCGTCGTCGATAGAGTGCGAGTACTGATAGTTGGCGCCGAAGGCAATCCCTTTGCTCAATCGCTTGTTGAGCCGCAGCGTTCCTGCATTGAACTTCGAAAAAGCCGCGGACTGATCATAGTTGAAAACCTGGCCTGCAGGATCAGTGCCGGGACTGCTCAGGCTTGCGCGTGGCGCACTGGTGATGTCCAGATGATTGCCCCTCGACCCGCTGTAGCCCACGTTCATCACCACGTTCCAGCGCAGCGTTTTCTGCACGTCCAGGTTCCACACCGCGACGTAGGGCAGATGGTAGTGCGGGTCGAGCGCGTAGTTGCCCACCCTGGCCGCGGCGGGAAATCCATTCGCCAGCGAAAGGCAATCGGCGGCAGGGGGCGCGCACGCTGTAGCTGCTTCGTTGGTCTGCTCGTTGGCAAAGGGAGGCTGATGCGCCATGATGGTGGCGAACGTGGCGTACTGGCTGACGGTGTAATTGACGCCCAGTCCGGCGCGCACCACGGCCTGTTTGGGCAGCCGCAATGCCGCGCCCACGCGCGGCGCAAAGGCCGTACGGAAGGGAAATACCAGCGAAGCGGGAAGCTTGCTGTTGTAAGTTCCTGAACCACCAGCCTGAACTTCGTCAGTTACAGCGAACTGCGCCGGATAGGCCGTATTCGTTGCCGGATTTGTATCCACAAAGGCCAGGTGGCCGTACTTCTCTGTATAGGGCGCAAAGAATTCGTAGCGCAGCCCATAGTTCAAAGTCAGGTTGTTCCGCGCGCGCCAGTCGTCTGTCGCGAAGACGTCCCAGACGTTCTCGCGCAGGTAGCTTTTGCCGGCGGAGGAGTCGATGGTGGTCTCCTGCGGTTCGCCCAGTAGAAAATCAGCCAGCGAGGAGCCGGTGTAAAGGCCGGTGAAGTAGAAGGTTCCGGTTCCGTTGTAGTTGGAGCCGTTGGAATTCGAGTTGCCCAGAAAATCCCTATGCACGCGGCGATAGTCGCCGCCAAAGCGCAGATTATGCTTGCCATGAATCCAGCTCAGCACCTCGGAAAACGAGATGGTCTGCGTGAGCGAAAAACTTGGCTGCTGCTCGCTCATTCCGGTGAAACTGCTGAGTGTGACGTTGGGCAGGCCGTAGTTGAGCGGGCTGGCATTCAGCGCGACGCCGCCCGGTCCAAAAATTCCAATCTGGCTGGCGATGTCGGTTTTGTTGGTGAAGTAGTTGGTCGCCTGACTGGTGGCGCGATTCCAGTTAGAGTTGAAGATGCTGGTCAGCTTGTGATAGCCCACTGTATAGCCGGCCTGTACGGAATTAGCGCTGGAAGAATTCTTGCCGCCTAGTTGCGGAAAGACGTTTGCGTTGTCGGCGGCCGAGTCGGTCCAGTTGTAGTTGAAGTTGATGCTCTGGCGTAGCCCTTGATTCTGCGACCCGCGCCCTCCGCCGCCGAAGCCTCCACGCCCGCCGCCAGGCAGCGTGGCATTCTTGCCCAGGCTGCGCATATAGCGCGCGCCGGCCTGCGTCGTGTTCGTCTGCGCGGTAGTCAGCAAATGGTAGTTTTGCGCGTAGCCTGGCAGGTTGGGAGCGGGGAAAAATTGCAGCAGGCTGGTGGCGGCCGCGACCGGCATTACCGGAGTTGCCAGTCCCGGAATGTCTCCCGAGCGTTCATTGGCTGTTCCGAAGCTGCCGTCCGTGGGCACCGTCGCATACTGGTCCAGAGGATTGGAGCTGCGCTGGCCACTGAGCGTCAGGAAGATCATGTCCTTGCCGCTTGGCTTGGTGTGTCCCGGTATGTATGGCGCGCTCATGAAGGTAATCCCGAAGCGGTTGGTGCCGGAGGGCGGCTGCTGCTGCGCTTGGCCGTGCAGGCTGAAGGGCTCCGCGTTGAGCGCCGAGTTGCTTCCAATCCAGAAGATGGCTCCATGCGGCTGGTTGATGTTGAAGTTGCGGAAGTTGGCGCGTCCGCCTCCGCCGCCAAACCCGCCCGGTCCGCCGAATCCGCCGCCGAATCCTCCACCTCCGCCGCCAAAGTTGCCGCTGCCTTGCCTGCCCGGCACGGCTCCCTGCGCGCGCAGCGTCTCCACCGCATCGCGGACGCGATCCGGGTCAAAACCAGCTAGTGGGCTCACCGCTCCTGTTTGGCCGCTGATGGCCACGGAATCATCGCCAAAGTCGGAGTTGCCGGCAATTGAGGGCAGCGCCGCGCCGGACAAACCCGATGGTCCGGTTTGGCTCTCGGTCTCGCTCGTGAGCGTGCTCATCAGGCTCAGGCTCTGCGCGCCGTTGGCCGTTAACTGCTGAATCTTCTGCCGGATGGCTTGCTGATTCTCTGTCTCGCTCTCCTGCTGCTGGGCGGCCCGCGAGGCCAGCAACAGATCAAAGCTCACCGTCTGGTCGTGACTGGCTGCGTTCAGCATGGCCTCCTTCGCTCCGGGAGCGAAGCCCGCAAACTGGGTACGGATCACGTATCGGCCATTCTGTGGAATATTCAGGGTCCAGGCGGCGGTGAGGTCGGTGGTGGTGGAAAAGCGTTTGCCAGTGAGCGTGTTCTGGGCGGTTACGGTTACGCCGGGCAGGGGAATATTTCCGCTCTTGACATGACCGTGCAGTTTTCCGCCTGTAATCACCGGAGCGGGCAGATTCTGTGCCGCCGGTTCACCTGCGCCGGGCGTGCTCGCGGGCGCGGCGGGCTGGGTCGCGGGCGTGGCAGGTGACTGGGCCAGGACGGCAAGGCCGCCAGCCACAAAGATTCCTGCCGTCACTGCCCACATCATGGCTTCTCGCCGCATTCACGCTCCCGTGCCTTACATGCTCATACTCATTCAGACGGCCTACGCGCCGCGTAGGTTTACGGTTTCTTTCCTTTTGCCCGGAATCAGCCGCCCGGCGTCCTTGTAAATCTGATTTCCTCAGCATGATAAATTCGCTTGCATTCCCACTCTGCCTATGTTAACTGTTATGTTAATAATCTATCGATTGCTACCGCGAAAGTAACCCCGGCGGCAATGGAACAGGAGATTCCCCATGTTGAAGATCGGCACCACCATCCGCGCTTTCCGCCTGCAGAAGGGGCTTTCCCAGGGAGACATCGAAAAGAAGACGGGCCTGTTGCGCTGCTATCTCTCGCGCGTAGAAAACGGCCATACCGTGCCTTCGCTGGACACGCTGTCGAAGATTGCCCGCGCGCTCGATCTGCCTATCACCCAGTTTTTCGCCGATGACTCACTGGGCAAGCAGCCGAACCTGCAAAAGCTCTCTGACGAAGAGCTGCGCTTTCTCAACCAGATCCGCCGCTATTCCACCAACCTCAACGAGAGCGACCGCAAGCTGCTGCTGGCCATGGTAAAAAAGTTTGCCGCCACGGCGACGCGCTAAGCAGCCATCTTGGAATTCACGTCAATACTCTCCTCGAAATAGCGCCTTACCGCGGCAACTGGGCCAGGTAAAAACTGAACAGCACCAGTAGACCCACCACCATCGTAGTGGCGGCGCGGCGGCGGAAGAGAAACAGATTGCGGGGCGCTCCAATCCGCGGAATCAATGGGGCCGCGAAGATCAGACCGCAACTGAAGCCGCCCAGGTGGGCCATATTGTCGATGCTCACACCGGTGTGCCGGACCACGACGCCCAGGCTGATGGTGAAGCCGATCACCAGGTTGATTGCGGCAAAGTAGATCACAGATCTGCGTAGCTTGCGCAACTCCAGCGGAGGCACGGGCAGCCGATGCGACTTGAGCAGGATGATCAGCGCGCCGGCGATACCGAAGACCGCTCCCGATGCGCCCGCGCCGGCCGGAAACGCGGTCAGGCTATGGTTAATCGCCCATTCCGGGGAAGGGGAGTACTTCAGCCAATTGACGCAGGTAGACAGCAGGTTGCCCGCCGCGCCGGTGAGAATATAAACCGCCAGCACCCCCGCTGAACCCATCAGCGGCTCGGCCAGCAATCCCAGGTTCCACAAGCACCACATATTAAACAGCAGGTGAATCCAACCCACGTGCACAAACATGGCGGTGACAATGCGCCACCACTCGCTATACTGCAACACGGCCCCCGCGTTGTCGGCGCCCCAGTACATTAGTTGATCGAGGTTGGGGCTGGACGCGCTGACGTGGTGCGCAAGCATGGCCAGAAAAACCAGGCAGTTGATGGCAACCAGCGCATAAGTAGCGGGCGCATATGACCATGAGTGACGCCGCCGGCGAACCGGGGGCGGCGGGGGCGGATTAAAACCGACCTCCGAGCGTAAAATCTCCGGATTGGATTGAGCACCGTGGTCCCCATAAGCCGGGGTCCCCAGGAAGCGATCCTTGCTTCCTGAGGTGGTGGCGACAGGACTTTGTCGCTGGGGTGGTGGAGCTGGGGAAAAGCTACCCATTCCTCAACTCTAATGCATCCCGGAGCATAGCGGCACGCGTTTATCTTTAAGAATGCTGCCAGCCATTCGATGTACTCTGGTGTTTGGCCTGCACAATGCGGCGCGGCATGGGATTGCGCCGGATGCGAAGGCCGTGGAAGGGAGCGTTATCGTGAGTTCAGAGGGGCGTGCGGATAAGCGGATACGGCGGGCGTTGCTCAGCGTGACAGACAAGACCGGCCTGGTGGAGTTTGCCCAGGTGCTGGCCGGCCTGGGCGTAGAACTGGTCTCCACCGGCGGAACGGCGCGCGCGCTGCGCGAGGCCGGCCTGGCAGTCAAGGACATCAGCGACCTGACCGGCTTTCCGGAGATGCTCGACGGCCGCGTCAAGACCCTGCATCCCCGCGTCCATGGCGGCCTGCTCTACATTCGCGGCAACAAGGCACACGAGGCCGCTATCGCCGAGCACGGCATCCAGCCCATCGACATGGTCGTCGTCAACCTTTACGCATTCGAGAAGACGGCAGCACAAATACCCCAACGACATGGACCCGGCGTTGGGGACCCCACTCAACCCGGCGTCCACTTCGGCAATCTCATTGAGAACATCGACATTGGCGGCCCTTCGATGGTCCGCTCGGCTGCCAAGAACTTTGAAGATGTGGCTATCGTGACTCGCGTCGCCGATTATCCGGCGCTGATCGAGGAGTTGAAGGCCAATGACGGCGCATTGAGCCGCGCAACCCGCTGGCGGCTGGCCAAACAGGCCTTCGCGCTGACCGCGGCCTACGATACAGCCATCGCCAACACGCTGGATCAAATCTCGGAAGCGCCCGCGCCCTCATCGCCAGCCGAGTTGGACGCGGCCAGTTTGCCTTCAACCTTGCGCATCAACCTTCCGCTGGCCCAGTCCTTGCGTTATGGCGAAAATCCCCACCAGCGCGCCGCGCTCTATGCCGACGGATCAGGGAAGGGAATCGCCGGAGCAACCCAACTCCAGGGCAAGGAACTCAGCTTTAACAACATCGTCGATCTGGACGCCTGCTGGGAGCTGGCGCAGGAGTTTGACGAACCCGCCGTTATCATCGTCAAGCACACCAATCCCTGCGGCGCGGCTACCGGCTCGACTATCCTCGAAGCCTACATCAAGGCGCTGGCCTGCGACCCGGTCTCGGCCTATGGCGGAGTCATCGGCATCAACCGCCCAGTGGATGGCGACGCCGCCGCGGAGATCGCCAAGCTCTTCGTCGAGGCCATCGCCGCTCCCGGCTTCACCGCCGAGGCCCGCGAGCGCTTCGCCGCCAAAAAGAATCTGCGCCTGGTCGAGGTTCAGGCCGCGCCAGCCAAACCGGTCGTCAAGCACGTGTCAGGTGGGCTGCTGATGCAGGACGCCGACACTGGCCGCATCAACGCCGCCGCGCTCGATCCTGGCCTGAAGGTGGTTACCTGGCGTCCGCCGACGGCCGATGAGTTGCGAAGCCTGCTCTTCGCCTGGCGCGTTTGCAAACACGTCAAATCGAACGCCATCGTCTACGCCCGCGATGGCCAGACCCTCGGCGTCGGCGCAGGCCAGATGAGCCGCGTGGACGCTGCCCGCTTCGGCGCCATGAAGGCTGTGCTGCCGCTCAAGGGCTGCGTCGCCGCCTCCGACGCCTACTTCCCCTTCCCGGATGGCTTGGAAGCAGTAGCCGCCGCCGGAGCCACCGCCGTCATCCAGCCCGGAGGCTCGGTGCGCGATGAAGAAGTCATCGCCGCCGCTGACAAACTCGGCATGGCCATGGTCTTCACCGGGATGCGGCATTTCCGGCATTGAGGTTTTTCTAAAACCAAACCTCAAATGAGCTGCAACGAGTAGACTTTCGGGGAACATTTCTACCAACTCGTCTCCGCCGCCAGCAATATGCCGCATTTAACCCAACTTTAGTAAACTCATCCCCAGAATGTTTCTTTCCTTCCGTATGACTCGCTGCCTCCGTTCTGCCTTCCGTCTCTCCGCGCTGGCCGTGGCCGGGATGGCCGTTGCTTCGTTGCACGCGACCGCCCAGGGCACGCACCTTTGGACCCAGTCACGGCTGGAGGAGTTTGAAAAGGGCACGCCGCAAGGAGTCGCGCTCACCAGCGACGGCCATTTACGCATGGGGCCTGCATTGACCGAGCTGGCCACTACGCCCTCCACCTACGTATGGTCCGTCGCTGTGGACAAAGCAGGAACAGCCTATGTGGGAACCGCATCGCCAGCTACCGTTCTGCGCATCGCGGCAGATGGCAAGCCCTTTACACTCTTCGAGACTAAAGACTTGTCCGTCCAGGTTGTCCGCCTCGGCCCTGATGGCGCGCTCTACGCGGCTACGCTGCCCAGCGGCAAGGTTTATCGGCTCAAGCCCGACGCAACTGCCAAGCAGGACGAGGCCAGCGCTGAACTCATCTTCGATGCGGCAAAATTCGACGATGCAACGGCCAGCAACAGTAATGCCACCGGCAAATCTGCCGACAGTTTAGATTCAGACAAAGCAAGCGATAGTAAAGCCAGCACAGACAAACCAACAGCCGGCAAAGTTCCAACCCCGGAAAAACCCGGAGCCAAATCCCACTACATCTGGGATCTGACCTTCGATTTCGCAGCCCACCTCTACATCGCCACCGGCGGGCCGGGAGCCATCTATCGAGTCAATATAGCCAAGCCCGGCGCCAAACCCGAATCCTTCTTCAAGAGCGACGAGCAGCACATTCGCTCTCTTGCCTGGGACGCGCAGGGCAATCTGATTGCCGGCACGGACGGCTCCGGGCTGGTTTATCGCATCAGCCCGCAGGGCAAAGGCTACGTTCTCTTTGAGGCGCCCCGCCGCGAGATTACCGCGGTCGCTGTAGCCGCCAACGGAACCATCTACGCGGCCAGCGTGGGCGACAAAAGCCGCAACCCTCTGCCGCCACTGAACATACAAGGACCTGGCGCGGGCGCCGTGGTGACCATCATGCAGCCGGGCTCGATGCAGGTGGCCAATACAAGCGCCTCCATCCCCGAGGGCAGCGAAATTTATGTTCTCAAGGAAGGCCAGGCTCCGCGTAAGCTCTGGGCCGGCAAGGATGAGATCGTTTACGCCATGGCCGCGCAGCCGGAGGGACTGCTCGTGCTCACCGGCAACCACGGCCGCGTCTTCCGCATCGCCGATGACAGCAGCTACGCCGACATTGCCCACCTGGCCTCGCAGCAAGGCCTGAGCCTGGCCGTCGTCCCCGCAGCGAAGGGCCAGCCGGAGAACCTTCTCATCGGCACGGGCAATACCGGCAAGCTCTGCCGCCTTACTTCCGCTGCCGATCTACATGAATACGCCAGCGACGTGCTCGACGCCGGCGCGTTCTCCCGTTTTGGCCGCGTCGAGGTCCAGCCCGGCTCGGTCAACTACGAGCTTCTGACCCGCTCCGGTAACGTGGAGCAGCCCGCCCGTGGTCGCAATGGCGAGAGCCGCGCTGATTGGGGCTGGTCCGACTGGCAGCCGCTTCATGACGGCGCGGTGGCCTCGCCCGCCGGCCGATTCCTGCAATGGAAGGCCGTGCTACGCGCGAATGGCGTGCTGGGAAGCGTGGGCGTCAACTATCTGCCCGTCAACGCCGCTCCTGTGGTGGACGAACTGGTGGTGGTTCCCGGAGCGCGCTGGAACGGCCAGAATCAGTTCGCCGGTCAGCCGCCAATGGTCAACATCGCCTTTCCTGCTGCTGGACCGAACGCGAGCCCGAACACCAGCCAGAATCTTGGAATGAATCACGATGCTGGCGCAAACGCTCCCTTGCAGGCCGTAAAGGACCGCACTGCCGTTACTGTTCGCTGGGCGGCGCACGACGACAACGGCGACGAGCTGAACTACTCCCTCTTCCTGCGCGGAGACGGCGAAACCGTCTGGCGGCTGCTCAAGGACAAACTCACGGACAAGGCCTTCAGTTTTGACGCCACAATGATTCCCGATGGCGGCTATCAGGTTAAGGTGGTCGCCTCCGACGCGCCCTCGCACACTCCCGGCGATGCGCTCACCGGCGACAAAATCAGCGAGCGCTTCGAGGTGGACACCACGCCGCCTGTAGTCTCCGCGCTTCATGCCGTCGTGGAAGATTGTAAACATTCGCCCTGCGCGAAGCAGTTCAAAGTTGTATTCGACGCCGAGGATGCTTTCTCGCCCATCACTCGCGCCGAGTACTCGCTCGATGCCGGTCCCTGGCAATACATTGAGCCGGTGGGCCGCATCTCCGACTCGAAGCGAGAGCATTATGACATTCTCATTCCCGTACTTGCGGAGGGCAAGATCAGCGAGCACCTGATTACCGTTCGCGTCTACGACCGGCACGAAAACGTGGGCGTGGCCAAGACGGTGATTGCAGCGGAAGAGAAATAAGGCAGAAGAAGCACTCGCGCAAGTAGAATAGATTCAATGCTGTTCGAGCTGTACGTAGCAAACCGGTATCTGAAGGCCAAGCGGCGGCAGGCCGTGGTGGGCGTGGTCACCATCATCTCCATCGCCGGCGTGGCCGCGGGCGTGGCGGCGCTCATCATAGCCCTGGCCATCACCAACGGCATGAGGCGCGACCTCGAGGACCGCCTGCTCGGCGTCAGCGCCCACGTGGACCTGATGCGCGTTGAGTCGGACGGCATTCGCAACTGGGAGCCGCTACTCGAACGACTGCGCCACGTTCCCCACGTCACCGCCGCCGCGCCGGGAATCTACGGGCAGGTGCTGGTCTCGCGCGGCCCCCGCGCCGGCTTCGCGCTCATCAAAGGCATCATCCCCGATCAGGAGCGGACAGTCAGCAGCCTGCTCGGAACCATCGTTTCCGGCTCGGCCCAGGACCTTGAACCGGAGGCGCGCAGCAAGGTTGCGCAGCCGGTTCCCGGCGAGGCCTGGATCAACACTCCTTATCCCGCTATAGTGCTGGGCAAGAACCTGGCGGAAACCATCGGCGCGCAGGTGGGCGACAGCGTTCTCGTCACCAGCCCGCAGGGCGAGCTCACCCCGCTCGGCCTCACGCCCAAGTACCAGCGCTTCCGTGTAGCCGCCATCTTTCAGTCAGGCTTTTATCAGTACGACTCAGGCATGGCCTTCATGCGCCTTTCGGAGGCTCAGCGTCTCTTCAGCGAGCCCGACCTGCTCTCCGTCATCAGCTTCAAGGTGGACGACCTGGACCGCGCCCCCGCCATCGGCCGCGCCATCGAGCACGAGGCCGGACGCGGCTTCATGACCACCAACTGGATGGAGCAGAACCGCGAGCTCTTCCGCGCCCTAAAGCTGGAGCAGGTGGTTACCTTCATCGTCATCGCGCTCATCGTCATCGTCGCCGCGCTCAACATTCTCATCGCCCTCACCATGATGGTGATGGAGAAAACCCGCGACATCGCCGTGATGATGAGCTTCGGCGTGCAGCCCGCGCAGGTCCGCCGCATCTTCCTGCTGCAAGGCTTCCTCATCAGCATCCTCGGCACTGCTCTTGGATTGGTGCTCGGCTATCTCGTCGCCTGGGCCGGCGGACACTATCACTTCATCCACTTATCCGCCGAGGTTTATTCCATCGATACGCTGCCCTTCGCCCCGCGCCCCCTCGACGGCATCATTGTCTCGGTAGTATCGATCGGAATCTCGCTGCTGGCTACGCTGTATCCGTCATCGGCTGCATCGCGGATTCTGCCGGCTGAGGCGCTTAGGTACGAGTGATTGGTTGAGCAAACAGGCGAAGGGACAGTTTCAGTATTGCCAGTGATTTGGTTTCTTATCTCCCTCAACCTCCTAGAACCTACTCACTGTTAGAGTGCGAAGTTCTATTCTCATGCAATCCACGAAAGGCTGCACGTTTTAGATTGTCTTCTCAATCACTCGGCAAAGCAGGTAGCAAGCCGCCTCAGCTAATAGCATCGAATAGTACCTATCTTGCGAATATTCATGGAGTCGAACGATTTTGAGCAAATCAACGGGAGTCTTCTTGTCGCTAGCTGCCGACCCTAAATCGACGCCATGTGCAAGTTTGTTCCTTAGCATATATAGATCTATTGCAATATCCTTTACTGTCCATGGGAAAGGCGTTTCTACTTCCGCCCAATTGGGGAATGCAGGCGTGTCCTCACCCAGTAGATTACAAAGTTTATCACTGAAATCGTTCCTGTTCTGACTATCGAAGATTGCCTCCATCCCCATCACCCAAAGCAAACCTGCGATGTACTGATGGTACGTATACGTTTCCATCCCTAGTTGTAGCGTCGTGATCGCATTCTTTTGAGGGACACAGGTCCCCATTAGAGCCGCTTGTACGCGTGGGATCAAGGTGATAGCTTCCGCGAGGCAAGCAGCATCAAATTGTTTGAGGCGAGCCCATTCCGCCGCATGCATCGGAGGCAAGGCCTCAATCGCAGCATTGATTGATGAGCCGCCGTAGTCCGTACCTTTATAGACAAACCCCAGCGTACTGACTGGCTTGATGATTTGAAGCGCCATAAGCCCGCCATAAAACATCGCATTGGGGTCCTTGATTTCTTGTCCAATTGGAACTACATCAAGGTGCTCATAACGATAGACGAGATAGTGACTGGCCTTTTCTGCTTCTTCATATTCGTATTCATTTTGTGCGTAGCGCATCCGCCCGGATAAAAGAAAGGAGTTTGGCTTCACCAGTTTCAGGCCATCAGCCATCGGCACTTCATCCTCAACTCCGATATCCAAGTACTTGATGCCCGTATAAATGATTTCTTTGTTCATATCGAACTCCACTCTGGTTTCCATTAAGTATTCATTCAAGTTCGAGAATAATCTCTTTTCGGTGAAAGAAAAAATATTTCTGTTATAGTTGTGGCAGTGTGCCCTAGGTCCGGTTTTTAGGATTTGAGATTCTCTCCGATCTGGCACTCATTGGCTTATCGTCAAATTGGGAATAGGCCAACTACAAATGGTAGAAACTTATTGCCGTACAACCCAATTTGTGTCAGATTACAGCCATGCCCTCAATCACTCTCAGCCAGTTGCGCAACACACGCCTGATATGGGATTTGCTCAAGGCCGGAGAGACGATTGAATTACGCGAACGCAAGCGCGTTATCGCGCACATTATTCCTGTCCGTCCATGGCCGTTTCCCGACGAAGATTTCAAGCCGAAGAAGAAAGGCAAGGAATAGCCCGTCAAGTGATGGCAATCCTCACTGCGGTGTAATAATCCCGCCTACTGCGTGACGCCGGGGAAGCACGATCCCGCGATGATCGACCACCTGCGGTGAGGCGAATGTTGGATGATCCTCGCCGGGGAGGCTGGCTCGCTCGACCAACGCACCACCGCACGCCGGACACCAATCCGCATTGGTCTTTTCGCCGAGCACCGCCCGGCACTGGCTGCAAATCCGTTCCATGCCTCTAAGATTACCGGATTCAGTTGCTTCTTCGCACCAGCTACACTAAATCTATGCACCCTCCCGTTCGCCTGGTGGCCATCGACATGGACGGCACGCTGCTGCCCACCTTTGCGCAGGTCATCAGTCCGCGCACGGCGCGGGCGCTCAAGGCCGCGCAGGAGGCGGGCATCACCGTGGCCATCGCCACCGGCCGCCGCACGGCCTACACTACGCCGCTGCTCGAAGGCTTCGGCCTTAGAGCGGATACGCCCCTCATCACGTCCAATGGAGCGGCGATTCGCACTCTGGGCGGCGACTCTCTGGGCCGCTGCCATCTTCCGTCTGAAACCGCGCGGGGGTTGTGCCGGTTGTTGCGGCCCTTCGGGGCTTTGGTTTTTACCTTTGACCGGCCGGGCCGGGGCGAACTGGTGCTCGAAGATCTGGAACAAGCGAACGGGCGCATCGCCTTGTGGGTGGAGGCCAACCGCAACGCCATTGAAGTCGTCAAGCCGCTGGAAGATGCGCTCGTGGATGGCGAAGACCCCATTCAGGGCATGGTTTGCGGCGGAGTGATGCCGATGCGTCAGGCCGAGCAGGCGATCAAGGCCAGCGAATGGGCCGGCTCCTGCGAATGCATCAAGACCGAGTATCCAGCGCGCGACATCTCCATCCTCGACCTGTTGCCGCCGGGCGTCTCCAAAGGCTGGGCGCTTCAGCAACTCGCATCCCTGCTGGGAGTGGACCGCAAAGAGACCATGGCCATCGGCGACAACTGGAACGATGTGAATATGCTGGAGTGGGCAGGGCAGGGCGTGATGATGGGCAATGCGGCGCAGGAGTTGCGAACGCTGGCCAAGACGCGCGGCTGGAAGCAGGCTCCGCCCAACAATGAGGACGGCGTGGCCGTGGTGCTGGAAGCGGCGATTGCAAAGCGTGCCAATGTGAAAGCAGGTTGAGTTGAGAGAACAGTTGATGCGCGGAAGTTTCTTCATCACGGCAGGGATCATAGTGGCTCTCGCATTTCTATCTCACTCCGCCCGCGCCGCCGAGCGCGTTACTCTGCGCAATGGGTTCTATATTGACTGCGACCATCACGCCTCAGTCGAGAGTATCGTCAGAATCTACCTTAGCCATGATGAGGACAGCTACATAGACCGAGTTCCTGAAGATATTGTCAGCATCGAGATAATTCCAGGCCCTCCGCCAGTTCCCAATTCCGATGCGCTGGCAATCTCAAAGCCAGCCGTAGTTAATCCGCATTCCCGTCAGAACACAAAACTCTCCCCGGCGGATTTGGGCGAGATGCTCACGCGCGCCGGTCACGAGCACAATCTCGATGTGGACCTGCTGGCCAGTCTGGTAAAGGCCGAGAGCGGAGGCGATTCGAGTGCCGTGAGCCGCGCCGGCGCCCAGGGCCTGATGCAATTGATGCCCGCCACCGCCAAGAACCTGGGTGTCGCGGACAGCTTCAAGCCGGATGAGAACGTGAGCGCAGGGGCAACGTATTTGGATGCGCTGCTTACCCTCTACCACGACAACCTGGCGCTGGCTTTGGCCGCTTACAACGCCGGCCCGGAAGCGGTGGACCGCTACCATGGCATTCCCCCTTACCGCGAGACGCGAGCCTACGTGGCGCGCGTGATTCATGAGTTCAACCGCCGCGTCCTCGAGCGCGAAGCCGAGGCTCGTCGAGCGGCAACGCAAACCCGGCAGGAGGTATCTGCGCCTGCATCGCAGGAAAAGCCTGATCGCTAACGCTATCTTCATGTTCAGGTGAGAAACTAGATACAACGGTCAATCATGCATTGGTGAACGGAGAAGTCTTGAAGAAACGTGAGCTGATTCTGGGTTTGTTGGTGTTTTTGGCGCTGGTTGCGCTGGTTTTTTGGGGGCGCGACAGGATTCACTTTGACTTTGGCGTCTTTGTCTCCCAACTCAAGCTGGCCGATTGGCGCAAGATCGGCATAGCCTTCGGCTGCATTTACGTCTGCTACGTCTTTCGCGCGGCGCGCTGGGCGCTGCTACTTCGCCACATCAAAAAGGTGCCGCTGTTTTCGCTGCTGGGAACGCAGGTCATTGGCTTCACTGCTGTCGCGCTCATCGGGCGCATTGCCGACCCGGTGCGGCCTTACCTGGTCGCGAAGAAGACCAGCCTGCCGCTCAGCAACCAGATCGCCGTTTATATTGTCGAGCGCCTCTTCGACGCCGGTTCGATGGCCCTGATCTTCTGCTCCGTCATCCTGATGGCTCCCGCGGGCGCGCTGCCACACCCCGAGATCATCCGGAAGGTCTGTTACGGGGCGCTGATCACTACCGTAGCTGGAGCGCTGTTTCTGGTACTCGTGCGATTCACGGGTGGAGCGGTGGCGAAGATACTCGAAGACACCTTCAGCATTGTCTCCAAGGGCCTGGGACGCGCTATCGGCGATAAAATTCGCGCCTTTCGCGCGGGCCTGGATACGCTGCGTTCCTTCTCTGACTTTGGCATCGCTTCTTCGCTCTCGCTGGCCATGTGGGGGCTGATCACCCTGGCCTATCTGGAGATCACCACGGCCTTTGTCGCCAGCCCGCAACTGGCGGGATTAACGCTGGCAAAATGCATGGTGTTGATGGCGTCCGGTATGGCGGCCAGCGGATTCCAATTGCCGGTGCTGGGTTGGTTCACGCAAATTGGTTTGGTCGCCGCCGCTATGTCAGGCTTCTTCGGCGTGGCGGCTGAACCGGCCACCGCCTGCGCCGCCACGTTGCTGCTGGTCACCTTTCTGGGAATCGCTCCCGTGGGCATCATCTGGGCGCGCTTCGAACACGTCAACTTGCGCAAGGTGGCCGCTGAAAGCGGTCACGCGGGAGAGACACTGGCTGTGGATGAGCCGGCAAGCTAAGTTTTAATTGCCGCGAAAAACTAGTCTTTGCAAACCTTAAGCCGTTTGCGCGGGCCGCGTAGTTTCCTTTGCCGCCAGCTCCGGCTGAGTGAACCGGATGCTCTCCGGTCCAACGGCTCCTCCGGTCATGATCATGCTCATGGCCTGTTCCATTGACATGTTGGTCTCGGTGACCCGCGCCATCGGCATAATCTGCAAAAAAGCCGAGGTCGGGTTGATGGCGTTGGGCAGCAGCACAGCGGCCAGCGGTTCGCCGGTGGTTTCGTCCGTCATCGTCCGGGTCAGAAAACCGACGGCCTTTTGGCCGGCAACGGGAAAGTCCACCAGCACCACGCGCTGGCTGCTCTCCTTCTTGGTCGTCATGCTGTCCAGCAACTGGCGCACCGATGTATAGATCTTGGCGACAAAGGGTAACCGCTCCAGCACGGCCTCAAAGAGTTCGAAGGCCTGGCGGCCAATGACCCGGGCTGAAACCAGGCCCACCACATAGAGCATCACCAGGGTCAGCAAGATGGCCAAAATGGGCTGCATCACCGGATGGCGGAGCCAGTTCGCTGGAAAAATCGCCGCAAACAGCTGGATCACCGGCAGGCCGGCCTTGGCCAGTTCGTCGAGAAGAAACTTGAAGATCAGGAAGGTAATGGCCAGGGGACCGATGGTGATGATGCCGGCCAGGATGTTGTGTTGCACATTGCGCAGCGTACGGATAGGGACTGACTTCACACGTCTCTCCTGTCGATGAGGATACTCGAACCAGGGTGCGTGGCGCTCCAAATCCAAAGGGATTTAGCCCGATAAGCCAACTGGCGGCAATGACAAAGATCGTTCCAAATAGTATTTCTTACCAAAAATGAACAAATGTTCGTAATGTCAAACGATATATTGCGTATATCAATATAGACTTGTCGGCTTAAGCCCCCTTTTCACGGCTCTGTGACGCTAGATGTTGCCAGTCATATTTTCGCAGGGCTACTATCATGCCAGTTCACCCGGGTTTGCTTTCCATCCCCCGGTCGCTCATCTTCTATGCTGTTGTTTCTAAGTTCCCAGAGCTTAACCAACGAGTGGCGCTTTCCGGCGCACGCAGACGGAGTGTCTTCTCATGGCGTGGTATGCCTATTGCATCGGTGAAAAGCAAGCATTTCCTGAATTGGCCCGTCATCGCAAACCCATTCCGATGGAATCGATCCTCGGAGTCAGCGGCAACCAGGTTTTTGTTTACCCTGCCTGCGACCTGGCCGTGATCGTCAGCGAACATAACCCTGCCGAATCCCTCAACCAGAAATCCGGCGTAGAACATGCCCGCGTCATCGCCGACTGTTTCCAGCACTCCACGGTGCTGCCTTTCCGCTTTGGAACCGTTTTCAGCGACGATGAGAGCCTGCGCAAGTCCATTCGCACCAACCAGCGCCAATTCCTCGGCCACATCGACAAACTGCGCGGCAAGGCCGAAATGCATCTGAAAATTTTAGTGGACGACTGCGGCGGCCACACAGCCGGCAAGCGCCTGCCGTCCGATGGAGCGAGCCGGGAGTATTTCACCCACCTGCGCGAGAATGCTACCCGCCAGCGCGAACGCCAGACCCGCGCCCGCGCCGTCAGCTTCCAGATGCACCGGCTCTTCATGCCTCTGGACGAAGAGGTGAGCTGCCGGTTGACCGAAAACGGCAAGATGATGCTGGACATCGCGCACCTCATCGACCGCAAATGCGTGGACCGCTTTCTGAACAAGTTCTCCACCACATGCGCTTCCATGCGCGAGTATCAGATGCAGCTCTCCGGTCCCTGGCCGCCCTACCACTTTGTCCACCGGCTCACCTGCGGTGCTCATATTCACGCACAACAGCCGGCGGCAATTCACGTTTCAGTTGCCATGCAGGAGATCCCCGTTCCGGAATCGCTCAGCGTTGTGGCCTGAGGCAGCCAGAATGCACAAGAACTCAGTACTCTACGCCATGAGCGTAGTACAACAAGGTTGAAGAACCTGTTTCGTGATTTTCCGGTCTAGGTGTGGGCAGCAATCTACCATGTGCAAAAAGGCCATCCCGCCTTGCGGGATGGCCTTTTTGGTTGAAATACCATGCGACGATGATGTACTCGCCTACTTGAATGACGCGATGGCGCTGGCTTCGTTGTCCTTGATATCGAAAACGGTGACCAGCTTGGTCAACTGCAGAAGATCGTGAACCTTCTTAGTCAGGTTGAGCAGCTTCACCTCGGCCTGTTGATTCCGGGCGGTGGTAAAGGCGCTCACCAGCTCGCCCAGCCCCGAACTATCGATATAGTTTACTTCTCCCAGGTTAAGCAGAATGTGCTTTGTTCCCTTGCCGATCAGGCCGCGAACGGCGTCGCGCAATTGCACGCTGCCCTCGCCCAGGGTGATTCGTCCGCTCAGGTCCAAAATTGTTACGCCGTTAACTTCTCGGGAAGCAATTGACAATGCCACGGATATTCCTCCTTGTTGTTATTACGATTATCACATTTCTGAAGTTTATGTATGTTGAAATTCCCGCATGACCTGCGCCACGGCATTGATTTTCACAATCCGTAACCATTGCGGGAGAAACAGCGTTATCCTGTTCCGCTTCCCCGCGCCAGATGCTTGACCATTGTCAGCTCGGTTCCCGGATGCAGTTGCCGGAAGCGCACCTCGTCCATGAAGGCCCGGATCAGGAAGATGCCGCGCCCCGAGCCGCGCAGCAGGTTCTCCGGCTCTCGCGGATCGGCCAGCGTCTCCGGGTTCAGCCCCTTGC
>Ga0326728_10000967_pt1 | contig 105729 bp, 97 predicted proteins | sample MB3enrmetagenome_FD_207602 | JGI IMG/M metagenome (GOLD analysis project Ga0326728, IMG submission 207602) | Lab enriched peat soil microbial communities from McLean, Ithaca, NY, United States - MB31MN | ecosystem: Environmental > Terrestrial > Soil > Wetlands > Peat | place: USA: New York... | reverse complement strand
GCGGCAGTGACTCGCTGGCGTGCGCTTCGATGAAACGGAGCGCCGCAGATACGCGGCGTTCATCCGACGCTCCCGGAGTGAAGGTTGCTTTACGGTGGGAGTTGACCATATCCCCGACTGAACAGGCCAGGCTGGTAGCCAGCTCGTCAAAACTCACGCGCTCAGGCGACTGAACGCCTAGCGCCGCAATGACAGTTAAGGGAGACAATTCGGGCGCGAAGGAAGCGATAGCATTTTGACTGTTGGGCACTCCCCCGACACCGACCAAGCCTGGGTCGCCGACATTCGATTGGGGTGCCTGATGCTAAAAACAGCTTTGCTCGTGGTGACGCTAGTGAGCCTGCCTTGGTCCGGTGACGCTCAAACGGGATTTTCTGCACTCGTAGCGAACGGTCCCTCGACTCAATACCGGGACCAACTCATGCTCTTCGGCCAATTCATAGGCAACTGGGAGTTCCGGGGATGGGAATACCCGATCAACGGCGATCGCATTTCTGACAAAGGGAGAATTGAATTTGCGTGGGTGTTAGGCGGCCGGGCGGTTCAAGATGTGTGGATTGAGGACGAACGGTCCGATCGAAAAGTAAAGACATACGGCACGACGATTCGTTTCTATGATCCTAAGACGGACGTGTGGCAAATCACCTGGATCGACCCTCCCGCTGGCCATGTGCAGCTATTGACTGGACGCAAGAAGGGAGACGAGATCGTGCTGGAGGGAAAGAGAGCAGATGGGGTTGCCATAAAGTGGATATTCTCGGAAATCAAGTCCGCCTCGTTTCACTGGAGCGGCCATGAGTTTGTCGATGGGCGCTGGCGCCTTGCCGAGGAGTGTTTTCCTCATCGTGTCGGTGCGATTCCGCGATGACCATCTTTCCATCGCGTGGGTCTGACCACATCTCAGTTTCTTGCTTTTCTCAATCGAGGATCATGGGTTGGGATCGTGGGTTCTGCACTTTTGCTCCGATACTGTAACTTGTTTAGAATGAAATTCTTCAGAGACAAAGATGAACCGCTGACTCCCGCCCGGCCAGTGCTGCGCTCTGCAAAGAGACTCCGACAACGCGGCTTAAAGCGACCTACACACTATTTCGCCGCTCCTTCTGTCGCTGAAAACCAGTCTCCTATTGCGGTGATTGGTTGCTTGCGGACGGTTGGTTCAGCTCTTGCTGCAACTGCAACAACTGGCGCAGTTGATCAACGTTGGCTGAGTTGGATGTTGGACCGCTCCGCGCACTTGGTTGCAGGGAAGTCTGGGTAGGCTTGGGTGTCTGCTCGAGGACCACGTAAATGGGAGTATCCGCCGAAATCGTCACGACGATGTGCTGGGTAATCGCCAATCGGGACACCTCCTCGTCGCCAGCCTCGCCGACGTTGTTGCTGACGTGCTCCCGCATTAGGTCCGACTCGCTCAGCGGCTGGTTCAAACTGCCTTGTCCCACCAACATCGCGCCAGCTTGGCCAATTCCGGACAGCGACCTGACCAGGACGTTCTTTCCCGTGTTCTTACCCTCAACTTTTCCTTTGAGCGGCCGCAAGTCCAAACCCGTCGCGGCGGCCTCGATGGGAACGACTGCACCATCCGGCATCAGCAGAGAATCGAACTGGATGTCAAGGTAACCTGAACGATCTCCATTGCGGATGTGCCCAACCGCCTTTGCACCCGCAGGGACGATAATCTCTCCGTCCCGCTCGTAGTTGTACTCGATCACCGCCAGAACCGGAGTTCGTACCGCCGTGCTGGCCGCTGATTCCAGGCGCGCACGCAATCGGGTACCCGTGGCCAGACCCAATCCTAGTTCCGATGCCGGATCATCGAAGATTCCGCGGGCTCGACCACTGGCCGAGTTGGCAGAGACATTTCGCACGTAGATTAGCGAAGACTTCTCCATGGCCTCGCGCTCTGCTTTACCCACGTCTGGAGTCTCGGCGCTGGCACCCGAGCCTAGCTGATACGGCGGCGCTTGCCAGGATTGCTGGTCTCCAAAAGGCGGTATCGATCCCAAAGTCCCCCCTCCGCCCGCCACCGTCGTCCCCGCCGGCTTGGTCGCAGTTCGCTGTAGATCGCGTTCGTTTAAGAAGCCTTCGTGAGATTCTTTTGTGACGGGCCGACCAGAATCAGTGATCGGAAATAGGCTCTTGCCGTTGCTCGCGGTGCCGCTCTCCAAGGCCAAGTCTTCAGAAGCAGTGGCACCACGACTCTTCCCTTTCTGTGGCGCGCCTCGATGGGGCATAGACGTAGCAACAAAGATCAACAGCGCGATGACGATCGCACCCGCCCCGATGATCACAAACCGGTTCTGTTGGATCTGCTGCCGGGCTCTTTGTTTTGCTCTGGTTGCGAGCCCAGGCAATGGTGCGGTCGCGTCCGGGCGGAATGGCGCGTTATTGAGCGTTTCTCCTCCGGTTGGTTCCTGAATCACTCCGGTGTTGCCGTTGTCGCTGTGTCCGTTTGGATGAATCACTTTGCACCTTTCGAAACCGGAGCCACAAACGCAATCGGCGCCAAGACTGGACGGTCGACCTCTTCCGCTTGGGCAACCGCGAGCAAGAGCCTTTCTCTGGATTCTTTGAAAGTGGGACGATCGAACACAACGATGCCGTCGGCTCTGGCGCCGGACGCGAGTCTACGCGAGGTGATCCAGTAGTCTTTGATCGCGACCGGCTCGGCCTTGATCGCCTTTCGATGCTTGTCTTTCGATGTCCCCGCAAGCTGAATTTGCGGCGGCAGCACTTCAATAGTCCGTGCAGAAGAATTCAGAACGGCGAACGGCACGGCCATCTGTTGCTCTTTCTCTATCGCCTCTCCTACCGCAACCTGCAGTTGCTTGCCTTCCCAATGTGGATTCTCAATTCGTTCTGCCCGGAGCAAATCCTGCTCTGGTCTGCCAGACTTCTCTGGGGCAGTGCTGGTTGGCTGATTTTCTGTAGCAACGTTTTTTGTTTCGCCAACCACAAACACGGGATGAGTCGACGCAATCAGAAAGCTGCGCGTGCGCTCACAGTTGAGGACATAGTCCACGGGCTCACTACGGTCTGACTTGCCTTGGCTCACCAGGCTCAGCGAGATCTCGTGGCCTCCTCTGGTGGTAATCAGTGCGTTGGTTTGCGCAGGTTTTACGCTGGTTGCTTTGAAAAACACCAACTGCGGCTCGGCTTCGGAGTGGTCGGCCTTAAAGGCTCCCGGATCGCCCAGTACGACCGAGCTCACCTCCTCCAGCACCCGCACCGAACTGACGTATCCTGGCCGCAGGTGCAAGACCACAACCTGTTCTGGGTCAATACTCAAGTTCACGATTCGTGCCTGCGGCAACTCCGTTTGCGCCGAAGCCATTTGGAAAGACAGCAGACAGGTCGTTATCAGATGCACCAAACTCAAACATTTGTTCATCTCACATCTCTTTTCGCAGTGGTATTTTTACTTTCTGATTCAATGCCTGCTTCGCGAAGGTAAGTTGTTCTAATTGCTCGGACGTAAGTAACGACATCTAAATTTCGGTAAGCAAGGCCTCGCCTGCCGATCGTGCCTTCACCGACGTAGTAAGCGGCAGCTACGAGCCTGAGATCGTTATGAAACCGTCGCATCAACCAAGCGAGATAGCGCACGCCACCTGAGACATTGTGATCGAGATTGCAGCGGTCGGTCACGCCCAGCCGCTTGGCTGTCGCGGGCATCAACTGCATTAGTCCCACAGCGCCTTTGGGAGAGCTCACGCAGGGCTGCCAATTGGATTCGCGCACGACAAGAGCCCGCGCCAGCGCAACGGGCACTCGGTAGTGTTGCGCGTAGGCCGTGATGTAGTATTCAGCTTCAACTCGTGTTGGTGCCCTACCCGATTGCGCCCAGCCGATCGAGATCGTCCAAAGCATTTCCGCCACGATGAGTGCCCATTTCATGCTGCATTCCCTCGCAAGGCCTCGGCGCTGTACTGCCGTGCGTCGTAGATGAGGCTGGCAAATCCATCGCGCAGAAGCAGCTTTCGCCGGTCAGCTTCGGTCTTGGCCAGCAAAGGCAGGAGGGTGTCCCTCATCTCTGCCGTAATTTGTTGCGACCCGAGAACTTTGAGCGCCTGCGCCAAATCCAGAATTTCCGAGACAGATGGCGGTTTTTCCAGGCTCCAGCCGCGCAAAGCCTTCGCGAGCCCCGCCATTCCTAGGTGAAATTCGCGACTGGATTCTGGCGTTCTAAGCGCAACAATTTCTGCCTCCCGTTCGGCCGTGGGGTGTTCAACACGAAGATAGAAGCTGCGTCGACGCAGAGGATCCCCGATGCGCCGCTCTTCGTTGGACGTGAGCACAACGAACGGAATGCTCCTGGCTTTGACGGTGCCCAACTTTGGAATGCTCAACTGCCACACGCTGAGCAATTCCAGCAACAAGGCCTCAAATGCGTGGTCCACTTTATCCAGTTCGTCGATGAGCAGGACGCAAGGTTTCTCGTACTGCAAGGCACGCAACAGAGGACCGGCGCTGAAGAACTGCTGTCCATGCAATTCAGTCTGCAAAGACTCCCAATCGACGCTGCTGGATCTCGCCTTCAACTCAACGCAAAGCCTCTGCAGTGGCTCGTCGAATTTCCCAATGGCCTTTTCTTCGTTGATGCCCTGGTAGCACTGCAAGCGTTCGACTACGGTGTCCGCGGCATCCGCGACTGCGTACGCCAACTGAGTCTTTCCGCTGCCGGCGGGGCCTTCCAGCAGCAATGGCTTCTGCAGTCTCGCCGCCAAATACACGGTTGTAGCGGCAACCGAATCGGCGATGTAGCCCGTGGCCCTCAGCCGTTGACCAACTTCTTCAAGAGATGAAAACACGGTTGGCTCCTTGCCCGAGACTGATTTCTCGGTCGCGAGCGTCTGAAACGTAGACCAGAACGAGATTTCGGTCAAATCCCGAACGATTCGGAGCGTATTGACTGAATCATGAACCTCTACTACAACGCCAATGACAGGGCCGCGGTTGGAATGGACAACCTGCAGGTGGCGGGTTCCTCCCAATCATGATTGGCCTGACTCAGGAAAAGCGATGAATACCCGATCGTCCTTGGCAGTCGAGCTTGAGAAAATGCCGCACGCGTTGCGAGCATCGGAGCTCGCAAAGATCCTTTCGACGAGCAAGATGACCATCTATCGCCTCGTGGAACAAGGCGCGATTCCTCATTTCAGGGTTGGTGGCCTCATCCGCTTTGACCCGCAAGCGGTTGCCGATTGGCTTCGTCGGAAAATGCCGATGAACCAAACGGCCGCCTAGGCATGTGTCCCCTCCGACTCGGATGTGGGTTTCGGGACAGGAAACGTGGCATTGACTTTCCGCAGTGCTTCCTTGTCGCGGGCGGGTTTGAGATAGCGCATCGTCGACTCCAAGTCTTTGTGTCCCATCCACGTTTGAACAGTTGTCAGATCAACTCCAGCACGAAGATGCATGGTGGCGAACGTCGCCCGGAATTTATGCAGAAACCAGTTTTGGCAATATGCTCCTTTGGCGCAATGCCCTTGCCCGGTATCGCACAGGCCGCAATTCAGACCGGCGCCCCACGCTACACTTTTGCATTGACGCAGGAAGTTGTGAACGACCCCGCCATTGCTGGTCGCGAAAACCAGCGCATGATTCTTGGATGCTGTCGCTTTGTGATGGCGCAGACTGTTCAAGAGGCGGTCGGGAATCGGAACCTCGCGCTCCTCCCAATCCTTCGGAATGAATCCCAGTTTTGGCTTTGCCTTCACCCGAACCACGTGATTGTCGAAATCGATGTCGGGCCACGTTGCGTGCATGACCTCGCCTTCGCGAAAACCAGTCATCCAAAAGAATTCAAAGAGTGCCCGCTTCCAAGGATTGCACTGGGCGAGAAACTTTTCGATCTCTTCACCGGTGTAGACCTCGGGTTCCGTTTCCGTGTAGCGGGGCCAGTCGCGCTTGCGGATTAGTTTCGTAACTCCGTTCGCCTTGAGCATCGAGACGACAACTTGCACCTTGGTCCAGATCGTGCGGCGGGCAAGGCCCCTGTCGGACAAAAAACCCATGAAACTCATGACGTCAGATCGTTCGACACGGGAAAGCGGCTTATCGCGACACGATTGGCGGAAATATTCGAGAGCGGTTTTGTACTGGCTGTAGGTTTTCGGTCGGTGGTGTTGGCGGGTTTCCTCGAGGAACTCGCGGCAAGCCTGAGCCAGGGTTGCTCCGGTCTGCTTGCCTTCGCCGACGATTTCGATTCCGAGCGCATGGTTTCTCAGAACTTGAACTTTGCGCTCGGCAGCGGCAAACGCTTCGCTTGGACTCTTGCCCACCGATTCTCGATATCTTCTGCCGTCGAGATACCACTCGATGTAGTAGGCGCCTTCTTTGTGGAGTTCGGGCCTGCCATCCATCAAGACATAGTCGGGCCGAATGCGGCCGTTGCTTGTATGAACGACTGGACAGAAGCGCCACTTCTCGGAGGCTGTGCCACGCAGCTTCACGTACTTTGTGAGATTGACGCGCCCCGCATGGGACTTGCCGGCCCGCATCATAGGACCTCCAAATCCGGTTTGAAGAAGTTAGGTGCAAACGAAAATTCAGTCAAATTCTTCGGGTGCCGCGTCGGACACGCGATCTGTTCAAGAAAAATAACGCGCGGGGAGAAGACAATTAATTGTGGTTGATCGCATTGGACGCTGGCTTTGGCTCCAATACGCTTGCCAGGAACACGAACTTGCCTACCGTCGCGAGAGACCGCTGTCAGGGGAAAGGAACGACAAAATCGCATCGCATACCGCTCCTGGAATGGGTTTTACGGTATGGACGACGGTATGGATGGCACCTAACTTATTGAAAACAAAGAACTGGCGGAGAGAGTGGGATTCGAATTAACGTCAGAACGTAAATTCAAGAACATGCAGCGCACTGGCTGTGCGTTTTAGCCATGGAAGGCTATGGTAGGTCGACGAATTGTTGTGTAAATGTTCTGTACGCTGCCGTATCTTTCAGATCGTCATCCGGATTTTCTTTCAGGAGTATCTCTGGGCGAACTGTCCCTGGGTGGGCGGCACTGAGGAACAGTTCTTGCCGGTAACCACGCCGAATGCCACTGTGGCGCCGGAGGCAAGTGCGACGTTAAAGGTTTCAATATTTGAAAGGGTCCAGCGAAACAAGGATGTCCGCTTCGAAACCCTCGGATCAATCGATTGCATCGATTGTTCCAAATCGGAACGCTTACTGGGTAAATCCTGAGGCTGAGGTGACCAGTCTTAGTTTACGCCGAGCAGCCATCTCATTTGCTATAGCGAGTTTATCGGTTGAAGACAGTAATCGCGCTGCCAGAGGAAACACCTGGTTATCCTCGATTCCGATATGTTGTTTGTATATGGAAACAAGACTGGCAATTGCTTTTCGGAACGCTTCGACGCCTGCGGCTTCCAAGCTTCCAGTCGCGATGTAGAGCTGTCCTAGCTCTTCCACCTCTGCGTGCAAAGATCCGGCCACGATGTGGTCGCGTTCGAGAAGTTCAAGCCTCTCAATGGCGCCTTCTACTTCTGGAAGATGCATCTGACGCAGGCGCGGAAATAAGGACTCTTCCTCGTCCGCAGTATGCTTGGGCGCTGCTTCTCGAAAGTAGCGCAGCGCGGATTCTAGAGCAGGGCGCGTCTCTTCGGTCAGCGGCCGATCGATGACCGACGCTACTCGTTCGAGAGTTCCGAGAAACATCTCAATGCGACGGTGACAGTCCGACAAGAGGCCGGTGGGATCGGAAAAGTTGTGCGCCTGGGCTCCAATTTGTACAGGCATCATCGGCTCCTGCTAAAAGTTGCCATCAAAGAATTCAGATATTCTATGGCGCGTGCCGTGTCACTCGGGAAGCATCATCTGCGCTCGACTCGCCCGCGATGTCACGCAGGATATAGGCGTTCACAATCACGCCACATTCTTCGTGGCAGCGGAAGCAGTATCGCGCTCCACAGGGCAGATTACCCTTTTTGGAGTTCCCGCGAAGATAGTCGCTGCTCCGACTCCCTTCTGGCCTCATTTCTTGTTCGGTGCTTTGCATTCAGCTTTCCTTGCGCCTGCTTACGGCACATTCCTATGAAAACAAGCCTGACAGAGTTGTGATCGGACGCATGTGACTAATGTCACGGGACAGATTCGAAGGATACTATGTCTATAAGCGACGGGAGGGATTAACGACCGTTGCCGGAGCCGCGCACTTCGGAATCCACGCGGTCCACAAAAAGATAAAGGCCCAGACAGATCAAGAACATCACTCCAGAGAATATGGCGGCTGGGAGCGCACTGTGATGATTGCCCGCCAGAAAAGATTCCAGAGCAGCGCTCAACAGCCAGATCTGCACGATCAGGAGGACGACGATGAGAGACATCGCTCCCGCGATGGCGGTCAGGCCACGATTTTGAGGAGGCAGGTCGTTCGAAGTCGGCATGGCGTTAACCCTTTACCTCAATAGCAACTAATTGTTCGCCCCGTGTTTCGAGGACAATACGCGGCAGTGGGCGCGACGGAGGCCCTTGCAGGACGGTGCCATCCTTGATCGAAAAGAAGCCCTGGTGGCACGGACATTCAAGTCTGTTTTCCGCCTGAGAATAATAGACCGCGCATGAAAGATGAGTGCACTTCTGGCTGTAGCTTACATATTCATCCTCGGCCGTGCGGATCATGATGCAGTGGTCATCTTTCGTCGGATAGCTGAATAGTTTGACTCCCCCGATCGGAATCTCTCCGAGTTCGGCCACAGGCTGCTGCGGGTAGACGGGAGTCTTGTAGAAAAGCGAACGAATCAAAATCCAAATGTTGCCCACGAACATGCCGAGGCTCGTCAGCACGAGGAACTTGGTGAGCTGGCGACGTGTGACATAGCGTTCATCCGCGGTGCGAACCGAGAACTCTTCCTTCCAAAGGGGTTCGCTAGTCCCTCGCCGCAACCAGTTCATGGTTCTCCTCCCACATGTAATCCACAACATCCAAAGCGATGGCCTCTCGTTCGGCCGGAGCCATCATGTAAACCTTGGTCGTGATCTTCTGGCTGCCGAAATAGAAAATATTTGTTGGCTTCTCGCGGCGGCTGGCAATCTCCTCTGGTCTAACGTAAGACAGTGCCTGGCTCGGACAGACGGTCGCGCACATAGGCCGCTTGCCGATGGAAGTGCGGTCATAGCACATGTCGCACTTCATCATCTGCTGCTCGGGAATCATCATCTTCGGGATGCCGAAGGGGCAGGCCAACACGCAGTTGTTGCAGGCGATGCAGCGCGGTTTAAGTGAGGAGTGGACGATTCCATCTTCGCCCTTCTTGATGGCATCTGCTGGACAGACTTGAGCACAGGTAGGCTCGTCGCAATGCCAGCATACGTACGCGGCGGAGCGGATGCTCTCTTCCCGCTCGATAAAGTCGAAGTTGATCATCGACTTTCCTCGGTGTGTATCGCATTCCTCGCAGGCCTGCAGGCAGGAGCGGCAGCCAATGCAGCGCGAAGGATCGACATAGAATTCGTAGCCGAACACTAGGCGCCTCCCCGCGATGCGCCGTTTTTGTGCGCGCCACGATCGTCGGGAGACTCATCAGGTCCCTTGGCTTTGGCAATCCAGCACGCCGAAACCTTGAACTCCGGGATTTTACTGCGAGGATCGAGCGTGCGGTGGGTGAGCCGGTTGGCACTGTGAATGCCAGCCCAGTGATACGGAATGAAGACCGTATCGGGGCGAATCGTTTTCACCACCATAGCGCGAATTGTCAGATCGTCGCGTCGTGTCGTCACAGCAATCCAGTCTCCGTCTTTGATTCCATACTGTTCAGCCAGGCGCGGATGAATCTCCGCCCGAGGTTCGGGATTCTGGTCCACTAGCGCGCCGATACGGCGGGTTTGCGTTCCCGAGAGATATTGGCTGACCACTCGGCCGGTGGTCAGGAAGAACGGGTATTCTTCATTGATGGGATCGCCGCTGGGTCGCCACTCCGTGACGTTGAAATGCGCTTTGCCGTCGTGGGTATAAAACTTCTTGTCGACGAAAAGGCGCGGCGTTCCGGGATGGTCGAGGGACGGGCAGGGCCAAAAAATACCCATCTGCTTGTCCACTCTCTCGTAAGTGATGCCATAGTAGTCGGCTACACCGCCCCGCGAGGCCACTCGCAGCTCTTCGAGAATGTCGGCGGGATTCTTGAATGGAAAGTACTGGCCGCGCCCCAGTCGGTGTGCCAAATCAATGATGATGTCGGAGTCGCATCGCGCATCGCCGGGCGGATCAACGCTCCTCTTCCAGTGAATTACGCGGCCCTCGGCGCTGCAACCGAGCCCGTCTTCTTCTTCATGCAGACTGCCCGGAAGAACGACATCGGCATGATGGGCAGTTTCCGAGAGAAAGAAATCGACTACGCCGAAGTACTCCAGTTTCGATAAGGCCTCGCGGGTGAAGTTCGCATCTGGAAGCGAAACCAGCGGGTTGAAGCACATGCAAAGCAGTCCCTTAATTTCGCCGCTGTGGATAGCGTTCATGATCTCTTGCGCGCTGTAGCCCGGCTGCGGAAGTTCTTCGGGCTTGATGCCCCAGACGCCGGCAACGTACTCGCGAGCGGCGGGATCGGCGAGGGACCGCTGTCCGGGAAGTTGGTCGCACTTCTGCCCATGCTCGCGCCCGCCTTGTCCGTTTCCCTGGCCGGTAATCATCGTGGGCCCCGCGCCCTCGCGCCCGACGTTGCCGGTAGCAAGAGCAATGTTGAGCACAGCCAGGCAGTTTTCCACGCCTTTGGACTGGTGCTCCAGGCCGCGAGCATGCATCATGATGGCCCGCTTCGATTTTCCAATCCACCGCGCCGCCTTCTCAATGGACTCGGGCGGCACGCCTGTCATCTCACTAACTCTGCGGAGATCCCACTGCCTGGCAGACTCGGCGACGGCTTCAAATCCCGTGGTGTATTGGGAGATGAATTCGCGATCCTCCAAGCTGTCGCGCAGAATTACATGCAGCATTCCCATCAATAGCGCGAGATCGGTTCCCGGACGTAGCGGAAGATAGAGATCGGCGTTCCGCGTAATGGGTGTCATTCGAGGATCGGCGACGACAAGTTTTCCGCCCTTATCGCGACAGCGCCAGATGTAGTCGGTCGTGATTGGAGCACACTCGCCGATGTTCGCGCCGATCACGAACAACACTTCTGCTTTGGGGATCTCGCTCCAAGGGATCGGACTTCGGTCGACGCCGAACGCAAGTTTGTAGGCCGTTCCAGCAGAAACCATGCATAATCGCCCGTTGTAATCGATGTGACGGGTTCCTAAGGCCACGCGCGCAAATTTACCGAGCAGATAGGATTTCTCCGTCGAGAGCGATGCGCCGCCGTAGATGGCAACGGCGTCTTTGCCAAACTTTTCCTGGATTTCGCGCATTCTGCTGACCGTGAAGTTCAATGCCTCGTCCCAAGACGTGGGACGAAATCCCTTCTCACTGCGCATCAATGGCGCCAGCAGACGGTCTGGATGATTGCCCTGGAGATAACGCTTCACGCCTTTTGGGCAAAGCATGCCGTGGTTAAAGGGGAACTCCTCCCAAGGCTCGAACCCGATCACCCGATTTTCGCGGACCTTTAATTGGATTCCGCACTGCTGTCCGCAGAAGCAACAATGTGTTTTGACTAGCTTCTCCGCTGGATGGACGGATTCGTCGTTCCAACCGCCGGGTGGTTTGTAATTCAGATGTGGGCCGAATTGTTCTTTGAGGATTTCTTCGGAAACAGGAGCCCTAGCCATTCGCTTCCTCTTTCAATCTTAGTTGCGCAAGAGAAATTGACTTGCGCTTGCAGGTGGGACACAAGTCCTGCCAATTGCCCACTGGCCCCGACATCGAATAGTTGAATCCGACTTGCGGCAGCACACGCTTCAAATCGTCAACATGCATAAGGGATGCGTAGTGCTCGCCACAACGGGCGCAGACGGCACCCTCGCCTTCCTCGCCCGCGCGCTGGTACAGTTTCACGCCAAGTTGTGCCGGTCGCTGAAAGATGTGGAAGAATTTCCCAAATGGAAGATAGAGCAAAGCGGCGACGACCGTGATCGCGTGCAAAATGGCAATGAAATCGTAGAAGCTGCCACCGAGCCACTCTTGGGAAACCGTCAAGGCTAAGCCCGTAATCGATATGGCGAAGAGCAAGATCAGCGGCCAGAAATCCATGACTAGCGTTTGAACCGCGCGCGCTCCCTCATCCCGCATGCGGCGCCACAGGGAAAGCGCAATTCCGCCCAGAACCAGGAAGGCTGCGATATCGAGGCCATGAAAAAGTATCAGAGCAGTGAACGTGTGCAGACGAAACCTTCCTGCTGGAAACCCGAACAGGTGGGTGACATATATCATCTGATCATTCGGTGCGCTGGTGAAATTGATCCATCCGAACACCAAAGGAAATGTGATCATCACCGCCAGCACGCATCCCCAGAAGATCATCTGATGCATCGCCCAACGCAGCCTTGAGCGTTTGGCGATGAATGTCTGCGCCATAAGATGTGTAGTCGCCAGTGTGACGAGGTGCCCGAGGCTTCGAATTACTCCTCTTTCCTTAAATAGTTGCCATCCCCGCTGCCAGTACACATAGGTCGGAGGTTTTCGAATCCAGACGGAGTAGTGGTAAATGACGCCCCAGGTCGCGAAAATGATCGCAAACGTGTAGATCACGAGCGCAGGATCGAAGTTTTGAAGATTGCGTGAGCCAAGAACGATGGCGGCGATGAGAACTAAGGTCCACATCGTGGCCCAAGCTCCCGCGCGAACTTTATCTGCCGTGCGCGTTAGAGCCGGAGGAAGCTTGGCCGCGAGGGCTTCTTCCCGAGGCAAAAAGACCCGGCTATTCATCCACCAGAGAAGGCAGGCCACTGCGGACAACAGAAGGAATCCTGGCCAAGCGACTCCGAGGCGGTCACGGAACATGCCCAGAAGCAAAGGCGGGAAAAAACCACCCATCCCACCCATGGCGCCTACCAGTCCGGTGACGGTCGCTCTCTGGGTTGGAAAATACCGAGGCACAAGCTGAAATACCGCTCCGTTGCCGATACCGAGCAATGCCGCGCATCCAAGCGCGCCAACGGTAAACGGCAGCATTGATTCCACACCCAGCAATAGTCCGAAAGCGGCCACGGCCGGAAGAATCCATGAAAGAACTCGCGACCCGCCAATCCGATCAGACAGCCATCCACCAAGCGGCCGACAGAGCGTGGCAAGCACAACGAACCCGGCGGTCCGAAGACCGGCGTCCGCGGGCCGCAGACCAAATTGATCGCGCAGCAGCGTTGGCAGATAAATCGAGAAGGCAACGAATCCGCCAAAGGTCAGAAAATAGAAAGCCGCCAGCGCCCACGCCAACGGTTCATGTGCCAGTACGCCAAGCATCTCTGTGAGTCCCTTGGGCTTGGCCGTCTGCGGAGCGTTTCGAGCAAAGATGACGAACACACCTACCCAAACCAGCAGGATGACCGACATTCCCCAATAGACTGCGCGATATCCGTAGGCCGCAGCCACCACAGGTCCCAGAAACACCGCCGCCGACTGGCCGATATTTCCGAGACCATACACACCGAGCGCGCTGCCCTGGCTCTCCATGGAAAACCAGCGGGAGACGTAACCCACACCAACAGCAAATGAAGATCCCGCCATTCCGAGAAGGAATCCGACGACGAGTAGATTTCTGTAGCTGGTGGCATGAGGAACTAAAGCCACCGGCATTGCAACGAAGAACATCAGAACTGCGAAAACAGTGCGGCCCCCGAAGCGATCCGCCAGCATTCCTATCGGAAGCCGCGCCAGTGCCCCTAGCAGAACCGGGACTGCGACCAGGAAAGCGGTCTGTGTCGCTGAAAGGTGAAACTGTTGGCGAAAATGGGGGGCGAAGGCGCTAATAAGGCCCCACGCCGCGAAGCAGACGGTAAATGAGACAGTGCCTAGGAGCAGATGTCGTTTTTGTGAATCGTGAGAATGCCCCACAGCACACTCCTGGACAACTTTCTAAGAATTCTACTCTCAGTGCTGCGCGTCGCTTGTCAGTGTCGTTGAAACCAGCCGCCTGAATCCGAGGTTCCTAATGTGACTTCACGTCTGCGTGGATGGAGGACGCCGCGCGAAGGTAACAATCAGATTCGCGGCAAATAATGTCACGGCTGTCATCTCGGTGACGGCGGAGACCGAAAGCCACGACCAGGCGGAAAGCATCAAGCCTTGATAAGCGAGAATTTCTGAACTGACGCGTAACAGACACCCAACGGCGAGCAGCATCGAAGCTACAAGCATGAGTTTAGTGCTGAAAAGAAGGCGCATTCCGGAGAAGGCTGGTAGCACCCGCTGCCCGATTGCGAAGACCATCATCGCCAGAAAACCAACGGTCAGAGCGTGTCGTGATGCACCCCAGATTCCCCGCGGATTCTGAACCGAAGCTGCCCAAATTCCAAGGCTGGCCGCAACCAGAGCCCAGACGTAAGCCAACCGAACGAAAACCGGAAAGCTCGTGTGCACTCCTTTGATCTTTGCAGGGCGCGCTGGCGTCTCAAGCAATCGCAGCGAATATACTGCAGTAATCATTCCGATGATCAGCAACAGACTCGCGGCCATCATCGAACCCGCGAAGGCAACCAAAACGCCGGCGGAGTTCAGAGCGACCGCCAGCAATAGAAACCGCCCGCGCACCGGTCGCAGTCCGAGAAATACTGGAAGCCACTTCGCATTGAATCCCCATACAAATGGAACTAAGAACCCCCAAGTTTGAAGGACCAGAAAACGTTGATCGAAGTCCGCGGGTATTTCCGCCGATGTCCCTCGTACTGCTAGAAACAACGTAATCCCGATGTTGACCAGAAGCGTGAGGAGCAAGCCCACGGAACCTGCAATGACGACGAACACCCATACTTCCAATTTTGCTTTACCCGATTCTTGCGGACGATGACCGGAAACAGTGCGAAAGAAAATCGCAAAGGCAGCCAGTTCAAGGGCGGCGGAAAGCGGCAGAAAGGCCCTCCACTCCCACTGGTAGACACTAGTCAGCCATCGCAGCGTGACGCCGATGGTCCACAGCGCCCACGATGACCATACTGCAGAAAGAGCAAAAGAGTTTAGGCGGCGCAGTTTGGGAATGGAATAAAAGCCAATGCCCAAGATGAATGTCCCGATCCAACCGAAGATCTGAGCATGGCCGTGTGCCTGAATCCAGGACGGTGACACGGAGTCCGCAGCCTGATGACTACTGATCGCCAACAGATTCCAAACCCCTAGAAATGTTCCTGGCAGCAACATGAATAGTAGACCCGTGCTGATATAGAGCATCAGCAGGCGCGACAGGGTCGTCTCTCGGGCCGCTGTTATGTCGAAGATCTGTAGCGGTGTTAGCGCCCGGCCCGCTTCTCTCTCAATTCGCGTTGGTAGTGCGGACATGGGTTTACGCTCCCGTTAGTGTGCCTTTTCCATTGCAATCGCTCGCGGAAACAGAATGTTGTTTTCTAAGTGAATGTGCTGATGAAGATCGGCTTCAAAATCTGCCAGCACTTTGTACAGGGTCTGGTAGCTGATACACGCATCGCCAGGTGGGGTATAACCACAACTGGCCTCGCGCATGGCACGCAATGCGTTGCCGGCCGAATCGTGCTCCTGCTCCATCATTGATACGGGGTTTTGCACGCTACCAAACGGTGACGGTAGGACCGGTTCCTTCTGGATGACGGCCTCTTCCATCCTCACTATGAACGGGAACAGAACGCGCTCTTCTTTCATCATGTGTGTCGTCAGCTCCTGCACCAAGCCCTGAAAGCTCTCGCGGACATGCTGCAATTCGACATGGTTCTTGCCGTGGACGGAACAAACCTTATCCAGCAGAGGAACGAGGCGAGCCATTTCTTCCCGTGTGTATTTGTGATGGGTGTTCGTAATGTGAGAGACCAGGTCGGCGAGCGGCTCTGTTTGCCAATCCCGGACCGTTAGCGCAGCCCGAGCGGAGTGGTCCGCCATCTCTAGCGAATCGATGACTTCGTCGATCGAGAGATTGGCACTTCGACAAGCTTCGTCGAGCGATTTATTGCCACCGCAGCAATAGTCGATACCTAGTTTTTCAAAGACTCTCGTGGCAGCGGGGTTTTCCAACGCCAATTCACGAACGGTTTTCTCAGCGGTCATGCTCATTGGATTCTCCTCACGACCCGGCTCCATGCCTATCGGGCCGTGCTTGATGTTCTGAGACTAACGAAGCGACAGGGCCGTGCCGATGACTTTTGTCACGGGGCAGAAGCCATAAGCGCCCAACTGACGGCAGAATTCTTAGATCCTCCTGTATGGCCACTCGGCCTCATCTCGGTGTGCATTATGCCGACCGTGCGTTGGTCCTTTCTCACGAACATCAGTTAATTGTGCTCGCCGCGCGCGTTATCGAGTTGGCCGACCAGACGCAATCGTTCGTTCTCTCGCACGACCGCCCGGCTTCGCCCTTTCAACAGGTCCTGAAGGGTGATCGTTCCATTGATTCGTTGGGTCGTGCGATCCACCACCGGGAGACTGGCGATACCTTCCGTGGCCATCAACTCGGCTGCACTCCGGCAGGTGCAATCAGCGTAGATGAAGAACTCAGGCGGCACGGAACTTGCACTCGGGCTGATAGGTGGCGACATTGGCGTCATCAGGTCCCTGACGATGACGATTTCAAGTGGGTCGACGCCGTACTCTCGCGTGAGGTGGTATCCGCGGCGGCTCAACTTCTCAGTGAGGATCGAGCGCGGCATGAGAAGCGCTGTCAGGAGATAAGAGGCGATGCAGCCCAGCGTAAGCGGTACCAATGCGGGCAGGCAGTGCGTGACCTCCAGACTGAACAGGATTGCGGTCAGCGGAACGCCCAGTGAGCCTGCTAGCATCGCTCCCATTCCGATCAGGGCCCAGAAGGCCTGCATTTCCGGAGGAGCGTGACCGAGGCGACCCGCCAACGCGCCGACGGCCCCACCAATCATCAGTAGTGGCGCCAAAACCCCACCGGAGGTTCCCGACCCGAGGGAGAACGCCCACATCAGCGACTTCGCAAGGAGAATGCCCAGGATGAGTGCGATCGGCGCACTTCCATGTAGAAGTTCAGCGATATTGTCGTATCCAACGCCCAATCCTCGCGGAAAGAGAAGACCTCCAACGCCCACGCCAATACCCCCGAGTGCGGGCCACCACATCCAGTGCACAGGTAACGACTCAAAGAAGTCCTCGAACGCATACATCATGCGGCTCATGCCCGCCGCTATGAGACCGACAACCGCACCCAGCAGCAGAGAACCGATGGCAAATGAAATCCGATCCACATCGCCAATTCCGGGCATCCGAAAGAGCGGGCCGGGGGCGAGGAGATATCCACGCAGAATGGCCGCCGTCGCACTCGCAATCGCCACTGGAACCAGACTTCGCGGCCTCAATTCGAAGAGCAGGAGTTCGACCGCGAGCAGGATGGCAGCGACTGGGGTCGCGAAGGTAGCCGACATCCCCGCGGCGGCTCCGGCAACCAGAAGAGTAGTGCGTTCCACATCCGTGAGATGAATCCACTGCGCGATCAAAGAGCCCAAGGCTCCCCCGGTCATGATGATCGGACCCTCCGCACCGAACGGACCGCCTGAACCAATGGCAATCGCCGCCGAGATCGGCTTCAGGATGGCAATTTTTGGGTCAATCCGCGCACGGTGTAACAGAATCGCCTCTATCGCCTCGGGTATACCGTGCCCCCTGATTTTTTCGGAGCCAAAGCGAACCATGAGTCCAACAATAAGTCCGCCCATCACCGGAACAATGACCATCCAGTGCCCCAGCGAGCTGCCTGCCGGAGAGACGGACACCAGACTGAACCGGTGATAGTAAAAGAGATTGGTCGACAGTGCGATCAATCGAAGAAGCAACACCGCGAGGAAGGTCGCGCCAATCCCAATAATTAGGGCGACGCCGGAAAGCAACCAGACTCTGCTGTCCACGGTGAAGTCGCGGAGCGCGGAAGATTCAGATTCCACTGTCCCTCCGAGCCCCTCGTTTTCCCGATTTTCTGGGTACCGCTCTTAGCGCGGTTAACGTTCGAATAAGCTTCGGAGCGAGGTCGCTAAGTTCACATTGATGGTCGATAGAGAGAGCTTCGAGCTTCTTCCGTCCTCCCGGTGTGAGTTCCAGAAGGACACATCGACGGTCGGATCCAGCCTGCTTGCGCTCGATCAGACCCGCGGCCTCGCATCGATTACTGAGCTCGACAACCGTGTTATGGCACAGACCAAGACGCTCAGCCGCATAGCCAATCGTCGCAGCCACTTTGTCGGGGGCTCCAGCGATTTGGAGGAGGAGTTGATGTTGTTGCGGCTGAAGACCACGCTTCTGCGCTGCTGTCTCACTGAAGTGGAGAAACAGGCGGAGCTGGTGGCGAAATTCGGCGAGTATTTGAAGTCTGCCTGCTGAGGCAGGCATTCTTTCTTTGCTCATCACCCATCAAGTATATCGCAATACGACATATTCTAGGTCGAATAGAATGCCGAAACGACGGCAGTTGTCTGGGGATCCAGTGCCGGAAAAACGCACCTACACATCCCTTGGTGTAATGAGTACTTGAGTGCCGGACAAAGTCACCAGCACACGACTTGCTAGGGAAGGCTAGCGCACCATAGTCAATACCATCTTGAAACGTGTAGTCGCTTTAACCGCATGTGGCTTGCCGGCAGGCAACAAGACGATATCACCTGACCTCAACGCAATGGGCTTTCCAGCGACAGTAACTTCGGATTCGCCTTCTATGACCTGCACCAAAGCGTCGAACGGTGACGTGTGTTCGCTTAATACCTGCCCTTCATCGAATGCGAAGACCGTGATGTTTCCTTTTTCCCGCTTTAGAATGACTCGGCTCACAACTGAGCCTTCCTGATAGTTGACCAACCCCAGCAACGGAAAGCTTTGAGCTTCAGCGATCTCCAAACGCCCTGTCGTTGTTGAACTCATCTTATATTCCTATCCTCCTTTGGAGTGTGCTCTTACGAATAAACGAAAGCAACTGCAAGCAGAACTCCGAATATCACTCCATGCTTCATCTCGGACCAGCCGAGGCTTTTGACGTCCAGGGGTTCCGGTTTCCGAAAAAACCATAGCGTTCCTCGAATGAGTGCGGGAACGAAAGCGACGATCACCAAGGGAGGGAGCACGCGCCAGAACGATGCGATGACCAAGGCAGCGAAAAATACGGGCTGTGCCAGTAAGAAGAGCTTTCCCCGCGCAAATTTCTCGCCGAAATTGGAGGCACGAGCAGAGTGAATTCGCAGTTGAACGAAATGAATCTGGTTGCCTGCGAAGATCCAGTTGGCCGCCCATAAAATGAAAGCGCGCTCGCTTAGCCGTCCGGTGCCGATGTAGTAAGCAGCCGGTGCAGTGCAAGTGAGGCCTATTGCGCCGGCCAACTGCGCCGCCATTCGCCAACTGCGACCTCGGCCTCGGAGGACTGACTGGACCAGAAGCGCCAACGTAACGGCGCCTCCCAGAAGGAGCAACCACAGATCCTGTCCTTTCCACATCAGATCCGTCAAACAAGCGGTCGCTACAGTGGCCAAGAGAACCGATGCAACAAGTGCCGTCCGGCGTTCTTCTTTCGTGTTGGCCGTCAAAGAACCGGTGCCAATGAGGCTTTCGACCGGTGTCCGCAGCCAAAATAACGACAGCGTCGCCGCCGTGAACAGGAGCAAGGGCCAGATCCGATGCTCCGAAGCAAACCCCGCAACAAGTCCTGTGAACAAGGGGATAAGTAGCAGACCCCAGGCCCCATGCTCGCGAGGAACAATTAGGGCTCGCCTACGGGTCTTCTGAGCTGCGCGGACAGCGTCACTCGCCTCGGTCATTTGCTTCCTACTTCTGGACTTCGTTCCGTCTTCTCTTTGGAGGTTAGCCGAGCGGCAGATCCTTACCGATGACTTTTGTCACGAGGGGAGTATGCACGAACAGTTTTCATGATTGGAGGATCGAATGGGGCGAACGTATCCGAATCGTTCAGATTTACTCAGGGGAATCCATTTCGGCTTCCAGAGCCTTCAAATTGGAAATGGTTACGGTGCGACCGTCGATCTTGAGCATCCCTTCTGCTTGGAGGCGAGAGAGGTTGCGGGAAACGAGCTCGCGGACGGTGCCAATATGCGACGCCAATTCCTGATTGCTGGTGGGCAATGCGATTTCCACGCCTGCAGCGGAACGTTTTCCTTCCTTCTGGGCGAGACGCAATAGAAACGAAGCCAGGCGGTGACGCACCGTGGTGAACGAGAGCTCTTCGATTATGCCCACCAGTCGGCGCAGGCGCGCACCGACAACGCGCAAGACTTTCAGCGCCACCTGAGGATGGGCCAGGCACAATGCCTGAAAATCCTGTTTGCTGACAAAGAGCAGCGTGGCGTCGTCGATAGCCGTTGCAGACGCGGGATAGCTTCCCCCATCGAAGACCGGAAGTTCGGCGATGGAACTGCCGGGACCATCAATACTGAGTACCTGTTCGCGTCCATTGGCCGAACTCTTAAAGATTCGCACATGGCCTGACTCGACGACATAGAGTCCAGAGCACGGCTCGCCTTCGCCGAACACGCTCTGCCCCGCTGAATAGTTGCGCGGCACCGCACGTTGCGCGAGAAAGCTCAATTCGCTTTCGGTGAGCCCGGAAAAGATCTGGACCTTCGCTAGCACTTGCGCAGGCGTAGAGGCGGATTCCGGCACGGGGCTATTGTACTGGAGTGCGGCGGCGGGAACCTGCATGGGCAACTACGAATCTCTCGCAGGACTATAGTGCAACATCCGCCGCGTCTCTTTTTCTGAGGTCTCTACAATGCTGGCGCGCCGTGACATAAGTCATCGTGCACGGTTTGCTGCTCTCATATGCTGGGAATTGGGGGATGCAGCCGTGCCAGATGAGCACCAAGAGAGATCCCAAACCCAGGAGCCCGCGCGCAACAAACTGATCCGGCGAGATGATCACGATAACTCGCAATCGATCCGTTTTACCGCGCAGATTCTCTTCGCGACTCTAAACGTATGGATCGGCGTGCAGTTTTATCTTTGGGTCCGCTGGGCAGAAAGCGGTGGGCGCACGATGGAAGTCTCGCGACCGGCCGGAGTCGAAGGCTGGCTACCCATTGAAGGACTCATGCAGTTGAAGTACTTTCTAATCACCGGGAAAGTGCCACATGTGCATGCGGCCGGTTTCTTCCTCTTCACCTCGTTCCTGGTTATCTCGTTCGTCTTCCGCAAGGCGTTTTGCAGCTGGCTATGTCCGGTGGGTACCGTCTCGGAATATCTGTGGAAGTTGGGCCGCTCAATCTTTGGTCGAAGCATCCAGTTGCCACACTGGGCTGACATCCCATTGCGCTCGCTGAAATACCTTGTATTGAGCCTCTTCGCCTACGCCGTAATCGGCATGTCGGCAGCTTCCATCGCCGAATTTCTCAACAGCCCCTATGCGCTCATCGTCGACGTGCGCATGCTCAACTTCTTCCGTTACATTGGCGGAACGGTAGCATGGGTCGTTTTAGGGCTGGTAATTGCTTCGATTTTCGTGCAGAACTTCTGGTGCCGTTATCTTTGCCCGTACGGAGGGTTCCTCGGACTGGTCTCCCTGCTCAGTCCGATGAGGATCGCCCGTAACGCAAGTACGTGTATTGATTGCGCCAAGTGCGCGAAGGCGTGCCCCTCGGCATTGCCGGTCGACAAACTGCTACAGATCCGGTCGGCCGAGTGCACCGGATGTCTGGAGTGTGTAGCAGTTTGTCCAGCCAGAGAGACGCTGATCATGAGCGTGCCGTTGGGTGTGCGAAAGCGCCGTGCAATCCCAGCATGGAGCATGGCCGCGGGTATTGCGATTTTGTTTCTTGGCGTGGTCGGTTACGCGAAGGTCACAGGCCAGTGGAACACGAATCTGCCGAAGCAGGTCTATCTGCAACTCGTACCGAATGCTAATGAGCAGGAGCACCCAATACCGAGTGAACGTTAATAGCAGATTCCCGCTTCGGGAATTGTGCTCCGTAAGATCTAAAATATGCTTGAAGCGCTTTCAATTGGATAACTTCTGATGCGACGATCCTCGACGGTGTTCATCGCGGTAGCTGTTCTTCTGGGAGTCGTGATCGGCCTGGGCATCTACACTTTCCTCTACGCCAAAGGGTATTCCTATTTGACCAATAATCCCGAGGCGTGCGCCAACTGTCATGTGATGCAAGCACAATATGAAGGATGGCTGAAGTCAAGCCATCACTCGGCGGCGACGTGCAACGACTGCCATACACCTCATAACATAATCGGCAAATATGCAGTGAAGGCTAACAACGGATTCTGGCACTCGTTCTACTTCACCAGCGGACGCTATCCTGACACCATCGAGATCACCAAGTTCGATCACAAGGTGACGGAGAACGCCTGCCGTCGCTGTCACGAAAACATTACGGCGGAAATCGACGGCAACGTTGTCCATGGCAAGGCCGATGGATTGCAATGCACTCGGTGCCATAATTCCGTGGGCCATTCCGAGTCGGATGCGGCCCAGATGAAGTCACCTCACACACGGAGCCATCATGTCTACCTCTCCAACTGATCCCGAGCCGCGTCGTTCGCGGCGTCTGTTTGCCGCCGTCATTGTTCTAGCCGCAGTGTCATCGCTTGCCGTCACCGCCCTGTTGATTAACATCTTTGAACGCAAGCAGGAAGCGAAGAACCCGTTCTATCGCGTAGTCGAACTCAACGACACCATCGACGATCCGGCAACCTGGGCCAAGAACTTCCCGTTGCAGTACGACCTCTACATGCGGACGGTCGATATGCAGCGCACCAAGTACGGCGGAAGCGAAGCGATGCCGCATTCTCCAACGCAGGCGGACCCGAGATCGGTGGTGGCTCGTTCGAAATTACAGGAAGATCCACGGCTGAAGACCATTTGGGCTGGTTATTCATTTTCGGCGGACTACCGTGAACGTCGCGGGCACGCCTATATGCTTGAAGACCAGACTTTCACCGAGCGCCAGAAATTCACTCCGCCGGCCATGTGTATCAACTGCCACGCGTCGCTTGTGACAACGTTCTTGAAGCTGGGCGATGGCGATCTGACTAAAGGCTTCAACGTTATCAGCGACACGCACATGACCTATCCGCAGATTCGCCAAACCGTTAAACACCCTGTCGCTTGCATCGATTGTCACGATCCCAAAACGATGCAGCTACGAATCACCCGTCCGGCTTTCATGGAAGGTATTCGCGCGCTGAAGGCTTCCCAAGGTGTGCAGAACTATGATGTCAACACGATGGCCACGCGGCAGGAGATGCGTTCCTATGTGTGCGGTCAGTGCCACGTGTCATATTATTTCCAGCCGCCGAATAAGCGGCTGACGTTCCCGTGGGCGAAGGGATTGAAAGTGGAGGACATCATCGCAGTCGAGGACGAGAACAAAATCAATGAATGGACGCATCCGGATAGCGGCGCCCAACTTATCAAACCGCGACATCCCGAGTTCGAAATGTGGAACCAGGGCGTGCACGCGCGCTCCGGCGTGGCCTGCGCGGATTGCCATATGCCTTACATGCGCCAAGGTGGACTCAAGATCAGCGACCACCAGATCAACAGTCCGTTGCTCAAGATCAATCGGTCCTGTCAGACGTGTCATCATTTTCCGGAAGAGGAGTTGAAGGCACGGGTGGAGGATATTCAGGACCGATTCTTCAATCTGCGTAACACCGCACTGGATGCCCTCGTGGATCTGATTGGGGACATCAAGACAGAGAAGGCGAAGGGAGCTACAGACACCCAACTGGCTTCGGCGCGCGATTACCAGCGCAAAGGACAATTCATGATTGACTTCGTAATGTCCGAGAACTCCATGGGCTTCCATGCTCCGCAGGAAGCCACGCGGATTCTCGGAGACGCGATCAACCTCTGCCGTCTCGGGCAGTTGAGCCTGCATGGTGGTCCGGTACCCAGTCACAACCCGCCCAATATTGAAAACATGACTTCTGCGGATGAGGGGATAGTGTCTCCGGCCAAACAAACAAAAAAACAGGAGAAGTCTGCAACGATTGCCCAGATGCAAAGACACTGAAATCAGGCATTCCGAGCGGGGTACCGATTCGCTGTCGTCGAAACATGCGCCACTCAACGCGCAGAACCTTCGAGTGCCAGAATCCTTGTCTCAGCGCTTTTCGATGCGCAACTCGACGCCGCAGTGTGACAAAAGTCATCTACCTATCCCATTTGGCCGCGTACCGTCGAAATTGCGAGGAACATACCATGAGCGAAGTGATCGACAACAAAGCCAACCGGATTCGAGTGCTGAAAGACATCATCAAGCACCTGCACGCGGGAAATCCACCCGAGCAAGTGCAGCGGCAAATGCAGGAAATTGTCAGGCAGACTGATGCCTCCGAAATCATGGCCATGGAGCAGGAGTTGATGGCCGAAGGAATGCCCGTGGAAGAGGTCCGAGCCATGTGCGACCTCCATTCCAAGGTGACGCGCGATGTGCTGGTTCAACTCCCCGCTCGTAAGGCAATTGCTCCCGGACACCCGGTGGATACGTTCCGTCGCGAAAACGAAGCGTTACGCAGCGTGATTGCGGCAATGACGCAGACACTGGCTGAGTTGCAGGGTGCGACGGAAGCAGTCGATACTGCGGCAATCTTATTGCGCTTTCGTCAGTCCTTCAACGAACTGATGGATATCGACAAGCACTACCAGCGCAAAGAACATGCGCTGTTTTCCTGTCTGGAGCGGCACGGAATTACTGGCCCGTCAAAAGTGATGTGGGCCAAGGATGACGATGTTCGCAATTTGCTCAAGCACCTTGGAGAGTGCATTCACCCTGACTCTGCAGCCATCGACAAATGGAAGGCGAATCTGTTGAAGGCGGCGAACACGGCGGTCCAGGCCGTGCAGGAAATGATTTACAAGGAGGAGAACATACTGTTTCCGATGTCCCTGGAGACTTTGACAGAGGATGAGTGGGCGGAGATATGGTCGGTTTCTCCAAAATACGGTTGGTGCATCGTAGAACCGCGGCAAGGCTATGTCCCCGCTGCCAGCGTGATGGCTGAATCCATGAAAATCCCGCCGACCGGCGCTCTCATGCTGCCGACCGGGAATGTGAACCTGGAACAGCTCTCAGCAATCTTTGCGACCCTTCCGCTAGATCTTACGTTCGTTGATGCCGACGATCGGGTCGCTTTTTTCACCGAGGGTCCTGATCGCATCTTCGCTCGCAGCAAGGCGATCATCGGACGCAAAGTGCAAAACTGTCATCCTCCCAGAAGTGTGGAAACGGTTGACCAGATTCTGCAAGATTTTCGTGCTGGGAAACAGAATGTAGCGGAATTCTGGATCAACTTTCGTGACAGGTTTGTACATGTCCGTTATTTCGCGGTGCGCAATCCCGACGGAGCCTATCTGGGGACAGTGGAGTTGACCCAGGATTTGACGCCGCTCCGTGCACTCCAAGGCGAAAGGCGCTTGTTGGAATACGAAAGCACTGGCGTGACCCATTAAGAATCGTCAACCACATGGTAGGCCTTCGGGCAATTTATTTGGTTACAGTTGGTGGGTATCTATCGTCGATGAAGAGGCCTGCTTGCTAAACAGGCAAACGCCACTGCCTTTCGGCAGTGGAGAATTGGTCGGTGAGAGAGGATTTGAACCTCCGACCCCCTGGTCCCGAACCATGAAATCACAAACCTGGTGTCGCTTAGGGAGCAGCCCACCGCTTTTTCTCTCGCTCAGTTGTACCGATCTTGTACCGAAAGGAGGGGGTCCGCGACTGTTGGTCGACAGTGGCGGTCGTCATTAGGAAGCCTGCCGCTAGTGAGCGCTTTGGCAGCAGCCTTTATAGCATCAGCAACCACGTTGTTCACGCTATGGTTCAACGGATGATTTCAGGTTTCATCGTCGCAGTTTAGCAAATCAGCGAGGCCGACCGTGGGGTTGTTTGCTTGATTCCACTCCCGCAGTTCCCATTCGGCCAACGGCTCGTCGCTTGCGACTTTCTGAGCCGCCTCGATTATCTTGTCGTATTCATCCTCGGAATCAATCTGCGTCCATTTAACGCTGCGAAGTTCCTTTGGCAACTTCTCAATGACGGTGCGGTCAATCGTGCAATGGGGTGGGGTTTGTATTCTGCCCGCACACCACAGAAACTTGAGATAGAGATTGAACGCCTTCTGTGCTGTTCCCCTGCGAAGATGTCCTTCTTGGCGACGGTCTCCGCCTACGAGAAATGAGCCGCACTTCTTACTCACTTGTTCTTCGAGAGCAGTGAGATTTTTCCGATGGTCCGCAGGTTCGACAGGCATCTTGTACTTTTCCGCAAACTCGACCATCGCAGAGGACAATTCACGACGCAGCGCTTTGCGGTCCTCGTCCGTCGCCGTAGATGCGTAGGTCTTGTTGTGCTTAAGCCGTCTCGTAACGGGAGCGACGTGACTTCGATGATTTCCCTTTTGTATCCCTGTCGAATCCTACTCACGATGCCCTCCAATCAACGCGATGACGCAGCGGCCATTCCAACCAGTCCGACCACGGCGAGTGCGCCAAAGACGAAATTCCGCGTCTCCGAGCCGTTGCGTCCCGTGTATGCGCGGCTGACGAAGTCTTGGCAGTTGTCGAATGCAGTCCACGGTGCCCCGGCCTGAATTTCAGCATAGGCGTGCTGGACGATTCGCAGGCCGTGTGCCGGGGACAACGGAACGCGGCTAATGACAAATGGAACGTTGCGGTACTCTTCAGAATTCGTGACTCGCGGCTTCTTGTGTTGTTTGGATTTTTCCAAGAGCACCTGCAGCCCGTTCCATGCGTGGTCGATTATCGCTTCGTGCTGGACGAGCGACGGAAATTTAATCGCGGTGCCTTGAGCCAGCGGACAGTTGTTAGCGTCACAGAAGTAGAAATATCCCATTCGAGACCCGCCCCTTTGCGAGTTGCACTATTAGATGAGCAGTGGTTTGGTCAAGATGTATCAAATTCCAAGTCGAACCCTCCAACACTATCCGGCCCCTGTCCGATAAGTTCCGTCATCTCCCAGATATGAAAGGAATTGTTTCGGAAAGTCATTTTTCAACATCCTGCGGGCGATACATCGCGTCAAGGGGAGCCATTTGTTTACACGCTGGATTTGAACAAGGTCATCAGCGGATAAGGACAACTCCCCGGAGCGCATGATGCCGTGTGCTATCTGGTCTCGGAGCGTCGTCAATTCGTTCTGAACAAGGTGCATCAGATTCTTGCCTCGGCTCTCCGCCGGAAACATCTGTGACAGTGTCAGTCCATCCCACTCACGGTGTATCGGAAAGATTGCATTCAACCACGCTTTCGCAGCCTCATCGTCGTCCGGAATGCGCTCCATTGGCCGAACACATTTCGCTCGGTCACCCTTTGCTTCCTTTCCGAGACGGGCACGGCGAACTCGAATCCCTTCGATGATTTTGAAAAGGCAAAGAAACCGATAGACCGGACTGTTGCTATTGAGAGCCTCTCGATACATGCTTGCGTAGTGACCGAACTCCGAGTCATGCGGTGGTGGGGTTCCTTCGATGGCAAAAGGCGCTTCCAAAAACGGCTGCACAATTCTGATGCCGACATTCTCGGTTCGCAACTCTGTCGTCTCGATTACTCGAACGTCGAGTGGGATGTCGAGATGAACAGACCAATTACTCAATGATGGGCCGAGAGCATCATAGGCCCTGCGTTCCGCATCGTTTCTATCACTCGCGTGAAACGGGTTCGACACAATCTTTCCTAGAAAGCCCTTCTCGTTTGGAAACCCTGTGAACTCAAATACTCCGTGTGGCGTCCTCGCATAAATTTTGATTTGGTCTGCGTTGGGGTCGGGTGGAGTGTAGGCAGGTTTCGTAATGGCGAGATGGGAGTTCCCACGCAACGGGTTAACGAAGGTAAACTCATACTCTTTGGTCTGGCGGTAGTTCGGTCGCTCAAATAGAAACGTAACTCGGTACTGTCCCGGCAAGCCATTCGGCCCACCGACATTTCGCGGGTCTGCGTCGTCCCGAAAGTGATTGCACGCGACGAGACCCTGTGCTTCTCCCGGCACTCCCATCGGCGACACTGGCGTACTCCACGTCTTCGGCGTGCTCATTCGCGGAGACTGTTGCGTGACGGAGCCACAGCACTTCTTGAACTTCTTGCCGCTCCCGCATGGGCAAGGGTCGTTTCTTCCAACTTTCGCGAACATCGTCTACGAAACGTTCGTCGCCTCCAGTCCTTCCCACATCTTGATAACCCGCCCCGGTACATAGCGTCCCGTAGTCGTGCCACAGTGTTGGTACGCGTGGCCGACGAACGGTCCATCGAGCAACTCGACATCAATGCGACACGTTGTTCCGCATTCGCAAACGAACTCCATCTGAATCCACTGGTCCGGGTAGTCCGGCATCTGTGGACCTCGTTGGAGTTCGACCACTTCATTTTCTAAGAACGAAAACCAGAAGACACGGTCGAAATCAAACGGAAATTTCCACTCACGGATGCCGCCCGGAATATTAACGCTGCGAGGAATCGTCACCCCGCTGTACAGCAGGATCCACACCTGTGCGCCACTCGGCAGGTTCTTTCGATACGCAGGCAGTTTTAATTCCTTTGCCGCGATGCAAGAGGCAAGATGCAAAGGAATTTGAGAAGCACTGAGCCGACCGAGTGTGGCACTCCACCATTCGCCATCACCAGAGAAGATTTGAATCTGGTCAAACCCCTCCGGCAACAGGCTCGGTTCTTCCAAACTCCAGCATGGCGCGGCCTTCTCGTAGTTGGCCGTCACGACTTCGGTGAGCGACCCTATCAATTCCTGTTTGTACTGTTTCTTGCCCCTCGGGTCAGTAAAGTAAACGCGGGCGTATATCGAAGAGATGCCCCGCTTCACGCATTCCTGCCGCACGCTGTCCAAAATTTTTTGACGGAACCGCTCTTGCTCCAGCGGCAGGATTCCATAGTTGGTGCAGGCTGGCCGTACCAATTCAGAAACGTCAATCCCGAGCGGCGGCGTCTGAAATCGAAAGTCCGGCTCTTCGCCTTCCAACTCTCCTGTCGGAATCGGAGCGCCTGCTTTGCGTGCCGCGTCTAAGGCACACTGTTCCATTTCTTTCTTACTGAGCATGTCTACTCTTTTCGTCCGGCCATCGCTGATCAATCTCTCGCAATATCTCCTCGGCGCAACGAACTGCGTCCGAGATTGCCGCGACCGTTGCAGGCACTCGCTTGCCGCCGTCGTATTGCGCGAGTTTCCGAGCCGCTAGAATCGAAGCCATAATCCCCACAACTCGTTTGCGGCCCTCGTCCATTTTACGCTCTTTCGCCTTTGATTCGCCATGTTGTTATAATCCTAGAAGGCAAGCAATGCAAGGATTCAATCCACTCAGCATCGTCAGTAAAGCGTTCGACAGTCTGGCTCTATCTCTCGACCTGCCGCCGAGGAGAGCGCAGTCACCAGACGAAGGCAAGGAAGCCTACATTCGTTGGGCAATCACCTACTACGTCTACTCGGTCATCGCGCACGTTAGGACTGTGCTGCACGGTGTCATTGTCCTCGCGGACAGCGGGAATATTCCGACAGCGATGGTCGTGACCAGACACGTTTTCGAGTGGGCCGCTCAGGTCTGCTACATGAATGAGAATCTTCAGAAGCACGTCGCGGCGAGAGATTGGGATGCAGCCCTTGCCCTACTCAATCAGGCCGTTATAGGGAGCAGATTTATTAGGGAGTACGGTCAAAAGTACGACTCGACGCAAATTAAAACCGACATCCCGAAGGCGATTCGCTTGGGGGATGCTTTGGTTTCCTACGAAGCACACGTTGAGAAGACCTTCGGCGGCGACACGAAAGAGGAGTACACGCATCTGAGTGAGCATTCACATCCGACCTCGCTGTGTTTGCAGCAATATCACGACGACATACCGGGACAACCAATTCGCTTCAGAGAGCCGACTAAAGGTTCTCCACTGCCGGTCGTGAACTGGTGTCTTATCGACCTCTGCACTTTGCTTCTTGAATTACTGCGATTGAGTAGTGACACCACGGTGCAACCACGACTTGCTGCGACCCTGACGGAGATTGCTCAACTCGCAGCGGGAAAGCAGAGGCAGTGACTTTTGCCGCTTCTGAAACAATGCAGTCGCCTTCGGACTTGAACATCTGACGTGTCGATTACGAATCGACCCAGTTTTGCGCTAATGGGGGAACCGCTAGCGCAAACCCGTACCGCCAAGTTTCCAGCCGAACCTGCTCACGTATTCGCCGTAGCGCTTACCGCCCACGGTCACTTCATAGCCGTTATTGGAAGGTTGTGACATAAGTTAAACGGACTGTCGTTTTCAAGCTGACAACTCAGGCGCGTAGCGACAATTCCAGTTGCTTTGGTGGCAGGATCTGGGGCTGAAATCTGCGGAGAAAGCACCGGGCGAACTCGTTTGCCAATCGTGAATTGTGATCCGTTCTCATAATCAGACACGTTTCGAAACACAATGACGTATCAGAGAGCGGCCTTAGGACTACGCCTTCAGCGCTAAAGCCAACGGTCGTAGGTTTGGTGAGGATCGCCACGCCAACGTGTTCAGATACCAAGTGTACTGCCTGTTGGGTCGTAATAATGTCGTGGGCGTGTGGCGGAGTGATTCCCTCACGTCGTGCTGCGTCCAGAATTGTGTCATGAATGACGGGGTGAACTCGTCGCGCGAACAGAATCCATTCATCTTTTGCCAAGTCCTGGAGCGCGATGAGTTCCTTTTGAGCAGCCGCGTGGGTCTGCGGGAGAGCCGCATAGAGCTGTGTCTCTGCGAATGTTGCGGCCGTGACCTGAGAATTGTCCGGCGGCGCGGTCACCAAAGCTAGATTGAGTTCCCGTGCTATTACACTCCGGACCAACTCGTTTGAGAATTGGGTGACGAGTTGAACGCGAAGTTTAGGGTACAGGGGCAGACGGATCGAAAGAATGGCAGAAACCCAGGCTTGGTCGGTGTCGGGGGAGTGCCCAACAGTCAAGATGCTATCACTTCCCTCACGCCCGAGCTGAATAGCCCTGTCGATGTGCAAGAGCGCCGAACGAGCCTCTTCGACGAAGAGATGGCCCACTTGTGTGAGTTCCACATTCCGTTTGTGTTTGCGCGTGAACAGATGAAATCTGTGGTGTTCTTCGATCTCGGTAATCTGTTTGCTGAGTGCAGATTGGGTGATGTGCAATCTCTCGGCAGCCCGTGTGAAGTTCAGTTCCTCGGCCAAGATATCGACTGCGTGCAGATGACGGACATCGAGGTTGGGGAACATGGCTGAAAACCCCAGGGGAATGACAGCTTGCGCTTCGTTTATGTGCTGTGCATAATTCTGAGCGATTTCCGCACAGGAGTGATGGTTTTTCGGTTTGCTGGCCCTGATTCGGGACAAACTATGACTGGCGACAGAAGCTGAGGTTCCGGAAGGAGGAACTGGATTACTCGGAACGGTCAGTTAATAAAGGACTTGTCGGTGTCTGGAAGGTCTTCCGAAACGGCAAGAATGCAGGCCTGACCGTCGAATTGGATCTTGTCTGCAGAATACGCCGTCGTTTTCACTTCACCCGACTTGGCCCGAAGTCGGGTGATCACATTTCGAATTGGCCCCCGTTGCTGGAGTTGCGCGATCATCAAGGCGCGGTCTTTGGGGTTTTCCCAAATCCCAAGTTCGCCAACTGTGTGGCCGATGACCTCGGCTCGTGAGTAGCCGTATCGGCGTTCGAACGCGGCATTCACATCTACAAAGCGCCCTTCATTGACGGTGGTGATGGAAAATGGGATAGGGCTGGAGCGGAAGACTTTTTGAAACTTATCCTCGGATACCCGGCGTCCTTCTTCGGACTGTTCCAGCGCTTTCTCTGTTTGGCGAAGATCCGTCAAACGCCGCTGAAGTTCGGACCCAAAGATCTCAGCACGCTCGTAGAGGCGAGAATTCTGGATCGCTGCAGCTGCGGGGATGGCCAATAATTGCGTCCGCCGGAGGTGGTCTGGAGTGAATGTGCTTGCCTGGGTGTGGCCCACTGAAAGAAGCCCCAAGGTTTGCTGGGACGCAACCAGCGGGACGCAAAGCCATGATCGGATGTTGGTATGGCCTTTGAAGCTGGACCATTCTTTCTCGTCTCTGGTGTCCGCAAGCAAAACACTGTGCTGGGCCGTGATTATGCGCAAGAGAAAAGGGGAGTCCGCTGCATCGAGAGTCAGCGGATAATCCGAAGCTTTCTTGGGAGCCTCGTGGCGCAGTTTTTCTCGTGCCACAAGAAGCTGCGTGTCGCCCTCTAAGAGCAGCACACGTGCACACTCGCATGGGACGAGGTCCAACAAAGACTCAAGCAGCCTGTCCAGGACAAAGTCCATTCGAAGATCTGCGGTCAGGGCGAGAGTGGCTTTGTTTAGAGCATCGGATTCTGCCCTTGCGGACTCGGCTTCGGCCAGGTGCTCGGCAACCTTCTCCTCCGCTTCCTTCTGCGCAGTGATATCCCGAGCCGTACCGACAAGACGGTGGATTTTGCCGGAAGCATCTCGCACCGGAAACCCATGCACCGTGACCCAACGCACTTCGCCGTGAGAGCGAACAATCCGGAATCTTTCATCGAAGTACCCTGTCTGCGTAGCTTCTCCAAGCTTTGCTAGCACATGAACGCGGTCTTCGGGATGGATGAGTTCTTCGTACGAAGACGGATTTTCCAGAAGACTTTGGCACGAACGTCCAGTGATGGTCTCATAAGCTTCGGTGACGTAAAGGGCCTTCTTGGTCTCCGCATCAATCATCCAGAAGATTTCCTGAATGTTGTCTGCCATCTGCTGGAGCCGTTCTTCAGTGTCGAGCTGCACTTCTTGTGCGCGCCGCAAGGATCTGGTGTAGAGGATAATCAGAACAGAGAGAATAGCCGCCCCGAAAAGCAAGAAGGCAGAGAATATATCGAGCGCCCGAAGGCCGGCCCTGAATACCGCAAGACCCACAGCGACCAAGAGAGCGCAAAGCACTATCGGAACGATTCTCCAGTAACGGTCAGCCGCCCATTTGGGGGGAGAATCAAGGCGGAGTAGGTCAAATTGACGCATTGCATTTCTGCGGAGCTGCGTTCGCCAGCGCGACTACTATAAATCAGCAAATGAGATGCCCGCTCATGCCGAAACTGTCGGAAGCGCCACAGTTTGGGCCGATACTACGCGCCTGTATCCAATGGGTCAAGAAGGCGGCCTAATCATCAGTGGGGCCACTTTTCGCGCTGCCGTGGCCGCCCTCATCGCGAGGTATCCTTTTGCCGTCGCCGCTCGCTCTCCCTCATTATTTCGCTCAAAGTCGCAACCGGCCGTATGTCAATCGGTCCAAGTCCATACTTAAAGCCTGGAAGCTGTGAGATAAGCTGAATGGCATGATTGAGGTCTTGCGCCTCAAGGATCTGAATGCCGCCGAGCTGTTCCTTGGTTTTCGCAAAGGGGCCGTCGGTCGTCGCGACTTTGCCGTATTTCCAGTACAGGGTCACGTCTGTCGCTGGTTTCCTTCCGGTTTCTTTCCAATAAGTATTTTGGCCAACCATGCCGTGCTAAGTACAATGCCTACAAAGGGAATGGAAATGGTTCCGCGTGCCGCATGGTATCTCGTAGAGAAAGCTGAACGGGCAAAGCTTCACCTTGACGCTTTCAATGGGCACGTGTCCGCCTACATGAAAGAACCGTACGGCGTCATTACCAAGCACGATGCGAACAACCGCCGCTACATCAAACGGTTTCACCTCAAAGCCTTCGAGTCCGTGCTGGGAATGGAACTTGGAGAATTCCTTTACTGCCTCCGGTCTGGTCTCGATCAAATGGCTTGGCAAATGGCCTTGCCCAATGCTAGGCGGGATTCCCCTAGAGATATCTACTTCCCGATTACCGAAGACCTCAGTAAAGGGGATCGAAGCAGTCGGGATCGAAGGCGCAGTTACGCCAAAGCTTTGAAGCGATTCCCTCATGATGTCAGGAGGCAGATTAATGGTATTCAGCCGCACAAGGGAGCGGACCCGCCGGAGACTCATCCCCTTTGGCAATTGAACAAACTCTGCAATCTCGATAAGCACAAGCTGATCCCGATTCACTCCAGAGGAATCAACCCGTTCATCCCTGCCGTTCCCGGAGTCGAGGTCAAGAATTCCGACCGAGAAGACTCAATTGAGGTGAGCGTGCCCGAAGAGTACAAAAATCGCCTCGATCTCAGACCAACACTGCCCGACCCGATAGAGATCGGCGAATGGAACTCCGATTGGAGACTTCCTCTCTACAGACTCAGTGATATACACGGCTTCATAACTTGTACAGTCATTCCTCGATTTGTGCCGTTCAATCTCGCGGACATACCCACTGAACCACTGCGGGTCTACAAAGTTACCCCAATTTATTGACTCGCTTCCTGAGAACTAAAAGTTAAAACCAAAACTTGGGGACAGACGGGTCGTTCACCAATTTCCATTCGTCGAAAAATGTGGGAAATTTTCGTCTGTCCCCTGTTTTCTCCGAACGACTGTGAGAGGGGGGTACCCTAAAATACAATCACCGAATGCCGGACGTAATGAAGGAAATCGCGGAACGAACGAAACGCTCCATGAGCCACGAGGCAGGCCACGCTCTGACCGCCTACGACTACGGTTTCGGCGCTGATGAGTTTTTGGTTGAGGTTACCAACGACCCAACGGGAGCAACCTATCGGGGACGTATTGGTCTTCGACTTGTCTCGGATGAAGAAATCAAAAAGATGGGCGAGCCCAAAAAGCGTTGCTATGGCATTGTCTGTGCCGCAGGGGCGGCTGGGGAATTTGTGGCGCTTGGCAACATTGCGCAACAGAACTTACATGACGAATCGAAAGATCGGCAGCTTCTGGCACGATTTACGACTGCTCCTATCGAAGAATTTATTGAGGACGCCAAGATCATTGTCGGGGGGAGGCGGGAAGTTCACCGTAAAGTTGCCGAGTATCTGGAAGCCAAGTTCTGGGAGTGGATCAAGGCGCACCTTGAGACGCCCGATGGTCTCTACACTGTAATGGACAAGCAAGCTATGAGCCTGATGTTCGCGCAAATTCAGGACGCAGCGAATCGGCTGATGGATGAGAAGTACGACAAGGGAGACATACGCCGAGCGTGGATAACTACATGGGCACATGAGGCGGGACATGCAGTGGTTGCCGAGCATTTCGGACTGCCACTGCAGAGGGTTGTTCTCCGTGTGGCTCCAGATGGTTACACCACCATGATGTGTATTTATGATTGGGAGAAGCACATACCGTCCAAAGAGGACACGGTTGCCTCAAACGCCTTCAAGATCAGTGCAGCTGCAGCTGCGGGCACGGCAGCGGAAATCCTCCTTAATGGGAAACCTAATCCGGCCAGCTTTGACCCGCAAAACCCCGATAATGTTCAAATCCTGACGCTCGCCCAGAAGCTTGGCGCGCCAGAAGGAACAAACATCGAAACGTTCATCCCTTGTGCTAAGGAAACCCTGGAATTCCATAGAGAAGTGTTCGACAAAACGTCTGGATTTTTCCTCCAACGAGCGGACTCCCTACTCGCAGAGTCGGCAAAACCTGAGAACTACGGGAAGGATTTAATCGTAGCCTCCCGCAAAGAATTGGACGACCTTCTCGAACGAGTCAGGGGAGGGGAGAGCCCAAAGGCGTTTTCCTTCAAGGGGACCATTTGGAGGTGCTCGCGCTCTACCGGCTGGATGGCTTTTTGCGAATCAGGGATGAAGGGTAAAGTCACAGCATCAAGCTGGAAAGAGCTGGTGGCCTGCATTAAGTCCACTGTGCTCAGCAAAGCCAACGAGACGAAATAACTGGTCTTTTTCCAAATACCACAAGCTTTGTCGATTCAGTAAAACTGGGGACAGACGCTAGCTAAGGTCCGCCCTCCGTGTCTACAATGAGCGCATGGACGCGGCTTATGAGGGCCAGTGGAATGTCAATATCGTGCGGCTCGACGCCCTGCGGCAGAATATCCCCGCTTGGATAGGGGAAAATATTGTTCGAGACTACAACGCGATTGTTCATGCCCTGCAAGTGGCGTCGCACGATGAAAACATGGTTCACTTTAGAATCCCCGACTCGGAACTTAAGCCCCGAGTCGTGAGTGTGCAAATGGGAAGCCGCCGTTCCCCTGGTCGAACAAACTACAGTAAGGACAATTATTGCGATAGCGGGCTGTTTGAGCGTCAAGTCCAAGGATTGTGGAGCTACATCCAGAGGACTGACCCGCTGAAAAGGAAAGAAGCTTCGGCAGGGCTTGAAAGCGGGGATTCTCCTATGAATTTGGCAAGCAAATGCAACGAGAAAGTCACAGTAGAACGTCACGATAATTCTCGATACGAAAATGTGCCTGCGCTCGTATCGAGAGAAATGATATTCATTCCGGATGCCAAAATTCCCATCGAACCCAATGATGCGATTTTGCGTCAACTTCCGAGCGGTATCGTAGAAAGACTAGTGGTCACAGACCCGGGTTTCTACGCTTCATTGCGCACGGTGCCAGCTCACTATCAAGTAAAGTACCGCAGAGAAGGGCAAAAGCCAGCGGGCAGCCCCGGCTATCACATTCATTTGAGCGGCGACAATTCGCGGGTGAACATCAATTCAATTGACAACTCCGCAAATACAGTCAGTAACCAGCTCCTTGATTTCACGGCGCTGGCTGCTGAGCTTGCCAAGCTCCGAAGCGTTTTGCTTGAACGAGCACAAAGCGCGGAACATTACACGGCCATTGGAGCTATTGCGTCAGCGGAAACAGAGACGAAATCCGGGGATGCCTCAAGAGTTAAAAAGGCGTTATCCGCTTTAGGGACCGCTGGCCGTTGGGTGCTTGATACTTCCAAAGAAATTGGCGTGCCCGTGGTGGTTGAACTATTGAAGGCCCAAATTTCCCATTAAGCAGTTACGATTCCAGAGGCTCTATGAAGGTACTGTATTGTCCAAAATGCGGCGACCTATTCAAACTCACTCGACACGAGCCGCTGAGAGAATGTAGGTGCGAGAGCGAGAAGGTTAAGGGGAAATATCGCAAGGACGGCAAGCACGCTGAAGTTTCAGAAAATGCGGTGAGCATCAAAATACACAACGGCTCGCTTAAGGATGCTATTCGCAGAATGAAGCGGCTTGAGCAGAAAAAGCCCGAGTCCACAGACCGCGATTATGAAAAAGCTTCGCCGGTAGCGGTATGGGTGCGCCCGAACTTCGGTTCCGGTAACACTCGTACTCATCACCTAAAAAAGGGCGGCGCAAAGCCTAGTCATTGAAACCTTCTGACCCGCCCTTTGGTTTTCCATACACTTAGAATGCGTTAAATCCTCATCTGTGCGCGGACAACTTCTTTCTTTGCTATTTCAGCCTGCTTTCGATTCCCGCTCGGCCCGCCAGTTTTCAAACCCGCTATAGCCCCCAGATCTCTCTGCTCCCGAGTCACGGGCAAACCGGGGATTGACCCGGCTATCGCTTACACGGAATCGTAGCTGCCGTGTCAGGGTTCGAGGAGAACCTTGATGATGCGGTGAACCATTTCAAGTTGCTGCGGGTCGCACTTGGTGAGGAGAGAATCAATCCGCTTGCGGATGTCTCGTGGGTCTTCTTCCCTTTCCAAGAGTAAGAGTACGCTCGGAGGCACGGCAAGACCTTTGGCCATTGCGACTATTGTGTCCAGGCTTGGCACCTTGTTGCCGCGTTCTACATCTCCCCAGAAGTTTCCGGTAATACTCCCACGCTCCGCAGCATTTTCGAGGCTGAGTTTCGCGGCTTTTCTGAGCTTTCTGACCCGTTGCGCAAATAGAGTCCGGTGTTTCACGATGTAGCCCCGTGACAACCATAGCGGGGATCATGGCCTCATAAAACGATCTATAGCGTGTATCCAGCAGATAAATAACGCTTTATCGCGGGTGGATCGGATCGATTCTGCCATCGAAAGTGTTGTTTGGAGAGCTGCCACAACGACGATACGGGTTAGAGTTCTTGGGACGGCGGCTGTGAAGCGGGGAGCGACGTACCGGGCTTGTAGGCGTAGATCAGCTTCGAAACCTGGATTGCAAGCTGCAACTGCGAAGGAGTGAAGAGATCGAGCAAGGTGTCCAGTTCTTGACGATCTTGGTTCTGTCGATCCTTGCCTTCGGGCTTCATTAGAACATCGGGCGTGATTCCGAGGCCCTTAGCAAGACTACAGATGATGTCCAGGCAAGGTTCCTTTTCGTTGCGTTCGACGTTTCCCCAAAAATTGGGGGACAGGCCGCCTCGTCCACTGGCCTCTTCAATACTGAGGCCAGCCGTACTCCTGAGACTACGCAGGCGGTTCGCAAAGGCTTCGCGATGGTCCAAGTTTCCCATCTGCCCAAACGATAGGCGTGGATAGCGGCCAAAACCACAAGCGATGGGATGTATTTTGCTTGCATACTACACACGATAGAGTTATATATCGGACGATCTTAACTCTAAAGAGTGTGATTCTGAGCACTACCCGCTTACACGTTTCAGAATCCGGCGAGATGGGACTTGACCACATCGATTACAGCTAGGTTCGCGGCGATCTCCCCATCGTCGGGGAGAGCCAGAGCGCCCAGCGCTTCCGATGGCTGTTCAGCAGACAGCGGCGAGATCTCAGACGAAGTCCTGATGGCTCGAATCGGTGACGGAGATAAGGAAGGGCTGGCCTGCCTCTTTCACCGCTACGCGCGTCTTGTGCGTGCGGTCGGGTACAAGATTCTCAGGGACGATTCAGAAGCGGACGATTTGCTCCAAGACGTATTTCTGTTTATCCATCAGAAGAGCACGGTGTTTGACAGTTCGAAGAGTACGGCCCGTTCGTGGATCGTTCAGATGTCCTACCAGCGTGCGATTGACCGTCGCCGCTATCTGGACTCGCGCCATTTCTATACCCAGGTCGATCTGGAAGACGTTGGAAACGAACTGATCGGGTCGGGCCCGAGGGCAGGACGATACGCAACCTCGATTGAGGAAGTGCTGGGAAGGATTGGATTACACAAGCTTTTCGGAGTCCTCTCTGAGATCCAGCGCCAAACTCTGGGGCTTCATTTGCTCGACGGTTACACTTTTGAAGAGATCGCTGCGAAATTGGACCAGACCCGAGGAAACGTAAAACACCACTATTTCCGGGGGCTGGAAAAACTGCGGAAGCAAATTTTTAGCTGTAACCGGCAGGGCGATTGAGCAGTAATATAGGAGGCGTCATTCATCCGAGGAGCAGGGGCGTTGTCTCGAATCGAACCCCATGACGAGTTCCTAGAACTCTGCGCCGTTTCAACCTCGGGCCAGCTGAGCGAGGAAGACCAGAGGAGACTACAGGAGCACCTTGTCGTTTGCTCCTCCTGCCGTGAGGCCCTGCAGCAATACGAAGCGATCATTCGCCACGCAATCCCAGCGATGGGAGCAGAAGAAGAGACACCAGAAAATCTGGAAGCAAGGCCGGGTTGGTCGGAGAAACAGGCCGAATCTGCTCTTTTCGATCGCATAGCGCGGGAAGAGGGAAAGCCCGGAATCGAGCGCAACGGGCCGATTCAAATCCGCCATCAAAATAGCGCTCGTCGATCCCTTTCCCCAGCGAGTGCCGCGGCTTGGCGTAGCGTGTGGGCTCTCTACGCTGCCGGAATAGTGCTTTTCGTCGGTCTGGGTTTCTGTGCTTATCAGGTCGGTATTCGTCACGGGACAAACGCCGCACACGTTACTGCGCCTCATCCGGATACGCAAACCCAGATTTCATTGGAAGAAAAATTAAGTGACACGAGCCACGAACGCGAAGTTGCACGCTCCCAAATCGAGCAACGTGACAGGTTGATTGCCGATCTACGACGGCAGTTGGAACAACAGTCCGAGAAGATGAAGGCCGCGGAGGAGCACTCGGAAACTGCGCTACGCAACGCGGAGTCTAGACGAGAGGAACTGATTCAGAGGCGAACTGAGGCGGAACAGCGGTTCAATGATGCACAGCTGAGTGCTCAGGCATTGCAGACGAAGTTGGATTCAATTGCGCAACAGTCTTCCCCGGATGCAAAGCAGGTAGCGATACTAAACGCAAAAGTCAACGAACTCACGAACTTGCTGCATCAGCGTGACGCGACTGTGGATCAGCAACAGGAATTGCTCGCGCATGACCGGGATATCCGAGAACTCATGGGTGCTCGGGATCTGTATGTCGCGGAAGTGTACGATGTGGCCCGGACAGGAGCGACTCAGAAACCATATGGGCGCGTGTTTTACACGAAGGGGAAGTCGCTCATCTTTTACGCCTACGATTTAGATCAGCAGCCAGACGTGAAGAATGCCAGTACGTTTCAGGTATGGGGCCGGCGTGGACCGAATCGGGAGCAGGCATTCCCCCTTGGCATCTTCTACGAGGACAATGCCGCAAAAAAGCGGTGGGTCCTGAAGCTGGACGACCCGAAACTGCTGGCACAAATAGATGCCGTGTTCGTCACGGTGGAGCCGAATGGCGGAAGCCGCAAGCCTAGCGGCAAACAGCTCCTTTTTGCCTACCTGCAAGTCGAACCAAATCATCCTTAAATCGCGGTTGCATCTTTCCGGGTTCCGGCTGCTTCCAAACAATTAAGTAAGGAGTGGTACCAAGTGAGCCCCCTCTCCGTAGACCTGAACAGGATTTCCGAATCCGTCGGCCACAGGAGAGTCACCGTGCGCGTGCGCTTCCCCTCCATCGCCTATGTTTTCGTTTGTGCCGTGTCGCTAGTGCTCCCCCTAGCGGCACAGTCTCCCAACGGGACTATCAACGGTCATGTGCTTGACCCCTCAAATAGAGCGATCGCCGGTGCAGACATCCTGGTAATAAACGATGCGACCGGGGTCAAGTACTCCGGCAAAACTAATGACGACGGCATTTATGTTGTGCCGAGTCTTCCGCCAGGACCGTACCGCCTTCAGGTTTCCAAGGTGGGATTCAAGACACTCATCAAGCCCGACATTGTTCTAAACATCCAGGACGCGCTGTCTATCAACTTCACGCTCCCCATCGGAGCTGTCTTCGAGACTGTAACGGTAGAAGGCGGAGCGCCGTTGGTGAATACGACTGATTCATCGGTGAGCACTGTCGTCGAGCGTCAATACGTCGAGAACATGCCGCTGAACGGGCGCAGCTTTCAGGATCTCATCTTACTCACTCCGGGGGTCGTTATGGCAAGTCCCCAAAGCGAGCCGCAACTGGGGCAGACCGGCGAGTTCAGTGTGAATGGACAGCGAACCGATTCGAACTACTACTCAATTGATGGAGTCAGTGCGAATATCGGAGCAGCGGCTGGCTCAAATTTCTATAGCTTTGCGGGTGCTAGTGGTTCAGTTCCTGCCGCAACAGCACTGGGAACTACGCAAGCGCTAGTTTCGGTCGATGCGCTTTCGGAGTTTCGTGTCCAGAGTTCAAGCTATTCTGCCGAATTCGGGCGCAACCCGGGAGGACAAATCTCTTTCGCCACGCGCTCAGGCACGAACGAGTGGCATGGCACAGCGTTCGACTACCTGCGAAATGGCTACTTCGACGCGAACGATTGGTTTAATGACTATCTCGGAGTTTCACAGGCTCCGCTCCGGCAGAATGACTTCGGTGGCACGTGGGGTGGTCCCATCGATATCCCCCGGATCTATAACGGAAAAGACAGGACGTTTTTCTTCTTCTCCTACGAAGGACTTCGCCTCACTCAGCCGCAGGAGGCAACAGTTAGCCCCGTTCCGACAATTGCCCTCCGTACTACAGCACCGGGTGCGTTTCAACCCGTGCTCAATGCCTTTCCTTTGCCACACTGCCCCACCCCACCTCGCGGATGCGCGACAGATCTTGGTAATGGCTTTGGGGATTTTGTTGGCGCCTGGTCGAATCCAAGCAGACTGGATGCTTACAGCGTTCGTTTGGACCATGAGTACAACAATAGATTCAGGCTCTTCTTTCGATTTGCTGAAACCCCGTCGAGCGTTATCAGTCGGACAGGTGGAAATGCCGTACCTACGCCTTCTAATGTGTCAACTTCCCAGTCTACTACCCGTACCTATACTGTGGGTCTCACTAGCGTGTTCAACGCCAGAGTTAGCAGTGAGTTCCGTCTCAATTACAGTTCGAACGAGGTGGTATCAACTGGAAAGATAGACTCGTTTGGCGGCAATATGCCAGTCGATTTGGCGCAGCTTCAGGGCCTCGGGCCTGGAGCCGAGGTGGATTTGAATTTCTTTGTCCCTGGCGTTGTGTCGCTTCTGGGGCAGAACCGCCAGGCAGGAGTTCAGAGACAATGGAATTTGGTGGACACGGTGAGCTTGTCGATAGGTCGGCACCAGTTGAAGTTTGGTGCCGACTACCGGAGGCTGACACCCACCGCAACTCCCGTTAATCCCTCCGTACAATATTCTTACGTTAGCGAATCCGAAATCGTCTCAAACAGTGCATCTCAAGCGACGGCAACTAGCAGCTCAGCAGCATATCCCCTATATCTTAACTTTTCAGCATTCGCGCAGGACGAGTGGAAGGCCACGCCACGACTGAGTCTCTCGATAGGGTTGCGTTGGGAGGTGAATCCACCACCGGGTGTAACACAGGGATTGATGCCATATACCCTACAGGGACCCAGCCTCAGCGCACTCACCCTTGCGCCACAAGGCACTCCACTCTGGAAGACGACATGGTTGAATTTTGCGCCGCGACTGGGAGCGGCATACATCCTCAGAGATTCACCTGGATGGGAAACCGTTGTGCGCGGCGGTGGCGGCGTCTTTTTTGATACCGGCCAACAGTTCGGTTCCCTAGGCTTCAACGGCCCAGGGTTTCACGCATTCAACTCAATTCCGTCAGCCGCGTTTCCACAGCCAGCAGCTGTCTTGACTCCTCAGATCGTCATTCCGCCGATCGCACCGTACATTCAGCCATATTATTTCTCTCCCCATCTACAGTTGCCATACACTCTTCAATGGAACGGGAGTCTGCAACAGGCACTTGGCGGTTCTCAGACAGTAACCGTATCTTATGTTGGGTCGCATGCGGCGAGGTTGCTCCGTCAAAATATATATCTAGGACCCGCTGTAAATAATCCGAACGTTATTGTGTTCTTTGTCGGGGACAACGGGCTGACATCCGACTACGGTGCTCTTCAGGTTCAGTATCAGCGCAGGCTCACACGTGGCCTAACGGCCATGGGTTCTTACACATGGTCACATTGTATTGACTATGGGTCTACCAACGTAGTGGCGCCGTCTTTGACATTTGTTTATCTCCGAGGAAACTGCGATTTCGACGTGCGGCATAGTTTTAATTCTGCGTTTTCTTATGACCTGCCAAACGCACTCAAGGGCCGATTTGCACGAGCCGTGTTGCACCACTGGGGAATCGACAATCGCTTCACGGCACGAACGGGGTTCCCTGTCACTGTAACGGGAGGCGAAATCATTGAACCCGCGACAGGTCAGTTGTACTTCGCGAACTTAGACTTGGTTTCTGGTCAGCCGATGTATCTGTACGGGTCTAACTGCGCTGCTATATACAACAATGGTTTAGGGTGCCCTGGAGGCCGAGCCATCAATCCAGGTGCATTCTGCGATCCGAGCGTCGTTGCCTGTCTAGGAGGTAGCTCACTGCGGAATTTTCTAAGGGGGTTTGGTGCCTGGCAGATGAATCTCGCTGTTCGGCGCGAGTTTCCTATCCGCGAGCGTTTCAAACTCCAATTCCGGGCTGAGACCTTCAATGTCTTCAACCATCCGAACTTCGGAACCATCAACAGCCAAAGCTACTGTTCCCCGAGCTCTAACTCCCCAAGTTTTGCTCCCGGATGTACTTTTGGCCAGGCAATACACACCTTAGCAGGCTCGTCGGGTATTTTGAGTCCCTTGTACCAAATGGGCGGGCCTCGATCCATGCAGTTTGCTCTCAAACTCGTCTTCTAGAGCGGCTGACTGATCTTTCACTTTACAAGGTTGAGTTTAATCCGTTGCCAGGCCTCACTCTTAGGAGCCCTCTTGATAGCTTACGGAATAAGTCAGATATTGTTGTTACTAATAGCGGTCAGCCTGGCGTTTGCACCCCTATCGTTTGTCGGAAAGGCAAGAACCCGATCTGCCATTCGGGATTTTTCTACGGGAATCGATACTCATTTCTTTACGGTGCGGGATTCGATTGAGATGGCAAGATTTGGACGACTCGACGATGAGCCTATATTCTCGCCCGATGGGAAGTACTTTGCCGTCGTCACTTCCCGCGGCATTATCGCAAAAAACGAAGTTGAATCGACGGTATGGATCTGCGCAACGAAAGAAGTAGGACGATTCCTACGGGAGAGCGAAGCTGGGGCGCCAACTCCGAAGGTCGCGGCCCGAGTGGCAGTCACCCCGACGGTAGTCCGTTCCAGTTCTTACGGCTCCGTCATCGACAATTTGCGATGGATGCCGGATTCGAAACGCCTGCTGTTCTTGGCGGAGAATTCCTCTCGAAATCGCCAGCTGTACCAGGCAAGTGTTGGGACGGAATCAGCTCAGCCGCTGACCCCAGCGGACCAAGACGTCAGTCAATTCGACTTCGCGGGCGGAACGATCGCATATCGGGTGACCGATTTCCGGATAGAACAAGAACCCGGAGACCGCATTAACGCTGACGCACGTGACATCACAGGGGTCGGGATAACTTCCATCCTGTTCCCGAATGATCATGCTCCGTCTAACTACAGCACGCTTTGGGTCAACCAAGGTCTCCGAAGCCGTCCTGTTATTAATTCGGAGTCAGGCGAACCCGTTCATTTGTGGGATATGCCCCCGGTTGTCTGGACTGCTCTTTCGGTTTCTCCCGATGGGAAGTCCGTCGTTGCTCTAATGCCAGTAAAGGAAGTGCGGCGATCGTGGCAACATTATGAGCCGAAGTACACCAGTAGTGGCAAAATTGATGTACAAGACCCAAGTCGCACAACTGAGCTGCCCAACTTCAACACTGGGAGAAGATTGACGCAATACGCTGTCATCGATCTAACAACCGGAAAGGCTCGAGCTTTGGTGGACGCGCCCAATGGATGGGCTCTCGGCTATGACGACCCAAACAGGGCGACTTGGTCTTTCGACGGCAAGAGACTCCTGCTCATTAATACATTTCTGCCTTTTGAGAGCGTGGACGAATTCGAGAAATCCAAGCGAGTGCGACCTTGCGCGGCTGCGGTGGTCGATTTGATTTCGATGACCAGTCGTTGTGTTTCTTATGGCCACGCGGCACACGTATGGGGCTCCGGTTTTGGCCAGACTTCAGACGATGTCTTCTTGCGCTTTGACGAGCAGACCCCACCAGAGAAGTTTCACTTCCAGAAAGATACCTGGCAACTTGAAGTGTCCCCGACAACAGAAGCTCCAGCTCGGCCAATGCGATGTATGGGCGGAGCGGGTCAGAACCTGGCGGTCCTGGTCCAGCAAGATCTAAACAATCCTCCGGTCTTATCGGCGATGGACTGCATAACCGGCCGACAGAAGACGCTCTGGGATCCGAACCCACAACTCGCAAACATGAGATTGGGAGAAGCGTCCATAATCTCCTGGAAAGACACAAGTGGATACGAATGGACAGGAGCACTGCTGAAGCCGCCGGGCTACGTTTCCGGTAGACGCTATCCGCTGGTGATACAGACTTATGGGTTCGTGGAGAAAGAATTCTTAACAGATGGACAGGATACGTCGGCATTTGCCGCGAGGCCTTTGGCCGCGGCGAACATGATTGTGCTCCTTTTCTGGTTTAGGTCGGATCATTTTGGAACCGCAGCGGAAGCTCCGGACCAAGCCTTGGGATTTCAATCCGCCGTAGAACAGCTTACGTCGGAAGGGTTGGTTGATCCGGATAGAGTGGGAATCATAGGATTCAGTCGAACCTGTTACCACGTCGAGAGTGCACTGATCAAATCTCCGCGGCGGTTCGCGGCAGCGACCATTGCGGAGGGAGTGGATTACAGCTATCTTCAGCATCGGCTGTTTTATGGCGGTGCAAACCGCGAAGATGAAGAGGCAATCTACGGGGCAAGGCCATTTGGAGAAGGGCTCCAGATGTGGGTCGATCACGCACCCGGATTTCATCTCGACCAAGTTCGAACACCGCTTCGTATAGAGGCATTCAGTCCTACCAGCATATTGGGAGAGTGGGAAATTTACACGTCTTTGTGGGAGCAGAAAAGGCCAGTTGATTTTATCTATATTCGTGGCGGCCAACACGTTCTGCAGAAACCGCTCGACAGAATGGCCTCCCAGCAGGGTAACGTCGATTGGTTCCGCTTTTGGCTGCAAGGGGAGGAAGACGCAGACCCCACCAAAAAGAGCCAATATGTGAGGTGGCGGGAGCTTCGGACCCTGTACGACGCACAAATCGGCACCCCGAAAGTCTCGCAGTAGTGGTCGAAGCGAATTGGCCCTTTCTATTGCTCAGTTCGTGCGCCTCATAGGCGTGAGGAGTGTGATCATGAGGAAACTGTGGGCTTTCAATGAGAAATACCGCAAGCTTGAAAGCTTGACTCTGAATTGCATCGATAGAAGAAGCGAGCTTCATGACTTCGTGTTTGTTATATGCCATCACTTCTTCTCCGATTTCTCAAAGTCAGGAATTAGAAAAGGGGTGCCCAGAATAGGTAGGCACCCCTTCGAGTTGAACTACTCATCCGCCTCATAGGCCATCGGCGTGGCAATCTTCGTGTCTGTAGGGTAGTTGTCGAGAAAAGAGGTCAGGACCTTGTGCCCTGAACTCTGAATTGCCTCGATTGAAGAGGACAGCTTCGTAACTTCGGGTTTGCTATACGTCATTGTTTTTTCTCCTTGTTTTGTGTTTTGTCTGTGAACATTCAGCTCTTGCGAGCTGAAATTCCTTGTCCCCCGCCGGAGCCGGTATGCAGTCTTTGGGATCTGGCAGGGTCCTCAATTGGGTTGAACTTTCCATCCTTCATGCGGAGGCGTTGTTTCTTCCTTGACCGGCGATGGGGCCCTTCTGGGTGATACTGTGGCGCTCACTAGTTTGGAATCGCTCAATTTTTGCAACCACCTTTCGAGTCCCACAGTACGCATCAAGGTGACGGTCGGAACGTCGTGGCCATGGCGAGCCTTCTGCAGGACATCGGAAAAACTTCTCCAGTCAACTATTCCGAGGGAATTGCTGATCAAATGCTGTGTCATGTCGGCTAGAGTTGCCCATTCGGTCGAGATGGCGGCCATCGGCGCGCGGGCGACGTAAGCCTTGCGCTTTCTGTTCAGGATCTCATCAGGAACGATGCCGGCGAGGGCGCGGCGCATAAGAGAACGGCGCTGGCCGGGGCGCACCAGTTGTTCCCGGGGGACGGAATAGATGAATTCCAGCAGGCTGCGGTCAAGGTAGGGGTAGCGCTTCTCGCGCGGCAGGTCCGGTAACAACACATCGCACGATAGTTGTCTTCGCAACACATTTAATGTGAAAACGTTCTCTTGAAATGTTGGCAGAGGGCCGAACATCTTTGTCCTGCGTTCGTAACCCTGCAGAGCGACGCGATTGCGTTTGACGAAGGCTGGATTGAGCCAGGGGGCGGAACGTTTGTGTTTAGGGACGCCAACGAGGCCGGGAGGAAGAAATCCCCGGGCCGCTTCGAAGAACAGATGGAACCATGGTTTCCTTTTGTTCAGCGCCCAGACTTTAAGTTGATGTGCGAGAGGTCTAAACTGCCATCTTGCAAGTAGATCTTCGAGTTCCGGTATAGGAGTCGGCACGCCGCCCATGACCTCGTCTCCGCCGATGCCGGAGAGAACGACGCGATCCCCTTGTGTAGTCATACACGCACTAAGCTGCTTATCCGCTGCTCCACTAGAACCCGGTGTCAAAGCAACGCGACCATTGTCGGAATCGATCCCGGCTCGTCCGTGAAAACTGACGTCGATGTGACAGCCAGTGCGGTCGCGCTTCTCTTCGACCTTAGTGAAGTAGGGGCGCTCGTTCCAGTTAGGTTCGGAGTCGTCGTAGTAGGACACGGTGTCGAGGCGAGGATTCTCGGCAGCGCCACACGCGATGATCGTATCCGCCATACATACGATGGATGAGGAATCCATGCCGCCGCTTAGTTCGGCGAGAATGGGGCTGTTGGAACGGAGGCAGCGACGGACGGCTTCGCCGAAGACGGCGCGGAAGTGCTCTTCGTATTCGGCGTCGGTGCGATACCAGGTCCTCTTGGTGGGATCGAAATCCCAATATTTGCTGACGTTGTTGTCTTTGCCGGGTAGTATGAGAACAGACGAAGAAGGTGGGACGGCATGAATCCCCACGTAGGGCGTGAGATGAGTGGCCGGGAAGAACGAGAACCACCCCGCAACGTACTCTTCGCAGAGCGGGAACGTTTTTCCCGCAAGCAAAACGAGCGGATCGAGGATGGTACTCCAGGTGACCTGCTTGTCATCGAACGAATAGTAGAGATGGCGCGTTCCGATGGGATCTTTAGCCAAGATGAGCGACCGTGTATGCGGATCCCACACTGAGAGCGCCCAGTCGCCAATGAGCATGGTGAAGCAGTCTACGCCCCACTTTTCGTAAGCTGCTGCGGCAATCGAAACATCGGTCGAGTGAATTGTCAGAACATTACCCAATAAATGGATCAACTCGGCCCGATTGTCCAACCGGCCATCCCAGGTCAGGACATCGCCGGATGTGGTTACGTGAGGCTGGGATTCGCGCCGGGACTCCTTTGTGGTGTGGAAGGCGTGGTAGAGAATGCTGACATTGGTCTTGGAATAGGAGCCAACATTGTCTGGTCCGTAGGGAGCCAGAAGCGGCTTCACCTTTTCGAGGTAGTCCTGGTCCACTGGTTTGCCATCGAGATTCCATCTTCCAAACTGGACGCTCACGGGTGATCACCTTTCGTGCAAGCGATTTTCAGCACCGGTCGAGAACGGGATACATCTCTGGCGTGTACGGCTTGTCGTTGACCACGCGGCCATCGACTTCAACCCATGCATGGGCCTTGAAGGGCATCTGCTGGGCGCCAATGATCATTTGCGCCGGAACTCCATAGCGCTTTAGCAAACATGCCGTTGCAGCTGACCGCTGAAGGCACAGCGCTTCTTTCCAGTACCAAATGCATGCCATATCGACCGCCGCACAGATCTGTTCAACTGCATTGACTGGCACCGGTATCTTCCGGATCGGACATGCCCGTACCTTGTCGTACAGCGCTTTGAAATTCCCGCGGGCTAGGTAAAGGTCGAAATGAATCAGCCTCAAATACGCCCGCAGCACAAGTAGTGACATGGCATAGACCTCCACTTCTTCATACGGTCAATCGCAACTGGTCACAAAGAAATGCCATTCGATCTGTAAGCGCACCAATGCGCTCACTCAACGGGAGCACCGCGGAATGTCCACGATGTCGGCTGTAGTCGAGGAATATCGGGTGCTCGGATGCGTTGGCAGCCTGCAGACGAGCAATCATCTTTCGCGCGTGGAGCGGGTTGCAGTTCTGGTCTGCATCGCCAGAAACGATCATGGTGGCCGGATAAGAGACACCCTCCCGCACCCGGTGATACGGTGAATAGCCGAGAAGCGCCGCAAAGTCATCGGGATCGTCGGCGGCCCCATATTCTTCCTTCCAAACATGTGCGCTGTCGAAAAGGTGGTAGCGCAGCATGTCGAGTATGGGAACCATGCACACTACCGCCCGGAAAAGATCCGGGCGTTGTGTCATGGCAGCTCCGACCAGCAGACCCGAGTTCGAACCGCCGAAGATGGCTAGTCTTTGCGGTTCGGCTCGTCCGCTTTCGATCAGCCATACGGCAGCACACAAAAAGTCATCGAATGCCATCTGCCGGTTCCGCCGCTTGGCGGCGTCGTGCCACGCGGCGCCGAATTCCGAGCCGCCACGAATATTGGGAAGCGCGAACAAACACCCGCGTTCGAGCAGGAAAGCAACAAACACGCTGAACTGCGGTGTCATCGGAACACCGTAGCCGCCGTAGGAAGTCATAATCGCGGGATGCCGGCCGTTTTCGAGAACATCGCGGCGCCCGACAAGGAACATAGGAATAAGGGTACTGTCTCTTGCCGTGAACCAGACCTGGGTATGGCTGAACGCTCGGGTATCGAATGGAAGCTCGCGTTCGGCCCAGAGCCTCGCCTCGCCAGTGCGGGACGAATAGCGGTAGATCTGAATCGGTTTTGTGAAAGATTCTCGTTCGAAGAAGAGCTCATCTTCGTCAACAGAGCCGCCGGCGAGACGAACCGTATCCGATTTGTCGATCGGCAATTCGCCGAGAGGTCTGCCAAAGAGATCGAAGACTGCGATCTGCGTTTTGATTTCTCGGGTGTAGGAAACAAAGATTCGATTTTCGGTCACCGCCAGGTTCTGGATTGGAACGTCCGTTGTAGGAATTACATCTACGAACTCCGGTTCCTGGCCATCTCGCAGACGGAGCCTGACAATTCGTGAATTTGGCGCATCGCGGTCCGTCACTGCCAGAATTCGGCCGTCCTTCATCAACAGCGGCCCGAACCTGTATCCTGCGTTATCGATCACTGGCGTTGGAGCTGTTTCACTGCGAAATCGCCAGAGATAGAAGCCCGTGTACGGTTTGCCCAGAAAGCTGTATACAAGAAATCCAAGCTGGTCTTTCCCAGGAACAATACTCAGCCGGAGCTTGTCACTGTCACCGGCGAAGAAGGTCTGCTCATCGTCGTCGAAGCGAGTGCCGAGAACGTGGTGATAGACAGCTCGCCTCTGTGGTTCCGGGGTAATCGTTTCGTGAACGTAATAGAAGCTTCGCGAGTCGGGCGCAAACGCAAAGCCCCGCAGGTAGCCGCGGGGAAGCACATCAGGCAGGGTCTTCCGGCTTTGAATGTCCAGCAGTTCAAACGTCCCGGTCCGTTCTCCGCCTTCCTTCACTTCATACAAGAGCAGCCGTCCATCTGGCGAAACGCGAAGTGGTTTGACTGCCGTATGTTTTCCACTGCCCCGTTCAGCGGGATCGATGAGAAGCCAGTCTTCTCCATCCGGACCTTCACGCACGAAGATGCAGGGTTGTTCCTGGCCGGGAAGGCGTTTGCGGAAGAAATACCTCTGGCCGAGTTTTTGAATGGAGTCGTAGGTCTCCACATCCAATAGTTCGCGGATGCGGTCACGAATCTGTTCGCGGCCTGGAATCGCGTCCAAGTATGCACGTGCGTACTCTGATTGGACCTCAAGCCAGGCGCGAGTTTGCACGGAGTCTTGATCTTCGAGCCAGCGATAGGGATCTGCCACAGACACACCGTGCAGCATTTCGGTCACGGTTTTGATCGGAGAGTACGGCGGAGGTTCCATCAGTTTGGGCATAGCGCGCTCCGATCGCTCAGCCGACTTGCTTCACGATGCATCCGCCGGGTCAGGCTCCGCAGATATCCGGCAACCTTGGGGTCTTGAAGCCTGGCTTGGTCGTCCCACGCATCGGTCGCGACCGCATAGGAAAATACTGCGAGCATCGGTGCGAGCGACAAGACTTCTTGTATGGTTCCGGGAGAAACCAATGACTGCCACTCCATGGCATAGGCTCTGGTCAGGGCCGACTCGGCTGTCGCGTCCGCGCCGGCCATGCGCCGAAAGTGTTCGACAAGATACTGGAAGCTGATTAACGGATTTCCCACGTGTGCTTCGGCCCAGTCCAGGAATACGCACTGGCCCTCAGACACAATCACGTTGCCGGGATTGAGGTCGAGATGTCCTAGCGCATCGGGTATTCCCAAATCTGTGCTTAGGGAGAGTGCCTCTTCGATCTGTTCTCCGAGCAACATGAGTTCGCTTCTCGACAGAACACGTGGGGGGACCTTGGTCTGCTTTTCCATGAGTTGACCCATGGCGTCCAGGAATGGGCGGACCAGCTTCAACAAGGCGGACGCCCTGAGATCGCGCGCACCCGAGTTGACGATTGTTCCGAGTTTCCGAATGGATTCAATTTGCAATTTCGCCAGGGCTGACGACGCAGCCTGCCAATACTGGGCGCCTTGAGTCTCGCCGAGATTGGTGCCCTTGACCTCCAGGGCCAGCCACCCATTCCATTCCGGCCGCGCGGCAAGAATCGGCGGAAGGTATCGGGGGAGAAGTCGTGCCAGGTCAAGCGTGATCGGAAATTCACGGAGATTAGGTTCGCCGACGGCCTTGAACCATACACCGGGGTCGTTCGTCTCGAACCGAACCAAGCTGAATGACGGGCTTGCGTTCAACTGGGAAAAACTTCCCGTCAAATGAAATCCCAGTGGCCCGATTACTTCTTCGATCCAGCGCTGCAACTCTCCGAACCAGCCGAGTCTTGCGAACGGTCCTGGCGCTGCGGCACCCGCACGTCTATCGCATTCATCCAGAGACAGCGGCACTGCAATCTGATCCGCGGGATGGACGAAGGTTCGCTCGGACAGCGACGACACAGGAATCCACTCGCCACGTGGGTGGGGTCTTGCTGGCCCGGAGCATTCCATGACTTGGTAGTGGTTGTTGGCGGACGTGGCTGGAGCGCTGACATCCAAGTTGAAAAGACATATCGCTTCCTGGCCCCATTCGTTCCTGATAGCAACCGTCATGTTCTCGGCGACTCGCTGCCAACGTGGGATCTCGACCGAAGGTAGAAGAAAACCGTCGCCGGCCGGACTCAAGAGCAGTTCATTCCCGCCCTGCCCGAGCACAATGGCGCGATAGGTCTCTCGGTCGGATTGTTGCGTCGATTCCATGATCTTGGTTCCAGCTCAGACCGCCACGCCCGATTCGTGCTCTTCGACCAGGTAACATTTCTTCAAGGCCTGGAGAAATTCCCGCACATCGTTCTCGGCAAGATCCCGGCTCACGTCAAACTCCCGGCTGATCTCATCGACAATCGTTGATTCGGCGGACCCACTCTTGAGAAGTTCGAGGATCCGCGACCCAACAAGGTTGAGGTTGAACATCTGACCTTGCCGAACATCTAGAACGATTGCGCCGTCCGGGTTGTGCGTACTGCGTACCGTGTCAGAAACTCTGTACATCGCTGCCCCATCCCCTGTCTTCGTGATCGAAGTCGAATGCTTGGTGCGCACTGTGCCACCGTTCGCCACTGAAAGCCAGTAAAAGGTGAAAGGGTTCGGTAAACCAACAAGCGCGAAAAGAAGTTGCTTGATGACAACAAGATGCATTCGAGATTTCTTGTTGCGAAACAATTAATCTGTCCGCTTTTCAATCAGGATTGCCGTCGCAGAAGTCCCGTGCGATAGGGCTGCATCGACCGACGTCCGACGCAGCCTGTATTTACAGAAAAGTCTCTCGGAGATCTTCGACGATGGTGGAGGCTGTGGAAAAAGATTGGTTGGAGGGGCGATTCGAAGCAAACTTCAGAGAATGGGGATTACCGTCTTCCACGATTTCTCCACGGGACAGGACGAGAAGTCTGTCGAATGTCGAGAATGTTGAAGGGCGGTGCGAGATGACAATCAGCGTTGATGCCGCAAGACCGCAGCGAATGTTTTCGAGGACAGCCCGTTCTGAAGAGGGATCAAGACAGGAAGTCGCTTCATCCAAGATCACAATTCGAGGTTGCTGCAGAATAGCTCTTGCCAGGGCAAGTCGTTGGCGCTGACCACCGGAAAGTTGACAACCTCCAGGTCCGACCCATTGGCGTAAGCCATCGGGCAACGTTGCAACAAATTGCGAAAGCCCGACGCTGCGAATGGCTTCTTCTACTTCACCGTCGGGTGCTGCCGGTCGGACAAACCGGAGATTAGAGAGCAACGTTCCATCGAAGAGAACGGGGGCGGGCGGCAAGTAGCAGATGTATCGGTGCAGGTCCTTGAGTTGAATATTCCGGATGTCTACGTTGCCGATGCGAATCGACCCGGAATCTGGGTCGTAGAGTCGTGCAATGAGTTTTGCAAGGGTGCTCTTTCCGGCGCCGTTCTCCCCGGCGATGGCAACTTGTTCTCCCGCCAAGATTCGAAGCGAGCGGATGTGAAGCATGTTTTTCTGCCTTCGATATCCAAACCCAACCTCGTCAAAATCAATCTGGGATGGATGCTCCTGCGAGAGACAAACGCCGGCAGCGCCATTCGTCACGCTGGGGTGTAACTCAAGGGCGGACTTTAGTTGCCGAACGCTGGCGAAGGTTTTCTGTGTTCTCGCATAGAGATCGGCAACGCCGCTGAGAGGATCAAAGAGTTGCGTAACCAGGCCATAGAAGGCCACTAGCCCGCCGACGCTTAGGGCCCCTGACAACACCATCTCGCCGCCGTAGCCAATGACCGCGCACATGGCCAACACAACCGCCATCGAGCCCCACACCGTAAACCAAACGCCGCTCGTGAATAGCCTCTGTTGTGACCTGATTTCACGAGCAAGGAGCCGGAAGGCCCTTCGTTCCTGACGTTTTTCTTGTCCCAACAGTTGAATCGGAATCACCGACGAAAGATGTTCTTCCAGGAATGTGCTCCAAGCTCGTCGGCTGCTCTGCACGGTGTCCGCGTTGGCCGCGAGCCTTTGGCGGAAGTGCTGCCGCGCGATCAGAAAGATCGGGACGAGAGGCAGAACGGCCAGCGTGAGCACACGACTGAGTACGAACATTGTCGCCAACGTGAAGATGGCCGTCAGGAACATGCGCAAGATTGCGGGTAGGAGGTCGGACCCGAAATATGAGACCTCCTCGATCGGCTCTTTGAGCGGGTACATCACGCTGCCGACGGGCGTGTCCTCGTAATACTCGGCAGAGAGAGCGTCGAGTCGTCTAAGCAGGTCCATTCTCAAGCTGAGGGCGAGCTTTTGGGCGGCAGTTAGCATCAAATAGCTGCCCAAGCTCGTGAGCGCCATCCTCCCCTGGTAGCCGAGAAAGATCAGGCCAACCGCTAATAGCAGCAATCCCATTTTCCTCTGCGGGATAATCTGATCGATCAGCCACTTGAGTACGAGCGGAGTGAGAAGTGCTAGAAGACTACCGGAGGTGATGCAAAGAAAACTAGCCAGATGCCAGTGCAAGAACGGTCGAATCTGTCTTGAAAGCCAGTTGAGTTCACCGGGTGCCCAGGATTTCCAGCATCTTCGGTCATGGAAGGGCGAGGACAACAAGTCACACCTGACGACCGAGGTTAGCCAGATGCGGATTGTTTGTCCATAAAATGAGCGAAGCGTTCGCTTTTCGCTCAACTACGCAGATTTTCCCGGCAATCGGGAGGACTCACCGAGAGGACAACAATTCGATTTGTCCGCCAAACCGACAAGATCAGCCAAGCTTTCTTGCCACCGTGACAATTCGGCCAACGACCTCGGCATCGTAGTGGTAGCGCAAGCGTTCGGAACGATGGAATTGATCGGAATATGGATGGATGACCAGCGTGCCGTTCTCGATGCCGCAACACGCGCACAAGTATGTCCCGTCCCGCATTTGGATCACATATACCGGCTGTTGCCATGCCGGTTTCGACGTGAAATGAATTGGCCTCCTGTCTCGACGGTTCACGAGGGCGAATAGCCCGTTGGTCAGGAGAGGATGCAGGACATCACGTTCGCCGCCGATCCAGAACCAGTCGTCCGGAGAAGGGTTTTCTAAGCCGGACAAAGTTCCAATGGATCGCCGAAGGAAGAACGGAATCTCCTGGCATCGTTCAAGCATCTCTGCAAGGAATCCGCTCTGCTCGGGCAAGTCGTCGTTGTCGCGCAGGTTCTCGACGGAGTCCACGTCTAGCACTCTGCGAGCGAGATGATCGGGTATCGGCTCCGTGCCGGTCTCCTCTATGACAATTCCAATCGCCTTCAGAAACAAGTGAAATTGCAGACCGTATAGCGAGCAGAGAGTAACTGCCTTGTGAAAGTGACGCGGTGGTGCGTCGAACTGTTCGTAATCGGAGAGAGAGCTGGGCGAAACAAAGTGTCTTCCGTCCCCAAGCAGATCTGCGATCTTGCGACTCAGTGCCGCAACCTCGCGCAAAGATAGACGCAGCTTGGTGCGGGCTGCGCGGAGGAGTTGACCAAGCGTCCTCTCCACGACAAGTGGCCGCGGTCTCCAGTGTTTTGCCAGATCTTTCGGGACCTCCGGCTGCTCGGCCAGAAGCATCGGCCGGATTTCGACATCGACGACGCCTAGAATCCGCGCCTCGCGTGGAATTTTCATTTCGACTTGAGCATAAGAGAGCAATGCTCCGATCGGAACGACGATGCCCTTTTCTACAATCCGCAAGCGGCAACAGAAGAGACCCTTGCTGTGTTCGAGCAGAAATATTTCGGGGGATGTTGACCCGTTTATCTTAGGGATACGACCATTCGAGAGTCTTGGATTAACACGAACAATACTTCCGGGAACCAGGTCGGGGAACGCCAGAGCATCTTGGCGTCCGATCTTCGCGTACAGGTAGCCTCGTTTGCCAATGGCGGAGAGAAAACGAAGTCGCCTCGGGCGAGTCACTTCCAAGAGTTGGGCCAGAGGCGCAATCGGAGGCTCGGCGGCGCTGGTCGTGCGGTTTCGGAACCAGGGAATCCACGCCTCGGCATCTACTAGAGAGGAATCGAGCAGCTTCGTGCGCTTTGATGGCAACAAAACTTGTATTCGGGGAATGTCTTCTAAATCACATCCCAACACACGCAGCCAATCAGAGAGCTTGTAGCCGGAAATTTGGCTGAGTGCAAACACCTGATGAAGGCTGGGGCTAAAGGTTCCCAGCCGGAACTCATGGTAGAGAGTGTGTGGAAGGAAGTACGGCGAAGAACGGCCAAACCGCGCCGCGGATGCTTGTGAGACGCGCGAAAGGGTGAGGTTCTTGCTTGCAAGGACTGACCGGACTCGCTCAGCGAGGTCGTCGGTTGTCGTGGAATTTGGCTTTGTGGTCACGGCTTCGGCCTCTGGCTATGTCTTTCCCGCGAGGTGTGCGTGTTGCGCGTCAGGTCTTGCGGCAGAATGTCCAAACGGAGACGGGTAGGTTGAAAACCGATAAATCGAGGCCGCGTTCAAACTGCAAGCTCGCAGAGATTTGTCCGGTATAAATGCGAGTTCGGGAACAGTCATAAACATTCGCAAGCTGTCCTCGATTGGGGACAGCAAGTCCGAACGGCTAAGAAACATCACGGTTTCAGTGAACGAGGCGAGAATGCGGTGGTTAGATAGGTGGCCGGAATTGAGGTCAGCCAGAATGGGAGCCCGTCAACTATGGCCAGTAGCAGGCGTTTTGACGCCAACGACGGTACTTCGCTTTTCCCAAATACTGCATCAAAGTTGTGGACAAAGCGGAAATTTGCGGTAACATATCGCAACTGTTGAGGTTGCAGTACGATGTTGGCCCCGACATCGGCCGCGGATGCTGGCAAGCGGCTCAGAGCTGCGCGGGAACGTTTGTGCCTGTCCATACGCGAAGTGGAAGACCTTAGTCGCGAGATCTCCCTGAAGATGAACGCTCCGGACTTCTTCATCTCACGCAGTTGGCTGGGCGCTCTCGAAGCGGGAAAGCTCAAACTCAATATCTACAGACTGCAAAGCTTGAGCCTGATCTATAGATTGGGCCTCGACGAAATTTTGTCGTTCTTCGGCGTTGAGATCGGCGACGCTGGCACCGAACAAAAACTAGTGGGACTACCGCACACTTACTTGGTGACGCCGACGCTTGGAGGCGCGAAGAGCACACTGGTGGCCCCGGTGGAACTCCGAGAGAAAGTCGATTTCGGGAGTACCAACTTGGTCTCGCGCATGTTCGAGAGGTGGGGAGAGATACCCGTTACACTGCTCCAGCACATGGATTGGCGGAATTCCCTTTACGGATATATCGGGACCGGGGACCGCACGCTTTATCCAATGCTGAGGCCCGGCTCGTTTGTGCAGATCGACTCCCAGCAGACGAAGGTCGAAACTGACGGCTGGCACGACGAATTCGAGCGACCGATTTATTTTGTGGAGCTTCGAGATAACCTATATGTATGCTGCTGGTGCGAAGTGAGCGACAGCCAGTTGGTGCTTCTCCCCTCAGCCCAATCTGGAAAGCAGTCGACACATGTTCACTACCCAGGAGATGCGGATATTCTGGGTCGCGTTACTGCAGTCACGATGCGCATTGCGGAGATGCGTATGTAACTAGCTGTAATAGGGTCATGCGTCGGTCCCAGGTTCAATGCGTGGTCGCTGTTTGATCAACAGTCTGCCTGTTCGTTCCGACGATCTGGACTTCTTTGCCGCAGATGCCCGCGAACTTTATCGCCATGCCAAGGAGCATGTACTCCTCTTCCTGGTAATCGGCGGCGAAGGCATCTTGATGCATGGTGACAACGGTATTGTCATGTGCGCGGCACGCCCGCGCGAAGTCTGGGAGCATCTTTTCGACTCCAGTGACGAGGTTGGCTTCCTTCTTCGCAAGTTCCGTTTGGTTCCCGTTCAACATGGTCAGTGCCTCATTTCTTTTCATTTGAAGGCCGCCATCCACAGTCGGAGCAATCAAACTGTGGATGGCGGCTTCACCCCCTCAAACGCAAGGGTGTTCAGGAAGCTGTTTTCAATTCGTACTTGATACGGTCCCTGCGGATTTGGTCAAGCTCCCGATACAGCGCCGTGATTCTTTGAGACCGCGAGTGGTATTCGCAAAGCTGGGCAGATGTTAGGGACGATTCGAGATGCAGGGTGTCGATTTGCAGTTGAATCAACTGTTGGACTTCGTTCCTGATGCCAGAGGCCGGGTCTGTCATCATAAAACTCTCCACACGAAATAGGCCGCGAGTTTCCTGTTGCCAGTCAGTCACGCAGCCCAAGACAACTTTAGAGAGTTGTCGAGAGCATAGTACACCACTCAATGTTGTGAAAAACTGTTCCTTCCTGCGCTTCGATACTTTTAACCCTCCCGTCATATTCACTTGTTTCACTGCGTTTCGCTGTTGAAGTCCTGCTGTCAACCTGGTAAGGTCAGCCGTTTCTGCTCTTGCAGAGGCGCGCCCGCAGAACCCGGCATCACTTCTTTTTCTTTTTGCCCTTCGGCTTTGGATTGGTGCAGGCCGGGCACCCGCTTACAATGCCGTCTTTCCGCGAATAACAGAAGGGAATGAGTATATTGAAATCGATTCCCCGGCAGCGTACCTCATCAAAAGTCAAGCCCGTTATCCCTGGGCCGGGCATAGGCGTTTGGGCGATCATTATCTCCGGCAACGGACGATTCTCCGGGTTATACACCCAGACGGAGGTGCCCTGGCCCCATGTTTTTCCCTCTTGGGTGAGTTGATCTCCATACGCCGCATTGAGAATCTGGGCGAAATCCTGCGGGAGGGTGATTTTGCAATACGCAAGGAGTTTCTCCATGGACTCTTGCGAAATCTTTCTCTGATAATCACCATGCTTGGGACATTTGCCGAGTTCGGCGAAGAAGCTGTGTACGAACTCGTAGGGAATGTTTCCAGCCGTCAGCGGCAGCCGAAAGTATGTTCCGAACGGAGCGGAGCATACCTCGGAATTTCTCAACATCGTCACAAGGATGTCGAAAAAGGTATACAGGCATTGATCCTGCCGATCGGGGAATCCATGCACCTTTATCTCTTCGAGAAGTTCGATCTCCTCGTTTAAGAATTTTCCGGCGCGGCCGTCGCCGAAAATGAACATGCCCTTGCTCAGAATAACCACCGCGTTCGGCCAAGCCGTCCGCGGATGTTCAGCGGCAAGCTTTTTGATCTCCTCGATGACCTCCATCCACCCGAGATCCGTATCGTAAGCAAAAATGATGCCGAAGCCATGATCGAACTTCCCGCTCGATACGCCGCACTTCTTCAACCGTTTGAATGACGACACATTGTCGAACGCTTTCTTCAGTTCGGCTTTTGTGAGCTTGGATTTCACCTGGATCGTGCCGTAACAGACCTCGACGGGATACACCTCGTACGCCCTCTCCCTGGTCATGAGCGTCACACCTTCATCCCGGTCGAAGAGGAGGATATCGAGCTCGGAACTCACGAACCCTTCGGAGGACGCGGCGCGGACACTGGTGTTCGAGACCGCGTATTTGTGCGGCAGGAACCCTTTCTCTCCGAGGAATTTACCCAGTATCTGTTCTCTTGCATTTCCGACATCCCTCGGGTGCTTTATGTCTTTTGACTTTTCATAGTCCACGAGCATTTGAGACTGTGCGTAGAGAAACTCCCGTTCCAAGCCGTGGAACTCCCTATCCTTGGTCCGGACTGCCAGTGATCTTCTTGCCTGGCCGAGCAACAAAGCTTTCGTTCGCAGCTCTCGTTCTTTGAACTCTGCATCCTTTTCCCGCCGCTCGGCTGGGCTCTGTGGCTTAGGGGCAGGGTTGCTTCCCGCTTGCTGTTCAGACATGATGCCTCCTCGCTATCGTGAGAATCCCCAGAAACGCCCTGCTGTTTAGGAACGAAGTTGTTCCCGAATAGTCGCTCTCTAAAACAACAATGTCGGAATGAATTCCTCGGCGCAGGCGGGATCGTCGTTCTTCACCGAATTCACGCGAGTGCTCACACGATGGTGGCGCATGGCGTCGGCGGGGAATGGCTTGAGCGAGTCAAGAAGAACATCCGCCTTGCTAAAGCCCGGATCAAGCCACAGGTCGTAGTTTTCACGCATCATGATGACAGGCATTCGGTCGTGAATTCCGGACAGAAGAGTATTTGCCGAAGTCGTGATGATGGAACAGGTCTCGACCCATTCTGTGTCTGGGTTCCTCAATCGGTCCCAGATACCGGCAAAGGCGAAGATCGAATCGTCCGCCATCGAAAAGCAGAAGGGAGATTTCTGCTTGCCCACCTTCGTCCATTCATAAAACGCGTCCGCAGGGATCAAGCAACGACGAGATCGGAAGGGATCACGGAATGCAGGCGTCCCGGCAACCGTCTCCGCTCTAGCGTTGATCATTTTGTATCCGCTCTTCGCATCCTTCGCCCAGAACGGAATCAGTCCCCAGCGCACCAGCGAAATCGAGCGCAACGGCCGGGCCGCGTCTTGGCGAACCATTGGCACAGCCTGGCCGGGGGCAACGTTATAGCGAGGGCTCCACTCAACATCATTGTCAACATCGAATGTCTCGGCCAGAATCTCCTTCTTCCGGGCGAGGCGATAACGACCGCACATGGGGACAGTATAGGACGAAGCAAGGGCGGGACGGGTCGCTTTGTTTGGAAAGCTTGGTCGATGGTCGAAGCTGTTTCGTTAGGGTTCCCCGACGGCATTCTTACATGGAGGCTAGAAATACCCGCGCCAGCGAGAATGCCAGCGCGGGCAGAGCGCTGGTCAATACTCGCTCGGCAAGTGGATGACGTTGTTGGTGAAGTACAGAGTAATCTCATCCAGCGGGAAATCGGTATGCTCGATTTCCTTGATGAAGACGATATTGCCGTTGCCATCGTCGCACGTCAGCGTCGCGGTGCGGTCGGGGCGTACGGCCAGCTTCCAGACCTGAAATTCCTCGGCGGCAACAGCCTTGTTGTAGGGCTGAATGATCGCGATCTCGTCTAGAAGCCAATATGCTCCACCGTGCTCGGCAACGTGCTGTGCGCCGTCCGTGTAGAGAACGTTGCGGTTGATTCCATGCCGATACCAATTCTCGCTGCCCGTAAACTGCGCGAGGTCGCTTTTGCTGAGAGTCTTCGTCGTCATGATGTGCCTCTTTCGTTTTGAGTGACCCCCTTGGCGGGGGCGAGAGAGGCAACAGGAACATCCGCACGGAAGGCGCGGTGTCACAGGCAAGCGTGAAATAAATGAGGGGCAGCCCGTAGGGAATCATCGTTTATGTCGCGAAAGTGCCTTGACGCTAGCCGGCGGCTGTTAGGTTGACTCCGACCCCGCCCATGAGTGGGGGAACGGAAGAGGCATATTGGCGACGAAGACGGCGCGCAGAGACGCAGCGAGAACGGCGGACGAAATGGAAACGGGCCGTGCCGTACTTGCACGGAACCTTATCATGTAAGATGTTGAGCTTCCCCCTTTCTACTTTCAAACATGGCTGAACTCATCTGGGACGGCAAATACGACGAGCACGCCAACAAGCGTGCGCCGGTTCGTATCGAGCTGCCTTTTCAAACCGTCGAGACCGTCAACGAGAGCGTACAGGAGCGGCAGCGCACGCTGGAGCTGTCCTCTTCCGGCCACGATCCGGAGTGGCGCAACCGCCTCGTCTGGGGCGACAAAAAATACGTCCTGCCGTCGCTTTCGCCTGAGTTCACGGGCAAGGTGAAACTGATTTACATCGACCCTCCATTCAATACTGACTCAGATTTTTCCTTCACGGCGACAATCCCCGATCTCTCCGATGGGGACGAACATCCAGGTACTGCATTCATCAAGGAGCCGTCGATTTTGGAGCAAAAGGCATACCGAGATACATGGGGCCGCGGACTCGATTCTTATTTGCAGTGGTTCTATGACACGGTCGTGTTGCTGCGGGAACTTCTTGCTGAAGACGGCTCGATCTACGTCCATCTTGACTGGCATATCGGACACTACGCGAAAGTGGTACTTGATGACGTGTTCGGCCAGGACGCATGTCAGAACGAAATTATTTGGAAGCGCACGTCTGCACGCAGTGACAGCCACACATACAATCACATCCACGACGTAATTTATTTCTATACGAAAGGTAGCTTTAGTTTCAATGACGTATACGTCACGCACGATCAAGATTATGTCGAGAGCAAATACGTGCACAAAGACAGCCAAGGCCGACGCTATCGCCTCGACAACATCACTAGTCCAAATCCTCGACCGAACATGACATATGTGTGGCGGGGGCACCAACCGCCCGCACTGGGATGGCGATATTCAAAGGAGACGATGCAGCGATTGCACAATGAAGGGCGCATTTGGTATCCAGATTCAAAGGACAAACGCCCCCAACTCATCCGCTACCTTGACGAATCCAAAGGTCAGCCAGCAACGTCGATATGGACCGACGTCTCACCGGTGAACTCGCAAGCTACGGAGCGCGTCAACTACGATACCCAAAAGCCAGAAGCGCTTCTTGAACGCATCATAGGGGCTTCATCAAACGAATCGGACCTCGTTTTGGATTGCTTTGCGGGCAGTGGAACTACCGCCGTTGTCGCCGAAAAATTGAATCGCCGTTGGATCGCGTGTGATTTGGGTAGATTTGCCGTACACACGACTCGAAAGCGGATGTTGGCGATTCCTGGCGTTAAGCCGTTCAGTGTCCAAAATCTCGGTAAGTACGAGCGCCAAGCATGGCAGGTCGCGGAATTCCCAGCGAACGGTAAAGACAGGCTGGCCGAACAGAAAGAACGCGAGACCGCCTACCGCAAGTTCATCCTTGAGCTTTACCACGCAACGCCCGTCACCGGCCACGTCTGGCTGCATGGCGTCAAGAGCGGGCGCATGGTGCACGTGGCGGCGGTGGATGCGCCGGTGACCCGAGCGGACGTGAATGCCATCGCCGCCGAAGTTTGGAGAGCCAGCGGCAAAGGGCCCAACTCTCCGCAGAAGCCCGCCGTGGACGTGCTGGGTTGGGAGTTCGCCCTCGATATGAATGAGACTGCTAAGCAAGTTGCCGCAGAAGCTAGGGTGGATGCGACCTTTAGGAAAATCCCTCGCGAGGTGCTGGAGAAAAAGGCGGTCGATCAGGGCGATGTCTATTTCTTTGAGCTGGGTGCGCTCTCGGTAGACCCAAAGCTCAAGAAGCGCGAACTCACCTTGAAGCTTTCTGATTTTGTTATACCGTCCGACGATGTGCCTGCGGAAGTGCGCGGCGCGATCAAGCATTGGAGTCAGATGGTGGACTACTGGGCGGTGGACTGGGACTTCAAAGACGATACGTTTCACAACCAGTGGCAGTCTTACCGCACGCGCAAGGGCCCGAAGCTCGAACTTTCGGTGAAGCATGAGTATGTTGATCCGGGCAAGTACACGGTGGTGGTGAAAGTTATCGACATTCTGGGAAATGATACGACCAAGATGCTGACGATGGACATTAAATGAGGTTCTGCAAAGGCGGGATTTGCTCCGTCTCGCCCCTGAGACGCGGCAAGCTGCGTTTCCACAGTTAGGATTATGCCTCGACGCAAGAAACCCCTCGACGACATGCCCAGTTTGCTGGATATCACGGCCAAGCTTCGCTCGGGGGCTTGCGTTCCTGCACTGCGGGAGGCGGTCAAATCTTGGAAGGCTGGGGGGCGCAAGGGGATAACCGACACCACGGGCGTCCTATTGAGCTATTGGTTCGAAGCCGATCACAAACTCAAGACCGGAAGGCCTTTCAGATACCACGATTCACAACGGGAAGCAATCGAGACGCTGATCTACGTCTGGGAAGTAGAAAAAGTCCGCACTCGCAAAGATTTGCTTGAGCGGTATGCCCAGAACGCACCCGATCTCCGACTTGCTCAGTACGACGAATTTGCCCGCTACTGCACAAAAATGGCCACGGGTAGCGGCAAAACGAAGGTTATGTCTCTCGCTATAGCATGGCAATACTTCAATGCCGTGCGTGAGCAGGATGAAATTGCCAAGGACTACGCCAAGACTTTCCTGCTCATTGCTCCCAACGTCATCGTGCTGGAGCGATTAAAGGGAGATTTCGCCAATGGAAACATTTTCCGCGAAGATCCGATCCGTCCCAAGGAATTGGGTATCTTCTGGGACTTCGACTGCGTAATGCGGGGCGAGGGTGAGCGGGCGCACTCCGAAGGCGTGCTCTTCCTTACCAACATCCATCAGTTTCATGACCGGTCTGACCGTACAAAAGACGACGAGCCGGATACCATGACCGCGGTGCTGGGCCCTAAACCTCCTACACAGAAATTAGAGCAGTCGGATTTCGCCGAGCGCATTGCTCGTCGCAAGGGGCGGCTGCTCGTAATTAACGACGAGGCCCACCATACTCATGACGAAACCCTTAAGTGGAACGAAATAATCCACCAGTTACATGAGAAAACGCCCCTTGCGGCACAGCTCGATTTCTCTGCCACTCCGCGCTTCCAAAAGGGCGGAATTTTCCCGTGGACGATTTCCGACTACCCGCTCAAGCAGGCCATCTTAGACAACATCGTGAAACGCCCCGTGAAGGGTGTGGCGAAGATCCCAGAGCCGAATTCGGATTACGCGAGCGTGCGCTATAGGGGCTACCTGACGGCAGCGGTGGAACGCTGGAAAGAATACGTTGAGCAGCTCAAGCCGTTGCGCAAGAAGCCGGTGCTGTTCATCATGATGAATAGCACGGAAGACGCGGACGATGTGGCGGATTGGCTGGCGAAGGCCTACCCGGCTGAGTTCGGCGACGGAAAAACCCAGATCATTCACACTGATAGATCAGGTGAGGTGAGCAAAAAAGATTTGGAGGCGGCTCGGAAGGCGGTAAAGGGCGTTGACGATCCGCTCAACCCGATTCACGCCATCGTGAGCGTCATGATGTTGCGTGAAGGTTGGGACGTGCAGAACGTAACGGTTGTCGTTGGCCTGCGGCCCTACACATCGAAGGCGAATATCCTTCCCGAGCAAGCGATTGGGCGCGGCCTGCGACTCATGTTCCGCGACCTTACCGCCGACTATACCGAGCGCGTCGATATCATTGGCAACCGGAAATTTCTCGAATTCGTGGATGACCTTGAGAAGTTGGAGGAATTGCAGCTTGACACGTTCGAGGTGGGCAAGGACAAACTTCGGATCGTCACGATTATGCCGCTCGATGAGCGCAAACAATTCGATATTGGTTTGCCTGTGTTGACCCCCACGTTGGTGCGGAAGAAGAGCCTGGCGGAGGAAATCGCGTCACTCGATGTGATGGCGTTCCAGACGATGCTCCTGCCGCTCGGCGCCGATGATCCGAACAACAAAACCTTCCGCTACGAAGGCCACGACATTATTACTCTCCAGAAAATCGTTGAGCGGGATTACAAGGTTCCCCAGCCACAGACAGCGCAGGAGTTGATCGGATACTATGCGCGCCGGATTGCCGAAGCGGTCAAGCTGCCCTCGCAATTCGCGGCGCTGGCTCCGAAAGTTCGCCAGTTTTTCGAGGACAAAGCTTTCGGTCGCCGAGTGGATTTGAGCGACATGGCTGCGGTGAGAGCCATGAGCACGCAGGTAGCGTCCTACGTGTGTATCCAGGAATTCAGCAAGGTTCTGAAGCAGCTAAGTATTGCCGAGCAAGAGCCGCAACTGTTGGAACCGGCCCGTATGCTCTCCGCTTGTCAGCCGTTTCCCTGGTCCCGCAAGGTGTACGAAGCGAATCATAGCGTCTTCAACATGATTCCCTGCGACAACGATTTCGAGAAAAGTTTTGCGCGCTTTTTGGACGATGCGGAAGACATCAGCGCTTTTGCCAAGCTGCCGCAGCCCTTTGGCTTCTCGATTGACTACGTAGATCTCGGCATGAACCTTCGTTCGTACTATCCCGATTTCGTCGCGCTGGATTCAGCGGGTCAGCATTGGTTGATCGAGACGAAGGGAATGGAATCGTCAGAGGTATCGCAGAAAGATGCAGCCGCTGAGAACTGGTGTGAGAACGCGTCTGCTCTGACAGGAAAGGTATGGCGATATCGAAAAGTTCCGCAAAAGGGATTTGAAGTCTTGCAGCCCCGGCATTTTGCGGATCTGGCGGCATTGCGTTAGAGCCTCCGCCGGTAACATTGCGATCCGTGCCACGACTAGGAGGCGCGGACGCGCCCAGCCCGTCGGGTGGGACAAAGAAGCCTCCTGCATCGGCAGGACACCTCTGAAGGGTGGGATTCGGGCTGGACGCAGATTGGCGACGGGGGAAACGAACTTCTACGCTGGCGATCAAGAAATAACAGTCCAAATGAAAACGGCGCTCGGGCAATTGCCGAGCGCCTGAATGGTCTTGCAGTAGGCTAGGCTGCTGTCTTTGGCGAACCTTTCTTTGCAGCCTTCTTCTGTTTGGCGGCGAGCTTCGCACGCTTCGTGGTGAATTCCTGCTCTATGGCTTTGCGGAGTTTATCCACGTCCACACGATGCCGCTTTGCCGTTGCGATCAGCACGTCCGGGTCGCTGGTTGGCGCTCGATCTGTGCATTCCAGTAAAACAACTTCGATCAGCAGTTTTGAAAGTGCGCCCTCGTCCGGCTGCCGCAACATCCGAGCGATGGCCTGCTGCACCTGCGGGTGCGTAACTTCGCTGGCCGTGCCTTCGACCAACTTGTGCCGTCGCGCAAGCAGTTCCTTTCTCAATGGATCAAGTTTGTGCAAAAGCGTACTGGCAACCAACGCAAGGTCGGCACGGTCAAGCGGTGCGCCGATGCGCTTGAGCACTTCGGCCAATGCTCGGTGCCGCACTGTGGCTTCAAGCTTCTCGCGTTCCAATTCTTTCCGGCGCTGTGCGCGTTCCTTCGCTGTTTGCTCCGGGTTAGGAGCGTGGCGGTCGGCGAAGTGTACCGCGCAGGTCGGATCGGCGCAGACTTTTACAGTCCTCCCACGGTCGGTGCCGTCTACCTCAATGGCCTCGATCATTTGCTTGCATGGTTTCTGATAGGGCGAAAGCGGCTTCTTGGATTTCGCAGACTTGACGGTGAGATTCAAGGCGATATATTGGTTTCGTCCCAGCACTGCGCTGTTTCCGGGAGTTCGCCATTCGTTCGTGATCTGCACCAACTGCGGTTTCTCGGCGATCTGACGCTCGACGTTCTTCGTCAGCTTGTTGTTGTAGCAATTTTTATCGGTGCAGGAATCTTGCAATGCCGCATCGAAGAGTAAGGTGTTAAAGCCTGTGCGCTTCGGGCAGTTCGCGCAACTCCCCGCTTCCGGCACAAGCGTCTCGTCGTTTTTGTCGAAGGCCACGGATTCGAGCGAGAGCAAAATGTTTTGCTCGATCCACGCCGTCAAGTCACGAACGGAACGCAGAATGCGTGTTTCTTTCCCGCCGTTCCAAGCGGTGTGAAACGCTGCCTCAAACGCCCGCTGCTGCTCATGCTGCGGCAGCTTGGCGATTTCGAGCGCATGGCCCACACAGATTTCGTCTGCCAAGAACGCCTCTGCGATGGACGGATGCAGCTCAACCAAGCGAAGGCGTGTAGCTACGAATGCCGGACTCTTTCCGGTTTTCGCCGCTAGGCTGGCGATGTCGTATTGAAGCCCATCCGTGTGCAAGAGGCCATGAAACGCGAATGCCTCTTCCAACGGATGTGCGTTTTCACGTTGAATATTTTCAACCAACTGCGTTTCGACGCACTCCGCGTCCGAGAGTTCGACGACGCGAACGGGCACTTCTTCCAACGCGGCGAGCTTGGCGGCACGCAGCCGTCGCGCTCCGGCAATGACCTCATACTTGTCATCTTCGATCGTGCGGACAAGCAAGGGCTGCAAGACGCCTTGTGCTTGAAAACTGAATGCCAGTTCCGCAAGACTGTGTTCATCAAAGCGTCGGCGTGGGTTGGTGGTGGATTCCTGCAACTGCGCCACAGGCAAGTTGCGATATTCGTTGCTGTTCTGAACTGCGGTTTCCATAAGATGCGTCTCCTTATTTGATTCGTGTGAGTGGTGGTGGAAGTCATGCGGACAGACACATTTCGCCTGTCCGCGCCGGTTAGCGTTTGCATGGTTTAAGCGGCTGGCTCTGCGGCCCCGGCGAAATCTGCCGGTGCGGGCGAGTAACCTGCGTCTTCGGTTTCGGGTGGCGCGTCTGGTGCGGACTGCGGTTCCTGCGCTTCCACCGGGGCAGGTTCTTCCATCCTGATTGCCCCCAGAATCACGGCTGAGGTCTGCTGCACGACCTCAAGACTTTCCATCAACAACTCGGCGTTGCCGTGATAAAGCTGAATGTAACTGGCGCTGGATTTCGGATTCAGTCCAATGGCTTTCGAGACGACAAACGCCACGGCTTCAGCTTCGGTCTCGCGTACAACCTTCGTTGTTGCGGTCCGTCGTTCGGATTTGTGAATCCGCTCATGTGCTACCTCATGCACAAGGACAGAAAATTCTTCGGCCTTTGTCTGTCCGGGCAGCAATGCGATCCTGCCGCCGTAAGACATGCCGAATGCAGGGGCGATGCTCTCGTTGTACTCAAGCGCGATGCCCTGAGCTTGCACGAAGTCTCGCAAGCGATCCAGATAGACTCCGGCTTCTCCCGTGACCTCGCCGATTGAGGGCAACGATGCGCCATCCGTTTGCGATTCGTCCCACACAAAAACGCGGCGGAAGCCGAGTAACGTGGATTGATTCGCCTCTTCGTCCGTCCCGGTATCAGTGTTCTCTTTCTTGCGGCGCTTGCCGATCATCGGGGCAAGAATGGCAATGCCCTTTTCGCCACGTTTCACGCGGCGGCCAAGCTCATTCCATGTCCGTATGCCCGCCACATGCGTAGCCTGGGGCCTTTGTCTCGCTATGAGCAGGACATTGCCGAAGGAATACGTGTGGAAATTCGCCATTGCATTCAAGTAAGCGGTGAGCGTTTCACTGTGTCCCGCTTCCAACTGCTCGATGAGATATTTCACGTTTTCGCGGATGAGTTGTTGTGCGGTGGCTGGCTTCCGGTTCTTACTGCCGGAAGCCGCGTTGACGGCGGCTGAGCCGTCGCCGTTGGTGTTGTTGTTGCTGTGATATTCCATTGTTTTTTCCTTTGTCTGCCCGGTGGGGCGTTTTTTTCTTTCAATCCAGAGCGAAGCGAAGGAAAAAACGGACGACCGGGAGACAAAGAGGAAGGACGGAGGGCGAGGGGGAAGGACCGAGAGGCGGGCAGGGCAAGTGCCAAACAGCCTTATCGTTTGGCGCGCAGCCGTGCTGTCCCGAAGGGCCGTCCCGGAGCGAAGCGGAGTGGTCACACTCGCCGATGGGAGTGGAGAAAAGACGCGCGGCCAAGCGCAACCGAGAAGTTGCTTTCGCCTTGAGAGTCAGGCAACTGGAACGGGGGAAAAAAGAGGCTGGTCAGGTGCGGGTACTAAAACTGATCGGAATCAGCACAAAATGGGCACAGTCGGCGTGTCTGAAGCGGGTGAAGCATGGGATTGGCGACTTACCGGCAAGTCAGTTGGCAGCCTCTCTGCGAAACCTATCCGTCCATCTAAGGCCACTCGACTTGATTGCTCCACGCTACACTGTATCAACTGGGAAAAACCACGGATGAAGGTCGATTTGTCGCAGCATATTCGCCTTTTGTTCGCTTCATTTGTTACACTGTAATGCTGAAGCGATTTGGGTGAATCTCAAGACTTCAGCCACCTGTAAAGCGCAGGTCATTAAGGCTTTGCGGCGGTCACACGTTAAGAATATCATCGGTGGTTCCATCGAAAAGAGAATAAGAATTGGGAAAACCATATTCTGCGGAACTCGGACTCTTGCCTGAAACGTTCTCTTGGGCAATGCGTGAGGATATTGCGGAGCTTGTGCGCGCGATCAAGGCGAGCTGTGCCACTGGTCTGATCTGCATCGGGTCCGGCGGCTCGTACAGTGCGGCGCTACTCGCCTCTTGGATACATCAGGAATACACAGGTCAGCTCGGACTACCAGCAACGCCGTTGCAAGCGGCACGGACGGCTGCCGTTAGAAACTGCGCGACACTGATCCTGAGCGCTGGCGGAAGGAATCCCGATGTCCTCGGTGTATTAAAGCACATCTTGAAACAGGAACCGCGAGCCCTAGGGGTTATTTGCCTGGCTAAAGGATCTCCGCTTGCGGATCTTTGCGCCGACTATCGTTTTGTCCACTGCGCGGAATTTGCGCCCCCTGCTGGCAAAGATGGATTTGTTGCCACAAACTCTCTCCTTGCTATCATCGTTCTTCTTTGGCGCGCTTATGCTGAGGTGCTAGGTCTCCCTGTCCAGCGTGATTTGACGTTACAACAATTGCTCGCAGCGAAGTCTGGAATCGAAAAATGGTCGGCAGAATTGGCGAAGTCATGTGGTCATTTGTGGGCGCGGCCTTATCTAGTGGTGCTTCACGGAGCGGCGGCTACCCAGGCCGGAGCTGTTGATCTCGAATCCAAATTTAGTGAGGCTGCTATTGGCCCGATACAGATCACGGACTACCGCAATTTTGCTCACGGACGACATCATTGGCTCGACAAGAAAGGCGATGAGACAGGCTTGCTCGCCTTCATAAGCGAAGAAGATGTGGATTTGGCAAAAAAAACTCTGGCTCTAGTCCCACGCAACGTTCCTGTCGCGCGCGTTCAGATCGAGAACTCTGGTCCGCTTGGGGGTATCGAGGCGACGATCAAGTCGCTGTTCATCGCCGGGTTCGCGGCTGCAGCAAGGGGAATCGATGCGGGCCGACCGAAGGTCGCGAATTTCGGCCGGCGAATCTATCATCTCAACGCTTGGTCATCAAAGCGCGAAGCGATCACGACAGATGAGCGACTAGCAATTGAACGAAAGGTCTCACGGCCACTCAGAAATCTAAACCAACCAGAGCTAGAGTATTGGCGGTCCGAATATCGGAAATTTGTGGGTGCTATCACAACTCCACAATTCCACGCTTTGGTGCTCGACTATGACGGTACGCTGTGCGATGAGCGTTACAGGTTCGGAAATTTACCGAAAGGTGTTGCTAGCCTGCTGAACGAGCTTTTGAAGAAGGGGGTATTGATTGGCATAGCGACTGGAAGAGGTAAGTCTGTCCGAAAGGCTCTCCAAGAAAGTATCGAGCAGCCACTCTGGTCGCGCGTTGTCATTGCCTACTATAACGGCTCCGAAATCGCATCACTTGACGATGAACAAGTACCACAACAGAACTGTACAATCAGTCCTGCTCTACAGCCATTAGATGAAGAAATCAGAGCGTCCCGCGTCCTCAATGCTCTCGCGGACCATGAGTGCAAGAAAAACCAGATCAGTGTTGTCGCGAAGAATCCGTCGAACGCGGAAAAGATTTACAAAGTTGTTTGCGATTTAGTCTCTTCCAAATTTGCGAGCGGAGTTTCGTGCGTTCGATCATCACATTCAGTCGATATACTGGCGCCAGGAATCACAAAGTTGGCACTCTTGGACAACCTGAAGGCCAGACTTGAGATAGAGTTCCCCCATTTCCTGTGCATCGGTGATCTCGGATCATGGCCAGGCAATGACTACCTATTGTTGTCCACGCCATATTCATTGAGCTCGCATGAGCCTTCCTCGGCTCCAGACCGGTGCTGGAATCTTGCACCGGCTGGAATCCGCAATGCTCAGGCTACGGAATTCTTCCTTCACCTAGCTAAAGCTTCGAAAGGGATGTTTCGCTTTCAATACGGACACGTGTTCGCCGCTAAGCGGAGAAAGGGCGCATGAATCAAGATCTTGCCCTATCTCTTCTTGGTGAAGTTATGGAGTGGGATCTTGAACGATCTCGGACCGAATTCGCGTGGCTTCAACTAATGTCCAGATTTAAGTACGACGGATACAGTGATTTTGTTGCCGGGGTCCGCTTCATTGAAAGTCTGGCGGGATGGCTTCAGCAGTTTGAAGCGTCCGAGAGGCCAGCGGCGTATGCCTTCGTGAAGACCTACCTTGTATATTTCAACCCGGCTGAGATTCAGCACCTCGTCGAACTGGTTTACCCTGACCGAGTTCGCGTTCGCCTGCTTCGAGAAGTCGCCTCCGAGCTCAAGAAGCCGAGTTATCTGGTCTGGTCTGACAGTGCCGCGTTTGAACTTTACAGGCGGCGACTGCGACAAAGTTTGTTTTTCGGATTGAGTGATGGTGCGCGGATCGATACCTTTCGGCGAGCCACGGCTGGAATCATAAGCAACGAGCAGGTCCTGCTCGCTACGGAAATCGCTTCTGGAAAGTGGGACCAAGTCCTCGGTGACCTCCGGGAAGCCATTAAGGATGCGCAGGGGCGATTCAAGTACTTGTTCTTGCTGGACGACTTTATTGCTACTGGAACGACCCTCCAAGGGAAGCTGAAACGATTCTGGCGAGACTGCCAACCCATCGTGGCATCCCACCTCGACCCGGAGTGGACAGTGTTTGTCCATCACTACATTGCAACTGAGTCTGTGATACAAAAGATCGCCACGCAAGAAAGCGACCTTCGCCGTGAGTCCGGCGATAATGGCTGGTTTCGCAGCGTCGAATTCTCGTGCGAACTAGTGCTCCCAGATGCGATGAAGATTGATGAGAAGAAGGCCGGAGCTTTCTGGTCTGTGATACAGAAGTACTACAACAGCAGCATCGAGACACGCCACACTCGAAAAGGGGGAGGCAGGGATGTAAAACTGGGTTTTGGACAGTGCGCGCTTCCTCTGATCTTAGAACACAATACGCCTAACAATTCGCTACCGATTCTTTGGGCTGACGTGGAGGGGACAAGCGGAGGACCTTCGATGCGCCCACTGTTCAGGCGCAGGCAGCGCCATTCGGAATTGGCATAGACGCGATGGACAACCCTTTCGAGAGACGGGCGACAGAGCAAGTACGGAATGAAGAAGCATTTCTCGCCCTAATAAGCCCGGACCCCATAACCACCTATCTTGGAAAATATGGTGCGAGCGGCCAGCTTTATGATCGTCTCGTCATCATCGTTGGGACGCCTGGAAGTGGCAAGACCACGATGGCCAAGCTGTTTGAGTATCCCATGGTCAGCGCACTTCTTCGCCACACCGGGTCTCCCTCTCATCGAGCTTTGCTCACTGCGTTGGCGGAAACTGGCTGCATCCATGACGGCACGCCCGCGATCCTGGCGGCACGTCTCTCACTCGAAAGTGACTACCGCGAAATCTGGGAATTTCCGTATGGTGAGGACTTTCGCGACGGACTTTTCAAAGCGTTGCTGCAGGCAAGGACGTTACTCGGCTGGTTCCGGCACCTCCAGCGAACAGGTGTGAAGCCAGCTGACGTTGAGGTGGTCACCACAGGCGCCTCTCACGCCGCTACGGAAGCCATTGGTGGAGTTACCGGTGACAGCATTGTTCGAAGGGCACAAGACGTCGAAAGCAGTATTTACCGGATTGTGGGAGCATTGCTTCCGCCAAATGCTGATGATTTGGAAAAGGCCGCAACCGATGCATATCGTCCATTTGACGTTATAGATCGCTTCGTGGTGCCGTTTGGCAGCAATCAGGCCAAGATCGAAATCCGTCCGCTCGTAGCTTTCGACGACGCTCATGCTTTACACCCAACGCAGTTTCGCAACCTTTCTAGATGGCTTGTCAGGCGTGAATTGCGAGTTGCTCGATGGATCTTGACCCGGCTTGACGTGCTTCCCGCAGACGAAGCCATAGGGGTAATTCTCGCCGGAAACAGCGGGGAAGTTGAACTGCCGGGTATAACTACGGCTCGGGAAATAACGCAAATCACGCTGCAAAGCACACACGATCGGCGCGGACAGAGATCGCTGTTCCGAAGAATGGCAAAGGACATGGCGAACCGCTATCTCTCGCAGATGGCAGAATTCTCCACGCGCAAGCTTGTCTCGCTGGACTCGTTATTGCCGAACGAACCGGAACATATCACTGCAGCGAAGATATCCGATTTGCGCAGTAAGGTGGATTCAACTCAGAAGCGATTGCGGCTCACAAAGGAACGTCGAGCCAGGCTCCTGCAGGACGTTGAAGCCTACGAAGGAACCGGGCTTGGCGAAGACGATCGGCTAGCGATGCTGGCCATTCTGATGCACCGATACGCAAAGCGGATTCCCCAGACCGGCTTGTTCAGTGACAACGCCGATCCCGATCCTTCACGCCCGCTAGCGGTTGATAGCTCGGTTTTTGAGGCGTCTCGCTTACACCTCTTTCATTCCTATGGGCGACCGTACTACTTCGGTATCGACGATCTGTGCGACGCGAGTTCGGAAAACGCTGAGCAATTCTTACGGTTGGCAGCAATTCTGGTGGAGGCGATTGCAACGAGGCTGATCCGCGGACGACCTGCGTCATTGCGTTCAGATGAACAGGACCGTTTGTTGCGTGAACGGGCTGCCAGTTTTATCAAAGATTGGAATTTTCCTCAATTCGACCACGTGCGCACGCTTGTTGATTTGATTGCCAAACAGTGTTTAGCGGTCTCTCTTGAGCCAAATGCGTGGATCGGAGCTGGAGCTAACGCCTACGGAGTTTTGCAAACCGAGTTTGAAAGGATTAATACACAAGAGCCTGATTTGGGAAGAACCCTCAAGTACGCAGTTGCGTACAACGCAATCACACTTGTTCCTCAATACGAATGTAAGAACAAGATCTGGTGTCTCTTGGAGCTTGGGGGAATCCCCAAGCTCCACTACGGCCTGACGCTAAAGCGCGGTGGATTCATAGAAGGGACGCTTTCGGAACTCGCGTCCTACAACCGGAATTCGGCATGAAGGTTCCTTGGAAGTGGGAGCGATGCATTGTGCAGCACGATGCCTACGTCCTGGAGTTTATCAAAGACTTTTTCGGCCAGAATCATCGGACGGTTTTGCTGATTGCTGGTGCAGGATTTGATCCGCGTGCAACAAAAATCTGTGAACTTCTCTCAGCGACTCTAGAAAAGCGATTAAGAGCGCTTTTGTTGCGTGAAGAACGGCCCAATGCAGAACAGGAGCTCCGTCGAAGAGCAGACGAGAATCTTACGAGGCTGTTGACCTTTGTTCCAGATGCGAAGGTCGTGCCACTGAATATCTTCGCTACTGACAATGCCGTGATCGGAGGCCGAGAGGCCGTGAAGGCGGTCGCTCAGATTTCGATATCTGATTGTACGGACGTCATTGTGGACACCAGTGCTCTATCGCGAGGCGTAACGTTTCCGATTGTCAAATATCTTCTGGGAAACGCTCAAGGGAAAAATATTCACGCGTTTATGATGGACGATCCCGCAGCAGACGAAGAGATTTGTCCTGTCGTGTGGGAGCAGGCCAGCAGCATTCATGGGTTCCGGGGCAGCCTGGGATCAGTATCTGATCTGAAACCCGCGAGACTTTGGCTGCCGCAGCTCGTTCGCGGGCAGAACGCTGCGCTCGATTTGATTTACAAAATGATTCAGCCACACGACGTTTGTCCCATCCTTCCTTTTCCGGGGTCAGACCCGCGACTCCCAGATCGTTTGATTGAGTCATATTCTGTGGAAATGGAGAGTGGTTGGAAAGTGGATCCAAGGAATATCGTGTACGCCCATGAAAAAAGCCCGTTAGACCTCTATCGAGCGATTTTGAGAATCGACGACGCAAGAAAGACGATCTTTGAACGCATTGGCTCGCAAATTGTGCTGTCGCCCGTTGGAAGCAAGCTGCTTTCTATGGGCGCTTTGCTAGCGGCTTTAGAACGCGACTTCCCTGTGGTGTACGTAGAGGCTGTAGCGTACAGGGTTAATTTCGAAGCGTTGGATAAGCGCACACAAGACGCGACGCCACTAGTTCATTTATGGTTAGATGGAGAAGCCTATGGAAGCCAAGACGCGAATAAAGACCCACGGTAAGCCTACAGCATGGGGCATCGGTTTGATTGCTTTGGATCTCATTCTAGATGGAGGCGATCCGAAACCTCGGCTGTCAGCGGGCGGGACGTGCGGAAATGTTATGGCCATTCTCAGTCGTTTGGGTTGGAATGCAGTTCCCGTTGCTCGACTAGCAAGCGGCGGTGTCTCCAATCTGGTGATGGGCGATCTGCAACGATGGAACGTGGACACAAGTCGATTGCAACTTCGCCCCACGGCAAGGGTGCCCATCATCGTTCAACGAATACGAAAGGACGCAAACGGAATCCCTTTTCACTCGTTTTCGTTCAGCTGCCCGAATTGTGGCAAGCGTCTGCCAAGTTTTCAGGCTGTCAGGACTGACTCGATTCTAGAAATGACTTCGCAGCGCGAGCGGCGGCCCAAAATTGTGTTCATTGATCGAGTCTCACGGAGCTCCATTTCTTTGGCCGAGGCGGCAACCAAACGCGGAGCGATTATCTATTTTGAACCGTCAGCGGTATCACAGAAGAGACTTTTCGACGAATTGATGCAGTTAGCGCACATTGTCAAATATTCGCAAGACCGATTATTTGATTTCGGAGAACTCGATTGGCGCCCTCAAATGTTGTTAGAAGTCCGAACGTTGGGAAGAGGCGGTCTGCGTTTCAGAACGACACTCGATAGCAGCCAGAAGCGATGGAGGAACTTGGAGGCGATACAAGCGTTGCGTGTCAAGGACACGGCAGGTTGTGGCGATTGGCTTTCCGGTGGCTTGATTAACAGCCTTTGCCGGGATGGGTTGGGAGCACTCAAAGAGTGCACGTTTGACCAGGTGCTCGGAGCGTTGGCTCTCGGACAGGGACTTGCGGCATGGAATTGTGGATTCGTTGGAGCTCGCGGCGGCATGTACAGCGTCCCGGAGGCGGATTTCGCGCGGTTAGTCCGTCGCTTGCAAGTTGGGAAACCCGTTATGTGCACGACCGAAGACGATTCAGTATCGGCCACTGGATATGAGGGTCTAATATGTGACGTATGCCAGCCCTCGGATGGGGGACACGATCAGACTGTTTCGCGAATTGGTTCCTTGCAACAGCGCCTGAGCTAAGCGAAGCCTCATTTTCGCTGCTAAGCTTTTAAACAACCAAGCTCGATGGCTCCTCAATCCGGCATATCTCTGGCGCACAGCAGATCCGTAATACTAGACCTAATGCTGGCTCTTCGAATCAGACGACTGATCGGCCGTGAGTCCGGCGCCCCTGGAGTCATCGTCGAATATCTTCCATCCAATATTCGGTCCCCATAACAAAAATATGAGCCGCCGATGTTGCTGGCCCGTCACCCTGCCGTAGAGAGGCAAGGTTTGAGAAGCGCTCCACCCGAACACTCAGCAGCGAATCACTCTGATCCTCAATCTGCCTCCGGTGAAAGCTCGAAAAACATGCAATTATAGCCTTCCCTCCAGTCGCTCAATTCGCGCCTGATGCCAAAGCGATGGAGTTCGATCAATGATCTAAAAAGCTTCAGATCACCTGATTCCGAAAATCCCAACTCGACAAGTCCATCTGGCCTAAGATGTGTTCTTACATCGCTGAAGAAGGCGCGGAGCGATTGATAGTCTTCATCCGCGCAGGCGTATTCCAGCATGTCGCCAGGCCTACAGCCGTGATAGGGAGCATTAAAAACAACGACATCAAAATCACCGGCAACTTCGGCGAAGCCGTTTGAAACATGCGCACTTCCAAAATCTATCTCGAATTTGCTGAAATTGAGGCGGGTGTTCTCGACTGCTATCGGATTGATGTCCACCGCCGTGACGTGCCTCGCTCCCGACAGAGCTGCGTGCACCGATATTAGCCCGGAGCCACAGCCTATTTCGAGAACATCCTTTCCCTTAACATCCGGAAAGTTGGCGATCATAAAGATTCCCGACCAGTCGTAAGCCGGTGACCATACGCCCGGCAAGACCGTGATTGTTATCCCGAGAACACGTACCTCATAGCTGGCCTTATGGGCGCGCATCTTTTCAAGAGCGGGTCGTGTTGTGCTGTGCAATTCATAATGTGTCGAACCCATTCGAGCCACCTCCCTACATCGAGTCATTCCTTTGTGCGTCAGTCGTCGAATCTCCGCGCCAATTCATCACACCTTGTCACTTTGCCTCCGGAATTCGATTGAATCCAGCGGAGGGACTCAAAAGCCGCATACATGTCGCCCTTCGCGCCAACAAGACGGCACCAGGTGCGCACAATATAGCGCTGAAGAGAGCTGTTCAACTGCTCGGGAACCTTTCTATACCTGACACCTACCTTTTCAGGGGCAGGGCAAAACAGCGCTTGTAATACGCCACCAAGCAAGAGCGCACGCGTGAGTTGAATGTCATGAGGTGACTCGCGTTCCCCAGTGCCCACAAAATTAATCGGAAAACCGGAAAACAACACATTAAACACGGTAGTCCCAATGGAAACGCAAAGATCCGATCCAGCTTTCACAGGATCGCGCCCTGCCATTCTTAAAACGGACCTGAATTCAATGTCTTGGGAAGAGCCACTAATAAGCGTGATTTCCTTTCTAAGCGCACCGAGCCATTCTGCCCCGGCGAAAACATCCTCTCCGGTGCATCCGATGATCACAGAACATCGCCTGCACAACTCTTCGAGGCTGCCCACTCCACGCACTCCCCAGGATGGGATTCTCCCCTTTTTGTCGAAGGCAAGTACCTCAAAACCCCTCTTCGAAAGCGCGGCCGCGACTGCACCACCGACATTCCCCACGCCGACAATGCCTAATGGGTGCCGAATCGACAGCTTCTTCACGACCGCTCTCGCTATCGATTCGCCGATTATCGGAGATTCGATTTTGAGCTTTGTTGCACTTGCGGCAACGTTGATCCGTCTCAATTTGACAAAAGGCCCCTTCACGCGAAGTCCGCTGGCAGTTTGTTCGATTGCCACAATGGTATGAGTTCGCACAATTTCAACTGGACTCGAAAGAACGCCGTAACCACCGTCGTCAAGGAGAACAATTAGGGATGGGTTCTTGGCCTTCACAGTATCGAGCACATGCTGCCAGAACTTTGCGAGAGTTTCCTCATGATGCTTCACAAGATATCCGGGCGAGAGGGGCGAGGAAGACGGAGCGAAAACCGTTGCGTGCTGTTCGCGAAGCCAACTCACGACCGCACTTCGGCATGAATAAAGCTTGCCTGTGAGAATCACGTTCTCAGCCGGGACTCCAAGTAAAAGGATGCTTTGCACCAGGGAACGTGTGCTGGGCAATAGGTGCTGATTTCCCACGACGAGCGTGCGATCAAGCTGAACATGAGAATGATGTCCTTTTTGAAACCGAATCAATAGCGCCTTGAGGAGGGGGAGAGTCGGGTTCGCACCGGACGTCATTTCGGCCTCTTGACGACAAATCCGGAATTGAGAAAGCCGCCCAGCCACAGTGTGAGCGGGATAACCTTAGGTTTCTCCTCAGATTTTGACGAAGAGCTGTTCGACAGATCTTTGGCTGGCTCAGCGATCTGCATGAAATCTGCGCTGTCGATCGATTTCAACTGCGACTGTGTTTTGGCGTTTTTCTTACGACGCTTGCTGTGTATATACGGTTCGAACAAATCCTGCGCAGGAGCCAAAAATAATTTGGGTATGCATTTCTGGTCCGAGAGGATTGAGAAGAGTGCCTTCACTTGTTTGAATGGCTCCGTGCTCGGAGCGATTGGTCCCACGTTCCACCAGCACGAGAAATAACCATGTTCTCCAGGACTCAGAAGTTTTGGAACCATAATGTAAGGGAAGTACCTGGCGTCCAGGCTCTTGTTCGTGGGGCGCTTCCTGCAATGATCGGCTAGGAGATCTACCGTCTCCTGCAAAGGCAACCCGGTTTGGGCTCGCCGCCAAGGCACCATTGCCGGGATTTGGCCACGCACAATCCCGAGTAGATACGCAATCTGCTCGTGATACCGCTCGGCGTCGGTGAGAGATAACTTGCGAAGATAATTGCTCTCGTTCATGTCGTCCTTATCCTGCGACATCTGCGAGATATGCGTTTCATATATTAGATTTGCAGCAATCGGTGATTTTCTTGCTTCCTCGCACAAGGAATCCGGAATTAGAACGATCGTGCATCTCCAAGAATCGCTCAGCAGAAGTTCCCGGATCAGAAGAGAGTGCCTTTGGAAAGGCTGCCACCGCAGATCATCGTTCAGCGGGTAAAGCGCCTCTCTGAGTTCCTTGCTCTTGATGGGGAGCCCAATGTAAATGGACACTTCCCCTGCTGAAAGAGAGTATCCCTCAATTACCGGCTTGCGTCCCCGCCAGGCGTCGACCAACTGAAACAATCCAAATAGCTGCCCTTGCTGGAGAATTCGGAGTGGCCTCGTATGACCAGCACTATTCTGCAACTCCTCGTAAGGAACCCTCGGCGGAATATAGTGGCCTCGCTCGCGCTGAGGACGAACATCATAGAAAATCTCAACATTATGATCCAACAAGAATGCGAGGGGAACCTTTCTCGCATCAAAGCCCATCAAAATCGATGATTCGTTTTCTTTGAACCTGGAGGGGAGAATAAACTTCCCGTTGTTCACTATTCGATCTCCATAGGTGTATGAAAGCTTCAAAAACCTGCACTTCTTCAAGCACTCTGCTGGCATCTTCTCGCCGAGGAGATCTAGCAGTTTGCGCGCTTCGCAGGCATCAGGCATCTTCGCAGCGAGCGCACGCAGGTCCTTCCACGTAAGCTGCTCAACCTCGGCCGTATTGTTCGCGCCGGTCGCCGAGTTCGGCACATATGCCTCCCGTCAGAAGAATTCCGACTGCTTTCAAATGCTGTGCAAATCGTTCGGAGTGACTCACGACAATGATACCGGCCCCTCGGGCTGCCATTCTTTCCAGAATGAGTGCAATTTCGGCTATGCTCTCGTTGTCCTGGCCCAGCGTCGGCTCGTCCAAAATATACCAACCACGAGGCAAGCAAAATGTCGCTGCCAGCGACAGACGTTTGCGAAGGACGAATGGCAATGATCCGGGGTGAGAATCAAGAGAGACCGGCAAGCCAAGGGCCTTTATCATCGACACTACTTCGTTCTTCGGACACCCCCGTGCGACAAGCTCCGCCCCAACCTTGTTCATACATAACTGATCGTCCGGATTCTGGAACGCGAGCGACACGATCCCGGCGGGCCTCGCCCACGTATTTGTCTCCCTTCCCCCCGACACAATCGAGCCTTGCGTTTTTTTGAGAAGCCCGACAAGCACCCGGCACAGCGTTGTTTTGCCCGAACCATTTTGCCCCACGAGATGATATATCCGCCCTGGTTCTAACTCCAAGTACGGAACGGACAGTATGAATTCGTCGTTGCTGTCGTAGGATGCGGTGAGATCCCGAATTACAATTGCGTTGCTCTCAATTGGCCGATCAGAAATGAACCGATGGTCGAGACTGGCTGCAAATGTCTCACCCGTTGCGGGAAGTACCACAGACCCATCGCAGGCAGGAGTATCGTGTTCGTCCGCTCGGTTGTCGGCATAGGCTATCTGCCCTTGGCTGTGTGCACTAAAGCAGTCGACAATAATCGGTCGGAGCTGCCTGTCTAACTGCTCAAAACAACAATCCGCGGCAATTCTTTCCGATCCATGTCCTATCGCAAGTCCCAACGCCGCCACGGCCTGCTCTCCTCCAGATAGTGAAAGTGGATTCCTAGAGAGTATCGTTCCCATGCTCAACGATTGAATAAAATCATGAGCGCGTTTCTTTGCTTGAAGAGATGATGAAAAGTAATCGAGTTCCGTGTTCAGCGTCGGCGAAACACCCGAAAAGGACCCGATGATATCCGGCTCAATGAAAAAGCCGCGCTCTCCTGCAGCCTCATTGATCGCGTGCAACCGGGCAGATCGCCCGCTGAAATTCGGCCCGCGAAACAGCACGCTCGGCGCTAATGGATCCATGGGTGATGATGACGAAGTTAGCGATTGTGCCATCATAGAAATTCCGTCACAATAATGAAAACAATCCATGTCGCAGGAAGCAACGCCGTTAGCAGCTCGTAAGACCGGACCCTGCGTGATCTATGAATAACGGCCAGGTTTTGCTGGAGACGGTGCGATAGTTCGCGTTGGTGCCATGTATCCGATCGCGCTATTGCTAGTCTTAAAGCCTGTGTGAAGAGCGGCCCGAGAATATAGGGCAATTGTGTCGCGGTCGCGAAGATCGAACGGCGCCCGATAAATCCTGCCGCAAATCGAGCCTCGGTGATTCGACGGGCAGTTGATTGCATCAGTGGAAGCGTGGAGATCGCCGACAGCGCGATAATCAGGCCGTTATTTTTCAGTCCGAGGTCGATTAGCTTCTCCGCTCCATCCTGGCCCTCAAAAAGAACTGTTGTATAGCTGAATGCCAACATCAACGTGCATAAGCGTAAGATTGTGAGCCAAGGGGTCTGGAATTGCGCGCTCGACAGGACTCGTGACATTAATTGAATGCCGAGAAACATCATGACGATTGGGGTCATCGTAATCGCGCAACGCCGTAATGTAGCAAATTGCCTTGTAGCCAGGAAGAAGATCACTAATCCGAAGAGGGCGGGGATGAGGATATGCCATCGGCGCGCCAGCAGTGCGCCACAGACAACAAACAATCCGGAAGCAACGCGAACGCTCGACGTCGTGATCATTTCAGCAAGCCGTTTTTCTTCAAAGTGTCTTGATCAAAACGGGACAAGATATCAGGAGGAGCACCTCGCAGAAGAATATAAGCGAGCAGGGTCTGGAACAGCTTGTCCAAGGGTTCCGACGCGAGGCCCGAGAGAATGACGGCTTGAACCACTTTTTTCCCGGTAGCCATCAAATAGGCAGTTATCAGTGAAGCACCGCTCCCGCTAATCCCACCAAAGAGAAAGGCCGTTACAGGTGCAGAGACTATCCCTGTCACGACGCCCAGCAACAATCCGAAGACTATTCTCCTGTATACGGTCTTATAACCGCTTCTTACCGCGACGATTCGAGCAAAGACCGCAATAACCACTTGAGTGCCCGAAAACCAAGGATATGCCGGGTTCACGAGGACGCCCGCAAGAACGAAGCTGCCTACGCCTGTAATGATTCCGGACGTCACTCCACCCAGCAAAGTAACGACGATCGTTCCGACTGCATCTAAGAAAATGGGCAACTTAAGCAGATGCACAACCGTCCCAAGGGCCAAGTTCAAAGCAATGCCGATAGGAATCAGAAGCGCGGAGTTGATGGGGCGTTTGGAATTGACCGAAGTGCTCACGCTAGATTTCCTCCGTCCACACATTCACAGTAGTCAATCGGCAGATGGATATCATGAGCAGATTGTCGCTTGGGATTTATCCCTGGAATCAAGAGAAGAATCCCAAGAGACGGACTCAGGACTGCGTTTGATTTCCCGGCACAGATATTTGATCGTGAAGCCCGGTTCTCCGGCAGCCTCATAAGCTCCGTACCCAAACGAAAACAAGGCCAGCGAAGTCCCGAATCAATCAGCCCAAGCTGAACTTAAGTTCTCGATGGATTTGATCATCGGGGCAAGGGAGGGCTGAATGTCCGGACTACTGGCCGTACGCATCTTCGTCTCTGCGGTGTTTCTGATGGTGGTGGTTCTGGATGGAAGGCTGTTTTGGTCCATCGTTGAACCATTCGCGAAGGGGTTGGAAGGTTACGTCGGTTTTCTGGTTTTCGTTTGCTTCGCTATCTGGGTCACGATAAGAAATGGGGCAACACTGATTCAGAAATTCGCTCATGAGCTGATGCTCGATGTTGCCCTTACATCGCTCGCCTTTAGATCGATTGCCGGAGCCGTCCGGCCGGTGGCCCAAGCGGCCGGCGCAAGTGGCAGGTGTGAAATTTCGCAATTCCTGTACTTTCTTCGGAGCGGATCTAGCGAGATGTGGATTCAGTTTTTCATAGTTCTTGGAGTCGCCCGTATGTTGATTTGGGCCTCATCAACAATGGTTCATGACGTAAACCGGGAGAAGCTACCGTTACGCGGTTTTGGGCAAGAGCGGGACGCGCGGCGCTCGCATCTCGATTGCGTACGAACCAGAAATTGGCCGCCCGACGACTTCTAAAGCGTCTGACGCTTTGGACCTCAATGCACGGTAGCTGGAACCGCGAGAAGCGACGGCTCCAGCGCATTCTGCGAGCGGCAGATCGTTCGATTGTTGTACGTGTGCTTATTTGTTTCGTGATCGAAACCGAGATTAGCCCGGATGAGCTATCTGCGGTGGCCCCGGGCGATGATTTGGCCGACGTTGCGAGCTGTAGAGATTACCCTGGTTCGTAAGGGAGGCACACTTCCCGCACCCAACAAGGGGCGCAAGGCGGGTACCCCATCACTTAATGGGAGAAGAAGAGACTGTTCGGCCCGGCAGTCATCTACGGCTTACGTGGGACGTGCGCAAACCTTTCTCGATTTTCTATTTCCAGCCGGGAGCGTTCGAGTTCCTCGGCGATGAGTTTTTCGTCAGGAAGGACGGTCTGATACTCCGCGGCGAGGACCTTGTTGGGGAGATTGTCGAGTGTATAGTGGGCCTCGGCTGCTCCCTTTTCGGCGCACAGGATGAGTCCGACGGGCGGGTTCTCGCCGGGCTTCATCCAGTGCTCGCGGGCGTAGTTTAGATAGAGATGCATTTGCCCGGCGTCCGCGTAGCTGAATCGACCAACCTTGAGATCTACAAGAACAATGGTCCGCAGGCGCCGGTGAAAGAAGACGAGGTCGATGCGGAACCACGTGTCGTCGATACGAAGCCTGCGTTGGCGGCCAAGGAAGGCAAAATCATCACCTAATTCCAGCAGGAACTCAGCGAGACGTTGGATGAGTGCGTCCTCGAAATCCGATTCGGAGTATTGGTCTTTGAGGTCGAGAAATTCGAGAACGAACGGGTCCTTGATGGCTTCTTCCGGTGTCACCAAGTCGCCGGGTTCGGGGGTTTCTGCTTTTTCCAGCATGGCAGCTTTATTCTGTGAGAGCGCGACGCGTTCGTAGAACTGGCTGGCGATCTGGCGGCCCAGTTGGCGGACAGACCAACCGAGCCGCAGAGCCTCGGTCTCATAAAAGGTTCGGGCTTCCGGGCTCTTGACGGAGAGTAGTCGCACGTAGGCGGACCAGGGTAGCGCAAAGTTAGATGAGACGGCTGCAAGAGTTAAGGGATCGCTTCCTATGTGATTGGGACCAATGGAGTTCGTCGATTCTCCAGACAGTGTCTGGAGAATCTGTCCTTGCGGCCATGCAAGGTAAAATGCACGCATTTGCCAAAGATTTGCTCGGCCAAAACCGCGACCAAATTGGCGGGTTAGATCCCCCGATAATTGTTCGATTAGCTTTTCGCCGTACTCGGCACGGTGCTCGCCCTCTTGCTCAAACGTTAGGATGCGTCGACCGATTTCCCAGTATGTTGCAGTCATGATCGAGTTGACATTCCGGGCAGCGGCGGAGCGGGCAGCATTGAGCAGTTCGACGATTCCGGCATGGATGTTGTTGTAGTTCTCCGGGACGGTTGTCATCTTCGTCATCGCGATTTCTCCATCTTAATGGTCGGTTTTGTCAGATCTCGATCCCCATTCCCTGGACGGCGGACGCAGTTTGACTCACTTCCAAAGCGGAGGTTTTCGAGACATCGGCTCCGAGTTGAGGCCCAAGTTTTGCCATGTCGTCGGTGAAGAGCGTGGCGCTATGGCTGGCGCGTGAGATGGAGACGTATCCAAAGCGGGAGTTAAGCAGGTCGGGGTGAACGCTTGTATCGGCGTGAACAAGGACGTGTTCGGCGGTGAGGCCCTGGGAGCTGTGACTGGTGACGGCGTACCCGTGGTCGAAATGACGATGTTCGTTGGCGTCGAACTCGATTTGCCGGTTGCTGTCGAGGCGGGCGGAGAGATGGCCATCGGAATGGATCGCCTCGATAACGGCGAGATCACGATTGGCAACGCCGAGCGATTTGTCAGGTGCGGTGAACTGGATGCGGTCGCCTACCGAGAACTCGCGGTCGATTTCGCGGTAGACGCTGACACCTGTGAGACGGCGGGGATCGTAGGTTGCAAGTTCTTCGTTCGATTTTGCGACAGTCAGCTCGTTTCGGCCTGGGTCAATAGCGACGACTGACGCATAGGCGGCGGCTTCAATTCCAACGGCTTTGCTGCCCCGTGTATACCGAACTACATCGTGGATTTCGTAGTGGCTTGCCCAGGATCGTTCGGCTCCCGTCATGTCTTGACGCTGAACCAAGACACGGAAGGCATGATCTTCGGGTGCAAGGGCTCCCGCGACTTTCAACTGCTCGCGGACAGCGACATTCAGCTGGTGGCGGGAAGCATTGTCCGGTGACACGATGAGCGTGTTCTGGGGCGATTCAACGTAGCTCTTGGCGATGGCGCGTATGCGCTGTTCTCGGTCGGGAATTTCGTGCACGTGGCCTTGTTGTCCGAGTGCATCGAGTGCCGCGGAGACTTGGCCCGTGGCCAGCAATTCAACGGTGGATTTGAGAGCCAGATCTTTTTGACGCACGATCTCATCGAGCTTGGCGGTGCGCATCCCTGCTTCCTGTAGTTGTTCAAAAGGCCGCCCCGCTTCGACTCCTTGATGCTGGCGGATATCGCCGATCAGAAGTACGCGGTCGTTGGTGCCGAGCCGTGCAAGAAACTCGCGCATCTGATTCGTGCTGGCAAGGCTGGATTCGTCAATAAAGAAGAATTGTTTCTGTTCTGAATTCGGTTCTGTGCTTTGTCCACGGGCGAGAAAACCTTGGAGGGTTCCGGCGTGGACTCCAGCCTGTTCCAGTTGCTTCGCGGCGCGAGAGGTCGGGGCAAAGCCTTCGACTCGATAGCCCTGAGATTCCGCGGCGCTGCGGACGACGGTGAGCGTGGTGGTCTTGCCCGCGCCGGCAAAGCCTTGGATTCCTTGGATGCGGTCGGGAGAACTGAGCACATCTTCGATGACACTCTTCTGTGCCCGATTTAGATGGTGGTGCTCATCGGCAACGCCGATGGCCTGGGGGCGCGAAAGAACTGGCTCGACTTGATTTTGTCCCTCGCGCATACGGCGGAGGACTTCCTGCTCGGCGGCAATGGTTTTGGCGGTGGTGAATTGTCGGCCAGGAACGCTTTGAGGGCGTTCGACGATTTGAAATTCCCCGGAAGCCAAGCGGGCGTCAAGATGGGCGCGGACCTGGTCATGAGTGATCTCACCCATACCTCGGCGCAACCCGTCGCGGATCAGGGCGCGTTCATCGACAACGGCCTCGCGCTCGAAGTTCTTGTCGCGGGAAAAGGTGAGAGATTCTCGGACACGGTTAACCGAGTTCACGGGTTTTTCTTGATGCTGAAACCTCTCATGGGCTGCCCGGACAACGGCCTCGGCTTGGTGTCCAAAGTCTGCCGCCAGCTTTCGGTGCGCAGCCATTACGTCGGCTGGCGAATGGATTTCTTTCCGGTCGCGGGTCGAGTGCGCGGCGATTTCGGCAGCCTCTTTCCCTGAGCGGCCCGTGCGTTCGAGGTAATCACGAATCTGTTGGCTGCGGGGACTGGATGCGTCGAGGTATTCCTGCGTGTATCCCTTGATGTCGGGCGCACCACTCCGACCGGCCGTAATTTCGTAGCCGAGTTGGCGTAGCTTGTAAGTCAGCTCCGATTGATAGATGGCCGTGGCGAACTGCTGCGAAGCAAAAAGACTGTGGGGCTGAATGGCACGGGGCTGGCCATTGTCGCGCTCCGTGACATTGAAAATGACTGCGTGTGTGTGCAGTTGCGGCGCGACATAGCCATCGACCGGGCGGGCCGTGTCGTGCTCAAACTTGGCTGCGACAAATTTGCCGGTGGTCTCGGGCGGATGATTGCCCCCGATACGCGCTTGTGTGTAGTGTTCGAGCTGCTCCAGGGCAACGCGGACGCTTTCCCGGTGTACCTCGCGGACACGCTCATCGCCGCCGACAAGCGCGGTGAGCGAGACGGATTTGGGCGCCGAAAAAGTGGCGTCCCATCCGGCGCGATGTTCCATCGTTGTGACAGTCTTGCCGTCGGCGTCCTGATATTCATACGACGCTCGTTGCCGAACAAGCTGCTCGGCGGTCTGTGGATGCTGGCCCTGGCTGAGTTTCGCGAAGTCCTCGGCGGAGACGGCTCCGGCAAGGCCGAACTGCGCGGCTAAGCGGCCTTGCCATTCGCCTGCGACGACTCCGCGTTGTGACCAATAGTTCTGCTCCTTGGCGGTGAATTCCTTCTGGTGATAAGTCTGCGCTTGGCCTGCAGACAGCGGCTTTGAGATCGTCAGCATGGCTGTTTACTCCATCTGGTTCTCGGGAGGTTGGACGGCATACTCCGGCGTTAGAAGATTGCCTTGTATCTCTTCTGGTTCGGTGGGGAGCGGGGTACTTGGCACGATCAGGTCGTCCATTTTCCGCTCGGCAAAACCGGGACCCTTCTCTTCGAGCGCGACGAAGGGAAACGAGAATCGGGCGACATGATTGCCGTATTTCAGAAAACCGCGGAGATCGTCGAGGCCCGATACCTCGGAAGGCAGAACGAGCGGTTCAGTCTGCCGGTCGAGCGCAAAGTTGCGTCCGGTGCGGGAACCGTCGTAGTGGGTCTCGCGCAGCCGCTCGATCTCGATTTCGCCGATGGCTTCACTGACCCATTTCGCCGCCCGCGGCTCGGTGGTGCGTAGAAAAATCTTCGTCGCCGGTTGTGACAACATCGCTTCAGAGTCCTCACCGTAGCGGGCTTCCATCTGGCTGCGTCCCTGAAAACCAAGGATGACCGGGTTCTGCGATTTGCGATTCTCCGTAATCGCGGTATGAAGCTGCGGCAGCCGCTGCAGGCTGGCCAGTTCGTCGATGACGAACCAGACCGGCTTCTGGTCGGGCATGGGTTCGTTCAAGAGGCGCAGAACGAGCGTGTCAATCCACAGACTGATGAGCGGGCGAAGTGCTTCGCGCATGGTCGGACGTGAGGTGATGAAGATCCAACCGCGGCGTGTCTCGGCCCACTTCGTCGCCGTCCATATAGAGGTTGTTTCGTCTTCCTTGGGCAGAAGCCGGAAGCTATCCGCGCTCATATTGAGAGAGCCGAGAACGCCAGTCCGTTGTTGCGGGGCTTTCGGATCAATCAGCATCCAATACTCGGTTCCCTTGACGCGATGGTCGATCTCGGCGGGATCGGACATCCACTGGACGAGTTCAACCGGCGTTGGCAGATAGGTGAGCAGATGCGCGAAGATTTTCTGCGGTGCTTCGACAAAGAAGCGGTTGGTCACGCCTTCGGGTTGGTACAGCGAGACGGCCAGGGCCTTGGCCTCGGCCTTTCGCCGAAGTTCCTTCGACGGGTTCCAGTACGGCATCCGGGCGTCGAGTGGGTTGAGTACGATGTCACCCCGGTGCTCATTGTAAAACTGTTTCACGAACTCGCAGGCGGGATCGTAGACGATGGCGCTGTCGCCGCGCGCATCTACTTGATAAAGCATCTGGCGGATGATGCTCGACTTGCCTGACCCGGTGTCACCGACAATGAGAAAGTGTTTGTTCTCCGCGTCGCGTGGAATCCGCAACGGGCGCTTGGAATCGTTGGTCGCAATGCCGATGCCATTACCGGCAACGGCTTTTGTGAACTGGCGTGGACTGACGAGAATCGGCCCTTTCAGCCGTCTTCCATACCGCAGTTGTTTGCGCCGCTGGATGTCCTTGCGGATGGAAAACGGGAGTTGCAACACGAACGCCGCGAGACTAAGCATGAGTTGTGTATTGAAAAGCCGGTCGAGAGGAACGTCGTCATAGATCCACTGTGCGAGCCATGCGTGAAAGGTCTGGTTCGGGTAATTGCGCGGCTGCTCGCGGAAGAGCAAGCGGAACCCCTGCTGCCTCGCCTGCGCGGAAAGCGCGAGCGGCAATGGCGCGCCCGTGGGTTGCGCGGTCTGCCCTGATCTCACGTCGGCGTCGAGCGCAGGTCGCGCCCGCGAGTTGCCGTCTGAAACATAGAGTAACTGATAGGTGCTGGCATGATGCGTGAGACTTGGCATCTCGCTGCGGAGGTAGTACGGCAGGTAGTAACGTTCGAGTGGTGAAAAGCCGAACTGGAAGTGGACATAGACAAAGAGTCCGGTCGCTGCGAGCGAGAGGAAAAACGCGCTGAGCGTGTAGAGATAGGTGCGTGGCGGCCAGATCAGCGATTCATTGCGGCCCCAGTGTTGGACGGTTGGCATGATTACTTCTCCCTGTTCTGGCTGCGCTTGGCGAGCAGTTCCTGCGCCTTCGTGGCCTTGGTGGTTTGGACTTGGCGAAACAGAATGGCGAGCTGTTCGGGGACGATCTTGTCTCCGCGCAGCAGCGGTTCAAGCGTGTTCATCAAGAGCATTTGAATGCCAACGAGCTCGGTAAAGATGTGCATCTCCATCTGCTCCTCACCGGGGCCTTCCAGGCTATGCAAGAGCACACCGCGCACCCAGTCGCTGAGTGTCATTCCTTTGGACCATGCGAAGTTCTCAAGGGCCGCATATTCGCTGTCCATGAAACGCGCCGACAGGATGCGGTTCCGGGCAAGCGGCCGCTTGGAGCCGTCGGTTGTTGGTCTGAATGCGATCGCATTTTCCATCGTTGAGATCACCTGTTCGTGTCCCGTCTACGAACGTAAACGCCGTATACGGTCAATTCGTGTAAACGTATCGGTGCGAATGAGTTGACGTTTGTAGACGGGCGTTTACGTTCGTGTACCCTCCCAGGGGTGGAGTGTCAAAATTCTTCCGGTGCAAAGCACCGTTCTTGTTCTGACACGAAATTGAATGCAGGATCACGCCTTCATTACCCGCACAGAAGCCGTTGACTCCACCCCGGCGCCGAGCTTCTTTCCAGGCAGCTCCGTGTCATTCTTCGCATCTCGATTCGGGCCTCTACGGATGCGCAACGTGGACGCGACCTGCTTGGCCTGTGGCGTCTTCAAAAAGTCCTGGAAGTCGCGGTCCTTCGAGAACACATAGTTGAGCGCCTTGTCCACCACATCATCGGCAGATGCGTGGACGAAAGCGGCATATTGATCGACTTGCTCAGCGGTAGTTTCGTCCAGTCGAATGGAAGCGCTGACATACCGGCTCAAGTTGATTTCAAGTAGGGGCATATTGTTCTCCTTTGTAGCTGTTGAATTAAGCAATCTTTCTCCGGGCAATCATCCTCTGCGCCGTTAGCGCGATCTCGCGTGCCCGAGCGGAGCAAGGTGCGATGGGAATCTCGAAGCGGCGGCGGACGACCAGCATCGTGACCACGTCGTCTATCGGAACGCCTTCGATGAGCCAAAGTCTGGCCGATGCGACATCTACGGTTCGCTGGGCGTAGTAGAGCGGATTCGGCTTATCGGGGCGGCGCGAAGCCAGCTTTCGCGTGAGCTTTGCAGCGTCTTTCCCCTCGGCAAGTTCATGCAGGACCCATGCCCAGTCTCGTTCGGAATTGGTGGGCTTATCGGGATGCTTTCGTGGGGCGATTGAATGGGACGAAAGGACCGCATCGGCCGCCAGAATATCCAGCCGGAAGTCCTCGGAATTCCAAGTGGAATTGCCAGGGTAATCGACGGCGACCGGATACGCCGGATCGTACTTGCAATTGAGGAATCCCGGCAGGCGAAGCACGCGGTTGCAGTCCGTGCAGGCGGGATCGCCGCCGAAGGTGATTGCAAGTAGTTTCAGGGCGCTTTCCTGCTGTTCGATGCTGAAGCCGTCAACACGCCAGAGAACCTGATATTTGCCGAACGATGTGGAGACGATTGCGTTCGGCGGAGGAACGGCATCGGAGGCCCGGAGCAACGCGAGGCGAGCCTCTCCATCGGTGTCCAAGTCTAGGTACAGATGCCGCACCGCGGCGATGCTCTCCTTCGTGCGTTTGCGGCTGCCACATTGAACCGGATTGGCAGCCACATAGACGTTAGCGCCGATTGAGTTTTCGTGGGCGAGCCAGCCGAGGTAACGAGGCGCAAGCGCATGTTCCAAGGGAGCAATGCGCTGAAGAATCCCGTCGGGATTCTCGCGTCGAAGTAGCAGTGCGATGGACTCCCCCGGAGCAAAGCAATGGGTGAGGAAGTCGGCGGCAATATCGACCGCATTGTGTGTCCTATGCTGCGACATGTTTCACCTCGAATACTGGCTCGATCAGGAAGCGTTTGGCGTCCCGGTCGTAGCCCCGAAGGCCCAGCACTTCGCGGACGATGCGGCGGCCCGGTTGGCGCTCGACATGCACCACGAAATCGACGGCTTCTGCAATCTCGGCTTCGGTATCGGAGAAGGTGGTCTGCGCGTGGTTGCGCATAACAAGATTGGCGAAGCGATGCAGGGCCTTCTCCGCCGAATTGGCGTGGATCGTCGCGAGCGATCCGGAGTGGCCGGTGTTGAAGGAATCGAGCAGCGTTCGCGCCTCGATTCCGCGCACTTCGCCCAAGATGATGCGGTCCGGTCTCCAGCGGAGAGCGGACTTGAGAAGGTCGTCGAAAGTGATGTTGGCCTTGAACGTATCCGTCTGGCATTCGACAGCCAGTATGTTGGGCTTCTGGATTTGCAGTTCCGAAGTATCTTCGATGACGACGAGGCGTTCCTGTTCTGGAATGAAGTCGGCCAGTATGCGCAGAAGGGTCGTCTTTCCCGTACCCGTTCCGCCACTGATAAGCAGCGTCTTTCCGCCGCGAATCTGCTCGGCTAAGAAGTCTGCAAGCGGGCGCGTCAGCGTACCGCGAGCAATGAGGTCATCGACTGTGTAATGGCGACTGGTAAATTTTCGAATGATGAGTGCTGGCGTAAGCCGAACAACTGGCGGAATGACGGCAGCAAGTCGGCTCCCATCCGGGAGTTGTGCGTGGAGTATAGGGTTGTCTTCGTCGAGCTTCTTGCCGAGCTGATTGGCAATGACTTCGAGGCCGGTGCGGAGTTTGCCGGCTGCGAAGGAAATTGTCTCTTCGCGGCGAATGATGCCGTCGCGTTCGTACCACCAGGAGGCGTCAGGATTGCCCATGATCTCGCTGATGCTTTCATCGACTAACAGCGGCTCTATCGGGCGCAGAAACGGAAGGATCAACTCAAAACTCATAGCGTGGACCTCACAGCGTGGAAGCCCAGCGATGAGCCGGGCTTCCCGGAGCGAAAACAATGGACTATGCGGCCGATCCCTCTGCGGGACTGTCATCGTGCCCCGCGTCTTCCGGGCCGGCTTTTTCAGCGCGGTCGAGCTTCAGGATCGAAGAGACCCGGATCTCCCAGACGCGCTCTTTCGCGTCCGTTTTCTTGCTGTCGTACTCCCGGCTGCGCAGTTCGCCTTCCACCTGGATATGCGCGCCCTTGGTGAGGGTCTTGGCGAACTCTGCGAGCTTGCCGAAGACGACGCAACGATGCCATTCGGTGTGCGAAATATACTTGCCGTCCTTCTTGTAGGAGGACTTGGTTGCCAGCGAGAGGGTGGTCAGGCTGCGATTGTCATTCGTGTGGGCTTTTGCATCACTGCCAACAAAGCCGATGAGGGTAACTCTGTTCTGGTACATAATCGTGTCTCCGTTGTTGAATTTCCCGTTGTTGCTCGGGTCACACAGGGCGAAGCCTAGCGAGTGGGTCCGGCTCCCAAGGCCGAAGGTCTGCTTTCTCGGAGGGGCTCGAAAGAAGTTTGCGCGGCGCTTTGTGCCGTCGTTTGCAAACTTGTTTTGGGAGGAACCGAGACCCCGAAGGGGCGCAGAATGCGAAGCAGAAGACCGAGTGCCGCCGGGCGCCGGGAAAACCCCGAAGCGGTGACCAAGCATAAGACGGGAAACATAACGGCAGACACGCGCCAGAGCAGAGTTGTCATCGATACGTTGGCCGCGGAAGCCCGCCGTAATTCCAGTCCGATACGAGCAGGCTGGTTTGCCGGAAGAAGGACGCAATTCGCCACCGTAGTTGGGCGTCAAAAGGCCTGCGTTTGCCCGCTCCACTGGGCGCGGGGACAGGTGGGGAGAGCCAGCCGGATTGGCAGCAAGAAACGACATGGATAAGTCTCTGAGATCGTCGGTTCGTCCTCATCCTTAGCTGAACGCCTGGTCGGCCCGGAAGCGCACGATGGTCAAGCCGAGAGGGTTCACGGCCAGCTCATTGTTTTTCACGTTCTCGCGGAAGACATAGGTGACGCTGGCTGTCCAACGCTCCCGCTTGAGTTCGGAGTGATCCGCCGGATTGCTGTACACCTTCTCGAACTCGATCCGCGCCGAATACGGCGACTGTCGCAGGTCGTCAAGGATGACGTTCTTGATCTCGACATCGACATACGGAAGGGTGCTGTCCTTGATGTATGTCTGAATGATGTTGTCCCGCCGCTCCTGGTCTATTACGGCGCGTTGCACGTCGCTGTTGAGGAAGTACAACGAGCTGGTCTGATCGCGCTCAATGGTGAAACGGTTGCGGCTGAAATACAGCTCGGCCCAGCGGGTGAGGTAATACTTGTTCTCCGCTTCTTGCGGTCGGTATTGGAAGTTGCGATAGTCAATCGCTTCAGCGTGGCCCACATCGTTGATTCGCACGATCATCGGATGCATGTCGGCGAGCGCCTTCTGGCTCTTGAAGGTCAACGCCGCTAACGCGAAACAAACGGCGGCGAGAACGAGAATGGTCACCTTCAGATAGGTGTTCATCACCAGCGGATCGCCATACTGTTCCAAGTACCGTTCCGCGGCGCGAGTCATTTCTGACGTCGCCTTGGTTTGTTTGTTCATCGTTTCTGTTTCTGCGTTCATCTTGAACCTCTTTTCTCGCGTCTCGTAACGCGGCTTACAGGATGGCCCGCGCCGCCATTAGGGCCGCTGTCAGACCGCCGTGCCCGCCGCCACTGCCGCCGAATAAGCTGTGCGACATGGATGGAATCTTGAAGAGAATGTAGACATTAACCAGTACGAGAAGGATCAGAAGCGGCAACGTCTGAACGATTGTTGACGGATCTGCAATGCTCTGGCCAAGCTGGATGTAATAGTTCGTCAGAACGTGGGATAAGACATTCATCGTGGCGGCGGCGATGACCTTGTAAAAGCTGAATCCGAGATATGCCTTGAGCCATCCCCAAAACAACCAATCGAGCTTGTCGAAAACAAGAAACGGAATAAAGATCGGCCCCAGCAATCCGATGATGGTTGCGGCGATTGCGCCGTAGGCGAGAATGGCTGAAACGATGGCTGCGAGCAGTGCCAAAAGGAACTGCACGACGAAGTACACAATGGAGTAATAGGGCGACATCATGCTGCTCAGAAGCGACGGCCCTGTCTTCGAGGATGCTGCGTGGATTTCGTTCAGCATCGTGGTCGAACCATCGGACCCGATGAGGTTGACAAGATTGATGGTGCCGCCGTCGATGAAGCTCTTAAGGGAAAAGCCAAGTCCAGGAATGGCGCTGTCGTAGTAGTTCACCATCGCATAGGCGAAGGTGAGCAGCATGAAGAGGTTGAGAAACCTCCCCATGCTGAAGCCGGTCTCTCCATGCGCCGATGCGAGCGCCTCCTGTACGCCGAACCAAACCAAAACGATGGTTGCCAATGCGAGGACAATGTGAATCCCCATCGCGGTAACCGAGGGCGCCACCGTGGCTGCGAGCGACTGGCACGCTTGAGCGATAAAGTCGAAGAGACCTGTACCCATGTTTCTCACCTTCGTTCTTTCTTCTGGTTTGTTCTAAATTCCTTCCGCTTGCGGCTATTCAGTACGCTTGCGTAAGGAGATTGGCCGCTCCGCCGCTGGTCGTGGCGACGTTCGAGTTGTAGTAGCTTTCGTATCCCGATGAGTCGCGAAATGCCGACTTCATCGCGTCCTGTTGCTGCTTCTGGGCGACGATCTGCTGCAGGGCAAAATTGGCATTCATTTGGTTGGCGTCCTGCTGGGTTCGCAATTGCAAGAGCAGGGCTTGATTGATGCGTTGGAGCGTAGCCATGATGGTCTGCTGCGTGGGGTCCTGGCTCTGCGTTGCGCTCTCCAGTGTGGCGATATCGGTTTGTCTAGCCGCCTGATTGGCGCGCATCGTCCCGAGCATTTGCAGGTTGTTCGTCATGACGGAATCGCCGAGATCGACCGTGGCTCCCTGCGCGGCGATCTGCAGTTGGCCGGGAATGCTGACATTGCCATAGCCGGGAATTATGTTGTTGGTGTTCGGGACGCTGACTTGCTGGTAGGAGGCTGCGGCCCCGGTGCCAGTGTTCGCCGAATTGAGCCACCCCATCGAATTGCCGTATGTGTTCGAGATCTGTTGCAACATTCGCAGGTCGGTGATGGGAGACAAGAACCGGCGATAAAGCATCGACGGCGCGAGAATCATCTGGTGTACAAGGTTGTACTGCTGCTTGGCGACGTTATAGGCCTGTAGCGCTGTTGTCGCAATTTTGACCGTGTTACTGAAGATTTGTTGTCCCTGTTCGATCTGCTGAAACTGGTTGGAAATAGATTGTTCTTCGTGCTCGATCTGCACAACGGCGTGCGCCGATTGTGTCGGATCGTAGACGATGCCGGAACCGAACTGCGCGTGCGCTGCAGGTTGCAACACCGTAGCAATTCCGATGGCAAACGCGGTGAGAATCAGTTTCTTCATTGTTCGTCCTTTCGTTTGCGGTTGGTGTCCTGGTGCTTTCACAGCGATACCGCGTTACTGCTGTGCAGCAAGAATCTGTTTCTGGATTTCTGCAAGACGATCACCCTCCGGCTTGCACCGTGCGTCTCGTTCTTTTTTCTTCGCTTCGAGGGTCGCCATCTGTTCCGTTGTCAGCTTTTCTCCGGTCAGCATTCGTGCGGAGTCGGAGGTCTCATCGAGGCACTGCTTGGCATAGGCCGGGTATTCGGCGTTGTATTGGTCCTGCAACTTCTTCACCTTTTCGGCTTTGCTCTGACAGCCCACAAAAGCGAGAGCCGGTAAGAGTAAGAGGGAGAGGGCAACGGATCGCATTCAAAGCCTCCTTAAAATGTTTGTGGAATCGTGTGGTTGGAGTACGCAGGCAGAAGCATGTCCTGCGTGAAATAGACTTTCACCCGGTGGCCCTCCCGAATCGTGATGGTGGGCGGTATCTGCAGAAAGCGGTCGAGAATGCTGGTCGCGGACTGCGAGACGCTGGCCGCAGTTCCATTGGTGAATGCCTGCGAGCCGCTGGTGGTAATGGTGCCGCCGCCTTGCGTGATCTCGCCAGCTCCGGCAATGACACCCAAGGCAATCGAGGTGCCGAAGATTTCCAAGTAATGGTTGTTGACCTTGTCTTTGACTCCTTCCTCGCCGATTTGGTCGAGGCCGTGAAACTGGTCGAGATCGACGGAATAACCGTCGGGCATAATCAGCCGATGAAAAGCCACGGCCATTCGGCGTTGTTGGCCGAAGCCCGCGGCTCCAATCTTCTTCGCTTCGCCCAGCACCACCGTTCCTTCGGGGATGATGACGTGTTGGTGGTCGTGCGAATAAAGGGGATTTGAAACAAGAACTTTGACCGGTTCTACGGCGTCGCCGTCCAGGCGATTCATAAGCACTGTGTCGAGCACCGAGCCTTCGTAGACGAGATAGGGCTGGCCGACAGCCGAATCAATGTTTGCTTCCAGGGGCCGTTTATAGCCTCCGCGTGTCTCTTCCTGTTCTTTTTCAGGCTGTGGGTCAGCGAGATTCGTCTTTGCTTGCCGCTCGGTATGCTCATACTGGACAGGCATCGTCTGACTTTGGGGCTGCGGCTGCTGTGGCTGTTGCTCGGCAACACGGGAGAACACAAGATTGGAAGCAAATCGGGAGTTGTCAGCCCGTTCGCGCTCTTTCGCGGCAATGAGCTGCGCTTGTTGCTGCGCGGGAGTAAGTTGTGGCGGCATCGCGCCTTGCTGCGCTTGCCCACAGGGCCGGCCTGGACCGCAGGAGGTAGATGCCTCGCCGCTTGGACCGAAGGCGGCGGCAGCAGCCTGTTGCGCGGGCGTCGCAGACGCAAGCGCCGGATCTTGACCGGCAGCGGCGGCCATTGCCGCCTGCTGTTCCTTCTCGCGTTCGGCCTGGACCTGGTTCTTCAAGTCCTGCACGTTGTTGTCGGTGTTGTCCTGCAACGTGGGTTGCGGTGGCTGCCCTTTCGCAGCGGCCTGCTGTGCCGGCGTTTTCTTCCCCGTGGAGCTGAAAAGCGCAGCCACGATCACCAGTAGCGCGGCTCCCAAATAGACGAACGTCTTAAGGTTCTTCTGCAAGACGCCCTTGGGCTGTTCCAAAAGCCCGCGGAGTGTCGGTTCGACTTCGGGTTCAACGTGAGAAGTACGGTCGCTCTCGGTCATGGCGGTTATCCTTTACGGGCGAAGCTCATTTTCTTTTTGCCGAGTTCTACGTATCCGTCATCCATCACCTTGGGGATGATGTACGTCCCTTCCCGGAGGTCATAGGTGACGAGGTTCGGTTTGCCGTCCTTCATCTCGTAGACGCTGAACTTCTCTGGTGCATTGGTCTTGATGTACGTGAACTTGTCGTCGTGATAGATCGACTGGATGTCGAAGGGCGGCTGGTTCGCCTTGTAGACGTAGTCGAACTTGAGTTGCGCGGGATAGCTGCTCTTGTATTCATCCACTGCCTGCTCGACGTGCGATTGCAGGGCGGTCACTTGCTGTTTCGACTGTTCGAGCTGCGCGGCGGGCACGAACTGCGCGGGGCCGCTCGCCGCCACAATGGCAGAGCGGTCGGCGGGTTCGATGATCACTTTCAGGTCAGGCTCGGCGGAAGAACCCGAAATATCCTGAAGGGTGAAACTGTAGATGTTTCCCTTGTCCGTAATCAGATTCAGGTTCGAGCCGATGCCTTGTTTTGCCGGATGCACGAAGCAGAAGTTGCCCACCACGTCGACAATCCAGAAATCCTTGTCGCCCGTGGCGGCCTCCATGATCTTTTCGGTCGTGGGTAGTTCAATCAGGGTCGTGTATTTGACCTTGGCGCGGATGGCAACGATGTCCTGCGAGTGGTACTGCACCGTGCGTGCGGACTCCTGACCGAAGGCGGTGGCGGACGAAACGGCCAAGACAACGTTGACGACGACTTTTACGAGTCTCATATGTATTTCCTCAGTGGTGCGGGTTGGCGGTTGATAAAGCCAGCGTGCGCGGCTGGAAGGGATAGTCTTCGGCGAGATGGCGCAGCCCATCGGCAATGGCGAAACGCGCGAAGTAATCGCGCTTCTTCAAGTTGTCGCGGGCGTTGTTTGTGGCCATCCAGTGGGAGACCGAATCGACGTTCAATTGCACTTTCTTGGAGGTCTGAGCCTTGCGAATGAGCATCTGGCCGGGCGGAACCAGGCCGCCGATCAGATCCAGTTCGGTATCGTTCAGATGAAACGCTTCCCGGTACACTTCGCGGTTCATCTCCGGGTTTGCCAGAAAGATCTTGGTGGGGCAGCTCTCGGCCACAATCGCCAGCATCCCCGACTCTTCAAGCTCTTTGATGGATTGCGTAGCCAGGATCATCGCCGCGTTGTGCTTCCGCCAGGTCTTCTGCGCCTGCACCACATAATTGCGAATCGTCTCGTTTTTGATGAAGAGCCACGCTTCGTCAAGCAGGAAGATTTTGAAGGTGGCGAGCTTCGCCGGGTCGGCGATTTCATTCGATGCGCGATGCAAAACGTAAAACAGCAGCGGCTCCAGAACCTCGGGTGCGTCGTTCCAGCCGTGGAAGTTGAAGGTCTGAAAGCGGGAGAACGACAGAGTATCTTCGGCGTTGTCGAAGAGGAATCCGTACTGCCCGCCGCGTGTCCAGCGGTGCAGGCGCTCCTTCAGTTCGCCGACGATGTTCGTAAAGTTCGAGAGGGTGCGCTGATTCGGCTCCAGCATGTACATGCGCTCGATGGCATCCCACAGGCGGCGTTCTTCTTTGAAGTCGAGCCGGTAACGCTGCTCGTTGCCCTCGATCAGCACCCGGAAGAAACTGAAGAGGAATTGCAGGTTCTCTTTTGTCTGAGGAAGCGAGAACGGATTGATGGTGAAGTCCCGCGCTTCCTGGCCGACATTCAGATAGGAGCCGCTGAAGATCGTGGTAAGCGACTCAAAGCTGCCGCCGATGTCGAAGATGAATGTCAGAGGCGCATATTTCTGGGCATTCTGTAGCAAGAACGAACACATGTACGATTTTCCACTGCCCGTCATCCCAAGGATCAGCGTGTGGGCGACTTCGCCGTTATGCAGGTTCAGAAAATACGGTGTGCTGTTGTCGGTTTCGAGGACAGCCAGGTACTCCGTGCCGAGATGAGGGTTCGTCTTCTCGCCCGGAAGGATTGTGAATAGAAAAGACAGGTCTGCGTAGTTCGTGTTGAGCAGATGCAGCTTGCGCAGGTTGAGCGCGTAGTTGCCGGGTACAGTGGCGAAGTACGCGTTGAGCTGGTTGTAGGTTTCCGAAAACAGATTGCCATCGGCATTAGTAAAGATGCCGGCGAACTCGGCGCTGAGCTGATCGAGTTCACTTCTTGAATGTCCGTACAGAACGATGGTTAGCGAAAACTCGCCGAGCGATTGACCGTCGCCCAAGGCACGCAGGCAATCGCCAAGATTCTCAATGTCGGCCTGCTTCGATTCGTCTACCAGCACGTCGCGAGGGTTCGTCTTCGTTGTGTCGTTGCCCATCTGCGAGACGAACCCCGTTTTCGACATGTTGAAATGGCGACGCCGCTTATTTACCTCCTTGCGTGCCTTGTCCGCCGCGAGCGGCGTCCATTCGGTAATCACTCGGAAGTTGGCCGGGATTTTTAGCAGTGCATCAAGCGCCAACGGCCGCGTTTCGGTGACGGCCTCTTTCATCGTCAGCACCCGCACAATATGAGTGCCCACGCGCAAGTGATCACGTTCGGCCTCGATGTTCGAGTTGACGACCTGATAGTCGAGAAACTGCGTGGACTGCGGCTTGCCCGCAACGCGCCAGTCGTCGAAGTTAAGCAACCGGCGAAAGAACGTGAACTGCCCCTGCCGGTTCAGAACTTCGATCTGCATGAAATCCGCGAGCTGCCGAACGAATGCCTGCACGCGCTGGTCGAGGCTCGCAACATCGTGCTCGATCTGTGACCGCAAGAGCGTCTTCATGTTGTTGTTCGTGAACTGTGCTTTCAGTTCGCCGATGGCCCCGGCAGGATCGCGAAAGAGCCGGCTGAATGCCGCGCCCACGCCAGTCTTCGATCTCGCGCCTTCGAGCAAAGTGCAGTAGAAGATCTCAACCTGATAAAGGTGGTCGCGCTTCGCTTCAAAGAACTTGCGCCGCTGCTCGATGGCCGCTGCCACAATTGGGTCGGCATATTTTGCGAACGGTATGTCGGGGCGGTTGGACTTGAAGAGGTATTGGTAAACGTGAAAGCCTGGGCCAAAAGCCTTCAGAGCAGCCTCCAACCGCTTCACCGCATATTCCTGTTCCGAGCGGTCGAGGCTTTCGTAGTCCACACCGGGAACACTGAGCACCATGCCCACATCGCCAGATTTTGTAAGGAAGGAGGTCTCATTCCAGAAGCCGTACAGGTTGATGTGGTCGTTGAGGGCCGCGCTCTCCTTCCAGGGCTTGATCACCTTATCGACTCGCAGCATCACAGAACCTCCACGCGAGGCTCTTGCCGCTTGGCTGCGTCATAGCGCACGTTGTAGCGTTCGGCCCTTGCCAGGATGCGGAGGAACGCCGGATCGCTGTTCGTCACCCAATGTCCGAAGGCGAAACCGCCAATGAAGACGGCGATGCCGGCGAGGATGGAATTGAAGAGATTGAAGGCCCCGACCGCGCCGACACAGACGAAGTAAAACAGCGTGCGCTCCACGCCCAGGTAGGTGAGAGGCTTGTGCAGGCTCTTGAATACTCGATTTGTGCGCTGCTTCTGTGTTCTGTCTGCCATAAGTCTCTCGCCGGACGATTGCGTGTCGAATGAAGGAATCGAAAGCGGCTCGGTAGGACGCTAAACACCCCAGAGCCAACTCAGGACATTGACGGCGAGAACCGCAATGCCCGTTCCGGCGGCAACTCCGGCAAGCGCTTTCTTTGCGCCTGGTTCGCCGTGCGCGAAGCCGTAGCCGCCGATCACGATGGCAACCAGACTGGCAACCTTGGCAATGGTGCCGGTGAACAGCGCTTGGATGGCCGTAAAACCGGAGTCGAATGGTGAACCGCCCTGTGCTAGGGCCACCGCAGGCATGAGAAAAAGCAGGGCGAGCAGCGCGATAGTTGGACGCGCCCATTTTGATCGAAGGAAGGTTTGGATTCGATGGATACGACGGAATTGGAACCAACGGGATGACATTTGCGCCTCCAGAAGCAGCGAAAATCCGCTGCGTGTGGCGCAAAACTAACTTGACTCAATCGGGATGTCCAACAACTTCTCGTCCGCGAGATATTCCTGCGAGGAATAACGGGGGAACGTTGTGTCGCCGGTCAAGTGGAGCATACCGCCCGGCCTCCAAGGACTTCGGAGCAGGATTCGTTCTCGCAAAAACAGTTTTGGCAAAGCGGCTGGGAAACCAGCGGACCTTTGCTCGTGCTAGTCATTTTCCACCACAAGGTTTTGCCCAAGTGCCGGCTACTGAATTAGATGAGGCCGTCACTGTCTGCTTGATTCGACCTCTCTGGGGTGGCTGCCCCCGCATCCGCAAAGCGATTTGCTCAACGAAATGTGAGGTCACGAGTCGGCAGAGTGCTGTCTGACATTCCCAGCAGGAATATCTCGCGGACGAGAAGTTGTTGGACACGGCGACAGGAATGAATCAGATTGGCAAGCATCGCCGGTTCTGTACAGACTCGGGCAAACAAGGATGATAGCAGCGGCTTCAGAACTGTTCTGCCCCTAAGCTGACACCGGAGCCGAGACTCGGAAGTAAATGAAGCCATGTCCCAGCCCATGGTAGATCCATGCGGAAACAATCTCGAAGACCGGGAGTCCGTTGTCCCTGCAGAACGTTCGGATTTCAGCAACGACTCCTCTGTCGGGTTTCATTCGAATGGAATCCCGGCATTGAGGCGGACACCTGAGTCCTTTAACGAACCCCAACAGTGGCTCACTGCCGCAGAAGCGGCGCAGTACCTCAAGGTAAAGAAGCGAACTTTATTGTCCTGGGTACGCCTAGGCAAGGTCAAAGCCTATTCGCTATCGGGAACTGAGCGTCGCATTTGGCGATTCCTCAGGCCGGACCTTGACGATACAATCGTCAGGCACAGCCAGCGCGCTGCAAAGGAGAGATCCAATGCAGCGTAGTCACTATCAACAAGGGTCGGTAGTCCTCGACTCGCGTACAACAACATGGTTCTTCCGGTATCGGATGGAAGGCCGTCAGAAGTCTGTGCGTCTCGGCAAGTTTGCAACGAAGAAGGCTGCGTTGCGGGCTGCCGAGCCAGTGCGGACGCAGATCAATAGTGGCAGCGAGGGAGTGAAACCCCTCATTGCCAGCCTGTGGGAGATGTACAAAAACGAAAAGATGCCAACCAAGTTGCCAACCCGTTTAGCCTACGACTCCTGGATGCGGAACCACGTTCTGCCGCGCTGGGGGAAGACAGCAATCACGGACCTGCAGCCCAGACCGGTAGAGTTGTGGTTGAAGGGTCTGGCTCTGTCACCGAAGAGCCAAGTCCACATCCGGAATTTGATGTCGCAGCTGTATGACTACGCTCAATGGGCCGGAATTACTCCAGCAACCGAGCGTAATCCGATCTCGTTGGTAAAAATCCAGCATGCGACCAAGCGGCGAAAGCCACGTAGCTTGACTGTGGAGGAGTTCCACAAGGTTCTCAGTCATCTGAAGGAACCTCTCCGCTCGATGACGATCGTGGCTGTAAGCCTCGGGCTGAGGGCCAGCGAGCTTCTCGGCTTGAAGTGGAAGCACGTCGATTGGCTGAACAGCAGGTTGTCAGTTGAACAGCGAATCTATCGCCAGCAAGTGGATGATACGAAAACCCGTGAATCCTCTGGCCAATTGAACTTGGACGCCTCGGTCCTTCAGGTATTGAAGGACTGGCGGCAAGTTACCCAGTTCCGTGGAGAAGAAGATTGGATGTGGGCCAGCCCAACCCAGCTGGGTCGACTACCCATCTCGTACCCGTGGTATTGGTTCTGCTTCAACGACGCCGCGATCAAAGCAGGCGTCGGAGCACTCGGAACACACACGCTTCGGCATACCTACCGTTCTTGGATGGATTCTGTAGGGACGCCGATTGCGGTGCAACAGAAACTCATGCGCCATTCCGACATCAGGACGACGATGAATGTGTATGGCGATGTCGTTGATGACCGGATGAAGGAAGCGCACAGCAAGGTGGCGGCGCTAGTTTTCACGCCCAACGCGCCGGAAAAAGGCAGATTAGCGCAGGGATCCAAAGACCCTACTAACGTGGGTTCTGCGCCACGTTCCATCTAGTGTTGTGTAGCTGTTGTGTGACCGCCTCTAACCTATTGAAAATATGGCGGAGAGAGTGGGATTCGAACCCACGTTAGAGTTTCCCCTAAACACGCTTTCCAAGCGTGCGCCTTCAGCCACTCGGCCATCTCTCCGGCGCCCTGTGAAGCGGCTACATTTGAAATTCTAGCAGCGACCCGTCAGACTCGAACTATCCCGCAGGCTTCGCAAACTCAAAACTAAGAACCAAGAACCGAAAACCGCGAACTAATAACTAGCTCTCCTCCCCCAACTGCTGCGCCAGATAGTTCTCGTAGCCCATCTCCTTGATCGCGTGCAGCTGCGCTTCCAGGTAGTCGATGTGGTGCTCTTCGTCGACCAATATCTTTTCCAGCAGCTCGCGCGAGCCGTTGTCGCCCGCCGCGACGCAAGCCTTGATGCCGTCGTTCAGGCGCTTGACCGCCCCGTATTCGAGCTCGAGGTCGTTCTGCAACTGCTGCTTCACTGTCTGCCCGATGTTGATCTTGAAGTAGTCGCTCATGTTGGGCGCGCCATCGAGCAACAGGATGCGCTCCATGCACTTTTCCGCGTGCGTCATCTCTTCAATCGATTCCTTGCGCGTGTGCTTGGCCATTTTTTCGTAGCCCCAGTTCTCGCACATTTCCGCGTGCAGGAAATACTGGTTGATGGCTGTCAGCTCCGCTTTCAGCACCTCGTTCAGAATTGCTATGACCTTCGGATCGCCTTTCATAATCTTCCTTTCGCTGCTCGCCGTTGAGAATTCGCGAAGCGCGTCGCCTCCAAACGCGCCGCCCCGCTTGCGGGCGGGGCAACGCTTTCGGTGAACTCAGAATTGTACTAGAAGTGGCGAATCAGGACCGGGATCCCGCCGTGGCTGCCGCGGCATTGGGGGCCGCTGCGGGTTGCGCCGCTTGCCCAGCGGCCGGTGTGGCGCTCCCGGCATCGTTTGGGTGGGCTTTCTCTTTTTCAATCACCCGGTGGCTCAGGCAATAGAGCGCCAACTCCAGGCGGTCGGCAACGCCGAGCTTGTCATACACTTTGCGCAGATAATTCTTGACCACCTGTTCGGTTGTGCCCACACGCAGCGCAATCTCTTTGTTCTTCATGCCCTGCGTCACGCAGGAAACGATTAACGATTCTTTCGGAGTGAGCTGCACCTTGGGACGCGAACCGCTCGGCCGCATCCCCTGTGTCCGATAGGCATTCAGCACCCAGGTTATGGCGCACGGTTCCAGCCAGGGCTCGCCCTGCGCCACCTTGCGCAGGCAAT